>Ga0255347_1000071_pt1 | contig 188282 bp, 148 predicted proteins | sample wastewater_treat_2_FD_192479 | JGI IMG/M metagenome (GOLD analysis project Ga0255347, IMG submission 192479) | Wastewater microbial communities from Lulu Island WWTP, Vancouver, Canada - plant24 | ecosystem: Engineered > WWTP > Wastewater > Unclassified | place: Canada: Vancouver, British...
ACGCATAGGTTTTCATCCTTGGAGTAGAGTCGTCGTTGTCTACGATATATAGACGCTTGAGGGAGCGAAAACGGATCACGATCAGCTACAAAAATCGATACGTACGACTTCTGGGATGAGAACTAATTCACGGCCCCTTACTACCCCATAGCGGAGTCTGATGGCTATCACACTTCCTTCGCGATAGATACAGCCGAAGCAACTCCCTTTTGGAAATACGGCAAAGCGAATCAGGTCAGGATCCGAGCCATCCCCTCATTTTTCCCGGGGAATTTCAATATCTCGCCAATCGCGCATGTGCGGGCGGGTTTGAAACCCGCCCCTACGGTTCCGGTTGTTGCCCTGAGCCATCCCCTTATTATTCCCCAAGCCTTTCCTTCACGATCACGATCACGGCCGACGATAACGGCCGCTGTCACACAAAACCAGAGCGGCGACCCAGGCCACGATCGCTGGGTTCAGGCACTTCTTTCACTTCGGTTTCCAGGTTCGAGGCCGTTGGCTACGTGTCGCAATCCGTTCGATGGAGGACGAGGGAGCCAAGAAAGGCGCAACGTTTTATGGATCCGGCAGCTTGCCCTTTCCACGGTCTTTCAAGATGGCGCGCTCGTACCAGGGTCGTGCCGCCTTTCGATGGCCCAGGTAGCCGAGGAAGAAGAACACGCACGCGAAGAACGGCACGAGCCCGGCAGCAAGGTGTACGGTGGGGCGATCGCCGAGAATTTCGAATCCAGGTTTGCCGGGCACGTAGACGACGGCGACTTCTGACCCTTGGGACAGTTTCGCCCAGTCCGTCTCCTCGACCTTTTCTTCGAACACCGTGCCATCGGAAACGCGACTCTTGACCACGAAGTGATGGTAAAATACGCTTTTTTTCCCTCGGTGGTGTAGGTGCGTGTTCCGAGGACCGTAGCGGTGGCGGTCTGGCCGGCAGCCACGCGCACGGAGTGCATCACGTTCATGATTTGGAAAACACCGGCAAGCAGGATGAAAATGACGACCCAAAGGCCGTGAACCCGCGTGCTGGCACGGAAGCGGGCAGCGGGTGAAGTCGTCGCAAGAAGCATGTGTCCCGCATCGGGTGAGCGCAGGACCAGACCATGCCCATCATCGCGGTACGAGCTGGCCGCCTCCGGGTCCTTTCCGAAGCCCAGCACACCGAAAACATAGACCTCTTCGCCAGGGTTGACCGTCGCGGCGCGGACTCGCTTGTCACGGGCGGTTTGAATCATTTCATCTAGCTCGTCGATGATGTACGCGTCGGTGGTCGCTTCGACACGGATGCGGCGCCCGTTCGGCTCTCGTACGTAGAAAGGCTCGACGAGCATCCTGCGTTCGAGTTCCTTCCACTCGTGACTCCAACTGTGTTTGTAGCAGGATTCGAATCCGAATTGCTCGATTTCGACGCGGGCTGCGTGGGTAGCCCCTTGGGCGAGTTCGACGGTGCCGTGAACGACTGTTTGTCCGTCGGCGGCAGGAGCCGTGGATTCGGTGGCCGCTTTGGCGCGACGGGCGCGGAGGCGGTCGCGAGCCCAGTTCAAGGCGGCAAAGGATGCCAATAGGAGGGGGAGAACCCCGCAGACGCCGTAGCTGGCGATCAGCGAGGGAACGGGAGGCATGTGAAACTCGGGGTAGATGACGGTGGGGGACATGACCGATAGTCCATAGGAAACCCGAAAACCTCTCCGAAGCCAACTCAAACCTCGACGATGGCAGCCGCCTGCGCGTTCGAGCACGGAGGACGACTCCACCAGCCATCCATGGGGCGAAGGGGGATCTCGATACAAACCAATGGGTTGACGCGCTTGCCCCCAGCGAACGACGCCACAGCCCTCCCCGACCAGCAGCTACGCCGCGGACAAGACCGGGTCGAAACCCAGTTGTGGATTACGAATGCTCCGTTTCGTTTGACGTGATGGGACGATGCTGAGCCAGCTTCCGTGTTTCGGCGTGTGGTGTATCTCGAATCGCAGGCTTCGCGGACGCGCCTGCTCCGGCGCAAACGCCTCGTAGAAACTGACGGGAGTGCGGGTGTCAAGGTTGTAGCAGACCAGCACGATCTTGGTCGCCTGTGGATACACCTCGTCGCCAGGTAGCGTAGAAATTCGGCGCCATCGACTGCTGTACGTCTGTGGGTAGGCTGCAAGATGACCTCGCCGGTCAGCGGTTCGACGGCGCGGAATAGGTTGGCGGTACCGCACCGCTTGTACTCGTCGTCAACGCGCTCAGCCATTGGAGGCCGCACAGGCAATGCCGGTCGCGCGTGCAGGACCAGTTGCTTGCTCGTTTCGTCGAAGCAGGCCACGGGCCGCTGTGGGTCGTAGGGCAGGGGGAACACATCCAGCACGTCCTGCATCGACTGCACGAACGCAGCGTTGTGCATGGGCGGAATGCAGAAGCGTTTCACCGCCCAGGGCTTGATTTCATTTTTTCCGACGATGCACGGTGGTTCCGCTGATCGTGTCGACGATCTCGAATTCGACCAACAGAACACTCATCGGACGGAATGGACAGCGAAAACGCCATCAAAGGGATGGGTCGTGCAGGGTATCGATGACGTGGGCATGGAGCGTAATCGCTTGCGGATCCATCGTTTGTCCACACTACCGCAAGGGTGCTCCAGTGTCGTGCTTTGCTAAGGGATTGGGGCAATCATGGCTCACGCGCGATAGTCACGGTGGCTCTCAGCATGAAATACCCACGGTGACCGGGACCGAGGCGACGGGTCTGCAAAGGAAGCAGAGCACTTTCCAAACACCACTGATGCCGCAACGATCCTGCGCCGTGTGTGATTCGCGCGCAACGCCACACACAGGATGAAAGATCATCCCATCGATCCGACCTATCTCTAATTAGAGCGAGGAACCGAATCTGGGCAATTGTACGCAGTACCTGTCAAGGTGACCGTCGTGGTTGTCCCATCCCCTTGACCGAGCTGAGGCTCATCATGACGCACGTGGGTAGCGCCCAACTTGGCGGCTTTGTTCCGAAGATCATTCATTGCGTATTCAATGAGTTTTTCGTTACTTACCATGCCTCCGCCAAAGGTTCCTCCTCCCGTTGCGGTCACCAACCCCAAGGTTTTGCATTCGGGGGGTAGTGCGTCACGCGTGGGTGCAACACGAGCGCCTTGCTCTGTGAGAGATGCTGTTTTGCACCCCGAGACAATGCCAAGTACCAAAAAACCAAGTACAGACTATTTTAGGATCGACACAAGAAAAGCATAGCCGATCCTTCTGCGGTGTATCAAGAACGAAAAGAACAAAACTATCGACCTATGAGGAGGCTTGGTCGAACGTTGCACTGCCCGCCTTCTGCGGCGCACGGGACGGCAGCAACTGTTCTTCCGGTCGTTTTTCCCCTTGTCCAGCCCAAGAGCAGGACATGCGCCCGATTCGGGTTCGTTGGTCATGGGACAATCGCGCGTAGCTGTCATCATCCACAAGGCCATGATCGACATTCCGCCACCCTTTGCCGGCCGCACCCCGGTATCGCTGGGACCGCGGGCATCTCGCCCACACGCTACATTCGCGACCATGCCCAACTGCGTACGGTCATCGACTACATCGAGTCCAATCCGGTCAAGGCGGGGCTCGTGGAGCGCAAACAAGACTGGCGATACGGCAGTGCGGATGACGATTGAGACAATGTGCGCGAGACCCACTCGGTCCCAGGTACGGCCGGATTGCAAGGTATGCCGAAGACGTGCTTCCGACAGCGAGCCGGGCTGGGGCGTGTCGTCCATCAACTTCGACATCAACGCGTACCTAGCGCGAGCAAAGAAGCCATGAAAAGCGCTACAAAATCACCTAAATAGCTCATTCGACGTCGGGAAGTTGCTGCCTGGGAGTCGAGGAGCAACAGGAATCGGGTGCATCGAAAAAGGACGCCGGCTTGGCCGCAAGCGCATCTCGGAGATCCGTGCCCGACCACGCCCCGAGGCTCCTCGGACTTACCCAAGGCGTGCCCGACCACGCCCCGAGGCTCCTCGGACTTGCCTAAGGCGTGCCCGACCACGCCCCGAGGCTCCTCGGACTTACCCAAGGCGTGCCCGACCACGCCCCGAGGCTCCTCGGACTTGCCCAAGGCGTGCCCGACCACGCCCCGAGGCTCCTCGGACTTACCCAAGGCGTGCCCGACCACGTCCCGAGGCTCCTCGGACTTGCCCAAGGCGTGCCCGACCACGTCCCGAGGCTCCTCGGACTTACCCAAGGCGTTCTTACAGAGTCGTTCGTGGCCCTCGATACCATCGGATAAGCCGCCTCCTCTTGTCAGAATTGGCTCGAAGCCAACCCTTCTGCCGACCTCGATGAGGTCATGAGGAGTTCCAAGGTTCTCGCGGTGTGCAAGGCTGGAAAAGAACCGTGACAGCAAGTGCCGTCACTTCGCGAGCAGCAGAAGATGACCGAGGGAATATCGGCCATCTCCTTGTAACGGAATCACCGCAATCGAGTCATAACCTGACGCTATGGCCTCGTCGGGCACGCGCACCCGGTGATGGGTCATGCCCACAATACCAGGTTTTGGACGGCATTCCGTTTTTGCTTGAACCTTACCCTCGTACAAAAACCGCAATTCGATGATGTCGTTGTTGTCCAAACTCAAATGCACGGCAGGTGCGGAAAGCGCATCCGGTAGTTGCACCACGATCCCGGCTTCGGAAAAGACCTGGTGCGTTGGATAGTCCCAGTCGCTTCCCTCCTTGGCGACATTGGATAGGTTTTCCAGCATCACGCTGGAAGGAGCACGGGAAAACGCACAGCGATGGGTGGACGGTTCTTTGGTATTGACCAGGGTTGCTGAGGTCAACCAATGCGAGCCCGACGACAATCCCACAAGGATATCGACAGCGCCATTACGGCTCATTTCCAGAACGATACTTTCCTTGGTGTCAAGGGGAACGGCAGAGACGTTGCCACAATGGACACCGATTTCGAGCGCCGATGAAGGAGGGTCAAGCACCAACTTCCATCGTCCCCGCTCGAGTGCAAGATTGGGGAGCTTTCCGGGAGCATTCGAGGTAATTTCGGTGACAAGTTGCTTTTCATGCAGGATGGCAAAAGCGCTGCCTCCGGCAAAAAAGTAGCCTGGAACCTGGATGCGATCGTCGGTTTTTTCAAACCCAATGCGTCCTTCGCGATGGATCCACAGTTCTGCGATGGGCCGATGGTCGCGAAAGCCTTTCATTCGGATGAGTTGGAATCGATCTTTAAAAGCTGGGTTTGCCAGCATTTGTCGGCCTGATAAAAACTTCGGTTGGCGCGCCCCTGCCGCATTGTTGAACGCAATAATATCTGGGCTTCTTTCCCAAACATACGCACCATCACCGAGTTCATGCCCGATGCCCGAGGTGCCAAAGGTAGCAGGAGGATGCTGGGCGATATATTTATCATTGAGGCCAAGCATGTCGAGGCTGGGCAGCCGTGACCAATAAGGCAACGCGCCTGCAGCATCGACCGCGAGAAGAGGCTCTTTGGCTCCGAAGGCAATACGAAGCATGGGACCAATCACATAACCGTCCCATTCCCATCGTTCGTTTTTCGCCCGAATATTCTCCCCTTCTCGAAGCTGCAGCCATCCCCCGAAAAAGAGCAGAACAACACCTATCCCATTGATTATCCAGGCTTTTTTTCTTCCAAGACGAGCAAGTTCGGAGGCCCCTTCCCCAAGCAACAGGGCAAGGGGGATGATGGCGAGCAGAAGCTGGCGCCAACCTGGAAAAATATCCCCACCAACCAGCACCACATACGCGCTCCACCCCAACGTAACCGTCACAGGCAAAACCCACCGAACCAGGGATAGACGTCGAATCGACAAGCCAACGACGCCAATCACCAGTGCAATCAAGGGGAGCAAGGGTGTGTATCCATGTTGGACATGCCGAAGCCCTTCCACGAGCCGATGGGTATTGAAAGCGACTTTGACAAGAGCTGTATTCGGGACGAATTCACCGTAATACAGGATGCGAAAAAGAAGCTGCAGGCCAAGCAAGAAGACAGGTACAGCAGCGATGGTGGCGATGTGTCGTAACGATCGCCACGAGGGTTTTCGTGAGATGAGCAAACCAAAGAGGCAGGTGAGGGTTAGAACGAATCCATCGGCACGGGACAGACACAGGATGCCGAGAAGCAGACCACCCAGCAGCAGGTCACGACGTTTTGGGGTGTCGCGCTCCCAGGTATCGCGCAGCAAAACCAGTGCTGCCGCCAAAACGCCTGTCATGAATCCATGCTCGAGCCCTCCAATGGCCCAGACCGCAACTGGACAGCTCCACGCCAACGCAAGTCCGCCCATAAGGGCTCTGTGAGGATCGATGCGTTTGGCATGGGTATCGAGTGAAACGAAAAAAATGGCAGCAAACGCACCGACAACGCCAAGAACTCGGGCAACGAGGATGGGATCAAGACGAAAACGATGGGCTGCGGCTGCGAATAGCACCCAAAGCAGGTCGGTATAGCCCTCAACCCTTTCCGTGCCTGTCCACGTGAGCCCTAATCCTTCTGCAAACCGACGCCCATATCGCAGGGAAATCAGTGCATCATCGGAAAAAAAAGGCCAGAAGTAGTAGGCGTGGATTCCCAAGAACGTTGCAAGAACGATTAAAAGAATCACAGACGTGAGATGTCGTTGGATCCAGGCCATGACGTGAAGTTTGTGTTTCTACGGGAGAAGTGCTGACGCTCCACACAAAGCGGGTAGGTTAATGGTACACCTCTCGCAAGTCGAGTCGAACCTCGATCACGTCGGTCGCCAGCGCGATCGCGCACAGAGAACGGAACCAGCAGCCATCCCTGGGGCGAAGGGGTCTCGAGACACAAGGATGGAACATATAGAGTACTACCAGGCCATTCAGGAAAGCACCCAAAAAACCGTTTCGTCGCCTTATATCGCCATTATGCTGCGGATGATCCTAGACACGGTGATCAGCACCCCCCAAGTCGGCGAGTTTCTGGTAGTGATTGCGGGCGAGATGGGCCGTGAGGCACTGCAATCCGTCCTGGCCTTTCGGACCGCAAATCCTTTCGCGAGCGCGACCTCGAGCCGGCCCTGGCCGATGACCTGATCGAGATGACCATCCCTGATAAGCCCAACAGCCGTTTGCAAAAATACCGCTTGACTAACAAGGGCCGCCAGTGGCTGGGGCAGCATGACGATGGGTAACCCCGAGGATAAGATATGATGGACTACGCCACATTAGAGCTGCTCCGCCAGAACCACCCTGCGTGGAGATTGCTGTGCGCACATCACGCACCATTCGTGGCCGGTTTCCTACACCGGGTATTCATCGTGCCCAATTTCCGCAATCTGGCCCAAGCAGACTTGGTCGAGGCGTTGGAAGACGAACTCTTCGCCCTGCGTGAGCAACTCGGAGCCGAGACCTTTCCCGGAACTGCGCAAAGCTATCTCAACGACTGGGCCGAAAACGACAAGGGGTGGCTGCGAAAATTCTATCCACCCGACACGGACGAACCGCACTTTGACCTGACTCCCGCGACGGAAAAGGCCTTGGCATGGCTGGAGGGGCTGACCGAACGCGCCTTTGTCGGTACGGAATCCCGTCTGCTGACCCTGTTCGAGCTGCTGCGGCAGATGAGTGAAGGGAGCCAGACTGACCCACAAGTGCGTATCGCTGAACTGCAAAAACGCCGCAACGATATCGACGCGGAAATCGCCCGCATGATGGCGGGTGATATTTCGCTTTTGGATGACACCGGTCTGAAGGATCGCTTTCAACAGTTTTTGCAACTGGCGCGGGAACTGCTGGCCGACTTTCGAGAGGTGGAGCACAATTTTCGCATTCTTGACCGACAGGTCCGCGAACGCATCGCCCTCTGGGAAGGAGCAAAAGGAGCGCTGCTCGAACAAATCATGGGCGAGCGCGATACCATCGCCGATTCCGACCAGGGAAAGAGCTTTCGAGCCTTCTGGGATTATCTGATGTCCCAATCCCGTCAAGAAGAGTTGACCCGCCTATTGGAACAGGTTTTGTCCCTGCCACCGATCCAATCCATGCATCCCGAAACCCGTCTGCGACGCGTGCATTACGACTGGCTCGAAGCAGGAGAACATACCCAGCGCACCGTAGCCAAGCTTTCCGAGCAATTGCGGCGGTTTCTCGACGATCAGGCCTGGTTGGAGAACCGTCGCATCATGGACATCCTGCGTAAAATCGAAAACCATGCATTGGCGTTGCGCGAGGAGTTGCCATCGGGCAATTTCATGCCTTTGGCCGAGACCTCGGCAACGGTCGAACTGCCTTTGGAGCGACCTCTCTATCGGCCGCCCCTCAAGCCCCTTATTGCCGAGATGGTTGTGGACGAAGGGGATGCGGATGTGGATACGGCGGCTCTCTATGCACAGATGGTCGTTGACCGGGCCGAATTGACTCGTAATATCCGGCAGGAACTCCAGGAGCGCAGCCAGATCAGCCTTGCTGAGGTGGTACATCGACATCCGCTGCGCCACGGATTGGCCGAACTAATTGCTTATTTGCAGATAGCCAGTGAATGGCCCAAAACGGCCGTGGACGATGAGGTTCAGGAACAGGTGAGCTGGCAGATGGAAACCGGCGTCCTGCGCCAGGCGACCTTGCCGCGCATGATTTTGCTGAGGAACTGATGATGAATGTCGCCGATACCAACACCTACCATTCTGCCCGGCCGATCCAAGAACTTTCGTCCGTGGTGGTGCCTTTGCTCAAGGGTGTGCTCTATCAGGGGGATAACCCGGGATTGTGGAGTACACTTCTGAGTCTGCAAGCGAGCGTGCGGGATTACGTCGCCGTTCTCGGTCTGGAGTTGATGCTCGACGAGGCAGAAGGCTACGCTTTTTTGCGTTCCCGGCAGGATGAGAATGAGGACGGCCAGGCGGTCCTACCGCGCCTGGTGGCCCGGCGGCAGCTCTCCTATCCGGTCAGTCTGCTGCTCGCGCTCTTACGGAAAAAACTGGCGGAGTTTGACGCTAGTGGCGGTGATACTCGTTTGATTCTTTCCCGGGATGAAGTGGTGGAACTGATCCGGATTTTTTTACCGGCGGGCAGCAACGAGGTGAAACTCATCGATCAGGTCGATACCACTTTGAACAAGATTGCCGAACTCGGTTTTATCCGTCGCTTGCGTGGGCAGGGGCAGATGATTGAAGTGCGGCGCATTATCAAGGCGTTTGTCGATGCCCAGTGGCTCGCGGATTTTGACGAACGATTGGCGGAATATCGACAGCAGATCGCACAGCCGCTGGAGGAAATGGATGGCTGAAGCGCTTGAGTTAGAATTCATCACAGATGACAGTCTGGCTGGTTTTCGCCTGCAACGACTTGAGGTGTATAACTGGGGCACCTTTGACCGACGGGTCTGGACGTTGCGCCTGGGCGGGAAAAACAGCTTGCTCACCGGGGATATCGGTTCCGGAAAATCGACCCTGGTCGACGCCGTCACCACGTTGTTGGTACCGAGTCATCAGGTTGCTTACAACAAAGCGGCCGGGGCCGACAGCCGCGAACGTTCACTCAAATCCTATGTGCTGGGGTTTTACAAGTCGGAGCGGCAGGAAACCCTGGGTAGCGCCAAGCCGGTCGCACTGCGCGACTTCAACAGTTATTCGGTGATCCTCGGCGTTTTCCACAACGCCGGCTACAACAAGACCGTTACCCTGGCGCAGGTCTTCTGGATGAAAGAGGCCAATACGCAACCTGCTCGCCTCTATGCGGCCTGTGAACGCGATCTCTCCATTGCGGCAGATTTTTCCGGATTCGGCAGCGAGATGGTCGGCCTTCGCAAACTGCTGCGGGCAAGCGGTGTCGAGTTGTTCGACAGCTTTCCGCGTTACGGTGCCTGGTTCCGCCGTCGTTTCGGCATCGACAACGAACAGGCGCTGGATCTGTTTCATCAAACCGTATCGCTCAAGTCGGTCGGGAACCTAACTGACTTCGTGCGCAGCCACATGCTTGAACCTTTTGATGTCGCCCGGCGGATAGCCGCCCTGATCGGCCACTTCGAGGATCTCAACCGGGCTCACGAGGCGGTTCTCAAGGCCAAACGCCAGGTGGAGATGCTCACACCGCTGGTGATCGATTGCGAGCGGCATCGGGAGTTGGAGCAGACGACGAATAACCTGCGAGCTTGCCGTGATGCCCTGCGCCCCTGGTTCGCCACTCTAAAACTCAATCTCCTGGAGAAACGACTCACCTCGCTGAATGAAGAGTTGACTCGGCACCGAGTCGCAATCGAGCGGCTTTCGGAGCAACGTCGTGCGCAGCAAGGGCAGGAGCGTGAGCTTCGCCGCACCATTGCCGAAAATGGTGGTGACCGTATTGAAAGTATCGGTCAGGAAATTCTCCAAAAACAGGATGAACTAGAACGTAGGAAGCGGAAAGCATCCCGCTATGAGGAGCTGGTACGCGCCTTGGGGCAACCCCCTGCTGCGACCGGGGAAGAGTTTCTGCGTCAACGGTCTGAAACCGCAAAGTGGCGCGAAACAACTGAAGAAGCCGAAGTTCGCACCCAGAACGATCTCAATGAGGCAGGCGTCGCCTTCGCCCAGGGACGGGCTGAATATGATCAGTTGAAAACTGAAATTGCGGGGTTGAAAGCCCGAGTCAGCAATATCGACGAAAAACAGATTGCCATGCGACGCACCCTCTGTCAGGCGCTGAATCTGGCTGAAGAGGAGACACCGTTTGCCGGTGAATTGCTGCAGGTTCGCGAGGGCGAGCGTGACTGGGAAGGTGCCATCGAAAGGCTGCTCCACAGCTTCGGCTTGTCTCTGCTGGTTCCGGATCGGTATTACGCCAAGGTGGCGCAGTGGGTTGACCAAACTCACCTGCGGGGGCGGCTGGTTTATTTCCGGATGCGGGAAGGGGTGCGCGGCGAGTTGCCTCCGCTTCATCCCGACTCACTGGTGCGTAAGCTGCAAGTCAAGCCCGATTCGCCTTATTACGACTGGATCGAACGGGAGGTGGGCCACCGTTTTAATCTGGCCTGCTGTGAGAACCAGGATCAGTTCCGCCGCGAGGCCCATGCCATTACCAAGGCTGGACAGATCAAAGCCCCCGGGGAGCGGCATGAAAAGGATGACCGGCATCGTCTTGATGATCGTCGGCGTTATGTCCTTGGCTGGAGCAACGCCGAAAAGATCGCGGCGTTGGAAAAAGACGCCAAGCAGCAGGAAACACACCTTGCCAACCTTACCGGTCGCATCAGCACGCTACAGAAGGAACAGTCCGCCCTCAAAGAACGTCTCTCAGTCCTCTCGAAGCTGGGGGAATATACTGACTTTCGTGATCTCGACTGGAAACCTGTGGCGGTTGACATCGCCAGGTTGGAAGGCGAGAAACGTGAGTTGGAAGCGGCCTCCGATCTGCTCAAGACTCTAACGTCACAATTGACCGCGCTTGAAGGGGAGTTGAAAGAAACGGAGATTCAGCTCGAGGAACGGAAGGATAAACGTTCGAAAACCGAGCAAAAAATCAGCGCCGCACAAGAGCTACAGCAACAAGCGCAAGCACTTTTAACGGAAATTACAGAAGATATTGTGCAGAGATTTGACCTGCTGGAAACGATGCGTGAGGAGGCGCTTGATGGTCAGATGCTGACCGTCGAATCTTGCGACAATCGTGAGCGCGACATGCGTGACTGGCTACAGGCCAGGATTGATGCCGAAGATTCGAAGAATAGGCGTCTGTCCGAAAAGATCGTTAAGGCCATGACCGAATATAAGGGGATCTGGAAGCTGGAGACAGGAGATGTCGATGCCAATCTGGCTGCCGCCCCCGAATACAGGTCAATGCTGGATCAACTGCAGGCTGATGACTTGCCCCGGTTTGAAGGACGTTTCAAGGAATTGCTGAACGAGAACACCATCCGGGAGGTGGCGAATTTTCACTCCCAACTGGCACGCGAGCGGGAAACCATCAAGGAGCGCATCGACCAGATCAACGAATCGCTCACCCGGATTGATTACAACCCGAGCCGTTATATCAGTCTCGAAGCACAGATGAATCTCGACGCCGACATCCGTGATTTCCAGACCGAGTTGCGTACCTGTACCGAGGGTACGCTCACCGGCTCGGAGGATGCGCTGTATTCGGAGGCAAAATTCCTCCAGGTGAAGCGAATCATTGAGCGGTTCCGAGGCCGGGATGAACACTCGGATATGGATCGGCGCTGGACGGCCAAGGTGACCGATGTGCGCAACTGGTTCGTATTCGCCGCCAGCGAGCGCTGGCGTGAAGACAACACCGAACATGAACATTATGCGGATTCCGGCGGAAAGTCGGGCGGGCAGAAGGAAAAGCTCGCCTACACCGTCCTTGCCGCCAGTCTGGCGTATCAATTTGGTCTGGAATGGGGGGCAGTGCGCTCCCGCTCCTTCCGTTTCGTGGTCATTGACGAGGCGTTCGGGCGTGGTTCCGACGAATCGGCGCACTATGCTTTGCGGTTGTTCGCGCAGCTCAATCTGCAACTGCTGATCGTCACGCCGTTGCAGAAGATTCACATCATCGAGCCTTTTGTCGCCGGTGTCGGGTTTGTGCATAATGAGGACGGTCGCAACTCGGTCCTGCGCAACCTGAGTATTGAGGAATATCGAGCTGATAAGCAAAGGATACAGGGATGACGTGGACGACCCCGGCTGACCTCAAAACTCAGGTGCAAAAACTTTGGGATCGCGGTTTGCTGCTCGCGTCCATGACGAGCGGAGAGTCGCTCTTCCCCCGGCGCCTGACCCTCAAAGGCCCTGACTCTCGGGAACTGAGCGAACGGTTCTCCGAAGTGCGGGATTGGATCGGCCAATTGTCTGCTGCTGCCGGTCCCTATCGAATTGAATGGCGCAGTGTGAATCACCGTGTCCTTGGAACCAATGAAATCCCGGCGGCAATCTGGATCGACGAGCTTTCGGACGCTCTTGGGCTGATTGGCAAGCGCCGGGCGGCAGAGCAGTTCGCGGCGCTGGTTGAACTGACCCGAGCCAAACGGCCTGAATTGCTCCCCTGGCTGGCAAAGAGGCCGATACGAGCCTTGGAGTTGGCGGAAGACTGGCCACGACTATTGGATATTACTGGCTGGTGCCTCACGCATCCTCGCCCAGCGATTTATCTGCGTCAGATCAATCTGCCGGGTGTCCATACCAAATTGATCGAAGGACATCGCGGCGTGCTGGCGGAGCTGCTCGATCTCGTGCTGCCGGAGGATTCTATTGATGGAACTCACACAGGCATCGTCGGGTTCTGCCGCCGCTATGGATTTCTTGATAAACCGTCACGGGTGCGTTTTCGGATGCTGGACACGAATGTCCGGCTGCTGCCAGTTGATGCCGATCAGGATATCACCCTGACACAGGCAGCCTTCGCCTCACTTGATTTGCCGGTATCGAAAGTGTTCATCACTGAAAATGAGATCAACTTTTTGGCTTTTCCGGATGTCTCTGATGCGATGGTGGTATTCGGGGCGGGATACGGATTTGACAATCTCGCGGTCGCACCCTGGCTGCACGAAAAAGAACTCTACTATTGGGGGGATATCGATACTCACGGCTTTGCCATTCTCAATCAATTGCGCGGGTTCTTGCCTCACGTCGTTTCTTTTCTGATGGATCAGCAGACACTGCTTGCCCACAGGGCACTTTGGGGAGTTGAAAAGCAGCCCAAAACAGGGACTCTTGCGCGGCTGAACTCCGAGGAAAGCGCACTTTACATTCAATTGCTCCAAAACCATTGGGGGGATCATGTTCGTCTGGAACAGGAGAGGATTGGGTTCGACTTTCTGCGTGAGGCGCTTCGAGGGATATAAACCGCAACCGTCGAGTATTCCGTGACAGTTCAACGGCGTCACTCTTTGCCTCGATTGCTGCCTTTGGGGCGACCGAAAGGGGCTCTTATTTTTGCCTAGCCGCGTCATAGACCGCGTCACGGACAATCCCTCCCTCTGCGCCATCCTGACCGGACCAAACCGCAAAGGAGCCTTGGATGACAGAGCCCCCTCCCGTAGAAGTCCCCCACATCGCCGAGATTGATGGCTACACCGGCAAGTCTTCAGGGGGACCACCCGGAAGCACGAGCATCGGCAGAAGGCTCGAACGAGTACGACTCGCAGCAGAAGTCATGAAGCTACTCGATGAAGCGCGTGTAGTTTTCCCCCCCCCAACCTGGCCCTCCCCCCCGTTTTTCCCCCCCACCCTGGCCCTCCCCCCCGAATCGGGGTGGAGGGGAATATTGAGCTAAAATATTTGGAAACTAGAAACTAGGAACAAGTAATTCGAATTAGATATTATTGAAGCGCATTTTATCAATCTTGAATCCAGTCTCCACTCCGACTTCGCCTCCCTTCCACCCACCATGTGGGGGGAAGGGCCGGGGTTGGGGGGGGACGAAACAAGGGCCGGGGTTGGGGGGGGACGAAACAAGGGCCGGGGTTGGGGGGGGACGAAACAAGAGCCTGCCGGTTTGCAGGGCCATGGGGCCACATAACAAAGCTTTTTGCAGGACCATGGGGCCACCACAGCCGGGCTGGAGGGGAATAGAGACAGCGGCAAATGATTGAGCTAAAATATTCATAAACTAGAAATTAGGACCAAGGAATTCGAATTTAATATTAATGAAGCAGATAGAAAACTCGAACGCCTCTACCAAGTCAGACCCAAACCTCAACGACCTCAGCCACCCGCGCTGTCGTTTAACCTAGGAACCACGTACTCACGCCACCGCGATGCGCTCGACAACACGCCCACGTACCTGACCAAGGGATGTCGCGGTGGGGGCACCAGACTCGCAAGACATGCAAGAAATGGCACCCTTTCCATCAGCAGACGGGTCCCGCTGCCCCTTGGGTACTCCATCTCGCGCATGACTCGCCCGTCGTTCGGGAGACTGAAGGACCCAGGCGCAACAAGCTGATGAGATGTCTTGGCGGTCGCCACGGGTTGGCCGAATAGGCGCAAGGGCCAGACGATCCCTAGCCCCGAGCTTTTCCTTCGCCCTACGGCAGCCGAAAACGGTACCTTGTTCCAAACCTCAGGCCTGCGCGCGCGTTTTGTCTCGCGTCACCCACTGCTGCAAACGCTCCATATACACATAGAACACAGGCGTGATGTACAGCGTGAGCAATTGGGAGAACAAAAGCCCTCCCACGACCGCAAGCCCCAGTGGCTGTCGAGCTTCGGCGCCTGCCCCAATGCCGAGGGCAATCGGAAGCGTTCCGAACAAAGCCGCCATCGTCGTCATCATGATGGGACGAAAACGCACCAAACACGCTTGATGGATAGCCTCGCTGGAATCCGTCACCCCCGATCGTTTGGCCTCGATCGCAAAGTCCACCATCATGATCCCGTTCTTTTTGACGAGCCCCACCAACAAGATCATTCCCACGAAGGCATAAACGTTGAGGTCCGTACGGAAGATCAACAGCGTAAGAAGCGCGCCAAATCCCGCGAAAGGAAGAGCCGACAGAATCGTGATGGGATGAATGAAGCTCTCGTACAGAATGCCAAGCACGATATAGATGACCACGATCGCCAGGATGAGCAGCAGGCCGAGCCCCGTCATCGATGAAGCGAAAGCTTCCGCCGTTCCTTGCAACGAGGTGGTCACGTTCTGCGGAAGGACATGGGCCGCGGCTTGTTGCACGCGCTGGACCGCGCGATCGAGACCCACACCCGGCTGAAGGTTGAATGAGATCGTCACCGCCGACACTTGTCCAGAATGGTTGACGCTCGACGGGCCAAGGCTCTCCGATCGCATCGTCAACCCACTAAGCGGAACCAATTCTCCGCGAGAAGAGCGGATATGAATGAGATCGAGTGCAGCGGGCTCCCGTTGAAACGCCGGATCCATCTCGAGAATCACCGAGTAGGTGTTGTTGGGAGCGTAGATGGTCGACACCTGACGATTGCCAAACGAGCTATACAGCGCGCTTTCGATTTGATCGATTCCAATGCCCAGCGACGCCGCCCGGTCGCGATCGATTCGCACATCCACCTGTGCGTTCTTGAGCTGAAGATCCGTGGTGACATCGCGGATCTCCGACAGCTCCTTCATGGCTTTCTCGAGTTCAGGAACCGAACGGTACAACGCCTGGGTATCGGTGCTTTGCAGGGTGAGTTGGTATTCGCTTTTGGTCAGACGGCCACCGATCCGAATGGAGGGGGGAACCTGCATAAACACTCTAATTCCAGGTACTTGCGCGAGTTTCGGGCGCAATTCCTCGATGACCTCCGAGGCGCTTGCGCTTCGTTCTCGACGCGGCTTCAGATTGATGAAGAGCATCCCGGTGTTGCTGCCCAAGCTCCCCCCACGATTGCCCGCGCTCGACATGAAAGCTTCCACATGCGGGCTTTCGGAAACGATCTTGGCGACTTTTCTCTGAAGCTCCACCATCGCCTCGAAAGAGATTCCTTCCGCGGCTTCCGTGAGCGCAAAAAGCTGTCCCGTGTCTTCCGTCGGCAAAAATCCCTTGGGAACACGTTGAAATAAGTATCCCGTCGCTCCCAGCACGAGCAACGAAAACACCATCGTCAGCCTTCGATGGCGCAGCACCACGTGAAGAGTGCGGCCATACCAGGCCACGATGGCATCGAAGACCCGTTCGGTGAAAGCATAGGCCTTTCCCTTCTTCCCGCCATTTTCCCCAAGAATCCGACTCGCCATCATCGGGCTTAGCGTCAACGACACAAACCCGGACACGAGAATCGCGACCGTGATGGTTACCGCGAACTCACGGAACAATCGGCCAACGATGCCTCCCATCAACAAGATCGGAATGAATACCGCCGCCAAAGACAGCGTCATCGACACGATCGTGAACGCGATTTCCTTGGAGCCTTCCAGGGCCGCTTCAAACCTTTTCTTGCCCATCTCCATGTGCCGCACGACGTTTTCGAGCATCACGATGGCGTCATCGACCACGAACCCCACCGACAACGTCAAAGCCATGAGCGACAGGTTGTTGAGGCTATAACCAAGAAGGTACATCGCGGCGAACGTGCCCAAAATCGACAGCGGCATGGCCACCGCGGGAATGATCGTGGCCCTGACGTTGCGGAGAAAAACAAAGATGACGCCGATGACGAGCCCAAGGGTGATGAGCAGCGTGAGCTGAACGTCATTGACAGATTCGCGCACCGATTCGCTTCGATCGTAAAGCAGCTTCAGGTTGACGGCAGCGGGCAAATCCGCCTCGAAACTGGGAAGCACTTCGCGGATCGACTTGGACACTTCCACGGTATTGGCGCCAGGCTGCTTTTGAACCGCAAGCACAATGGCGCGATCGTTCGTGAGCCATGCCGCAACCTTGTCGTTTTCCACGCCATCGAGCACTTTGCCGAGTTGCTCCACACGCACGGGACTTCCGTTGGCGTAAGAGACGATGATCGGACCATAATCTTTCGCGCGCGTAAGCTGACCGTCGACATCGATCGTGTACGCCTTCGAAGGACCATAGAGTGTCCCCGTAGGCATATTGACGTTCGAGGATTGGATGGCTCGCGCGACTTCGTCGATTCCGATACCCCGAGCCTTGAGTTTGCGAGGGTCCACCTGAACGCGCACCGCGTACTTCTGCGAGCCATAGACCTGAACTTGCGCCACGCCGCGCAACATCGACAACCGCTGCGCAAGCATCGTCTCCGCATACTCGTTGACCACGTGCAGCGGCAGTGTCGCCGAACTCAGCGAGATACGAATGATTGGCTCTTCCGCGGGATTGACCTTTCGATACGAAGGTGGACTCGGCATGTCGCGGGGCAACTGCCTCGCCGCCCGCGACATCGCCGCCTGCACATCCTGAGCTGCACCATCAAGTTCCCGTCGAAGATCGAATTGCAACGTGATCTGTGTGTTGCCCAAGGAGCTGGTCGACGTCATCGAGTCCACGCCATCGATGGTCGAAAACTCTTTTTCGAGCGGCGTGGCCACGGATGCCGCCATCGTTTCGGGACTCGCCCCAGGCAACGAGGCCATCACCACGATGGTAGGAAAGTCCACGTTCGGTAGTGGGCTGACGGGAAGCAGCGGATACGCAATCAACCCTATGAGCAGCAGGGTGAACGTCACCAGGGTGGTCATCACCGGGCGCCTGACGAACGGCGCGGATACGTTCATGGTGATGAACTCCCTACGGGAGCAGCAGAAGCCGAGCCGGACGGAACGACTGCGCGCGTCGGTGAGCCCGTCTTGATTTCCACCTTCGAGCCCGACGTGAGCTGCAATTGTCCATCGGTCACCACCACCTCGTCGGGTGACAACCCGCTCTCGATCACGCTTTCTTGCCCCACGGAACGATTCACAACGACTTTACGTACCGAAGCCACTCCCTCCGCGCTCACCACATAAACGAATTCACCTTCACGACTCTGTTGTATCGCGGACGCTGGAACGACAATCGCGTCTTGTTGCACGCGAAGCTGGAGCACCACATCCACATATTGCCCCGGCCAGAGCCGTTCCAGCTCGTTGGCGAACAACGCTTTGAGTTCGATCGTGCCCGTGGCACTGTCCACGGTGTTTTCGAGCATCGTCAATTCACCATGTTCAGGTTCCGGGGAACCATCACGCACGTGAGCCGTGACCGACGGTTTTCCTTCCCGCATTCGCTGTCGAATGCTTGCCACATATTGCTCGGGCACGGAAAAGCGAGCGAAGATGGGTTTGACCTGACGAATGACCACGAGCGCTTTATCGTTGGGCTTCACGACGTTGCCCGGTTGAACGAGCAAGCTTCCGGTTCGTCCTTCGATGGGAGAGCGAATGGTGGCGTATTGCAAGTTGATCGAAGCGGCATCGACGGCGCTTCGATCGGCGCGTAGCGACGCTTCCAACGCATCGACATTGGCTTTGGCGCGATCGTAATCCTCTTTGGAAACGTAGTCTTTTTCGAGCAACGAGTCGTAACGAGCCAGCTCCCGTTTCGCGTTGTCGATCAGAACCTGATTTCGATCCCTTCGGGCCACCAACTCGCGCATGGCTGCATCGAAGGGGCGACGATCCAACACGAAGAGGACCTGGTCTTTGCGCACCATATCCCCTTCGTTGAATCCAACTTTTTGAAGCTGCCCGCCCACTTGTGCCTGCACGGACACCACGGAATAAGCTTCGATACTTCCGGTGGCCTTGATGTCGACCGGCATTGTTTTTCGTACAACTTTTTCAACAAGGACGGGTACCGGACGAGAGGAGCGTCCTTGTTGCTGCCCTTGGCTGTCGCGACAGGCGGGCAAAAGCAGCACGAGCCACAGAAACACGATGGGCCAGAAGGAAAAACCGGGCGAAAAGCGACGAGGAAGATGGTCCACGGTTACCTCGATATCGGGGGAGCAAGGGAAGACCCGCGTGGAGCTGCCGTGGGCGTGGAGGGAACCGAGCCACCCTCGAGCACGCTTTGCTGAACATCAGTAAGCGTTCTTCGCCCCAACTCGCCTGCATCGTGGGCCAATTGAACCCGAGCAAGAATCCACTCCGCTCTCGCCTTGACGTGTTGAGAACGTGCTGATGCCAGGGAAGATTGAGCAGCCATCAGGTCGAGAATCGTCCCCACCCCTGCTTCGTACCGCCCCCTGGCAAGCTGTTCCCATTCCATGGAGATCTTCAAAAGAGCGCTTGCCTCATCCACTTGCTCCGCGGCCGTGCGAAGACGCAACCATGCGGTCCACACGTCCAGAGCAATTCGTCGTTCGAGCGCGCGGGCGTCGGCCTCGGCCGCCATGGCTTCCCACTGGGCGCGCTGCTGTTCGTAACTATCGGAAAACCCAGCAAAAATTGGTATATTGAAGGTTAGCGACACGCCCCAATTATCCCCATGGGTCCCGTAGGTTTGCGGCAGGTAGTAGCCACGACTCGCATTCGCATCGAGAGAAAGCGTGGGCATGCCCCGATGCTTGACAGATTCCGCGCGTTGCCAGGAAGCAGCCGCTGCCGCTTTGATGGCCACCAGATCCGGACGCGACCGAAGCGCCTTGCCGAGCAACTGCTCCGCGCCCTCCGTGACGTCTTGCGCATGTACATCGTCTGCCAGGGGCTCCAACTCGAATTGCACATCGGGAGTCATCCCTAGCTGTACCGCGAGGGCGCTGCGCATCACGCGTGCTTGCCCCTGTGCTGTCGACACCGCCATGCGCGCTCTGGACAGCGAGGTTCGCGATTGAAGCACATCGCCCAACGCCGCCTTTCCCGAACCGTGCAAGGCTGTCGCCGCCTCCAGGCTCGAAGTGGCGGTCTTTTCATCCGCTTTCGCCGCCTCGACCAACGCTTCCGCACTGACGCAGCGATAATACGCATCCACCACGAACAACACTTGGTCTTGTAAAGCTGCGCCATGGGCACCATTGGCTGCAATCACGGCCGCCAGTTCCGCTTGCTCATTGGCGGACCGCGCCCCGAAATCCAACAGCAGCCAACTCAACTTCGCATACGGACCGATCGTGCCTTGTGTCAAAGACATCCGGCCACCTTGCAGGGTTTGATGATTATACGAACCCGTGGCCCCCACATCCAACCGAGGATAATAACCCGCTTCCGATGTCCCCAGGCGCGCGGCTGCCGCTCGCGCTCGAAACCATGTCGCTTGCGTGCGCGGATCGTTACGCATCGCAAGGTCCACGGCCATGCCTACCGTGAGCTTTCCTCCGGGTGCGCTTTGTTTCGGCGAAAACGTCGGAACAACCTCCGACCCTCGCGACGTTGCCCCTTCGACGCTGGGCGCCGACGACAGGTCCCATGGTTCCTGCGGCGACTCGGAGGTGGCTGCACCTCGACCAACGCTGGGCAGAGCGGGACGACACGAGGCATGAAGCCCCGCCAACAGGAACAACAAGGAGATTCGAATGAGCAGTCGCATTCCGATCGAGTGGTGATCGTTCTATTAGGACCGGAACCAACATCATGTAAACCCCTGCTTCCGCCTGGCAGCGACCAAACGACGGAAATTCACTCCGTTTGTCTTTCATCTACCCACGGCATCGTCACGATTTTTTTCTCATGCCTTGTCTCACCTCATACGGCAAGGCACCCTGTGAACTCATGCGTGCTGCCTTCTTGCCGTTCGTCGTCACCGCATTTTGTTTCGCATCCGAAACCGCGGCTGGTGATCTACCAGCACAGATCGCTGCGCATTGGCAGAACGCCGACTCACCGACCGACAACGATTACGTCACACTGCATGCCTTCGTGCCAAGCCCCACGGATGCGCGCGCACAAGGTCTATTTCCCATTGCACCGGGTTTCGCAAGCATTCGTCTGCGTCGGGATCGAGTCGATACGTTCCTCGCGTCGCATCCAACACTGCCGTTGGGCTGGTCCCCTGCCCTTCGCCCACAACTCGACCGACTCACCGACTGGACCCGGGCCTCGACATTTCGAAACACCACGGGACGCGACGGTTCTGGAGTCGTCGTCGGTATCGTCGACACGGGTGTCGATGCCATGCATCCTGATCTTCGCAAGCAAGACGGCTCCACCCGCATCGCGTGGATGCTCGACTTGTCGCGACAAGCCACCGGCAAACACCCGGACCTAGAGCAGCGTTTCGGATGCCATGACCTCGAAACCGGTGGTTGTGCCATCCTCGACGCCGCGGATATCGACCAAGCCATCCAATCGCTCGTGGGCACCGATGAACCTCGGGATACCCTGGGGCATGGAACCCATGTGGCCTCCATCGCCGCGGGCAACGGACTTGGCTCCGCCGAACAACGGTTCGCGGGAGTTGCTCCTGGTGCCACGCTCGTCATCGTCAACGCCACGAGGCAAAGCACCGAAGAGATAAGCGATGCGGATGCGTTGCTCGCCACAACTTTCGTTTTCGATCGCGCCGATGCCATGGGCCAGCCAGCCGTCGTGAACATGAGCCTTGGAGTGGACTTTGGACCTCACGATGGGACCTCTTGGCTCGAGCAAGGACTCGCCTCGTTCGTGGGGGCCGAGCACCCCGGACACGCAATCGTGGTAGCCGCCGGAAATAGCGGAGGACTATACCTATCCGGACAATACACCTTTGGAATCCACACGGAAACGCGCGTGATTCGGCATACGCGGGTGCGGGTTCCCATGCAAGCCATCTCACCGGCTGCGGCCACCCTACGAGGCACCGTGTACGTGTGGTTGACCTGGCGCGAAGGTGATGCACTTTCGGTGGGTATCGAAGGACCCGAGGGGGACGTCTGGATCGATCCTATTTCGCCTGGAAATACAGCCTATTACAAGACGACTTCTGCTGGGAAAAATGTCGAAACCATCATTCTGAACGAATATCGAGGCAAAGAGAGTCCCATTTCCGATGCCACGCGAGGCGCCGTTCTTTTGGTGCATGGAGGTTGGAGCACGCACGGCCCCATCACCCTCTTGCTCGAAGGCGATGGTACGGCGGAGCTTTGGCTCCAAGGTGTCGGGGAAGCCGGACTATCCCAAAATGGTCTTGGCATGATGTTCCCGCGAGCTGTCAAGCACGGAACCGTCAGCGTGCCGGCAACCCATCCCGCCATCATCGCGGTGGGAGCTAGTCTCAATCGCCTTCAGTGGCGCAACTCCAACAATCAACAGGTCCAAATCGAAAAATTTGGTTCCCAAACCCCGCCCATCGAAGACAGCATCGCATTTTTTTCAGGGTCAGGTCCCTCTTCCACCGGAATCCTCAAACCAGATATCTCCGCTCCAGGAGCTTTCGTCGCCGCTGCCATGAGCCGCGATGCCGCTCCCTCGGTCAACCCGTTCAGCATGTTTGCCAATGACCCATCTACCTGCCCCACCGCGTCGGTGCCATGCATGGTCGTCACGCCCTATCACGCCATTGCGTCAGGTACGTCCATGGCAGCTCCCGCGGTCGCCGGAGCCCTTGCTTTGCTGCTATCTGTAGACCCGACCCTGACTGCGCCCGAGTTGCTGACGTTGCTGCAGGCGGGCGCACGATGGCCCGAAGGCAGCGTTCCTTTTCCGTTTCAAATGGGTCCTGGCGTGTTGGACGTGGCCGGAGCGCTGGAAGCCTACGAACTGCTCGGACAGCCGCGGCTTCGAGAACCCGACACGTCCAAAAGCTGGTTTGTCTTGGCAAACGCGTATATGAGACCCGATCCCAGGCAACCGGTGTGTGGGTTGATCGAAACAAGGACCAGCGATGGAAGCGTGGCGGATGGTTTCGACGCCGGGCTGTTGAGCCTTCGTGTCGATGGCGCCAACGTGTCGCGTCCGCTCACGCGCCAAGCTCCCGGGTTGTGGACATTTTGTGTGGCAGCGCCCACGGACTCCGGCGGCGGAACGGCGGGCATCGAGGTGGCGTATCAAGGCGAACCTATTGGAAATAAACAGTATTTACTCATCGGGGTCGATCCATTCGTGGCTCGCGAAGGAGTGCTGGCCCGCGGCGGATGCTGCATGCACCCAACTGCAAACACCGCTTCCGCCTGGTGGCTGCTTGGCCTTGGCTTGTGGATTCGACGCCGAAAACGAATTCAGAAACTGCCGCCGAGGCTAAGCCCCGTGTAACCCTGGCCGATCGCGGGTTGCAGCCGCGTGCGCGGTGCGACCGAAGAGTCGGAAGAGGGGTTGTCGAAAAAGAAGTGCCAAACAAGGCCACCGGCGACACCGGCCAATCCAACTCCCGTCACAATCGCCCCTGTCGTCATCTGCGTTCGCCCATCGTCCCCGTCGATGCTGGCCTGACGCCCCGCCGGCGTATTGGGACACTTACGGCTGTTTCCACAAACGCTCTCCGCATCCGACACCTTACTGGAACCACCCGCATAAAGGACGACACCGACGATGGAAATGACGCCGCCCGCACCAACCACAATCCATGGCACAATGGATTTCCCTTCGGAGGACGGTTCCTTGGTTTCATCGGCACCGTCAGGTTTAGGAGGCGGCTCCGCAACGGCAGGCGGTTTCGATGTGCTATCCATCGCTGCGATCTGCGCTTTCAGGTTCTCGATGCGACGTTCGATTTGGGCTCGATTGGGAACGTCCGTGGCTCGCTCGAGATAGACTTCGAGGGCGATTTTGGCTTGCGCCCATTGAGCCTTTTTTTCGTGGACACTCGCCAGGTTCAGCAGCAGCGCGTGCGCCGTGCAATCACGCTGGTAGGCGTCTTCCCAGTACATGATGGCCTTGTCATAATCGCCTTCCTGGTAGGACCCGAACCCTGCTTTGAACGCGCCTTCCGCGGCCTCTTGATCCGCTTTGGTAGGCGTTTTCGTGCAGACAGGATAAGGCGATTGCGTATCCGCCGATGCAGACATCGTTTGCAACGCCACTGCGGCGGAAAGCCACCAACTCCATCGACGTATTCCCATTCTCGTTAACCTACCTGCCTTCGCCCACAGCAGACCCTACGATATGCCAGACTCATGAATCTTTACCACAGAGCGAGCCGAAGTCGCACTACCCAACGTAATCGGACCTCAACATCTACGAACCGAGCGCCATGCCGAAAAGTCGAATCGGTGGAAACGCCATGTCTACCATGATGCGTTCAACCAGTTTTTCGCTGAACGATTTGGTCCTGTAACATGAAACCCCATTCTGCCATGGCTCGTGGCGGCATGTTCGGTGATGGTCGCCCTTATCCTCGAACCTGGATTGGGGGGCACAAACGGCAGGACAACCCACGAGTCTGGATGCCGCGAAAAAGCACAGGGAACGCGCCCAAGAACCCAATATGCAGCAAAAGTACGAGGAAGCCGCAGCCGCCTTCGCCGCGGCCTATTGCATCCAAGCCTGTGGAGCCTTCCCGTAGAACGAGGGGTCATGCCACCAAAAACTCGGCAACAATGACAAGGCTTAGGCCACTTTTCGCAAGTACCTCGCCGCTGACCCCGGCGCCCCCTACGCCGAACAAGTGCGCCATCGCATGCAACGGTTGAAACAGGCCACACAGCCAATCGACGCTGATGCCGGCACCGTCGACGCCGACTCCCCATCATCCATCGTCGAAGCGGCAGGCCCGGACCTCATGAAGTCGCTGATGATGGTCGAAAGCGAACCGCCAAGCGCTCCCGTATCCGTGTACTACCGAACCGTACCTTTGGCCTCCCCTTTTCAGTAGGGAAAGGACAACCCGGCTTGGCAGAGGGTCGCCACCGGGCAAACCCCCTTCCACGCCTCTCTCCAGCGCGAACGCTATCACATCGTCTTGGAGTCGTTTGCGGATTTTAACAATGACTATCCGGATTAGGATATATCGCTACCTCGTTTTTCGGCCTTGCGTTCCCCTGCTCCAAACGAAAGCCCAAGGCCGTCAAGGATTTTGGTGATTGCATCCCTCGGTGATGCTGGCAATGACACGAGGTCTCCCGCCGCAGCGCAGACATTGCAGCGAAACCACGTCGAACACTCGGCGAAGAAGCGTCGCCCAGTCCACGTACGTCCCTGCGGCGGCCACGGCCCTGCGATAGCTTCGATGCGCTTGGGGCTCCGCGGCATCAGACGAGGTTTCAGACAAGCCTGCCCACGTGTTTGGTTGCCATCGCGAGCAATGTCTCGAGCCAGGCTTGCACCACCCAAACCCGTATGGGGTTCTCGGGCTGGTGACATGCATATCGCTTGCAAAGGCGGGGGTGTCAGGGAACCATATTGGATGCAGGACGAGCCATGGCCCCAAAGCTGTGGAGAAGGGTGTGTCAGGTTCGGTATGTCGTGATTTTGGGTGGTTGGGTACATTGTGGCGTGGCAGCGCGCCAGGGAGATCGCGCCGTTGAAGGCGTTGTGAGAGACGTAACGACCTGAAATCATTTATAAAATACGCAGATTGCGCCGCAAGGGTTATCGGAGGAGTTGCAGAGGCTGGAGAAACAGTTTTATGGAATAATAGGGTTTGTGATTCAGTTCGAGAATAGTTAGGAGATGCGGATTTCAGAGAGTTGCCGATTAGAATATTGATTAAATTGAAATCTCAGGATAAAATGAAGCGGAAGCGAATTTTTGGATAGAAAGTAAAACAAATAATCGGTTTGATAATTATTATAATAATTTGTTTTGTAGTCTTGACAATACTAATTAATCAGCAATTCTATCATTAACTACACCACGAGAGGTTAGCCATGTCAGAAGAAAAGATGTCTAAGCAAGAACTAGCTTATGCAAAATTTGTAGAATATTTTTGTAAAGCTGGTATTAGCCATATCGTTGGCGCTATGCGTCTGTATGACACGATGAGAAGGAAGTATGATAAAGATATTTATTTTCACACTTCGCTTTCTGCTAAAAAATTAAGTGATGAAGACGCGGAATTGGTGATAAAGGTTATCGACGAGGAAATGCTGAGTACTGAATCTTTAATGGAACTCTTGCGCCAAATGCTTGATTCTTATGACAAATCTGATGACAAATCTGATGACAAATCTGATGACAAATCTGATGACAAATCTGATGACAAATCTGATGACAAATCTGATGACAAATCTGATGACAAATCTGATGACAAATCTGATGATAAGCGACTAGGCTGACCGCTCTCAAGGGGCGTTTGTATTTGATTTTCATGTGATATATTTGATGAATTGTGATTTCTTGGAATATTCGACGGTTAAATACCGAGCAATATCAAAATGAACTTGCCACAAGAATGAGTGTTATTGTTGCTAGATCAGATAGGAAAGATGGGTGAATTTTAATTTGATGAAGAACGAGTAAGCATAAGCGTAAATTCTGAAATAGCCAAATGAGAATTAGAATTTATTTTTGAGAAAGATACATTACTGGTATAAAAAGAGAGCAAAGGTTCGGGGCGACAGGAAATTCGAACGCCTCTGGCGAATCAACTCGAACCTCAACGACCTCAGCCGCCAACGCGATCACGCACAGAGCACAAAACCACCAGCCATGACTGGTGCAAAGGGGATCTCGAGACCAACCAAAGCGTCGCCGCCTTGGCCCGCCGCGGACGACCCCCACTGCCCTGCACGGCCAGCAGCTAGGCCACGAACAAATGTATCTATGCTTCGCTTACCATCGCAAGCAACGTCTCGAGCCAAGCTTGCATCACCTGAACCAGTACGGAGTTCTCGGGCTGGTGACGAACGTATCGCTTGCGAAGGCGGGGTGGTTCGGGGATCCCATGGAAAAAGGATGGGCCATGGCTCCGAAGCCATGGCGTAGCTTGTGCCACGTTCGGCACGCTGCCTTCGCCCGCGGCGGACCCTAGAGCCAAAGTCGCATGACCCAACGTAATCGGACCTCAACATCTACGAACCGAGCGCCATGCCGAAAAGTCGAATCGGTGGGAACGTCATGTCTGCTATGATGCGCTCAAACAGTTATTCGCTGAAGGATTACGTCCTGTGACACGAACCCCCATTCTGCCATGGCTCGTGGCGGCATGTTCGGTGATGGTCGCCCTTATGCTCGAACCTCGAGTCGGGGTGGCACAAACGGCGAGCCAACCCACGAGTCTGGATGCCGCGAAAAAACAGATGGAACGCGGCCAAGAACTATATATGCAGCAAAAGTATGAGGAAGCCGCGGCTGCCTTCGCCGCGGCCTATACCATCCAACCCTATGGAGCCTTCCTGTACAACGAGGGGGTATGCCACCAAAAAATCGGCAACAACGATAAGGCTTTGGCCATTTTTCGCAAATACCTCGCCGCTGACCCCGGCGCTCCCGACGCCGAACAAGTGCGCCATCGCATTCAACGGTTGGAACAGGCCACACAGCCCCTCGACGCCGATGCCGGCCCTGTCGACGCCGACTCCCCATCATCCATCGTCGAAGAGGCAGGCCCGGACCTCATGAAGTCGCTGGTGATGATCGAAAGCGAACCGCCAAGCGCTCCCGTATCCGTATACTACCGGACCGTACCTTCGGCCTCCCCTTTTCAGTATGGACAGGACAACCCGGGTTGGCAGAGGGTCGCCACCGGGCAAACCCCCTTCCACGCCTCTCTCCAGCTCGGGCGCTACCACATTGTCTTGGAGCCGTTCGCGGATTTCCAAAAAAGTGAAACCGATATCGATGTCGCCGAAGGCCACGTCCACCAATTCAAAGCAAATCTCCAACAAGGTGAATTCTTAGCCTTTTTGCGAGTGACGACCCCCATGCCGGGCGCGCGCATTTATGTCGATGACCCCCCTCCTCATAAAAAACCGCCGTGGGGACGAACCCCCCATGAAGGCTTGATCGGCGTGGGCGACCATACAATCTGGATCGTAAAAAATGGGTTCGAAACCGCCTCCCGCGCCTTCTCCGTCAAGCACGGTGAAGAACGCGAAGAACTCGTCGAGTTGATTCGAGGCTCCAAAGGCACACTTCACATCAGCGGCAATGCATCCCCCATCCATGTGTCGGTCGATGGTATCCCCGTCGGGACTTTCCACCCCAACTCGGCAATCACCATCGAACTTCCAGCGGGGAAACACGAAATCACAGCCACCGCCGACGACCGTAAAGATCTCGTCGGGCAGGTAGATGTCCCCCGAGGACAAGTCGTACCCATCGATCTCGTCATGGTCCCCACCACGCCTCGCGGCGCCGCTTGGACACAAGCCATCGTCTCCGCGGTCTTCGTCGGAGGCGGCATCGCTCTCAAAGTCCAATCCGACATCGTCTACGACGACATCCATACCGCCAAGACGAACGGTTCGCTGACGGAAAGCGACGAACGGTACACGAAAGGAAAAATCTACGCGTATGGGTCTGCTGCCTGTTTTGGGGTTGGCGGAACCCTTGCGCTGTTATCCACGTACAACTTCATCAAAGACCCAACTCCCTCCTCGGCCATTCGAGTGGGCGTGCCCCACGACTATCCGGATTCGGATACTGCGCCACCTCGCCTTTCGGCCCCGCGTTCCCCTGCTCCAGCGGGAAAAACGGCACCACGAACGACAAGCCCTGTGGCCCCCCCTGCCCTCGCCATCGTGCCTTCGTATCCATGGCAGGGTGTCGGACTCATGCTCCAAGGGAGGTTCTGATGTTCCGACAAGCGCTGCCCCTGCTCCTCATCACCACCTGTACGAGTTGCTCGTGGTGGTCGCGCTTCGACGATCTCAAAGATCATCCTCCGGTCGTTGAAATGGAAAACCCTGGAGGAATCGTGGGATTCGGAACTACGATGGCTACCGTAACCACCGAGGTGGGAACGCATCTTTTGGTGCTGGGCGAACCCAATGTGTCGCCAAAAGGCGCAACATACCGAATCACCAACGACACGCCCGCCACGACACCCAATGCTTCCGGTTTCTGTCCAACCGGTCGATGTCTATTCGGCAGCACGCCCGCCGCGTTGCAAACGATGCTCATCGACGGTCAACCGCATGAGGCTTGTTTTCTTTTGGGCGTCGGCGACCGTGACGATACTCTCGGATTGCTCGGTCATTGCAGCGATGGTCTTGATTTCGTATTGCCGGTTCCCGGTCGTGATGAAGCTCACCCGACCGTGAAATCTCCTCGAGATGTCATTGCGGAAGACTTGGCGTTGCAGTCTCTCGATAAGCTACTGATCGGTGACTTCAAAATCGCCGCCTCGAAGGATGACGTCCCACTCATCGCCGCTGCCACGAGACATCTGGGAGCAGCATGGTTCTATGCTCCAGCCACGACCGTTCCCATCTTGCTGTCGCCCGTGGCCGCACCAGGTCTTCCCCTCGAAGACCCATTCCTTACTTTCGGTGACACGTTTGGTAGCGAAGTGGCGGTCGTCAAACTATCCGAAGGTGGATACCTTCTTGCCATCGCTTCACCTCACGGTATTGGCAATGATACCCAAGGACGCGTCTGGCTGTACCGCATCGTGGAGGGAAAAGTCGTTCACGATGGTCCCCATCCCGATGTTCCCGCCCCGATGAGCTGCCTGCCCGGATTTCGTCACAACTTCGGTATCCACATGCGTTCCGGGAAGCTTTTCGAGGGTTCGTCCGAACAGCTTTTCATTTCCGACGGCGTCACCATCAGCATTTATGACGCTGATGACCTGGCCAAGTACCCGCCATCGGTGGATTGCAGTGGGGCACCTCTCGGCTCCACCGGCTTCATCACCGGTGTCAATTGCGTCGAAACCGCTTCTGTCTCCGGATGTTCGAGAATCACCAACGAGTTCGGACGTGCCTTGGCGATTGCGGATGTCAATGGTGATGGCTCCAAGGAATTGGTGATCGGGGTTCCTACCCTTGACGTGGATGGGACCAACACCGCGGGAGCTGCGCTCGTGTACCATGTCGATCCGGAAGGCAAACAAACCCGTTTGCTCGAAACTCGAATCATATCCTCGAGAGACTCTGGCGATGGTTTGGGTAGCTCCGTAGCCGCGATGCGCATCGGCTCCCGCGATGTCGTCGTGGCAGGCGCTCCCGGTCTAGGCTCGTTTTTCATCTTTTTCTGCTCCACCACGGGCGGCGCTGGTCATGACTCCTCACGCTGCGAATAACCCTGCCAGGTGATATGATGCTGCCATCCAAAGACCAAGTCCTGGTCGTCGATGACGAAGCCAACATCCGTCGCGTCCTGTCTGCCCAACTCGCGCGCGAAGGCTATGAAGTGCATACGGCGGAAGACGGTGAGCGGGCGCTTGCCATCCTTCGCGAACACCATATCGACCTGGTGATCACCGATCTGCGTATGCCCAAAATGGATGGAATGGCCCTTTTGCGTCATGCCATCGAAATCGATCCGGACCTGCCAGTGGTGATGCTCACCGCGCACGGAACCGTCGACAATGCGGTCGAAGCTTTGAAAACCGGAGCCTTCGACTACATCACCAAACCTTTCGACCAAACCGAACTGCGCGCCATCGTCGCCAAAGGATTGCGTACACGAAACCTCGCCAATGCCGAGCTTGGGCTGGATGCCAGGGCGCATGTGGAAGGTGCCAAATTCGGGATCATCGGTGACAGCAAGCCGCTTCAAGAAATGTACTCGGTCATCGAACGGGTGGCCGATACGCCGACCACCGTGCTCATCACCGGCGAAAGTGGAACAGGAAAAGAACTCGTGGCTCGCGCGCTGCATGAAAATTCCTCTCGCCGTGACAAACCGTTCATCAAAGTCAATTGCGCCGCCATTCCGAAAGACCTGATGGAATCGGAGCTTTTCGGGTATGAACGCGGCGCATTCACCGGCGCGGTCAACGCAAAGCCTGGACGATTCGAACTCGCGAGCACGGGAACCCTATTTCTCGACGAAATCGGAGAAATTCCCATCGAAATGCAAGTGAAACTCCTGCGCGTTCTACAAGAAAGCGAGTTCGAACGCGTCGGCGGAATCAAAACCATTCAAGTCGACGTTCGCCTCGTCGCTTCCACCAACCGGGACTTGAAAAAGGAAATCGCCGCCGGTGCATTCCGCGAAGACCTTTTTTATCGCCTCAACGTCGTGCCCATCGAACTTCCCTCCTTGCGACATCGTCGTGAGGACATTCCCCTGTTGACCCAACACTTCATCCAGAAATTCAACGAACGGCTCAACAAATCCGTGGCGGGAGTCGAAAAAGAATCCCTCGAATTGCTTCGACAATACAGTTGGCCAGGCAACATCCGGGAACTCGAAAACGTCATCGAACGAGCCGTCTTGTTCTGTGATGGCACCAACATCACTCCCGCGGATCTATCCCCCGAAGTGCGAGAAACACAAACCCCATCCTGCCCACCCGTCGTGTCAGTCTCCATCGAAGACGCCGTCTTGTCGAGCGATGGACTCAAAGAACAAGTGCGGGCCGCACGAACACGCGTGGAACGGGAACTCATCGTTCGAGCCCTCGAACAAACCGCCTACAATGTCACGCATGCAGCCCGAATTCTCAAAATCTCTCGAAAAGGGCTCCAACTCAAAATGAAAGAACTCGGTCTCCGGGATCGAGAGGAGAAACCAGACGCGTGAGCCAGCCGTTCGACATACCGATAGGCTCGACCTTGATAGTATGCCTGGCTTTGGGATGCTCCCCTCGATCCTGTTCCAATAGCTCCTCCACCGATCATCCAGACGCCCTCGTCGTCGCTTTGCCAGAACCCGAACGACCACCCGTGCCCCGCAAACGAATGGTGTGGATTCCTCCAGGAGCATTCGTAGCTGGCACACCCACCGATGTTCTGCCTCGTATCGCCGACGAAGAAATGCCCGGTGTGCAGGTCGTGTTGCACGGTTTCTATATCGATCAATACGCTTTCCCCAATGAACCGGGCGCCATCCAAACCACGAATATCACGCGAGACGAAGCCAAAGCCCGTTGCGAAGCCATCGACAAACGCCTCTGCACCGAACTCGAATGGGAAGCCGCTTGCAAAGGACCAAACTCCACCACATACGAATACGGCTCCGCCTACAATCCGTCGATCTGCGCCATGAGCAAAACGGGCACCATGGCTCCCACCGGCAGCAGCGCCGGTTGCCGAAGCGGATTCGATGTCGCGGACTTGCACGGTGGCGCGTTCGAATGGACCTCGAGCCCTTGGAACCGTGGCGAATCATCCACCCTAGCCGTCGTTCGCGGAGGCTCCGGCGAACCAGCAGAAGTCGTCGGTCGATGCGCCAACGCACGAGCACGACGTCCCGATAAGTCTTACGCAGACGTTGGTTTTCGTTGCTGCGCAGGAGAACCAAACGATGCCGAGGTTTCTTTGGAAGTTAGTCGTCCTTCCGACCCCCTCAAAGCCGTGGCTCGCACACCCGAACTGGTTTCCCTGTTGGAACAAGGCCTCCCGGAAAAAATCACCCAACAACTCTCCGAAACGAAACCCTTTCGCATCGATCGCATCTGGAAGTGGTATCCCATCGGCAACGAAGAAATCGTGCTCGGCAGCGGCTGCGCCCATCCAACGGCCCATGCTCTATGCGGCGTCGTCCTGATGCGAATCCAAAACCACCAGCCCCAAACCCTTGCTTTCGCCCCAAGCGGATGGTGGCTACCCAACGTTCAACTCGACGACGACCGACGAGTCCTCTGGGTGTACGGAGGCGATGGTTTGGGCAAGTATCGTCGCCGTGTCGCTTTTTTATGGGGACGAATCGGCGTGGGAGAGCCTGAACTCGGCGGTGTAAAAGTTCGATAACATATTGATTTTATGATGTTTTATACCGAGCCAACGCCTCTAGGACGGCTTCGATGTGCCCTGGCACCCGCACTCGATTCCACGAACGAAGCAACGTGCCATCGGGACCGATGAGAAACGTGGAACGCAGCACGCCTTGCACGATTTTGCCGTACATATTTTTGGGGCCGATGGCCCCATAGCGTTCGGTGACCCCAAGGTCCGGGTCGGAGAGCAACGGGAACGACAGCCCCAATTTGTTCGCGAATTTTGCGTGGGATTCGACAGAATCTTTGCTGATACCCACGATCTTCGCTCCCAAAGCCTCGAATCGTTCAGCCGCATCTCGAAAGGCTTCCGCTTCCTTCGTACAGCCCGAAGTGAAATCCTTCGGATAGAAGTAGACAACCACGTACGTCCCCTCGAACTGCTCGAGAGTTCGACGATTGCCCCACTGGTCCAACAACGAAAAACTCTTTGCTTTCATGGATAACCCCTGCTCCTCCACGAAAGGCTCATCTCAACCACAAGATGACAAGCACCGCACCGACGAGCAGCACCATCAATCCCCCCACGAAAAGCCCAACGATCAAGGCAATGGGCAAGCGCTTTGGGACTACGACGGCGCGAAGCTCCTCGGTGCTCGACCCGGCTTTTTCTCCTGCTGGAGATGGCTTCGCATCCGAGGTCGTCAACGCAAATGGGTCGGCTTCTACGGTGGCCACGGGCGTCGTGGGAAGTGGCTCCGGTTCCGGTGCAGCGCGCATCAACTCGGGCAAGACCGACTCGATCCGAGCGTGAAGATCCAGTTCGTCCGCATAGGCCCAATCTCGATGCATCCCTTCGAGCCCGAATGCATGTCCAAGTTTGTCGGCCAGCAGTCCGACGGAAGCCACCCGCATGATGGGGTCTTTGGCGAAAGCCTCTTTGAGCACGGCATCGACGGTAGGAGGGATGGGGTATGCCTCTTTGAAATCACGGGCGGCACGGGAAGCGGGTATCGGTTCTTGGGTCAGGATGGCTAGCAAAATGGCGGTGCCATTTTTTCCAGGGAACGGGACCTGCTGCGTGAGCACTTCATACGAGATCGCCGCCAGAGCCCATACGTCCGCTCGCGCATCGAGTGTGTCCAATCCCTGCGCCTGCTCTGGCGACATATAATAGGGGGAGCCAATCGTGGTGCCCATCACGGTCAACTTCTTCGCCCCTTCGGACTTGTCTTTGACCGAGCCGAAATCCAGTAGCTTGATGATGTCCCCTTCACGCGTTCCACAGACGAATACGTTATCCGGTTTGATGTCTCGATGAATGATTTGGCGTTGATGAGCTTCGTCCAAACCAATGGCGATTTGGCTGAGCATTCGAATCAGTCTCGCGGGGCGCACCGTCTTCTCCCGCTTCAAGAGCGAGCGAAGCTCTTCGCCTTCGAGAAAATCCATGGCCAGAGCGTAAGTACCGTCATCCAAAGCGAAATAGTCGAACACCTCGACGATATGCTCGTGCGGCAACAGTTTCGAGATCTCGTATTCCCGCTTGAAACGCTCGACAGCCACTCGGTCCCGCACGACGGCGGGGTGCAGAATTTTGAGGGCTACCCGGCGCTCGGCTTGCAAGTCCAGCGCCTCGTAAACACGTCCCATGCCGCCATCGGCAACAATCCGCCGGACTTGATAGCGGTTAGCGAGAAGTTGGCCGACACGCGCGTCGTCCGGATCCACCGCGGGCTGCACCTCAGCCGCCGACAACAAAGCCTCACCATCGACGGGGCAAAACCCTGCATCATCTGGAAAAAGGCGTCGGCATACTGGGCAACTCTTCACAACCGGGCCTACCGCTCTTCCTTGTTCGACTCAGCGTCGGACGGTTTGAAGTACAGAATTCGTTGGCAATGAGGACACACTTCGAAGGTTTCCTGTCGAAGGATCTTTTGAAATAACTGCGGAGGAGCAGCCAGGTGGCAAGCCTCACAAATGCCGTTATGCGTAGCGGCAATGGCGATTCCCCGTCGTTTACGAATCATCTCATAACGGCTCAGAATCGGCCGGGGAAGCTTCGTGACCACGCCTTGACGCCGTTCGAGCATCTGCGCTTTCTGTTGTTCCGCTTCTGCTAGACGTTTCGATACCACCCCTTCGGTCGTGCCAAGCTGGTCCTCCAAGGCGCGTCGCGCTACTTCAGCCTCTTCCTTGCTTTTCGATGCTTCCGTTTCGAGGAGCTGAAGCTTGCCAATCTGCTCTTCGTGCCCTTTTTGAATGTTCCGGAGTTCCTCGAGTTCTCGGGTCGCCGCATTCGTTTCGCGCTCATTGCGCGCTCGAGATAGTTTTTCGCGACTTTTTTCCACCAGGGCTGTCACTTGTCTGACTTCCAACACCAGATCCGTACGAGTTTTCGCCATTTCAGCGATACTTTTCTCATCGGAAGCGATTTTCTCCTCGAGGCGGGCAAGTTCTTCTTTCTTCCCCGCCAACGCGCTGCGCTCGGTGCTCAATGTATCGTCGACGGCCCGAATTTCCTCATCCAGTGCCGACAATTCCTCAAGGTAAACGATATGTTCTTGAATGCTCACGTTCGACGATAGCTCCTGTACGAGAACGACATGGTTGGCAATCGTGGGCCCACCTGGGATCGAACCAGGAACAACCCGGTTATGAGCCGGGGGCTCTCACCAATTGAGCTATGGGCCCTTCGCACCCTCGTCCCTGCAGCCAAATCGCAGGTGTAGGGCGGATGCGCAAGGTAGAAAACTTGGGGCGGGTTCGTGGTTTCAACCACGCGAGGCAAGCTAGTCGAACCCTGCTTCAAGGGGAAGCCATGAGCGCCGCAAAATGTAAGAAAACACATCGGACACCTGCGCGCCCGAACAGGTAATCCCACTCCCCGCTTCTTTCCACCCCCTTGAATGTGCTAGTCAATTCCTTTCCCCCAAACCCGTGAGGCTGCCCATGCATCCGCTCGTCGTACGCGGCGCGCGACAGCATAACCTGAAAGACGTAAGCTGTGATATCCCTCGAAATCAGCTCGTCGTCATTACCGGCCCCAGCGGCTCCGGTAAGTCCTCCCTCGCCTTCGATACGATTTACGCCGAGGGACAGCGACGATACGTCGAATCGCTTTCCGCCTACGCTCGACAATTCCTAGAGCAACTCGCCAAGCCAGCCGTCGATGCCATCGAAGGACTGTCTCCAGCCATCGCGATCGAACAACGAGCCCTCGGTAAAAATCCACGCTCGACGGTCGGTACCGTCACGGAGATCGCCGATTATTTGCGCCTGCTTTTCGCGCGTGCCGGTACCCCCCATTGCCCCACCTGCGGCAAACGCATCGAAGCCCACACCGTTCAACAAATCGTCGATGGACTCCTAGCCCTTTCCGAAGGATCACGCATCATTCTGCTCGCTCCCTTGTGCCGAGGTCTGCGCTCCGACCTGCACGAAGAAATCAACCGTCTTCGTCGAGAGGGCTTCGTTCGCGCACGCATCGACGGAACCATCATCGACATCGGTGAGGAACTTCGCATCGACCCGGCACAACCGCACGACCTGGACGTCGTGGTGGACCGTATCGCCGTGCGAGACGGAATCAAAGGACGCGTGACGGATTCGGTCGAATTGGCGCTCGAACTAGGCGAAGGGCGTCTTCTCATCGATGATATGTCTGGCGCGGACCCCATCTGGAAAAGCGAGCGGTTTGCTTGCATCGATTGCGATGTTTCTTTTCCCGCGATCGAACCGCGAATGTTCTCGTTCAACGGTCCCCACGGAGCCTGTCCCGTATGTGGAGGACTTGGTTCGCGCACCCGTATCGACCCGGATCGAATCGTTCCCGACGATTCCTTGAGCTTGCGGGAAGGTGCCGTGGTCGCGTGGGGGCCACGGGGAAGCCTCGCCTTGGCCACCGAAGTAGCCAAGGCGGTGCGCGCTCTCAAAGTCAATCCCAACCTGGCGTTTCGCGAGTTGGAGGAGTCCACCAAACACGCTATCCTTTTCGGGATACCCAAAACAACCAGGCGAAAAAGCGATTATGAAGGGATCGTTCCGCGCCTCGAACGACGCCTCGCCGGTGTGGATGAAGAGCCATCGGAAGATGATTCCGATCTGGATGACGATACGGCGGAAGTCGATCCTTCCCACTTCGCGGCCACCAGCACCTGTGATGCTTGTCATGGACGAAGACTCCGACGGGAAGCGCTTGCGGTTCGCGTAGGGAATCGAAATATCGCGGAGTATGGTGAGCTGTCGTTGGGCAATCTACGAACCGTATTGCAAGAATTATTGGCGAAGGACTCTGGTCTTTCTCATCGAGAACGAGCTATCGCCGAACCTTTGCTCCGCGCCGTCATCGCTCGCCTCGGCTTCCTCATCGATGTCGGGCTGGATTATTTATGCCTCGACCGTGCCACGCAAAGCCTGTCAGGGGGTGAAGGTCAACGAATTCGTCTGGCTACACAAATCGGCGCCGCACTCGTAGGCGTACTGTACGTGCTGGATGAACCGTCCATTGGACTGCACGCCCGAGATAACGCCAAACTCCTCGATGCTCTGCGCTATTTGGTACGCTTGGGCAACTCCGTCATCGTCGTGGAACATGACCGCGATACCATCGCCGCCGCCGATCACGTCATCGACATGGGACCGGCCGCGGGTGTGCATGGTGGCAAAATCGTGGCGGAAGGCAGTCCCTCACAAATTCAACAATGCCCTGACTCGGTGACTGGCCCTTACCTGTCAGGCCAAAAACGCATTCCTCTGCCTGCCAAACGCAGAAAACCAAGCCAATCCGTGCTGCGTATCGTCAACGCGCATGCGCATAACCTGAAACATATCACGGTCGAATTCCCCATCGGATTGATGACAGCAGTCACAGGCGTGAGTGGTTCCGGTAAGTCCACGCTCGTCATCGATACATTGCTTCAAGCGGTACGCTCCAACTTGTACCGTGCTTGCAGCACTGTCGGTTCTTGCGACCGAATCGAAGGGCTTTCGCATATCGACAAGGTCATTGCCATCGACCAGGCGCCCATTGGACGCAGTCCCCGCTCCAATCCCGCGACGTATACCGGCGTGTTCACGCTGCTGCGGGAGCTATACGCGGCATTGCCAGAAGCGCGCGCTCGAGGCTACAAGGCCGGACGTTTTTCGTTCAATGTCAAGGGCGGACGATGCGAGGCATGCCAGGGCGATGGTGTGCTTCGCGTTGAAATGCACTTTTTGCCAGATATTTTCGTTCGCTGCGAGACCTGCGGGGGACGACGTTACAACCGGGAAACCCTCGAGGTGCAGTACCGTGGTCTTTCCATTGCGGATGCGCTGGATCTGACGGTGGAGCGCGCCGTGGAGGTATTCGAAGCCGTACCTCGGATTCGAGAGCGTTTGCTGGCTCTATCGCGGGTGGGGCTGGGCTACCTGCAACTCGGGCAATCGTCTACGACGCTGTCGGGGGGCGAAGCTCAGCGTGTCAAACTCGCACGAGAACTGGCAAGGCGCGCTACCGGGCGGACGTTGTATGTATTGGATGAGCCAACGACGGGTTTACACTTTTCGGATATCACGGTGCTGGTGGAAGCGTTGTTGGCTTTGCGTGATGCGGGCAATACCGTCGTCATCATTGAACACAACCTCGACATCGTGGCGTGTTCAGATTGGGTGATCGACCTAGGGCCAGAAGGCGGAGATCGCGGTGGCCATCTGGTGGCCACGGGAACGCCTCATCGGATAGCACAATGCGAAACGTCGCAAACGGCACCCTACCTTGCCCGTGTGCTCGAAGAACAGGCAGCGCCTAGTCGAAAACACAAAACGGAAGCGGTTGCTTCGAAAGGGCGGCAGCATCGACCGGGGACATGACGAAACGGCAAGGAATCAACAGGCTGCGTCCCCGTGGGGTTGGTGAACGGAGAAGGGGGATTGAACCGAGGTGAAGCGTCAACCAAAGTCTTTTTCGAGACGCTCCTGATCCTCTTTGCAACGAATGCACAACGTGGTCTCGGGCCGCGCTTCTAGCCGTTTCACCGAGATTTCATCCCCACACTCCTCGCAAACACCGAACGATCCATCGTCGATCTTGGCGAGGGCCTTGTTGATCTTGTCGAGGAACGACTTTTCCCGGCCTCGCAGACGAAACGTAAAGGATTGAAGGTATTCGCTCGAAGCAAGATCCATCTCGTCGGGCAGATCGCTCACATCGAGCGTCATGTCTTCATCGAGGGTTTGCTTGGCTTTGCGAACCAGCTCTTCACGCTTTTGCTCGAGCAGGGCTCGGAATTTTTTGAGTTGGGCCTTGTTCATCCTCGGCTACCCCTGAATCTCCGCCGTCACGACATGCTATCAAGGTCGCGAAGGGCGGGGTATTGTAGATAACAACCAACGTAACGTCAATCATTGTCCATCACAACGGCCGACCAGCCGCTCTTCCCATGATAAAAAAAACCAAACAATCTGGAGACATCACCCCCATGGGGGAGCCCAAGCCGCCTTTGGCCGCTACCGTGCTCGTCGTTCGTGAACGAAAGGGCAGCCTACAAGTGTTGTGCGTGCGTCGTCACCCTAACCAGCGCGTCTGGGGCGGCGTGGTCGCTTTTCCGGGCGGTAAGGTCGATCCGGAGGATGCTACCGCGCCCGCCGATGCCGTTCATCCACGAATTTTTGAGTTTTCTGACGATCCCACGACCGAACGCGCTTGCGCTGTCGCCGCGGCTCGCGAGCTATTCGAAGAAACGGCGTTGCTGCCCACCGATGAGGTCGAGATGCCATCGGCTCCCGGGTCTCGGAGCTGGAACCAAAAGCTACGTTTGCGCTATGAGCCGGGGCGGTTGTGGACGCTGCTCGCATCTTCAGCCATTGAGCTACGATTATCACAGCTCGTGCCGGTGTCGCGATGGGTGACGCCGCCGATGCTGCCGGTACGTTTCGACACTCGGTTTTTTGCGATGCGGATGCCCTTGGGACAAGAGATACTTCGAGTGGGAACGGAGAATATGGACTGTTTTTGGGCGTTCCCCGACGAGATCCTGGATCAGTTTGAACGTCACGAACTGGAAATCCTGCCGCCCACGCAATGGATGCTATTTTATATTAGCAAATTCAATAGTTTAGACAAATTCTTCGAGGCGATATCCAAACTGCCACTGCACATCGTTATCCCGGAAATTTTCCAAAATAACGATAGAACCTTACTTGTACTACCAGGGCATCCGGGACATAGCCAGCGCCCTAGGGTTGTCGTTGAACCCACTTACTTCGAGTATTGCCTTGGACAATTTATAATAAACCGGAAAAATTAGTTTCTTTCCCTTTCAATTTTGAAGCATTCTTTAGGCGTTTCTGCTAGGGTGGACATAACCATCAGGAAGCCGCGATTCCTCGTTTTTCTCATGGTTAATCGAACACGATCCGAAGATAGACCCAGGAAAGAGAATTCACCCATGGACGCCAAAGACCACAATAATCCTGAACTCTTCACCGCGAGCGACGTGGCCCGCTTCTGCCAGGTGGACCTGAAAACCATCCACAACTGGGCCGACAAAGGGGAGATCCGGCACTTCCGTACCCCCGGGCGGCACTTGCGCTTCCGAAGGCTCGACGTCCTGGATTTTCTTCGAAAATATGGATATCCAATCCCGGAAGTCCTTCGTCTTGGAAAACCAAAAGTCGTCGCAGTCGATGAAGACGCCAATGTCCTTGCAGCTCTTCGTCGGGTGCTCACCCGACGCTTCGAGTTGACCACCTTCCAGGACTCTTTCGATGCTCTCGTCGCGGTCGGAAACCTTCAGCCCGACGCCATCATTTTGGATGTCAAAACATCGGGTCTCGACGGACTACGGTTGCTCGAACGGCTCAAGTCCATTGAAGCCACCGCGCATATTCGTTCGATCGTGTACTCGGGCCATGAAGATATGCGCAAACCAGCGTTGGAAGCAGGCGCCTACGATTTCATTCTCAAAGGAGAAGTCTCCGAATTACGAGACTCCCTCGAGCGTCTGATGGGTCTCGACCGAACTTGAGGAGTCCAAGATCAACGGCCATCTCGATAGGCACGGATCGCGTTCACAACCCCATCCGCAAGCTTTTGCCGATAATCCACCGTCGCCAATCGCGTCTCTTCTTGCGGGTTGGACACAAAAGACACCTCGAAGAGAGCTGCCGGCATCTGCGCTCCCACCAATACGAAAAACGCCGCGGAACGAACCCCCCCATCCGGCACCGCCCCATAACTCTCCGAAAGCGAAGATAACGTAGCGCGCTGCAACAAAGTCGCGAATTGCCAGGACTGATGAGAAACCGACTCCAGATGCAGTTCGTCCAACACCGCTCCCATCTGCTGCCCCGCCGCCATCGATGCCGCATTTTCGCGAGCCGCCAACCGTCGCGATGCCTCATCCTTGGCACCAGCCAAGACGAAGGTCTGAACCCCTCGATGGCTCGGATCTTCCGCCGCATTGCAATGAATCGACACAAATAAATCCGCATGGAACGCGTTGGCGCGAGCCGCCCGCTCCTCCAACGCCACATACCGATCATCATCGCGCGTCAACATCGTCACGATCCCCATCTCCCGCGACAATATCGGCGCTACCCGATGCGCTATATCCAACGTCACATCCTTTTCCTTCAACCCCCCAGGCCCAATCGCCCCTGGATCACTGCCCCCGTGGCCAGGATCCAATACCACCCTTCGCACTTGACGAGGCCCCGTCTCCCCTTTCGCCCTCTCCGATATCGGTGCCGTCGTGCTGATATCCAACACGATCCGAAACGGCTCCGGCATGTAAAATACCCTTTTGAACGCCTGCTGACTCAAATCCAGCACCACTCGCGTCTTGTCCTGGTGAGTCCCAAGCCGCACCGCCGTCACCAACCCTTCGGCTCGCCGCTCCCGAGGCGCCTGCCCTCGCTTGGTCTTCTGCAAATCCACATAGACCCTCGGCCCCTGCGCTCCCTCCGCGCCTAACGACACAACCTCATACAAAGCCGGCGCCGTAAGCTGAATCACGACCCGCGCCGCATCCCGAGAGCTGAATACCTCAATGGATTCTATCTTCGACGGACCAGCTCGCGTCTCTGGGCCTGGTTTGACTACAGCTTCCTTACCTGCTCCCCCATCCACCTGGGCCTGGTGAAACCGACGATCGATTTCCGCGAGTCGCGATGCATCTGGACGATACGCTCGTAGATCCTCCAAAGCTCGTCGCGCAAGACCCTCACAGGGCACGGGTAGTTGCTTCTTGGTTTCTTCATAGATTGATAAATAAATACTATCTAGATTATCCTCAATTTCCCCGCGCAACGCAAGCGATGCAAGGCGTGAAATGCACCCGCGCTGCGCGTCTTGCCCGCGAGTTACCATATCGTATTGAAGGATCGCTTCACGAGCATCCGCGGGTTGGTGAAACGTTCGATAGGCCCGACGCCTCAAATCCCCCACCAATTCGGCCCCTAATAGGGTTTGAGGCGGTTTTTTCCCTTCCAGCGCCAGCGAAAGCTGATCCGCTATCGTTACGGCTTGCGCTCTCGATGTGAACGGATGGTCGCTAGCCATGATGTTGTTGGCGTGCTCATATTCGGGAAATCCCTGAATATCTGCCTCCATCCTCGATGCGTCGACGATAGAAAGCGCGGAGGGTTCCTCTGTTTTTTCACTGCTACAGCCAACACCAAGGCCGTTCAATACCATCATCAGAGCCGCCGCCCACCAACCTCTCGCTTGCGCCACCGAGCGCATGCCATCGTGGGAGCCCAACCATCGACGTCTGTCCTGCGCCACATTTTTGCTGTTCACGACATCTTACTCTTGAATGCTCACGGTTCGTTTGCTCCCATACCGTACACTACCGTTGATAGCACGATTGTTGGGATGCTACGTTTCCTGTCAATCTAACTGACGGGCGCGAATAGGCGAAGAATGTCCGAAGCTACCAGTGGGTCAATTCCCAAATCAATTCCGGATGAACAAGACGTTCCGGCCCCTCGCGACAGCGTCCCACCGCTATCCGCCGAGGAAGCCGAGCGTGCTGCTTCTCAATTCAAACCCGCGTGGGAGACGTCGATCGACGATGCATCGCCGCCTGCCGACATCACCCACGAGCCAATCGATGAGCAAGTGGTTTCGGCTGACGAGGACAAAACACAGCCACCCGAATCTGCTGTGACTTCGCCTCATCCCGAACCACCCGCAGACGAACGAATCGATGATGACCAAGGCCCCGTCGACATCATCGCCGCCATTCCAAAACGAACCGAAATCGTCATCAAAGATGAACCGTCAATCGTTGTCCCTGACGACGATCCTTTCGATGCCGATGCTTCTCCCAAGACTGCAGAAAGCGAGGCGCAACCGGATCTACAACCATCGCAACGCCGCACCCCTGTTGCCGTCATTGCGGTGGTTGCCGTCGCTGCCGTAGCCATCGTTGTGGGCGGCATCAAGCTATGGTCCTCCGACCCTGTCGAACCCACCCAGTCCACGACTTCGTCGCGACCTGCGGAGTCCGCCACTTCGGTGGACACATTGCCGATCGCACAGGAACCCGTGGGCTCCACGTCAATCCAAGAGCCCACGCCTACGGTGGAACCACCGATCGCACCGCCCCCAGAGCCGGTAGTCTCCACCGATACGCGCCAACCTCCCACCAAACAACCGTCAGCGCCAACGACAGTGGACGCCCCACCAAAACCGAAAGACAAGGACCCAGACCGAGAGCCCAAACCCGTTACGACGGCGACGGTTGCACCGGAACCGAAACCGCCAAAACCGCCAAAAACTTCGGCACCTTCACCCGGTACCAAAGCGCCACCGGTGATTGTTCGCGAGACACCCTTCTGACAACCTTCTCATGCTATTTTCGAAAGGCCACCCATGAGAATTCGTGCAAGTGCTTTCTTGTTGGTTGCGCTGTCGATGCCCGTCCATGGCTCCATTCCGAACGCCATGGCTCAGACGGCGGACACTGCATTCACCGACTCGGCGCGCCAGCGATTCCAGGAGGGAGTTCGGCTATTCGATCAAGGCAAATTCGAAGAAGCGCGGGCTGCTTTCCTTCAGGCTTACGCCCTCAAACAGCATCCGGCCGTGTTGCTCAATCTCGCGCAAAGCGAACTGCATTCCGATCATCCTGTCGAAGCCGCTCGCCACTTCTCCGAATTCCTTCGAGACAATCCCAATGTGGAAGCCGAGGAACGCGCCGCGGCAGAGCAAGGGCTCGCGGCCGCGCGTACGAAAACCGCCAGACTCGATATAAAAGCAAATTTGGATGGCGTGGATGTATTCGTCGATGGAACTTTGATTGGGCGTACCCCTCTTTTTGATGATGTGGACGTTGCCCCCGGGTCACGAACCGTAGAACTTCGAGCAGGAGGCAAACCTCCACAATCCAAGACCGTCGATGCGCCGATCGGCCAAGTAAGGACGGTTATGTTCTCTTTCGACCTCTCAGCTACACCACCGGTCGGCGCTCCGGAAACGGAATCATCCGAGCCGCCGGAATCCACGAAGCAGGAGGGTCGTATGCCTTTTTTCGACTGGTTGATTTCCGACCAAGTCGCGTGGGCCTCGGGAGGAGCCACGGTCCTGGGTCTTGGTACCGGCATCCTGTTTGCTATCTTTTCGCATAGCGCCTCGAACGACGCCGACTCCATCGCAAGCCAAATCAAGCTCGTTGCAAGCCGAGACGACGAACTCGGGGATCGCCAAAAAAACCCATGCGCCGATCCCGTTCCGATTACTTCTCGCACCAACTATGGCCCTGCCTGTCGCCAGCTCAAGGACAACCTGGACATCAGAGATAGGGACAAAACCGTCGCAACCATCGGCTTCGTCGTCGCCGGCGTAGGAGCCATCAGCACAGGCGTTTTGTATTATCTACGCACGGAACCCGAGGACTCCGCGGCATCTACGTCTTCCGCGGTTCGCTCCACAACCATCCTCCCTTTGATCAGCTCCGATTATCAGGGGCTGTCGATCGGGGGAACCTTCTGACGATACCCATCGATCCAGATCGACCATCCCCCCCGAAGTGTCTGTCACCCGCTCTCCTGCCGCATCACTCCTGTCTTTCCGAAGGCCACTTTCCCTTCTTTCGATCACTTTTCCCTGCATTCAACCAGCCTCTGAATGTCGATCGCGCCACGTTGCACTTCCTTGCAGCAATCGAAATATTGCCTCTGCAGGCTATCACCAACGCCTCCGCGGCTGTGGGAGACAGGGGTCCCACCGTGGTGCGACGAGCGGCAAGGCAGACATCTACATCGCGCGCTCGCACCCACTCGCCGTCTGTCTGCGCCGCGGCACGAAAGACGATATTCGACAATTCTCGTACATTGCCGGGCCAGTCGTGGACCATGAGTCTCCCCATGGCGCCTGGAGTGAGTCGTTTGACTCCCACTTCATCTCTGCGTTGCCACAGAAAGTGTTCGGCCAATATCCCGATATCGGATTTGCGCTCTCGAAGGCTCGGAAGCTGAACGGTTCCGACCGCCAAGCGATGCAACAAATCCTCACGAAAACGGCGCTTGGCCACGGCTTCTTCCAACCCAGCCAACGTAGCGGCCACGATCCGCACATCCACGGCAACATGCCGGTCCGAGCCCAAGGGAAGCACTTCCTTTCGCTCCAACGCGCGCAACAAAAGCACCTGCACATCCAACGGGGCTTCAGCGATCTCATCGAGGAATAAGGTGCCGCCTTCCGCCGCTTGAAAGGCTCCTTTGCGAACTTGGCCCGCGCCGGTAAATGCACCTCGATCATGGCCAAATAACTCAGCGGCCGCCAACGAAGGCGGCAAAGCCCCCACGTTGACCCCGAAAAATATCCCCTCTTTTCGAGTACTCAATGCGTGAATCGTCTGAGCAATCACCTCCTTTCCCGTGCCTGTTTCCCCACGAATCAACACCGGAATCGACAGCTTCGCGACTCGTCGCACCTGCGCGGCCACTCGCATCATCGCCGCGGAAGTACCGACGACTCCCGGAAGCGGCAAACATGACTCCATCGATTCGCTTTCGGACCGCACACAGCACGCCACCCGACCCACCGAAAAACACGATCCCTCACCCAAACGCGCACAATCCACCCGAGCCCCCCCAGCGTAAATCCCGTTTTTCGAGCCAAGATCCCGAACCCATAGCACTCCGTCCTCCAGCCGTAGCTCGCAATGCCGAGCGCTCACCATCCGATCCATCAACACGATATCACTAGCTTTCGCACTACCCACAACCAGCCTCACCCCCTCCCCAACCGCATAACTGCGATGTACGTTCCCATCGCCAACGTCGATCCAATACATGCTGCTTCGCCTATCGCGCGGAATCTCCATCGTTGCCGTCGTACTACCTTCCGCATGGTACATTCCTCGTTCCTCCTTCCCCTTACTTCGGACACATCGGTCCCCGTGTTGCGTTGTATCTGCACCAGTTCCGGCAACGCTTGCGCTACCATGCCCTCGAAGCATGAAGACCGTCCTTGTTGACCTGTCTGCCCTCGATACGAGCCTTCGCCTTCGCGGTATCGGACGACATGTCCAATTGCTCGCCTCCGGCCTATCACGCATCGTCCAAAGCGATGATTGCGGTTTGCGAATCATAGGACTCGTGCATCTGTCGCCCTTTGCAAACGACAACGCTTTGCATGATCTTCAGCATATCGAATTCGACCCCATGCCCCCACGAGCCTCCTTGCTGGACGATCAGAAAACTCAATGGTTTCGCAGGCTTATACTTCAGCGGGCCGCAAAAAACGCGCGCGCGGACCTCATCCATCTCCCTGACCCCAACGCTCCACCACTTCGGTTCACCAGAAGCCCATTGCAACTCGTTACCTGCCATGACCTCGCTACCGTCCGATCCAACCGTCCATGGCTTCGATTCACAACCTCGGTTCACAAACGCCTGATGGCTCACCGCTACCTTTCCGCGGACCACATCATCTCCATTTCGTCGTACACCGCCGAGGACCTTCGAACCCTTTTTGGACTACCTTCATCGCGGATTTCGACCGTGTATAACGGCATTGATTCCAACCGTTGGAGCAGTGAGAAAAACGAAGAGGACGCACGCATTTGTCAAAAGTACGGCATCTCGAACACGCCTTTTGCCCTCTATGTCGGTCATGCTTCGTGGCGAAAAAACCAATCCGGCATGCTGCGGGCCTTACGGTACGCGCGGGAATTGAAGCCCGATCTTGGTCTGCAACTCGTATGGGCCGGACGACTGAGTGTAGACGAGTTCTCCGCGATCGATCGGGAAGCTCGCAACCTTGGCATTCGGCATGCCCTTCGCCTCCTCAACTTCGTCTCAGATGAAGAACTTGCCTGCCTGTACCGTTGTGCCGCCGCGCACTTGCTCGTGTCTCGGCACGAAGGCTTCGGCCTTACCGTGGTGGAAGCCATGGCCTGTGGCTGTCCTGTCATCACGACGCGACGCACGGCGTTGGCGGAAGTCGCCGGTGATGCGGCGTTACACGTAGAACCCGACGACCACGAGCACATAGGAAAAGCACTGCTTCGCCTCATCGAGGACCACGACCTTCGACGGGATATCGTGGCTCGGGGCATCGAACGAGCCATTCAATTCTCTGTCGAGCGCCAAGCTCGCGAAACACTCGCGGTCTATCAGCGCGTGCTTGGAATTCGACCTTGATCTACGCTGTTGGCTCATGTCCACCTCTGTCGTCATCGACTTCTCCCCTCTTGATACCCCTACCCAACGACGCGGAATTGGGCGTTATCTCAGGTCCCTTGCCCTTGGCCTCTCGCGTCTCGACCCCAACGCTTCGAAAGACATTCGACCGATTGGTTTGCTTGGACTCAGCGGCATCGGAGTCCCCATCATCTCGGAAGACTTCCACTGCATTGCCACTCATGCCTGGAAACGCGCTCCAACCCAGTTCGATCGTTATCGATGGGCATACACGAGGCGCTTGGCTTTGTGGAAAGCCATGCAAAAGCTCAACGCTAGGCTCGTGCACCTCGGTGACCCCAACGCAACACCGCTTGCGATGTCTTTCGCTCAATGTAAACGCGTGGCGACTTGTCACGACCTCATCCCACTGCAATTCCCTAAGCAATACCTAGGCGTTCGAGATGGGTTCGGAGTCATTGGAAAACGACTCATCAAAAGACGTTTCCATTCCGCAGACCATGTTGTCGCCATTAGCAACGCCACTCGACAGCAACTCATCAAGCTGCTCGATATCCCTCACGATCGAATTTCGCTCGTCTATAATGGCGTCGACCTATCGACGTTTTCTCCCCACGATCCCGGAGATGATCAACGCAGGCTTGCTCGCTTTGCTCTCACGCCCCGTAAGTACCTATTGTACGCCGGGGACCTCGACTGGCGAAAGAACACCGAGGGGATGATCAAAAGTCTGGCGTTCGCCCATCGCCTGGGCAGCGACCTGATTCTCGCTTTCGTGGGCGATCTGGACGCTTCCAAAATCGAAGAACTCAAACGACTGGCTTCGTACCATGGAGTTGACAACCGTATTCGACGGCTCGGATTTGTCTCGGATACGGATCTGCGAGCGCTGTATAGACAAGCCCTAGCTCACCTGCTGCTTTCTCGATTCGAAGGATTCGGTTACACCGTGATTGAAGCCATGGCTTCCGGCTGCCCCGTCATCACGACCCGAGGCGGATCGCTCGAAGAAATCGCGGGCAACGCTGCGATTGTGCAAAGCCCCGACGATACAGAAGCCATCGGACAAGCCATTCATTCCCTCCACGTCGATCCTGCGCGAAGAGAAAGCCTCATATCCGCTGGTCTGGATTGGGCTCCCCGCTTTTCCTGTGAAATCCACGCATCACACATGCTCGATGTTTTTCGATCCGTCCTCGCATGATATGCAGATCGCATCGTCTATCGAACCATGGGTCCTTCACCCTTCGTTTCCACCATGACAAGGGACAAGGACAATAGGTCGTTCGACATCATCTTTCCCGAAGCGGGTGTTCGGTCCGCTCCTCATGACGAAAGGATCGATCGGTCGCACCGTGTATTGGCAGACAGGAAATCATGAGCACCGACTGGAACGCAGAATTCAACATCACCACGTTTCGCGAAGAAGCCACTCCCCTTCTCACTGTCATCAGGCATGCCAATCATGTCGAAACGGCACGCACTCGACTGTTCGATCGTGTCACACGTCTGCAATATGACACGTTTTCGCATAGCGAATACAAACATCTCGAAACCGTGTACGTACGAGACTGCGTCAGGACGTTTCGATCCATCTTGGAAGCTCGCTCGGACTCGCTCAGTGGCTTCAGCGTCACACAAGCCCTTTTTGACATCGCCCGAGGCTCTGACCGACCCGATCTATCACCTGCGTTTTTCGCCGAATTGACTCACCTCTTTCGCGGAGTTCAAAGAAAGCTTCCGGCACGCTTAGCCGACGACTTGAAGATGAATCATGCCATCGAAGGACGGGAAGCAGCCATCGCCCGCTCCGATGAACTCGATCGTCTGTTCCAACGCGCCTCGTGGCTGATGGATCGTTATACCTCCGGACTCGATCCCCAATCACGGCAGCGACGCGTGGAGCGTCGCGACCGCGTGCTCGACGCTCTCGGGGCAACGCTCGACGACTGGAATGATTATCGTTGGCAGATCTCGCACGTACTGCGAGATCCAGACGATATTGGTCGATGTGTCACGCTGACGGACGAGGAAAAATTGTCGATATCGCGTCTTAGGCGACAACGGCTGCCTTTTGGTATCACCCCTTTTTATCTGTCGCTCATGGACGATGAACCTTTCGTTCGAGACAGGGCTATCCGCGCTCAGGTTTTACCTCCCCTCTCCTATGTCGACAGCATGCGAAAAGACCACCGCGCATCGTGCGGATTGGACTTCATGCTCGAACGAGACACGTCGCCCATCGACCTCGTTACTCGACGATATCCAGGCATTGTCATTCTCAAACCATTCAATACATGCCCTCAAATCTGTGTGTACTGTCAACGTAACTGGGAAATCGATGATGCGATGATGGATAACGCCCTCGCACCATCCCATAAGATCGACAAAGCCATTGCATGGATAGCCGATCACCCTGCCATTCATGAAGTTCTCGTGACGGGAGGCGATCCTTTGGCTTTGGACGATGACAACTTACTGAATATCCTCGAACGCGTTGCGGCAATCCCCACCATCGAGCGTATTCGAATCGGGACTCGAACACCCGTCACCGTTCCCATGCGATTGACGGACCGTGTTCTCGACCGAATCGCTGCCTTTCAGGAGCCTGGTCGACGAGAATTGTGTTTCGTCACGCATGTCGAACACCCATACGAACTCAATGCGGATCTCATCGCGGCCATCGAGCGGATTCGACGACGCGGAATGAATGTGTATAACCAAAACGTCTTCACGTTTTTTGTGTCCCGTCGATTCGAAGCCGCACTGCTTCGGCGACAGCTTCGTCTGGTCGGCATCGACCCGTACTACACATTCAATACCAAGGGGAAAGAAGAGACCGAAGCGTATCGTGTGCCCGTCGCTAGATTGCTCCAAGAACAGCACGAAGAAGCCCGTTTGATGCCGGGCTTGTCTCGAACGGATGAAGCCGTGTTCAATGTTCCTCGCCTTGGGAAAAACCATCTCCGGGCTCGTCAGCACAGAGACCTCATTTCGATCCTTCCTGATGGCGCTCGGGTTTATGAATGGCACCCCTGGGAGAAAAATATCGCCAACCAAACGACCTACGTGGGTCGAGATGTACCTGTACTCGAATACCTCGACCGACTTGCGAATATCGGCGAGGACATCTCCTTGTACTCGACCATTTGGTACTACTTCTGACGCCCTAGCCGCTTTTTTCGCGATATCGCTGCCATGACCAGTTGAACGAATTGATCGCCCACGATCTGCCAATCGTATCGCTCCGCGGTTCTTCTCGCGGACAATGCCATCGGATCAAATCCTGAGCGCCCTTTCAACACCGCGATCAGACTGTCTGCCATCTGCGCAATCGAACTGCATACCGCATATCCCACGCCCTGTTGCATGCCATACTCACGAAGCAACGTCGGCGGAGCCACGATGGGCAGGCCACACGCCATCGGCTCCAGAACGCCTTTCCAACCATCCGGGCCAGAAGTCATCGGAATCGCATACGTGGCATGTTCGCGCATCAGCCTCGAAAAATCCTCATCCATGCCCCGCACTCGCACATGCGCACTTTCCAACGCACGAACCTCCCGGCACACCTTCTGACCTGCCAACGTCAGGCTCGCATCCGGAACCTGGACACGCACCCGTGGCAATACCTCACCAACCAATTCCTTGACCCCACGAACGATGGGGGAAGCACACAGATCCCCCACAAACAGGATTCGATTGCCCGACCGAAGAGAAGGAGGGGTGTAACAACCTGTATGGGTGTCGATCCCGTTCGGCACAACAACGCCAAGGTCGGAGCGTACCTGCTGAACTTGCAATAAGTCCCGGTCGTTCGCCACCGATATCGCGTCCGCCCTACGCCATACCCGACGCTCATGCCCCTCCCCTTGCCGCGCGCCGAGCCAACGCGACAAAGTGCGTGTTCCAAGGTCAACCAGGGCGCGATTTTCCCGAGATGACCGTAGTTCCGGCTCATCCACCACCACCACCGCCTTGGTCAAAGGACCAAGAACACAGCCAGATAGACTGTGGATGACAACGACCACATCAAACGGCTTCGCATCGTCCGCACGGGCCAAAGCCCTCGAAAGACGCTCCGGAAACCTCTGTACGGCCGCGGGCCCACGACGTTCCGGCTGCCTTCTCGATTCCATCACACTGGTAATGGCTCTTGCATAAGGTTCGATCGTCGCTCCCCCTCGCTTGGCTTCCGATTCGAGATCCTGCTCCGAAAGAGCAGAAAACAAATGCACCGCACCCTCTCGCGATAAGGCCAAGGCAAATTGGGCGGCCCTGCCGGGTATTCCGGAACCGGTCAGACTTGGAAACTGCGACGTCACCAGAGCTAATTGCATGCTCTTTTCGAGCACCTCCCCAATGAATGCTACCTGTCCAGGCTTGGAGGCTCAACCAACATATCCCAAACACGAGCAGCTTTCTGACTTTGCGATGCTACAAACCCCAGCTACGCTCTTGTCTCACAATGCCGCGGTTCGCTCCGATCCGAGTTCCCTGCGCTGCAATTAGCGTTGTTTTTGCGACGTCGTCACTCCTAGCGGCAGCCCCCTCCCAAAACAATACCGCTTCGCAACCCTCGTCGCACGAACAGGACCAAACGCCTTTTCCTTCCCCCGCCCACCCTTTTCGACTCGAAGCTACGGCAGGAGCCGGTTTCGGGAGCACAACCTTATCCTCCGGCGAAACCATCAACGCCTACGGTCCAGGACTTGGACTGCACGCCGGTTATACCTTCGAAATCGGTGTCGCGATTGCCCTTCAGTACCAGCATTTTTTCGGCACAACCTCTTCGTATCCGATTCCTCTCGTGGCACTCATCGAACATCGAACCGGTGCAAGCTTCGCCTCCGTCGATCTGGGATTCGAGTTCACCCCAAGCCATGCCATTTTTCGCCCTCACGTTGGACTTGGAATCGCCGGGCTTAGAAAATCCATCGAATGTTCACCCGTCGACGGCTCCTTCAGTGCGTTGGCAAGAGATGTCTGCCACGACTACCATGCTTCCCATGGTTCTTGGAGCAAAGCCATCGCCCCAGGCCTGCTCATGGGCCTCGGCTTCGATCGCTATTATGGCTTCGTCGACCTTCAATACTTGATTCCCGATGATGCCGAGGCCTTCATTGTCACGGGTGGATTCGGCCTCACCCTATGAACCATCCCGTCCACGACATTGCTGCCACTGCCTAAGTAGGCCTACATGAATATCCTCATGCGCGTCTTTCGATCACGATCCTTTGCATTCCTTCTGTCGATGCCATGTTTCGTCGGCCTATTGACGGAACCACGCATGGCTAGGGCCGAACAAGAGCAGCACGAAGATCCCGTCGTGCTCAGACCTGCCCCGGATTCCCTCACCAACCACATCGCCATTTCACCCAAAATTGCCTTTATCGTGCCCACGGGAAGTGCCGAAAAACGCTTTCCACAAAGAGCTTACGTCCAAGCTGGACCATCGTACGGACTGGATCTCGCTTATGGGCTAAGCCGCTATGTCGCGTTACAGGCACGATTCGAATACGGCATGCTGTCGGCCAATGATCAATGTCCCAACGGCGGAACCTGCGAGGCAACGACCCTCGCCTTCGGCGCTGGCGTCGATTACCACCTGGTTCATGGTGCCGCGTTCGACCCGTGGCTGCGCGCAGGAATGGGTTACCGATGGACACGATTCGATCTGCGCTGGGAGGGAATCAACCGCGATCGAGCTTACGCTGGGCTTGATTGGCTCCACCTCGCCATCGGAGGTGATTGGTATCCCCATCCCATGATCGGTTTAGGCCCCTTTTTCGCGCTCGATATCGGCTCCTATCAGGCGCGTCCCGACTCACCCCCCCCTGGAACCTCAGGACCAGCGCAGGCAACCGTCCATACCTTCGTTTCCCTCGGACTTCGGGCCGTTTTCGATCCGATGCGCTGAAAACGAAATAGAAAGCGGTCTGTCGGCTCAACCTCCCACGCCAACAGACCGCTTTTCATCGGTCCATTCCCTCGGATTTCTGCGTCAACCGATCGTCAAGCCAAGTGCTTTGCGCACCGCGAAGTACTCATTCGAAACCGAGAACACGATCATCTCGGTAATTTTGTCTTCCGGCGTGAGATCTCCAGGAACCTGTGGCTCGATGGATAGGATTTTTCTGGCGATTTCAAGGTCGCCACATACGACCAGACCCGCTCGACACGCCGTAAGTTCGGTCGCCTGAAGCCACCTTTTCAGATTGATCGCTCCCTTCGTTTCCATGAAGGTGCGAACGACATGTCGAAGCCCTTCCCGATGCTGCGGCTGCATCATCGCGGCAAGCGTCTTGGCCGTCACGTCCACGTTTTGCGCCATTTCCGGTGGCACCGGAGCATCCGGAAGAACCATCCGCAGTCCCGCAAAGAATAGCTGCGTCAACTCACTCTGCGTGGCGAAAATATTCTTGATGTAATGCTCGCCTCGGTAATTCGACAGATGTTTCGCCACGATGAAAGACAACTCATGCGGCGTGAACCCAGACAACACGCTTTGACCCGCCACCGACGCAAACGGCATGATGGGCGCCGCGGTCAATCCTCCCTGAATATTCGTATGAACATACAGTTCCGGCGCCGTTATTCCTAACACCTTCGCCACATGGAAAAACGTCTTCGCAAAGGTGACTGTCGTGGTATGCGCCTCCTGCTTGTATCGCTTGTCAAGCACCGGTAGCTGATTCGCGGCCTTGAGCTGTTGCATCTTCGCCATCAGCGCCGCGCCGGTGAGCATCTCGAAAATGGACCCAATCAAGGTGTCTTCCGTGCGGTGAAACACGTATTTTCGCCATGATTCGTTGTCCAACCGACTGCGCACCGGCGGTATGCCCTTGGGACGATAATCTTCGTAAAACTTCTGCTGATCCTCATCGGCCAGATGCAAAAACGAAAGGGCGCTGCACATGCACCACGCTTCGTCGAACGCCTGCTTCTGGTAATAAAGCTGGTATAGCGCACGGTAGGGCGCTTTTTGCGTCGGATCCCGACGCAGGATTTCTTGTTGCTCCTCGACCGCAAGATCTAGCTGATTGGCTGTCTCGTATAGCTCCGCGAGAATCTGCCTTTCCGTGATGTCCTCGGGCTTGAGCCTTGAAGCCATGCGGAACGCTTCGATCGCTTCCTTGACCTCGTTGAGACGATCCCGATAAACGATCCCCAGGTTGTGCCAAAGGTTGTACTCAAGGTCTACCTTGCCCTTGCCCGCAATGCGGTGAAGCATTTTGCGGAACGACCGCTCGAGCTGTTTCCAATCCTTCTGCGACGTAAGGATTTTGTTGATGCGCTCGAACGCCTCGAGGAAATCCGGATTCAAGTCCAACGCTTCGTTGAACAGTTCCACCGCACGACCAAGATCGTTTTGATCGCGATGTAGTTGCGCCATTGTGTACAAGTAACGCGCTTTTCGCTCCGGATTGGAGTCCAAGTCCGAAATCGTTTGAATCGTATCGATCATTCGGTCGTAGTTTCGCGTCTTCTGATACAGCCCGAGAAGCTTGTGCAACAACACATGGTTGTCCGGCTTGAGTTCGAGCGCTTCCTCCAATGTCTCGATGGCTTTCGGAAGGTTGTTTTCCTTCTCCGCCCAAATGTCACCGACCTCATTGAGCATCGCGAAGCGTTCTTCTGCCTCGTATATGTTATCGAGGATCTGACGCTTGTAGGCGCAAACCTGTTTCCAATCCGAGAGCCCGGCATAAATGTCCACCATCGCCTCGAGCGTCATTCGGTGCGCATCGTCGATCGCAAGCGCCTTTTCATAGTTGTTGACCGCTTGTTTCAACTGCCCTTGCTCGCGCTTGATACAGCCGAGCTTGTAGTACACATACGCTCGATCTTCGCGGTCGCTTTCCTCCAACGACGTCAGCACCTTCTGGTAGTTGGACAACGCGGCCGCCCAATCGCCCATCTTGAAGCTCACCTCCGCCAACCCACGAATCGTCTCTTGATCCGTCAGGTCCAAGTGGTGCGCCTCTTTGTACGCTTTCAGCGCTTTGTCATTGTTGCCCAGTTCCGCGGCAACCTTTCCTTGCATCGCATACAATTGATGCAGTTCATATCGCTCGAGTTTTCCCGCGCCCTTCTTCAACAACATATCCGCTAGCGGATCCGCTTCAGCCCATCGGCCCACCCGAACGTATTCCTCGAGCAACGGACGTGCAGCGTCTTCATTCTCCGGATCCGCTTGAAGTGCAAGCTCGTAGGCCTGCACCGCTAAATCATGCTCTTCGAGCTGTTGCTCACGAAGGTTACCCAGTTCCACCAACAGCTTCGACCGCGCACGCGATGACTGCGTATGCATCTGCTCTTGGTCCAGATAGCGCGCCGCCTGATCATATTCCGCCGCGTCGATCGCAATCTCCTTCAAAGCAGCCAACGTCAGAAGATGGGCCGGATCCAAATCCAACGCCATCTCATAACGTTCTCGCGCCGCCATTCGATCGCCAAGCTGCGTGTCCAGCGCACGACCAATCCGGTAGTACATCTCCACCCGCTGCGCACCATCCGCCGTCAACTCCGCAACGCGTGTCATGTAATCAATCGCATCCGCAGCGCTTTCCTTTCTCTCATACAGCTTCGCAAGCGCTTCCAACGCTCCAATGTTCGTATCGTCCAACTCCACGATGCTTTGGTACGCATCGATCGCACGATCCACGTCCTGCACTTCGTCCGAAAACACCTGAGCCACGTAACCGTAAAGCTCGATCTTCAAACCCCGATCCAACGTCACAGAAATATGTCGCTCGTAGGTGTTCACCAAGTCCAGCCATTGACGCAACTTCGCGTAACACCGCTCCAAACCAACAAGCGCGGGCTCCTGGTTCGGATCGACATCCAAAACCTGCTCATAACGCGACGCCGCCTCGTCAGCCTTCAGGAACTGCTCCTCGAAGATCGCTGCTACCTTCATCAGCACCTCGATTCGCTCACGTTCCGTTGGAACGACATCGAGCTGCTGCTCGAGAACCTTGATCATCTCCGGCCAATTGCCATGCGCCGCGTGAATCCTCTCCAATCCACGCATCGCAAGAAGATTGGAAGGTTCCGCATCGAGCGCCGCCTCGTAGGCCATCGTCGCCTTGTCGAGATCACTCAACGCCGTCTCGTACAACCCCCCCATTCGGACCTGTAGACTCGCTACTTCTTCATACTCATCCTGCTTCGCCACTACCTTGGCCGCTAGGATCTCCACCAAGTCACGAGTCTGATCCCGCTCCGAGTATATCCGCTCCAATGCCTCCAACGCCGGCAAATGATGAGGATCCACTTCAAGGGCGTTTTTGTAAAACACCATGCCCTTCTCTGTCTCACCAAGCTGCTTTTCCAACAACTCGCCAAGCTCAGTCTGTATCTCCTTCCTATCCTTCTCCGACGTCGCATGCTTCAACGCTTCCGTCAGCGTCCGACCCAACTCCTGCCATTGCTGATTTTTGCGGTACAAATTACCCATCTGCCGCAGCACCGCCACGTTGGTCGGATCAAGCTGCATCACCTTCTGGAAATAAGGCTGCGCATATTGCGCATGCCCCAAATCCTCGCCGTACCACTTCGCCAAACGGAGACATAGCTGAATCACTTTTCCCTGATCCTGCTTCTCTTGCTCCGCCTGAAGCCACGTGTTCGCCGTCTGGATCAACTCACTCCAGCGATTCGTCGCCTGCGCCATGCGCTCGAGATACCGAGACGTCTCATCGTCCCCGTAATCGTCCTCAAATGCTTGCAACAATGCTTCGAAAGCCTGGTTCTTATCATCGACATGCTCCTCGAATACACCGGCAATCTTCCGAAGAAGCTCCGTGCGCTCCGAGGCCTCTTGCCGCGTCTCCAAACGAGACAAGTACAGCTCAATCAACGGCTCCCAACGCTCCGCCGCCGTATGCAGTTGCTCCAATGCCAGAAACGCATCATCGTGCGTCGGATCGATTCCCAAGATCCGCTCGAACGCAAGCGTACCCGAATCCCGATCGCCAAGCTGCTCTTCCCAAATCCGCGTGACTTCCAATAGCTCACGGATCTGCTCCGCAGGCTCCGGCAATGCCTCCGCCCGCCGCATCTTCACGTCGATGACGTCCGTGTACCGCTCGTCCTGCCGATAGATGGCCTCCAAAGCGTCGAGCGCCTCAAAATCACCCGGATCTACCTCGAGCAATCGCGTCCATGCCTCCGCCGCATCGTACGGTTGCTCCAATACCGTCCCGTACGTGATGCCCAACTCACGGAATATGGACTTCAGCTCCGGTGCCTCCAGATAATCCGACGCCCGATCCACCAAGTTGTGCAACGCCTGCACAAGCTCATAGGCTTCCTGACGCGTTCGCCAAATATTCGCTATCGCTCGCAACGCATCGACGTTTGCGTAATCGATCTCCAAAACCCGCTGGTAATCGTCTATCGCCTCCTCATCGCGATTGAGACGAACCAAAAATACATACGCACGACGAAGTCGAATTCGAACACGCTCCTCGTCCGTATCCGCAATGTCGTGTTGACGCTCCAAAACGTCACACAACTCGGCCCACTGACCTCGACTCTCATACAGATTCGCAAGCGCCCCAAGCGCTTCCACATCCTCCCCTCGGAGATCCAATACCCGCTTCCATGTCGCTATCGACGCTTCCACGTCTCCAAGACGCTCCGACGCCAGTCGCGCCATCTTCGCACGAATGTCAGCCTCCTCCATGTCCCCCATCGCATTGTCTAGCTGACGCTCATACACCACATTCAAGTCCGTCCACGCTTGCTTGTACTCGTACAAACGCTCGAGGGCCGCGATCGCTTCCTCGTTCGATGGATCTAGTTCGTCGAATATCCGACGATATACCCGAATGGCGTCATCGTATCGTTGAAGCTTCTCTTCGTAGACAGCACCTAAGCGTCCGTGAAGCTCCACCCAATCCACCGGCTCATCAGAGGGACGAAGACGCTGCTCCAATACCTGAGCCAACTCCGCCCATTGCTCCATGGCCTCAAAAATCCGATCCAAATTCACCAACGCATCGGAATCCGTCGGATCGACACCCAGCACATAACGATACGTCTCAATCGCGTTGTCTATCTGCTGAAGCTCTTCTTCAAACACTCTCGCATGACGCTTTCCAATGGCTTTGCGAACCACCGGGTCCTGCTGAATATCCAGCACGTCCGCATACGCATTGCCAAGACGATCCCACCCGCCGTCCGTATCAGCCGCCAAGCGCTCTATCTCTTCGCCAATTCTTTCATCCAAAGGAAACTCACGGATCGCACGAATATACGCCTCCATCGCGCGAACCGGATCCAAAAGGTTGTGCTCATAATCCTCAGCTATCCGGTAGTACATCGCCAACCGCTCATCCGAATCCGTCAGATGTGCGAGCTGCGCCTCATGCACACCCGCCAGCTTCTCCCATTGCGCGTTGTCCGTGTACAACGGCTCGAGAACCTCGGCGATCTCCGCCTGCTTGACCCCATTCGCAAATAGCGTTTCCAACGCCTCGAGCGCGGCTTCGTGCTCCGGCATCGACACAATCACATCCCGGTACGACGCCACCGCCTGATCGATGTCGTTCAAACGAAGCTGATAAACCTGTCCTAACCGGTACCGATAATCGAGAACACGATCGGGGTCAGACGTAACCTCCGCCTCCCGAACCAATACCTGCGCCAAATCCCCCCACTGCTCCGTCAGCTCGAACAACCGATCCAACGAACTGAGCGCTTGCTCGTTCTCCGGAGCTACACCCAACACCTTGCGGTACCGAACCACCGCGTTCGTCAAATCCTCGAGTTGTGTCTCGTAGATCGCAGCCGTGCGTAACCCCAAGTCCACAAACCAATCCGGATTGTCTTCCAGACGATCCAACTCCCGATCGTACAACGCCGCGGCTTGACCCCAACGATCCGTAAGGGCCGCCAAACGCTCCAACGCTCCAAGTGTGTCGTGATTCGTATTGTCCAACGACAACGCTCGCGCATACGTGTCGAAAGCCGACGGATGGTCCTGAAGGTTGTCTTCATACAACGCCGCTATCCGGTGCAACAACTCAACCTGCAAGTAGGCATCGTCCTGGAATCGTACCTGCACTTCCAACACACTAATCAGCTTCGCCCACTGCCCCGCCCCATCATAAAACGGCTCCAATACACTGGCCGCCGCCAACGGCTCCCCATCGCCTTGCTTGAGGTTTTCCAAAGCCTGTAACGTCGGATCATGATCCGATTGCTGCATCAAGATGTCACGGTACAACTCGATCGCACGAGGCACGTCCTGCAAGTGCTTCTCGTACAACTCCGCGATTCGATACTGATACGAAATCGCCTCCGCAGCATCCATCGTAAGCTCCGACTCATGCTGCAATACCGTCAATAGCTCCGCCCATTCCCCCGACGCCTGATACAATACGTCCAACCGTCCAAGAGCTTGTAAGTCGTCCGGATCCAACTCCAACACCCGTTGGTACGTGTCGATCGCTCGCGATACATCCCCAATCTCGCGCTCGTACACAGCGCCCATCTGATAGTAAATCAGCTTCTTTTCCTCGGGATCAAACACCAAATCCACCTTCTTGGTGTACGCGCCAAGAAGATCCTCCCAACGCTTCAACCCCAAGTACTGACCGATCAATGCATCCACGGCCTGCACATCATCCGGATCCGCTTCCAGCGCCAACAAATATACCTTGATGGCTTCCTCCGGACGATTGAGCATCTCCTCCTCGATCGCCGCTGCCTGGAACAACGCCGTTTTCTTCTCCATCGGATCGTCGACGATCTCAGCCTTCGTCTGAAGAACAGCAGACAAATCCGCGTATCGCTCAACCCCACGGAACAACCCTTCGAGCGCTTCCGCCGCCGATAGACTCGTCGGATCGATACTCAACACCTTCCGATAATGCTTCACCGCATTATCCACATCCCCCAAATCCTGCTCATATACCTTGGCGGCCATCGAAAATAGCTGGCTCGCCAAAAAACCATCCTGCTGCGCCTGGGCTAGCCGCTCAAACACATGCGCAAGATCCGAAAACCTCGAGGTCGCCCGAGCAAGACGATCCAACGCCTCCTGCGTCGCTTCGTGTGCTGGATCCTCGGCCAATGCCCGTGCCAATGTATCGAAAGCGGCCGACAAATCCCCCGCCGCATCCTCGTACAAGGAAGCTATCTGATGCAATAACTCGACTCGCCGAACCGGATCATCGGTGCGACGCACCTGAACCTCATGCACCCCGATTAACTTCGCATAATCGCCCGTCTGCCGATACAGCGGCTCCAAAATCTCCGCAATCATCAACTCGAAGTCCGCGTTGGAGCCCAATCGCTCGAGCGCTTGCAGAGCAGATTCGTTGCCCATGTCGCGGGTCAATACCTGATGGTAAATGTCCACCGCCTGCTCGATCTGCCCCATCTTCGACTCGCGCAACGCTCCAAGACGAAGCATCAACGCCAATTCGTCTTCGTCGGTGACCGCAAGCCGTAACTGGGACTCGAGGTTGTCGGCTAACTCAAACCACATCTCCTGACGCGAATACAACGCGTCCAATGCCTCCAACGCCACTTGACTCGTCTCATCCAGCGCAAGCACCTCTTGATAGGCCGCAATCGCGTCCGAAGGACGACCCAAACGAGTTTCGTAGACCTGCGCCATCTGCGCGTACATCTTCTCCCGATCCGCAATGTCCTCCATCAACTCGATGCGCTTGCGGTACACACCAATCAAATCCTCCCAGCGCTCCGTGCGCCCATACAACGCCTCCAACGCCTCCAACGCTTCCTGATCCGCAGGATCCAAGGAAAGCACATGCCCATAACCCGCCGCCGCAGCGTCTACCTTGTCCAGACGCTCCTCTATCCTCGCCAGACGAAGCCAATACGACCGCGCCAACTCCACGTCCGTCAAACTCGTCGCGATCTCCGAAATGATCTCCTCCAACTTCGTCCACTGCTCCGATTCCTGCGCCAATGCCTCCAATTCATCACGCGCCTCGGTGTTCGACGGATCCTCCTTCAACGCTCTTGCTTGCGCAGAAAATGCTCGCGCCAAATCCCCAAGCTGCCCTGAAGCCGTCCGCGAAATACGACGCAAAATATCAACTCTCGTCGCCACGTCGTCCTGCGTCGACGCCAGCACTTCCAACACCCCTAGCAGCTTCTCCCAATCCTCACGCACTTCATAAATCGGATCGAGAATCTGTGCCGCCTCGGCTGCCAACTGCTCGTTCGACAGCATCGCCTCCAACGCTCCCCGCGCACCGTCGTGATGTTGGTCGACAAACAAAATCTCACGGTAGTTGTTCAACGCCCCCATCGGGTCCGATAGATGCGCCTCGAGCGTCGATCCAAGCCTGAACTTCAGATCGATCAACTCCTCTTCCGTGACGTCCAATTCAATGAGCCTTTGCAACACGTCCGCGTAACTCGCGAAATCCCCCTGCCCACGATACAACCCATCCAACGCACGCAAGGCCCGCATGTCCGTCGGATCCTCTTCCAACACCGCTACGTACGTCTCTATCGCACGCTCCGGTTGCCCCATCTCCGTCTCGTACAACCCAGCTATCGAGTACAATACTTGACGCCTCTCGTCGAAATCGGCCGTCAACTCACGCTTCTTCTCGTAGATCCCCAGAAGCTCGTCGTACCTCGATGTCTGACGATACAAACTCTCGAGCGCCGCGATCGCCTCAGGATTCTCGCTGTCCGCCTCGTACACCGATCGAAACTCCGTCAACGCGTCGTCGACATTGTTCACTTCGTCGACAAGAACTCGACCAAGCTTCAAATGAAGCGAGATCGCGAGTTCCTGCTCCCCATCGCCCTGCGCCACTTCAATGGCACGACGATACGATGCGATGACGCTGTCCCACTTTCCTATCGCCTTCGCCAAACGTTCTACATCATCACGACACGTCTCATCCCCAGGCGATATCTCGAACGCCGAAAGATAGCGCTCGAAGGCACGTTCCGGGTCCCGTACCTTCCCTTCGTAAAGCTGAGCTACCTCACGAAGAAGCTCGAGCTTCGTGAAGTCGTCCTCTTCATGCGAAAGCTTTACCTCCAATACCCTCGCAAGACCCTTGGCGTTGTCCGCCGATTGATAAATCGGAACCAAGGCCTCGGCCGCCGCCAAGTGATTCTCATCGAGCGCAAGCACCTTCTCCAACGCTCGTGCCGCACGATCCGGCTTGTCCTTCTTGTCATTCCAAAGCTGGGCCACCTTCATCAACAACGAAATCTTCCCAGCAGAATCCGTCTCCTTGCCCTCCTCCGACTCCAACACACGAATGAATTCATCCCACTTGCCAGAGTCCGAATAGAACGACTCCAAATCGTCCCATCGACGAAGCGTAATGTACTTCCGTCGAAGCTGCTCCTGCGCTCGACGATCATTCGGCTGTAGCACGAGCAGCAGCCGCCACGCTTCGACCGCCCCCTCCTCGTTTTGTAGCCGATCCCCGTAGATCGTCCCCAACTTGGTCAACAACTGAATCTTGGCCTTCTCGTCGTACGTGCTCTCCACTTGCTTTTCGAGAACGACAACCAATTCCTCGAAACGCCTCGCGTTCTCCAACAATGGCGCCAACGCATCCAACGCCACCCGATTGTCCGGCTCTACCTCGAGAACCGTGTTCCACAAGTCAATGCACATGTCCGGTTTACGAAGGCGCTTCGTCGCTACATCCGCAATGTCAATCAGTTCCGCTACACGACGATCCATCGGAAGCCCATTCGCTTCCGTCAAACGAAGCCGGATCAAACTTTCCCAATCCCGACGCTTCTCGTACATCTGAAGCAAGTATTGAACCGCTTGCGCATTGCCCGGATCGTACTCGATCACTTTTTCATACGCCTTGATGGCCTCTGCTTGATTCGAAAACTTGGTGACGAACAGATCCGCCGCTCGTTGATACAAATCAATCTTCTCTTCGACATTCGGAACCAAGTCCGCCAAGGCCATGAGCGTTCGCACCAACTCGTTGAAACGCTTGCTCCCCTCTTGCGTGACGGCCGCTTGACGCAGTTCCGCTATTTTTTCAGCATCCCCAGCCGACAGCGGCGCCGATTGCTCCTCGGCTTCCGCCTCTTGCGCGCTGTCCAATGGCTCGTCTTGAACTTCTTCTTGCTCAGCAACCTCAACCGTCACCTCCGCTTCGGCCTCGGCCTGCGCCGCTAGGATATCCGATGGCTGCTCTACCGACTCGCCTACTTCCACCTGGACGTCCGCCTCCGCGTCCGCACTCACCAGCGGAGGTACCGGCGAAATCTCCGCAGGTGCCGATACCGGCACCGGCTTCAAGGACTGACCAATCTGCGCCTCGAACGCCACCAGGCTCGGATGCCCATCCGCAAACGACGCGAGCTGCTCGAAAGCACGCTGCGCTTCCAACATATTTCCAAGCTTCTGCCAGTTGATGAGCCCAAGCTGAGACAACAGAAACGTGCGGCTTCCCGGTTGTCGGGCTTGCTCAAACGCTTTCGTCGCAAGCTCGACCACCTGTTCCCACGCTCCATCACGCGTTCCATAAACCTCACGTAAAAATAGAAACGCTGCCTCGTTGTCGGGATCGTACGAAAGCGCTTCCTGCGCAAGCTTCGCCCCAAGATCCAAGTTCTGATGTCGCGTCGCCCATCGAAGCCCAAACAGAAAGGCCAACTCAGCCCGCCGATCCGCTCCCTCCGTGGCGTCCAATACCGAACGCTGCAACGCCGCGATCTCGTCCGTCCGATCCGCTTCGACCAGCAACGCCTCCAACAACGTCAATACTTGAATATTGGTAGGATCCGCACGGAAGGCCTGCGCCAACATCCCTTCCATCTCATCGGGAGCAAATCGTTTCACGATCCGACCGGCGCGAAGGAATAGACGCGCTTTTTCCGATGGCTCCGCCGCTTCGTGCGCCGTGCGCAACAAGAAAGCCACCCGATCCTGCCACCCACCCGTGTCGATCTGAACGTCCTCCAAACAAGCACTCGCTTCCGCATTGTTGCCCTTCGACGCCCCCAACGCCCGCGCGTAGGTCGACATCGCCCTCTCATAGTCGCCCTCGTCCGAAAGGACGTCGCCCATTTCGAGAAGCAATTCGGCAACCCGTGCCGGTTCGGATTCTACCTTCAGCTCCAAATCGAGGAGCTTCTGCACCATGTTCAACTTACCAAGACGCCAGTAGATGCGGCGAGCATCTGCTAGGGCTTCCACCAACGCTGGCTGAAGCTTGAACGCGTCTTGGAAATGCTTCAGTGCCTTGACACTCTGCAAGAACTTGCCATCAAGAAGCCGGCCGATCTGCAGATGAAGGTGAGCCTTGTTGGATGGCTGAGACTCCGTTGCGATCGCTTTTTCAAGCTCCTCGAGCACCCCCTGCCAATCATGCACCACTTCGAGCTGCTTCACACGCTGCTGCAAATCCATGTATCCCTCGGTCGGTTCGGGAAGATAATTACGGCGGTTAGCCACACCTACGGGGCGAGCTATTCAGCTCGAATTCTCCCTTTACGGTCCCTCGAGCTTGACAAGCAAAGCGATCGCTTGCTCGCATTGCTCCCTGTATTTTTGCGCTGATCCACCTTTACACGCCTGCGCTTGGAATTTCTTGAGCATCTGAATCGCTTGCGACTTCTTCGGCGGGTTCAGCACCGCATAAGTGCTGCCAAGGTTGAACAGAATCTCAGGATTGTCCTTGCCGCCCAACTCATTGGCCGTTTCCAACGCTTTTACCATGCTTGGCATGTCATTCTGAAACTGCGCCACGCTCGCAAGCAAGACATACATGTTGAACTTCGCCTTGCTTTCATCCGCCGCAAACTTAACCCCCTGCTCAAGAACTCCCTTCGCTTGATCGAAGTAGTCCAAACGAATGTATAGGTCCGCTAGCGGCGCGTAAAACGATCCCTCGTTGGGCGCATGCTGAATCGCTTTGGTATAGTTTTCCAAAGCCCCCTGCTCGTTGTCCAAAAACAGCTCCACCAACGCTAACTCGAAGTAACAATGCGCAAATCGAGTATCCGCCTCGATGCACTTGACCAAGGGCTCTTTCGCCTCTTCCCACGCACTGCGCTGCTTGGACTTCGAAGCCACCTGCACCAGCGCGTAACCTCGCTCATAGTGATAGTTGGCATACTGCGGTGCAGCTTGCGTCGCTCGGGCAAGCGTAGAGGCAACCTTCTCCCACTCCTCCTTCTTCCGATACGTCGTCGCTAGCATGTAAATGATCTCATGGTTGCTCGGGTCCAACTGCGTCGCCGCCTCGTATTTGTCGATCGCAGCGTCATAGGCGCCCTGTTTTTTCAACAGCGTGCCCTCGTTGGCCAGGTTGACGGCTTCGATCTTCTCGCGACCGCACCCCGAAAGAGCCACAACGAAACCAAAGAACATCATCACGCACAACGTGCTGAGCTTCATCTGTTCTGCCACCTTTCCAACGAGCAGAGTTCAACTCCAATCCAGACCGAACCAACGCCTCGAGAAGCGAAAGTACGCGGCGCGGCTACAGCCTACCAACCAGTTCTATTCGAAACAGCAATAAGAAAGCCACACGCAACCGCGCACCCCGTATCACGCACAGGGCGCGGGAAGTCTACGCGGACGCGGCATGAAAAGTCTAGGGAGATCGGGAGTGAGAAGGAACCTGGCCCCGCGCCAAGCTCATTGACCAGGAGAAAACATGATCGGGTAGACAACCGTCACGATGCCACCCTCCGGCTGCGGAAACGACAAGCCATAGTAGGCTCGCGTCACACACGAAACCACTGCCGGATCCGGAAGATCCGACCCCGCGTTGCCCACGTTCGACACCGACCCGTCACGGCCAATCACGAACCGTACCGATACACGACCCTGCAAGTTCGGGTTGTTGCGAAGACCATTTTCATAGCACAACCGGAAACGCCCATAGTTCTGACGCACGATTCGCTGAATGACCTCCGGAGGCAAACGCCCACTCACCGTCGTCGCTCCCATCCGAACTTGAGGCGGCCTCGTCCTGTGCGAACCACCAAGACGCCCGTGCCCAGAGCCAAATCCCTGCCCCGTCCCGGTTCCCGCACCATGACCTATCGTACCAATCGAACCAAGACCGATTCCTTCGCCACGACCACCACCCCCTTCGCCAATACCCGATAGCCCCAAACCACCGGCACCAAACGCATCACCGATGGAGTCTCCCCACATATTCCCACGCGCACTGATGGGATCCGTACCCAACGAGTCGTCGCGCCCCCACGGAGCCGTAGGCGCATTCGGATCACCTCCCGCTCCCGTGTTCAAGAGCCCAATCATACCGAATTCAGCCGCCTCCCGAAGTGCCGCCGAACGCGCAATATGCGGATCCGGGTTGTCCTTCGGCCCCGCCACACCATAACGACGATTCGTGTTGCGCGAGTTCGGATCACCCATCGACCCTTCCTCACCCTTCGCCCTCGTACCCGTCCCACCTTCCTTGTTGTCCGGGTTGTCCTCCGCTACCTGATCCGTCTCCTTCTGCTCCATCTCACGCTCGGCAGAAGCATTGAGATATTGCTGGATCAAGTAGAGCTGATCCTTGCTCATCGCTCCTTCATCCGTCAGACCCAACGGCGGCATGAAAAACGCCATCGCCGACAGCAACCCAATATGAACCGCAAGCGACAATCCGACATATAAGGCGGTCGACCAATCACGGGACGACGAGAATATCCCGGCCGGTGCTTTGCGACCGGCGTTGACCGTCGCTACCTGAAACACCAACCCACTGCCCGGTGCCGCCCCAGGAAGCTCGAGCCGCGCCTTCGTGCCAAGAGGCAACGGAATCTGCATCGCCCCCGAATACTCCGCGCATGGCTGAGCGCCTCCACTCTGAAGCACCTCCTCCACCTTGAGCTTGCCTTTGCCCGGTACATCCACGAACCCCTTCGCCCCAGGAAGTACGACCGCCGCCACACTGCCCCCACTCACCACAACCACCGGAACTCGCGTCGCTCCCAGTTTTTCGGCAGGAATGAAGTAGTCATTGACAAGATTCTTGCCCTGCTCTTCGCCCACATAAAAGCTTCGAGGCGGGGATAAGTGAGAGACGTGCAACACAACGTCCCCCCACATCACCATCACCTCCACCGCCGGAACGTTCACCTCTACCTCGTCCGGGTTCACGTCCGGCCCGCTCTTCGTCAACACATAGCGAACTCCCCCTTCCCCTTCCGCACCAACATCCCCTCCCCCAAACGGATCCGCCGCCGCGGCAAATGGATTCGGCGAAGCAAACGCAAACGGATCCGCACTCGCTCCTCCGAAAGGATTCGCACCCGCTCCGTCGGCAAAAGGATTCGATACCGGCGGCGCCACCGGTCGCGCGGGAGCCGGTGCAGGAGCCGGCGCAGGGGCAGCAAAAGGATCCACCGGTCCAGGCGAAGCGGCAAACGCATCGGCCGGAGGCGGAGGCGCTGCCACCACCGGCGCGGGCGGCGGCACAAACGCGGGCTCCGCTACCGCATCTTGCGCCGACTCCAACACGATCAACGTGCCACCCACCTGAATCTGATCGCCCGGTCGTATCTTGCACTTGTTGACCTGCGCACCATTCACCACTGTCCCAGGCTCGTTTCCCAAGTCAATGAGCGTAATGTCATCCGTCGACGCTACCTCAATCACTGCATGCATCCGCGAAGCAAGATCGTCGTCGATCCGCAAATGACTTTTCGGATCCTTGCCGACCTTGACAATGTCCTGCGTGATCGATTCACGACGCACTAGTTGGTCGCCTTGGTACAATGCGAACGTTAGAGTAACCTTCATCCCTGCCTGACCTTTCACCGGACGACAACCTCAGCGCCAGCCGCCCGTAAGCTGACACCCGAAACTCCTCGTTTGCGCCTGTCGCCCGCTACAAGTTTTCGACTGACTTCAACATATTGTCGACGAAGGAGATGCGCGGACGAATCAGTGTGGTTCGGACCGGCCCAGGGCGAACTCGGATGGTTGCGTCGTTCGGCCCAAATCCCCCCGCTGCGAGAGGATCATCGTCGAACTCATAACCGTATCCGGATTCTTTACCTTCTTTCACTCCTTCCACCGAACGCTGTGCCCACGCGGCAGAAGCGATGAGAAAAACCCCCAGGCCTACAATGGCTGCCACCAACTTCGTTCGCCTCATCGTTGACTCCATAGGATTTGATCGTTTTTTGTTCCAATAAAAGTGTAATCAGGTTCGAGCCTTACGGTCAATGATCAATCTTGAGGTGCGCTCGAATCGGTGGACCATGAGACCACCGACAACCCGCCCGAACACAAGTTCCCCCACGAGATAAAAATGTTCGGTCGGTTCGACCAAATAGTCTTTGGTTTACTTGGCACCGGCGGGCGGGGGCGGAGGAGCAGCAGGAGGAGGCGACGGCGGAGGGTTTTTCTTCGCTTCTGCTTCGGCCTTTTTGGCCTCCGCCTCGGCCTTTTGACCTTCTCGAATGAACTCAATGATTTTTTTCATGTCTTCTTTTCGTTCATTCGCGTTTTTTACGGCCGCTGCATATTCCGGAGCCGAGCCGGCTTTCGCAATGAACGAATCGAACACCCGCGCGGCGTTCTCATAAAGGCTAATCTTTTTTTCCTCGTCAGGAGCATATTTCGCCTTGAATTCCTGAATCAGGATCGCCTCGTTGAAGTACGCCTCCGGCCGCGACGCATCAATCTGCTTGGCTCGCTGCAACTCCGCATCCGCTTCCGCCATCTTGGCGTCCAAGTTGCTGTCGTTGATTTGACCACGAATCGCCAGCGAGAGCCCCAACCGCCCTTCATAGTTGTTCGGCTGCATCTTCAACGCCGCACGATACGCTTCTTCCGCCTTGTCAAACCCACGGAACGACAAGTTGACCGCCGCATAGTTCATCTGCGCTTCAAAAAAGTTCGGGTCCAACGTCCGCGCCGTGTTGAATGCCTGCACCGCGTTGTTGATATTGCGCTGCTCGACTTGAATCAGACCTAATGTATTGTAAATAGGCCCGTATTTTGAGTTTTTCCGAATGGCCTGAGAACAGACGAGCGCAGCCAAATCAAGCATCTGGCCGCTCAGTTCCGCCTTCTCCGCATCCGCCGCCATCAATCGTCGACGCTTGCTGCCAGTTTCCCGCTGAGCACGAGCACGCGCCTGGTTCATGTAATACAAGGCGAGCTGATTGAACGCCGGCATGTAGCTGTCATCGATCGCCAGCGCTCGCTGCACGTTGAGTTTCGCGCAGTCCATATCGTCTTTGCAGCCCGATGCCCCCGTCGGTCCGTTTCGCTTCATTTGAAGCATCGCAAGGTTCACCAAAGCATCGACGTTTTGAAACTTGGCTTCCACCACGGCATCCGTGAGTTTCGAAATGGTCGGATCCAAAACCGAATCGCCCTTTTCCCGATACTCGTATAGGGCGAGCTGCACTTTGGCCCGGTGGAACGCGGAATTCGCGGATAATGCGGCTTGAAACTGCGCCTTCGCTTCGTCATGTTTCGCGCAGCGTTGGTACGCTAGGCCCGCATTGTACGATGCCTCCGGCAACCCTTTGCCCGTAGCATCTTTCTGCTCCTTGACCGCGTCCAAAAACTGCTGCGCCACACTCGTACACGAGGCGTCGCTCCAATCCGCTTTTTCATCTCGACGAACCATCTCATTGAGCGCTTCGTCGAATTTTTTTGCCGCTACCTGCACAACAGGGCCGTGCATCCCTTGCGGCCCCGAAGGCGTTTGGGCGGGAGTCGTGCTTTTGCCACCACAAGCCGCTGCGAACGCGATGACCGCAGCAAGCCCGATCAGTCTATGCGTTTTCATCGGTGCTCTCCTCCGTTGGGCGTTCGCGATCACTTCTTTGCCTCTTCTTCCTTCGTTGCCGCTGGCATGACCACATACGGCTCACCGCCAAGCTGCAACGGATAAGGCTTATCATTCAATCCGGAACCCACGAGGTCCGGACTCCCGCGAAACTCGTCCACCTTGTGGAATTCCGCCTTGTAGTTCTCCGCCAACCACTCCTCACAGGACCGAGAATAACGGTCGAAGTATTGGTGCTTGACCGATAGCCCTAGGCACGTCGTAAACGCCCCCTTCGCACGCTGTTTGATAGGCTCGCTCGCCGCATCGAGACTCTGATAGTACACGCCCCGCAACTCATCGTCGCTCTTCATCCACGCGGGAATCGGCGCACGACGGAAGTCCGCGACGAACTCGGCCCACATCGTTCCGACTGCAGCACCCGCGGCGATGACCCACTGGGGAGGTGGCGTAGGCTGAAGAGTAAGGATTTTTTGATACTCTTGGTCCGCAGCCTCGATGGCCGCCTTCTTCTTGTCGACCCAGTCCTTGACCTTAGTATCGATATGCTTCTTGACGTTTTCAGATTCCTTCTTGCGCTTCGCCATCTCCTCTTCGAACTCCCACGAGTCCATGAGTTCAGGCTTCTTGGTAGAGGGCTTGTAGGCACCGCTCGAGTACTCAGGGAACTTGATCGGGTCCACCGTCTTGCGACGTTTCTCCTCCGCAAAGAAGAAGTACGCTTCACCGACGGCTGTCAGGGCTTTGCCAAGGCGACGAGTTCGTCCCGCCTCGGGTTCGTCTTTCGCATCGTTGAGGACCGAATCGGCCGCCTGTTTGGGGTTTGCCCATAGGTCCATGACTTTTTTGTATTCCGGAGCGGCACTGGCCTCACGTTTCATCTGCACATAGATGTTGCCAAGCATCGCGTGCGCTTGCACACGCACGTCGTAGGCGGCGTGCTTGTCGATGAGGGCGATGTTTTTGGTGAGTTGCCCCCGGGCATCCTCCCACTTTTTCTGTTCCACGTAGTAATTGGCGATCGCGAACGCTATCTGTGCGTTTTGAACCGGTTTTCTTGCGCCGAAGTACTGCTGGAACAGCTTCGCGTTCTCGAGGGCTTTGGTGTCATGTCCAAGTCCCAAGCGAAGCACGACCGAGTCGGACAAGGCGGCGTCGGCCTTTTCATTCCAAAAATCGAGTGATTCTTTCGCGGTCGGCTTCGGCTTTTCTCGCGCGAACTTCTCGTACCAATCCGCAGCTTTGTCATAGACCGCGATGGCCTGGTAGTTGCCTCCGATTTCATACACGGCCTTCCGAGCCAACGGGCTTTCCGTCATCTTGTTGTCAGGATTGAGCAGGATCTGACGGCACTGAATCGCTTTGGCAATCAATCGACCTGCTTGGAACGCCCTGCAAGCGTTGTACACCACCTCATCGAGCCGCTCGCATTGCATTTCCTTGTTTGATTTGACCGCTTCTTCGCCGTACTTGCGCCACAGGCCAAGATAAGCGTTGGCAGCCGCTTCGTATTGACGAAGCGAACCGGCGCCACCCTTGTCCGCGAGCTTGACCATGTTCTCAGCCTTGAGACGTTCGATGTCGCATTGAATGCGGGTGAGTACTGTGCATTGATCCTCATTGGCGGCCGCTCGCGCACCCGTGCAATACAGCCCAATGAGTTTGGGAACATCCTCACCCATCTTGTCGAAGCAATCAGGACGCGGCGGGTCGACTTTGTCGCCCAACACGTTGATGGATTCGAGATAAAGCTGGGCCGCGAAAATGCCAGCCTCGTGGTCCGCGTGGTTCATCGCCACGTCTCGGAACGCAAGAGCCGCCTCCTCCCAATGCTGCGCTTCGAAGTAAGTCCGCGCGCGCGCGTATTTGACCTCGACGTATTGATTCTTGCCTTCCTTGTCGGAATCCGCGGGCTTGATGTAGCAAACGTAGCGGTTGAAAGCCGTAATCATGCCCTTCTGCCGCTCGGAGAACTCCTTCTTCTTGTACTTATCCGCATCAGAGGCTTTCTCTTCCTTCTTGGCACCAGGCATCAGACCGCTGCCCTTGCGATCCTTGCCCCCCTTATGCTCTTCGTCGTAGATGTTTTGGTAGCAAAGCACCGCGGCGAACGCTGCTTCCGGAGCTTCCGCGCTCGTTGGATTTTCCGCTACGACAGCGTCGAAAGCGGGGCCACATTGATCCCATTTCTTCTGGGCGTAGAGCAAGTCCGCCCGGTGATATTTGATTTTGTAAATCGTCGGCCAATCCTCTTTTGCGATGCGCGGGAATTCGAACTTCGCAAAGTCTTGCGCCGTGAAGTTTTCAACGACTTGCCCGTAGAGATAATCGGCGAGAGCCATGGTCTTGGGATCGTTGGTTCCTCGAACCCCTCCCGAGCCGACCGCCTCGAGATGCCACGCCATCGCCGTCTCACTCAGAAGCCCAGCCGTGGCATTGGCACACTTGAGTTGCGTGTCCCCCGTGCGCCCCTTGGACTTGAACTCTTTGTATACGCCCACCTGACCGTCGAGCACCTTTTTGATCTGGTCCTTGTTTCCAGACTTCATCGCCAGCGTGGCCTCAGCGATGCGCGCGTGATACTGGCAATATCGCGGCCCCCGATCACGCTTCATCAAATCCTGATACAAGGCGATCGCCTCGGCATAATAGCCAGTGTCCAGATAGTTCTGCCCAAGCTGGTCCATCATATCGAAGGTCTTGCTTTCCTCATTCGGTTTGTCGCCCGACAACCCCTTGAAGAAGCCATACGCCGCCTCCGGCCGACCGGATAACGCGTACACGGGAACCAAGTCTTTTCGGGCTGCCACCGCCAACGGACCAGCGTTCGGCAGGTTGGGGTACTGCTCGGCAAACTCGATCGTCTTTTTGAAGTGCGTCAACGAACGCGGAAAATCTTCCTGGTTCCAGTTGACATAGGCGAGCTTGTAATGGGCGTAGCCGAACATTTTGTTGTCCGGCGGCGGATACTTGATGACCTCGGTATACGCCTGTTTGGCTAGCTCGAATTTGGAAGCGTCGGACTGAGCCTCCCCAAAGAACAATTCGCCGAACGCCAGGTACGCGCTCGGGATGTACTTTGAATTCGGAGTTTTTTGGATCAACTCGTAATAGACCTTGCGAGCGTTGACCAAGTCCTCGGCCTGCTCATATTCGTACGCCAAATAGTACAACACCTCGTCAAGGTTCTTATCCGATGGGTACTGCGTCTTGATGAGGTTGTAGAAGTGGATGGCCTTCTTTCTGGCAAGCAACATGACTTGATTGGCCTTCGCGGCTTCCCCGGAGTTTTTCTTGACCTCCGCTTGGGTTTTGTCGCGACGTGCCGCGTTCTCGAGTTCCACGTACGTTTCCGCGAGTCGTCTTGCAATACGGACGCGATCGGGGGCGCGACGCGGGGTGGTTTGGAACAATTGCTTGAGCCCGCTGATTTCCGTGATGAGCAGCGCCCGGACACGAGGCTTCAGCGCTTCTTGTCGTTGATCGCGAATGGCAAACGTATCCATTTCTGCTGTCGGCCCGCCCGGTTTGCTTTTGGCATCGCGTTTTTTCAGGTCGACCTGTTCAGGAGCGCTCTTGAACCGAACACGCGGCTGCTTGCCGTGGGTCCCCACGTTGAACGTGGTCGGCCCAGACCCCGGACACGAGGCTAAGTTCTTTTCAGCCTCGTTCGACCAGCAGGCCTGTCCTCCCGACTTGGGGGCGTCGGCGGCGTACACGCCTGCAGCCCATGTGAGCGCGATGGCGCTCATGCACAACGCGCGGATGTTCCGCAATGGCTTCATGATGCCTACCTCCCGCAGTTCGAAATCACGACCTGCCGATAAAATCCCAGTTCGTCGCGCCAGAACTCACCGTTGAACGGCCAAAGCACGTGCTCTTCATCCGGCTTGACCACACCATAGATCTTTGATTCTTCGCGTGAAACCTGTCCGCTCTGGACGGCTTGCTCGAGTTTGTTTCGTTCGGCCGCGGTGACGTCGATCAGAATTTTGGCCGAATCACGAAGATGCTCGTTGAGTTCGTCGACAGTACGCTGGAACCGGGCCCTGGCCAGGTCACCGGCATTGCGAATCGCAAGGTCTTTCGCGAAGTCGAGCGCATCCTGCACATCGCCCCCTAGAGGCGAGTTTTTGAAAGCCGCGGGCGCTTTTTTGAATACCCGCTCTTCTTCTTCGAGCACCCGAACATACTCCAAGTTGCGCAACAACTGCCTGTCGGACAACGAGTTTTCCACGATGGGCCGGACCTTGGCATCGAGGTCCGCCTTGCCCTCACGTACGTTTCGCAGAAAATCGAACATCTTCGCCTCTTGGTTCTCACCCTTGTAGCGAGCGAGTATTTTCTCCATTTCGGCTTTGATCGGCTCGTACTTCAACTTGAACCGAGCGACCACGGTGGTGGCCTCCTTGTATTGACAGTTCGCGAAATAAATGACCGCTTTCAAAATATCCGATTCCGGATAGAAGGAGTTCGGGAAAAACGGTGACTGAATCGTGTGGATGTTGCCAAGAGCACGCGGATAGTCGCCCGCCATGAAGTACGCCCACGACTGCTCGAACAAACCGTCGAGCCAGTACTCGCTCGCCACGTCGATCTTGTTCCAATATTTGACCGCTGCACTCAATTTCGTGGCATCCACGGTGGGCGTGTTGTTGTCATCCAACCGGATCGAAGCCGTGTAATAGGTGCGGGCCATCGACAAGAACGCGAGGTCACGCATTCGCTGCTCGTCTTCCACTCCCTCCACACCATCATCAATCGCCCTCACGATGCGATTGAAGGATTTGACGGCTGGAACCGAGCGACGGAGCTGGACGTAAGAAATTCCCATAAAGAACTGGGCTTGCACGAAGTACTTGCTTCGCTTGCTTACGTTTTGGAAAAGCCGGATGGCTTCCTCGTATTGCCGGTTTCGATACTTATATCGTCCGAGCAAGTAATTGAGTTGCCAGAACAGTTCGTGCTGGTTGGGGTTATCGAAACGAGCGATGGCATCCGCCTTGTACTTGCCCACCCGTTCGATGATGTCGGCGGGCTCGGGCAACTGCGTGGCGAGTTTGGAAAGCCACAACAAAGTCTCGTTGAACTTCAGGTGGTTGGGGTTGTCCGCGATCAAGCTGAAAATGTTGTAACTCGCCTGATGCAATTTGAGCTGGTACAGCGCGATCGCGAGGTTGTATTGCGCGATCTGTCGGTTGCCCTCGTCATCATTCGTCTCGTTTTTGAACACTCGATCGAGAGCCAAAGCCGCCTGGGCCCATTTCTCGCTATCAAATAAGCGCTTGGCTTGAGCAGCCTCCTCCGTCATCTGCCCGGCTACGACCGGGCCTGTAGGCTCACTTCCCGGATCGTCGAGTTCAATATCGACCGCCGATTCCGCGGGGGCTTTTCCCCCGCCCTTTGCGCCTTGGGCTACGGCGCTTCCGGTTGCAAAGCCCATGGTACTGACGACCAGGCAGATGCAGGCAAACCGCTTTAGCATCGCTTTTCCTCGCTTTCGGCGACGTTTCTCTCTGAGTCCGTCTGGGTGTTCTTTCGGACCCCGAAAAAGGTAAAATAATCAATGATGACTTGGAGATGGCTCCCGCAAGGGGCGTCATGTTAACGATTCGTCGGAAAGGTTGTCAAGCGCCTCCTCCCCCCCCTTGTCGGCTCGATGTCGCTTCGTCGTCGTCGCGCCGTCCGTTCCGCCATTCCTTTGCGTAGAGAAACTCGCTTATCGCCAGCCGCATCCAAAACCGATATTCACCACAGCGCCAGTTCCCCGTTGACTCCGCGGGCGGCTATGATCTAGTTTGCGTTGTCACTGTTTAGGCGTACGGTGGACAATTACGGTTGCCTATCGTCGAACGTATAACTATTTCGAGCTGTTGCCCGAAATCCGTCCTCAGGGAGCCCACCACGATGATGCGGCAGACACTCGTGTCCGCTTCGATGGTTTTACTGTTCGGAGCCGTCGCCCTCGCTTGTAAAGCTGGCGGTGTCGGAGACCCCTGTATTCCGAACGATGAATTCAGCGCATCTTACTCCGGTGCTTCGGAGAAAGGCGCGCAGATCGAAGACCGTTCCTTTCAATGCGAAACGCGCGTCTGTCTCGTGAAGCATTTCCGAGGTCGCGTGTCCTGTCCTTTCGGAAACGAAGAGGGGCGCAGTACGCCTCTCTTAGCAGAAGCTTACTCGGGACCAGATGCCAAAGACTGCATGGTGCCGGGAACCGATAAGAAGGTCGAGGTCCCCGTCAACTCCCAGTGCAAAGCTAGAAAAGGCCACGTGTACTGCTCGTGCCGCTGCGATGGGGAGGACTCGGCAGCCAAATACTGCGAGTGCCCCGAAGGCTACGAATGCAAAGAGGTGACTCGTTCCCTCGACCCACGACTCATCGCCCCCGGTGATAAGTATTGCGTTAAAAAAGAAGACAAAGAGACCGATGGATATACCTGTGACCTCGGTTGCCACGAAGCACCCGGCGGCTGCGGGTTCACCAAAAACGCCTACGAGTTCTAATCCCTCCGCCCATGGGTTCCATACCCACTCGTCGAATCTCTTCGATAGGTCGACGCGCCGAACAAGCTGTCGAGCAGTATCTCCTACAGCGCGGCTACCGCATTCTCGACCGAAATCTTCGACTCGGACACCTCGAACTCGATATTGTCGCCCAAAAAGGCTCCCTCATCGCCATCGTCGAAGTGCGGCATCGCGGGCCCACCTCTTTTCAATCCGCCTTCGAAAGCATCGACCCTCCGAAACAACAGCGTCTCTTTCGTGCCGCCGAACAGTTGTGGGAACAGCGATTCGCCACAGACCCATCCATCGAACGCATCCGCTTGGACATCGCAAGTGTATCGTTCGGCCCCCATTTGGAAACCGTGGATTATATCGAAGGCGGGCTGGATTGATTCCGCTCAGCTATCGAGACGCGAAGCCATCTCGTCGTGAAGCGCTTTGAGGGGGGCAAGTTTGTCCGCCGCCACATCGCTCTGTTCCAAGGATTGAATAGCCTGCTCGAGCCGCTCCATGGTATCGATGTGCCGCTCTCGCAAACGGTCGACCATCTTTCGGAAGGTCTCGAAAAATTCGACGAGTTCATCGCCCTTTCGGAGACCGGAATCGATTCTCAGTTGCCCCTGGCCGACTTTGCGCAACAAACCGCTCATCTTGAATACGGGCCCCGCGATCTTGTGCGTGAAAACAATTCCAGCAAGCGCAATGGCCACCACCAAAATGGCAAGCCCCCCCACCAACACCCACAGCGTTTTTTGTTGCTGAACCGCAAGATACGCCGCCTGGGATTCGAGCGCCTTGGCGTCTTCCTGCAATCGCATCTGTTCAGCGGCAAGTTCCTTGTTGTGCTTGTCCGTATCCGCGTTGAACAGCTTCGCGAGTTCCGGATTGTCGGCGTACTCTCTCGCGATGTTCATCGCGACGACCTCAGATACTTTTTTACTTTCTTCAACGGTTTTCTGTCCTCGTCGAACCGTTTCTCTTCCTTGCTCGACAGCGTGCTGGCTTTGAGAGATGACGGCTTTGTGGGTGAACCACAGTTGGGTTCCCAGCACGCCGGATAGAAACAGGGCCACCAGCACCAGCAGACCCGTGTACTTGAGCTGAAATCTCGGGTCGAGCAGGTAATTGCGCGCTCGACGTTTGTAGGGAGGAGGTGAGACAGAAGGGTTTGGGGTTCCAGTCATGATGAGCCTCTTGAGCAGTCAGACGCCCGAAGGATCGTTTTGAGACACGAACGGTAGGGTAGCTGGTCCAATGCCATACGGACAACAAATCCCTTGTTCACCCATTTTATGGTTTGGTTGTCTCCGCCACCGTGATGAACCGGGCGACCGCGCGTTCGCAGGCCATCTTGATCAATTCATTTTCCGATTCGCGGTCCTCGGTCGGGGTCCCCGATTGCGTGAGTTTCGGCGCGAATTCCCCTTGAAGCGCTTGGTTAGGATACGTGAACATGGTCAGACGCACCCGAATCGTAAGGCTCGAGTCCGCATATTCGGGAGCTTCCACGGTGGGTTGAAGCAAATACCCTTGAACCTTATGCTTCTGTATCACAGCTTGCGCCTGGGCGGCCGTCTCTCCCGAAGGCGCCACCGCGGCGGCCGGATTCGCCAATAACGCCTTGCGCACGATTGATTGAACTATTTTGTCAATCTCCGATGAACTGCGCGTCCCCTTATTTTTGGTTTCCGCTACCGCCACGTACCACTTGGTAGAAGCATCCGGTGGACGCGACGGCAGCTCCGTAGCTCCCCCTTTGATTTGGGTGATGGATCGCGCGATTTGAGACTTGACCGAAGCGTTCGATTCGGATTGGGCGCGTCGCTCCAAACACGCCACACCCCCAGTTTTTCGAAGCCGCCCAAGGCCAGCCGCAGCAGCACTGCGAACCGTGGCATTGCCATCGTCGAGACCAGCACATAGCGGAGCCACCGCGTCATCGGCTTTCGACGCCCCTAGCGCTAGAGCCGCTTGCACACGGACACGAAAGTCCGTCGCGTTGCGAAGCCGTTCCGCCAATTCCGCGACGGTAGGTCCTGCAAACGCCGCAGGCGCGGTCGTCACCATGACAAGAAATGGGAGGATCGCAACCAGTCGTTTCGATGGAAAGCGAATTCGAGCCATACAACCACCCAGATTACCACGGGGCGAACGAGGAAGGATCTTGTATCCTATTGGTTCCGGATTTCGGAATCGACTTCATAGATCGACGAACCAATGACCGAGCTTGTTCAGACAAAATGTCGAATTTTTCTCCGTCGACGTAATCTCAGCCCGTTTTCAGCCCTGTTGGCCCGTTGCTTCGGGTCTTTATTGCTGTCGGGCCTTCTCGTCCTACATCCAATTCCGTTGGTAGCGGCCCCCCGCGTCCTCGTTCGAGGCGCCTCCAGGCTCGAGGCCGTCGCGTCAGGTCCCCAAGATCGCATTCAGATTCACGGCACGCTTCGTGACGAGGTTGGCGAACCGATTGCCGACGCCCTTTTGCTCGCCAGTGCCATGGCGGAACCGGGGGTAACCATTGCCTGGCGCACCGTCGGCGCCTGCACCGATGAGTCCACCTCCCGTTCGGACTCTACCGATGTTCCCGTTACGACGGATGCATCCGGCGCATTTTGTTTCGTCGGCTCGCTTGCGCGAAGGCAAGCCATGGTTCGAGTGGTATTTGCCGGCTCCGCACATTTCAACGAAACGCAAACCATCGCGGCATGGAATGCCTCGCAACAATCCCTATCGATCGCCTTCACACCCCGTCCAGAAAAACTCGATCTCGATGCGGACCGCATTCTTGTTTTCGCCCGAGTCACCCCAGCAACGACAACCTCCGTTCGAGGCTTACCCATCGCCTTGAAGACGGAAGATGGTTCGACACTGGCGACAGAGAAGACGGATGACAGCGGTCTCGTTCACTTTGACGTCGCGAGTGCGGCAATGGCACCACCTGGAATTGGTGCTCTGACGATCGCGTTTGCGGGCTCCGATCATTTCACGCCCGCCCAAGCTACCACGAGCGTGACACGCTCGGTGCGGGTGGCGCTCAACACCGACACCCAAATCATTCGAGGTGACCCGTCTCGAGGGCTTGCCCTTCAGGTGCATGCGTTATCTTCCCGCGGACCTGTTCCTTCGGGAACGATCGAGGCGAACCTCAATGGACAAGTCATTGGCACCGGCACCGTGATGAACGGCGCTGCCGATGTTTCCCTTACCTTTTCCCCAAGCCATGGTGAGACACGCTATTCGGTGGATTTACACTATCGTCCGGATTCCCCGTTTTACGAACCCGCGAGAGCAACACCTGTCCAAGTCATGGCGGAAGCTCCTAGTCCGTGGATTCGATTCATCCCGGTCGCCGCCGCCATCATCGTCACAGCGTGGTTAGCCCGTGGGTGGCGTCGTCCACCACGTCGTGAAATGCGCGCCTCGCGTACCCCCATATGGAAAGGTATCGCCTCCGTCGACGTCGTATCCGCATCGTCGGTGCGCAACCAGTGGACCGGTCGTGTCGTGGATGCGCACGATGGTTTGCCGCTTTTTGGCGCGCGGGTACGAGTGATCGCGCCCACGTTCGTCGACGAAGACGTCGTGATGGAGGTGTATGCCGACGACAGCGGTCATTTCGAATTTCGACTGCCATCGGTGGAGCCGGCTCTTCGGCTTTATGTGGAGACAGCGACCCACGCGCGGGTCGACCAACCCCTTCCCCCAGCAAGCGAGATGGTCATAGCCCTGGCAAGTCGTCGAAGGTTATTGATTGACCGGTTGGTCCACTGGGCTCGTGACCGGGGAAAGCCATGGTATCGTGAGCCTGAACCGACACCTGGGCAGATTGCCAAGGTCGCTCGCGCACATCACGGGAACGAAGTTGCAGTATGGGCGGAGCAAGTCGAGCGAAGAGCCTTCGGGTCGGACCTCGTGGATCAGCGTATAGAAAAGGAAGTTCATGACCTCGAACCGCGAGGACACGCTCTACGTTGACGCGCTGGGATCCCTCGTTTTATGGTGCGCTACCATCGCACGCTACGTGCAGCGGGAGAAATTGACTCATGGAGATCGTTGGCGTCATCATCGCGATCGTTGTTATCGTCGCGATTTATTGGTTTGTCATTCGCAAGCCTGGCTCTGTCGAGCAACTTCCCGAACCCCAGGAGCCCAAGCGAATCGCTGCTCCACCGGATCGTCCGAAGGCAGGCAAGCAGACCGGTCAAGAACCGGCGAAAGCAAAGGCACAGACGGCTTCCCAGAAAGCGGAAAGCGAATCCTCCCCATCGGTTCCAAAGAAAACTGAATCGAAGGCTCCCGAAGCAAAGAAACCGGAAACGCAACCAACGGATTCTTCCGTTCGATCTTCCCCGCAAACGGCGCAAGCTGCACAAGAGTCGCCAGCGGCAGAGACTGAACCCGCGGAACCAAAGACGACGGGAACTGAATCGTCGGAAGATGCCGAGCCCGTGCAGCAGCCACCGTCGGCGAAAGAGCCCGCGGAGGACTCACCAGCGCCACTTGTTGCGCAGGCAGTGGACGTTCAGGTCACGACACGTGCGCGCGACGTGCAAGGACTTCGAAAGGGGTTGGGCAAGTCAAGAACGTCAGATGGATTTTTTGGTCGTCTTGCGAAGTTGATCACGGGTCGAAAAGAAATCGATCCGAGTATCGTGGACGAAATCGAAGAGGTATTGATCACGTCAGACGTTGGAGTGAAGACGACGGAAGCGATTTTGGAACGTCTTCGGGAAGGGCTTCGCAGCAAGGAGTTCAACGACTCTGACAAGGTATGGGATGCACTGCGACGGGAAGCGGTACGGATTCTTTCGTTGGGTGCAGGCGGCTTGACATTGCGTTCGAAGCCGACGGTAGTTCTGATGGTTGGCGTGAATGGATCGGGTAAAACGACAACGATTGGTAAGCTTGCCACGCAACTCAAAGCGGATGGCAGCAAGGTATTGCTTGCGGCGGGCGATACGTTTCGAGCTGCAGCCGTGCAGCAGTTGCAGGTATGGGGGGATAGGGTTGGAGTTGACGTGGTCAAGGGCAAAGACGGAGCCGACGCGGGGGCGGTGATATTCGATGCGATACGAAGGGGACACGAGCAACAAGTCGATGTCGTGTTGGCGGATACGGCGGGTCGTCTTCACACGAAGACGAACCTGATGGAGGAACTCAAAAAAGTTGTGAGAACGATGGGCAAAGCGTTAGAGGGGGCGCCTCACGAAATTTTGTTGGTTCTGGATGCCACCAATGGCCAAAATGCCGTGGCGCAATCCCGACAATTTGCAGAAGCGTTACCTTTGAGCGGAATTATATTGACGAAACTCGACGGTACGGCAAAGGGTGGAGTGATTCTTGGAATCTGTGATGAACTCAAGGTACCGGTTCGATACGTTGGGCTTGGTGAGAAGGCCGATGATCTTCGGCCGTTCGATGCGGAAGAGTTCGTAGAGGCACTGCTTGGCGGTGCTGAATCTGAGGACAATGAAGCAGCGTAGAAACAAGAAGGTTGGCGAGAAGATGGATTGGGAGTTGATTGTTGAAAACTCCTCATGATATAGTCACGCCCGCTTTGGCCAATGGCCGTTTTCTACAATGGTTCTAACAACTTAGGCCTGTCAACTGCGCGAAGAAACGATGCGGAAGGGCTCACAATGAAGCAGGCTCGCACAGGACTCCTCCTGGGCATGGCGCTCTTGCTGGTGTCGGCAATTGGAGTAGCCCAGGTCAAGAAGGCGACCACAGCCGAGGAAGTGGCAGATGGTGACGATGTTGAATTCGATGCGGATGCGCCTGAGGAGGGCGAGGATGATGTCGAGACGGACGAGGGCGGTGGTGCGGTAGGGTTCGAGGAAGGTCTTGGCGACATTTGCAAGGTCGACCCCGATGCTTGCCCGAAGATCAGTATGGATGAAGCCTCCAAGCAGGATCTGAATCCGCAGATCTATGCGGTGCAGCAGATATACGCGCTTCGCCGCGAACGCTTTGAGCTACAACCCTATTGGTCGTTCACGATGAATGATCAGTTCGTGTCCCACCCTGCCCCTGGCGTTGCGCTCAACTATTACATCACGAACGTGATGGCGATAGGAGCCAACTTCAATTGGTACCAAGGGTTGAATACGGACTCGGAATTCAACGCTGCCACGCGCCGGGCGGTGCGAGTGGGTGTGCCGCTCAATGAGTACCAATGGTCCGCGGCTCTGAACTTTACCTACGTTCCGATGTACGGAAAGTTCGCCGGGTTTGGAGACTTCATCTTCCACTGGGATGGATACGTCGTAGGGGGAGTCGGAGCCATTTCGACTCGGCCGATCGTCGTATTCGATCCGCGGTACCGGAACTTCTCCTTCGAACCCAAAATTGCGTTCAATGCGGGCATTGGTGCTCGCATCTTCTTCAATCGCTGGTTCGCAGCGATCATAGAGCTTCGTGATTACGCCTATCTCGAGGAACTCGAGAATACAGCCAACTACGATGCGATGTTTAGTAGCGACGATGCACGGACGGCTTGGCGTCAAGACGAAGCGAACTGGACGGACGAGAAGAAGCTTACCAACAACGTGCAAGCCCAGGTTGGCATCTCGATCTTCTTGCCGTTCTCGTGGGAGTACCGGCTTCCGAAATAACGAACGGTGGTGGGAATAGGTCGGATGATGGCAAAGGGAAGGACGAGGGCGACAATGCGACGAATCTTCGCCACCGGGCTGCTGGCAGTCGTTGGCGTGCTCGCGATGGAATCGACTGCGAGTGCTCAAGAAATTCAGCTCACGGGGCCGTTGGCTGGTGCTCCAGCCGTGCGTGAACTCCGTTGGCACCGTAACAAGCGGTTCGAAATCGCTCCAGCGATCTCGTTTACTCTGCTGGATGAATACCAGCGGACCATTTTTGCTGGTGCTCGGTTACAATATCACTTGACAGATTGGTTGGGCCTAGGCGCGTGGGGTGCTTATGGAGTCGTGCATCTCAACACCGCGTTGACCGATGAAATCGATAAGGTCAACAAAGATCGCTGGGATAGCTCGAGGGACAACGATGCACTGACGGCGGTCGACCGAAACGCATCATTGTTGAGTGTTGGCTACGACTTTCCACAGCAGCTCGGAAAGATCCAATGGGTCGTAGCCCCTCAAGTCACCGCGGTACCGTTCCGTGGCAAGCTTGCCTTGTTCGAAAAAGCCTTCGTCGACACGGATCTATACTTTTTCGCTGGACCCGCGTTCATTGGCGTCGTCGAACGCGAGGATTACTCCGTGGCGGACTTTGGCAATCCGAATAAAACCGTATTAGAAAACGGGAAACCCGTAAAATCCTATCCTACCGCGTCTCGAGTAGCCATCGCGCCTACCTTCGGTGCTGGTCTGTCCTTCTTCCCCGGAAGTTGGTCCGGTATTGGTCTCGAGTATCGAGCGCTTCCTTTTTCGTGGAACAACTCGGGATTCGACTCCCAAGGAGGCCCGCCCGACGAAAACGGACCGGATAGCATTGTCGATGAAAAAGACCGCCAGTTTCGCTTCAACCAGATGATCACGATCAGCTTCAGTGTCTTCCTGCCTACGGACATCAAAGTCAGCCCCTGAACCTAACGCGCGGCAAGCCAGCTTCCACCAATCGACACACCCCTTGCAAAGATGCGTGGCGAATTGCCGCTTGCTGTGCCTTTGTCATTCACCCCACCATTGCTCCACCACGACTTCCGGTTCCACTCCGTGTTTAATCGCAAACTGCGCTCATGATCCGACGCGTCGGATTCGATATCCTACCGAGTCGACCGCGCCCCCGATTGAGTCTGCGCTGGAATATGGCAGGTCTTGAGCGGCCTGGGCATCAGTTTTTTCTGACGATTCCCTCTCGAAGAGCATAACCGGTGGGAAGGGCATTCATGATGTCGTTGGAAAGCTCAGCGGGGCAGACCCATTCGCGAGCCAGCATCCCTTCCGCAATTCGATTCTTGATGCGAACGGACTCTTCGGAAATCAGTGCGCGCATCAGGGCCGTGACCGAAGTTCGATCTTCTTGAGAAAACAGCGTCGCCACGGTGTGAAAACGCACTCGTTCATCGAAGTCATCAAGAAACCTTTCGACGGCAACCCGCACATCGTCTCTTTTCTTTCCCTCGAGTTCGGCGATGATCTGCAGCTTGGGTTCTTGGTTTTTCGAGTAATCCGTATCGAAACGTTCCAGCAGCACGAGCAGTTCATCGACAAATGCCTCTTCGTCTAGCAGTTCTTCGAGCATTTTCATCGGCCAGGTGAAGCTTTCCGCCTTCATACAAAACTCGCGAATCGGCTCTACAGCAGCCGGTCCCGCGGCAATGATTCCGCGAAAGGCAATTTCTTTTTCTTCTTGATCGGTGATCGACGGCTCGATGTAGAAAGAAAAACGTTTCAGCAACGCGGCTGCGGAATCAGCGGTCGCAATGGTGCAAAGGCTTTGGATGGCCTCGAGGCGGTCATAGGCCTGTGCGTTTTTGTTGGCGGCCATGCGTCCAAGCCGAGCCACGTTTTTATCGTGTTTCGAATCGTCGCTGTCTTCCGCTTTGCTTCTTTTGAAAATATCGAACAGGCCCATGTCATGACCTCGAGGGGTACTGAGGATTTGGAATCGAAAGCGCCATAGCACACGAAGACGTCTCCGCGCGAGGCGCATACGAGGTTAGCTATGCTTCATGGAAGTTGGACAGCGAGCAGATTGACTTCTCGCCCGCGAAGCTGCACTTGGTAACGAACCGGGCGCCCCGATTTGGCGCTTTGCTCGGCTTCTCGCTGACGAATTCGTTCCACGAAACTATCTTTCGTAATGTGATCGACAGCGTCGCCGATGCTGCGTTTGGCATTCACATATTCCTGGAACAGTCTCGCGTAGTACTGTTCCGCTGGCTCAGCAGCGAGGGCGCTTGCCACCGCGGGATCGACTTTTTCGGCGGAGGCCGCCGCCGCGGGGGCGTCAACATCCAAGGCGCCTTGGAAAGCATTGGTCGACGGTGCAAGCGAAGGCCTGCCATCCTCGTCCGTATCATCTTCTTGCACGCCCATGAGTTGGTTGAGCAAGGTATTGATTCGAAACACGACGCCTCCCAGCACGGCGTGTTCGATTTCAAAGCGGACATCCGTACGCCCATTGAGAATTTGCAGCAGTCCTTCTTCGAGTTCTTCAACGGGTTTGGAGATATAGTTTCCGAGTAGCCATCCTGCGATACCGACGAGGATGAGACCCAAGACGACCATCCCGAAAATGGCGTAGAACACGCCTCCAACGTCCATGACGGAAGCCGGTGAAACAGCGATGAGGACAGCTTTGGTGCCGCCATAGCCTCCGAGAGGAGCGCCTACATAAATCCAGTCTTTGGGACCGCCAACGAGCTTTTCCGCGGCATCGAAGCGCATGGCACCTTTGACGCTTTCCGCGAGGGGGCCTTCCGCTATGGCGTTGGCGGCGGTCGCGTCGACCGTTTTCGACTTCGCCGCTTTTTCGATTCCTTTCGGCCCTTCGACGGCGACAACGATGGCCCCCCCACTGGTTTTCTCTATCGTCCGAGTCATTCGCTCATCGTTCAGGGGCGTACCGTAGATGACGCTGCCGAGCACCTGGCCGGAGGCGTTTCGTACGGGAGCGAAAGATACGAGCCACTGTTGAGAGAGGTTGGGAGCGAACCAAGTCTCGGAGCCGGTCTGCCCATGAACGATGGCTTCTTTCATTCCTGGATGCGCTTTGCCAATATCCTCACCTCGCATGAGGTTATTGCCATTGCGTCCGAGCGATAAGCCATTGATGTCGACGAAAGCGACGACAGCCGGATGAAGCCCTGCCAGTGCTGGTGTTTGAATAGCGGCTTCCCGCAGGCCATTGGCTTGCTTGGTAGCAGCCTCGGCCCGAGCCTCTCGGACGGCGAGTTCGAATGGTTCGCGCAAGGCAGGTTCGTTGACCTGATTCGCCAACCAACGCTCCACCTGAAGGGCATCGAGTTGCAGTTGCGCGTTGGCCGCCGATACGGCTTGGGAGGCATCGGATACGATGGCGGCTTCATTCGCAACCAAGCTTTTCAACTGAGTCCAAAGCAAGGCGCTGAGGAACACACCAAGGAGGACGATGACGACACTGTTTACGGTGATGATTTTCCAGCGCATCGGGCTCTTTCTCCCCAATCGGGCGACCCCCGGTACCAAGCGCAACGCAAACCACTGTGTACATCAACAATGGCGTACTTGTGGGAAGAAAGGTACCACTGGCAGAGGCCGGGGTTCAAGCTTCGGGTGGAAGGCCAAGCCTAGCCGGGAAAAAAGAAAGCCGGTCTGCAACGCAACCGGCTCGAATATATGGTCTGGAGCGGGAGACGGGACTTGAACCCGCGACGTTCACCTTGGCAAGGTGACACTCTACCACTGAGTTACTCCCGCAGGGGAGCCGGGTGAGTACACGCATGGCGCCGCCTTGTCAACCCAATTTTGAACCTCCCGGGCGGTACTACATCCATGCCTGAGCAGAATTGCACAGCCGAACGCAGTCGCGGTATGATGTCGGACGACTGGGGCTAGTCCGTCGTGGATTGGGCACTTCGCGAAACCCGTGAAGGGGGAGGCAAACATGAATTACCAGCAAGGCAAGGACGTAATGTTGTCGGCGGCAGTGACAAGCGAAACGCCAACCAACTGGGGCTTGCTGAGGGTCAAGGGTGACGGCTCGCTATCTCCGCTGCCATTGTTCGATGGGGCCATTGTCGACGTGACGTGCGACGAGTCTCACCACGATGGCGATACGAGTCATGTCCGCCATCACGCGCAGTTCATCGTTCGTTCGGAAGGAGTGTATGTATCGGATTTGGATAGTGGCCAGGGGACCTGGGTGGATGGAATTGCCGTACGTAAGCTCGGATTGGCCCATGGTTCGGTCTTGAGGTGCGGGCGCTGTATCGCCTTATTCGTGGAGCGAGACCTGGCCCAATCAGCTAGCCCTCCAAAACGAAAAGGAAATGTCGTTATTGGAGTCCGGCTGCAAGCATGCCTGGATACGGCACTTGGGTTCATTCATGGGAAACGTAGTTTTTTGGTCGAAGGCAACGCGGGTGTTGGCAAATCGACCATGGTGGACGCGGCGCTACGGAAAGCAGGGGAAACAACGCCTGTTTGTCATCTAGACGGCGCTTGTTTCGAGTCGGAGGCGCTCGTACGAGCCTTTGAACGCACGTCTCCTTGCGTGTGGGTCGTGCGTCACTTTGAGCAGTTTCCACGAGCCGCGCAGGCAGACCTTGTCCGCACGGTTCGAATGATGGATGGATCGTTTTTGATCGGGACAGTGGTAGGATCCGTCGAGCATGCACATGCCGAAGGACGCGTTTGCTCATCGTGCATGACATTGATGGGTTCTCACGTGATCCGTGTTCCATCCCTCATCGAGCGCAGAGAAGACATCCCTATGTTGACAATGGAGTATCTTCGAAGAACCGAGGTCCCGATGACTTTTGATGTCATGGGATTGTTCGAATGCGTCTTGCGAGCCGGGTGGACGGGCGGTATCCGGGAACTGCAGGATCATCTATCTGCCGCGTTTTCGTCCGATTCGGTATCGGAGGATCCGATCAAGACACTTGCCCGAAGCATTCCCCGTCCATGCTCGAAAGAACCTTTGAGCCTTTCGTCATCGGATCCCGATTTGGCGCGCGTTCGACTTCAAAAAGCGCTCACGATGGCGTCCGGAACCGTCGCCGAAGCCGCCAGAAACCTTCGCATATCGAGGCAGACGTTCTATCGAGAGCTTCGTCGATTGAGTGTCGAAGCGACTCGTTCCTGATCAGACACGTTCGACACTGAAAACACCTTGCACTTTTCGCAACGCCCGCATGATGATTTTGAGTTGCGACAGGTCAGCGCAGGGAAACGTGAAGATGTTCATGGCGCGTCCGTCTTCGACAGCTCGGCTCGTGACGGCAGTCAGGTTGATATCTTGGTCCGAAAACGCTTGTCCCATCGAAGCCAATAGTCCCGGGCGATTGACGGTCAACACCTTGAGCTGCACCGAGCGATTGGCTTTGACACGAGAATCCCAAACCACGGCGATGCGGCGATCGGGGTCGGTTTCGAAGGCTTTGGTACAATCCCGGCGATGAACCGTAATGCCACGACCGCGGGTGATGAATCCAATGATCTCATCGCCCGGCAAAGGATTGCAACACCGAGCAAAGCGCACCAAAACATCATCGATCTCGCTGACTTTCAGCCCCTGGACGTCTTTGCCCATCAAACGGCGAACGAAGTGTTCGATCCGTCCTTCACGAACACTCGCCTTTGGTTTGAGCTTGGCACCATCGTCGACAGACCGAGACAAGGTTTGGGTAACGCTCGCTGGAGCCACTTTTCCATACCCCACGGCAATAAACAGGTCTTGCAGCGTGGGTATCTCGAGTTCACCAAGAACCCGACCAAGCTCAGCGTCGTCTTTGGTAAACCGTTGAAGCGAGAACCCGTTGTCATGCAATTCTTTTTCGAGGAGTTCTTTTCCGAGTTTCGACGACCGCTCTCGTTCTTCATTTCGTAGGTAGGCGCGGATCCGATTACGAGCCCTGCTGGTCGCGGCGAATTCCAACCACTCCTTTTTCGGCCGTTGGTCCGGACTGGTGATCATTTCGATCATGTCACCATTTCGCAACTTATGTCGAAGCGACGAGACGGTTCCGTTGACGCGAGCACTGGAGGAATGATGTCCGATTTCGGTATGAATGGCGTAGGCGAAGTCAATGGCGGTGGCACCTTTCGGAAATACGCGAGCCTCCCCTTTGGGAGTAAATGCATAGACTTCGTCTTGGAAAAGATCGATTCGGATGCTGTCGAGGAATTCCGCCGCATCTTTGACTTCCCGTTGAACGTCGAGCAAATCATGGAGCCACCCCAACCGTTGCATGAGTTTGGGGTCGGCCCCTCCGGACAGACGATCTTCATAAATCCAATGGGCGGCGATACCTTCCTGGGCCACTCGGTCCATTTCTTTGGTGCGGATTTGGATCTCGACACGTTCCCGACGCGTACCGATGACCGTGGTGTGTAGCGATTGGTACATATTCGGCTTGGGTAGTGCGATATAGTCTTTGATCCGCCCCGGAATCGGCGTGTAACGCGAGTGGATCGCCCCCATGACGCCATAACAATCCGCTACCGATTCCATGATGACATGAAAAGCCACGAGGTCACGAAGCTGTTCGAAGTCGAGGTTGTATTCGACCATCTGTCGATGAATCGAATACAGGTGCTTCGTTCGTCTATACACCTCCCCGGCGAAACCGTGATCATGAAGCTGCTTACGTAACTCCTCGCAGATTTCACGAGAAAACCGCTCACGCACCGCTTTGGTTTCCCCCATCAGACGAGATAGATTTTGATGAGCCTCCGTCTCGAGGAACTGAAAAGACAGGTCCTCGAGTTCGGTTTTGAACCGATGAATACCAAGACGTGCCGCCAAGGGAGCAAACACCTCACGCGTTTCACGGGCGATACGTTCTTGGGAATCGGGCTTCATGAACTCCAGGGTTCGCATGTTGTCGACGCGATCACAGAGTTTAAGGAGTAAAACCCGGATATCCCGCGACATGGCGACGAGCATTTTTCTCAGATTCTCCGCATCTCGTTCTTGACGAGAGGAGAACTCGAGTTTGGACAATTTGGTCACGCCATCGACCAGGAAGGCGACTTCTTTACCAAATACTTTCTCGAGATCGTCGACGCTTTGGGCTGTGTCTTCGACCACATCATGAAGCAGACCTGCGCATACACAGGCGGCATCGAGGCGCAGTTCCGTAATGACGCCGGCGACAGCGGCCGGGTGAGCGAAGTAAGGATCACCGCTTTTTCGCACCTGCCCTTCGTGGGCGGAATTGGCGAAGTCGTAGGCTTTTCGCAGCAGTTCCGTATCCGCCGTTGGTTGGTAGGCGAGCACACGCTCGATCAGTACTTCAAGCGGGAGGGTGCCAGTGCGTGAGCTGGGAAGGTTCAAAGCCAAGTCTCTGAGGGCAACCAGTTATAAGGTATCATCCACGGACAAAACGGGCAACGTTACGGCTATCGTTCCTCTTTGGAACGTGGCGGGAGGACCGAAGTGAAGGGCGAAGCGCAAGAACGAGGTTGCATGGCACCGATCAATGCTAAGCTCTCGTGCCCGATGCTGCTGGTCCCGCTCGGGACAGCGTGAAGTGTGGAGACTTCGGATATGATCGACGAAATAATCGGCGACCTAAATAATTCCATTGGCAAGTCCCAAGAAGCGTTCAAGCGCGACTTGAGCAAGCTTCGGACGGGACGCGCGCATGCTGGCATGCTCGACAGCATTCGCGTGGATTACTACGGCACGGCAACGCCATTGAATCAACTTGCCACCATCAGTGTACCCGAACCTCGGCTATTGACTGTCAGGCCGTGGGACAAGGGTGCGGTCAAGGCCGTGGATAAGGCATTGCGAGAAAGCGATCTGGGCATCAACCCCCTGCTCGATGGTGATGTCATTCGGATCCCAATTCCGCAATTGACCGAAGAACGACGCAAAGAGCTGGTCAAGCTCGTCAAACGCATGGGCGAAGACTGCAAAGTCGCGGTCCGCAAGCACCGACACGATGCCATGGACTTACTCAGCAGCCTGCAAGACGAAGGGGAGGCGAGCGAAGACGAGGTAGGACGCGCACGAAAGCGAGTCGAAGAAGTCGTCGCCGAGGCCGTTCGCAAGATCGACGAAATCCAGCAAGCCAAAGAAAAAGATGTCTTCGAGAACTAATCCTGGCTTGCTCAGCCCTTGACATTCGGGGCTCGGGCATACGAAAGTGAACTTTCATCGATCAATTTCGGAATATCTGCATGGGTAAGCCGAACCCCCCTCATCGAATGCGAATCGTTGCTTCTGGATTGACAGACGTAGGTCTGCAACGGGAACACAACGAGGACAGCTTTCTCGTTCTCGAAGAACACGATCTATTCATCGTGGCGGATGGAATGGGAGGCCATCGCGCGGGCGACGTAGCGAGCCGCGTAGCCACCGAAACGATGGCTGAGTTTTTTCGCTCTACTGCGAATGACGATGTCACGTGGCCGTATCATTTCGACACGTCCCTTTCTGAAGAAGAAAATCGGCTATTGACGGGGATACGACTGGCCAATCGACAGATATTTGAACGAAGCATCCGCTCTCGGGAATACCACGGCATGGGCACGACGATGGTAAGTGCTCTGTTCGCTCGGCATAGCGGCAAGCTGTACATTGGTCATGTCGGTGATAGTCGGTGTTATCGCTTGCGCGAGGGCGAGGTGCGCCTGATGACCCGCGATCACTCGCTGGTCAATGACTACTTGCTGGCCATGCCAGAGCTTTCGGAAGATCAAAAAGGCGAACTTCCCAAAAACGTGATCACTCGAGCCTTGGGAATGCAAGACCATGTGGTGGTCGACTTGCAGTGCGACGAACCCATCGAAGGCGATATTTACGTTCTATGCTCCGATGGACTGTCAGGGATGGTGCCCGATGAGTCTATCCTCGAAACCCTGAGCGACAGCACCGATCCCGAACAGATATGTCGTCGCTTGATCGAAACCGCCAACCACAACGGCGGAGAAGACAATATCACAGCCGTCGTGATGCGCCTGGTCGCCGACGATCGACCGGATGATGAACCTGAATCAGAGCCGCTGGACGACCTCTAACGCTGGTTCGAAAAAGGGCGTTGCGCGGTTAGGACTCGCAATTCTCGAAGAAGAGATATCCGTTCACCAACGAACACTTCTCGTTCTCGGAAGAGCCAGTTTCGATCAGAGGGCACTCGAAACTAAGCCAAATTTTCCCTTCCTCACCTTCGATCAGTTGAAAGTTACAAGGAGATTCGGCGCTTGCTCCGTATGACTTTCCCGCCGTATTCGCCCCAGCCACGAAAATACGTCCTTGGTTCGAGTTGCCCTCACCCACGGCTGTTGGAACGAGACGGAACCGGGTCAAGCCTTTGGAAATGCTTCCGCTCGCTACAAATCCTTGACCTTTTTTAACGACCGAACACTCAATCGTCGCGTCATCGTCGCCGTCCGAAATGGTGGCATGCTGGGCCGGTCCCACGGCACCCACCTGAAGCAAACTCGGTTGCATGGCCGGACAGGTAACGCTCGAGCCAACCGGATTGCCAAAGGTCACCGTGAACGCTCCTTGAGGCACGGGAGAAGAAGGGTCGCTACATCCCCCAAGCCCAAGAACCGAAATGAGTGCAAAACCACTTCCAAGGTACCGCGACACGCTCATGGTCTTTTCCTTCTTCCATCTCAGCATACAATAGCTGCCGGACAAGACTAGCTCACGGCTGGGGCAGGTCGCAAATACCTGTCGATGAGGATTTCAGCAGGAAGGTGGGTAATGGGGTGACCGACGGGATTTGAACCCGCGACGACTGGAGCCACAATCCAGTGCTCTACCGGGCTGAGCTACGGCCACCGTGTCGATGGGCGGGACATATTACTCTTGTAATTCCGAAACGCAACGTCAGAACGCTGCTCGAACCAAAGCTTCATGATAGGTTGCAGGCGTAGGCAGGGTGAATCTGGGATATTTTGGATAGTAGGCGTAATTGAATGAGCCAACGCGTCGCTTTCATGATTGGGGTCATGGTGCTGATGGTCGCCCTGGGGGGGTGCCAAAAACGGCTTGCGGCCGAGCAACAAGAGCTAGCCCCTGAAATGGGCGCCGACGACCCCGGTTTGGAAGACCCCGGCGAAAGCCATCGAGACTCCAAAGTCGACCGAACGATCAAGTGTTTCAATGGCGCCATGCGAATCAACAAAGCGGCGCAGCATTACTTCGGCCGCTTGGCCGGTGGATTGCCACGACCGGGAAAGGTGCCCTCCGTGGTCGGTGTACCTCCCGCCACGACCCTACAACTATGCCAAGAAGCCAAAGCCGATCTCACGCCACCGATGGCCGAGATAGACCGAATCATGCCCCGATACGTGGAGCTGGTTGCCTCATTGATCCGTCGACTCGAACAGATGGACAAGTACTACAAGGAAAAGGGGTACAGAGGAGACGGGTTTCGACAAGGCAAGCAGATGCACGAATCCTTCAAATCGGAGCAGGAAGAGTTTCAGAAGCTTCATGACCAATTGGCCAGCGCCATCGATGCGGTTGCCGACAAGCGTGACGACGAAGCGATTCACAAAGAATCGAAAACGCGAAGGCTTCGATACTACTCGTTGGTGTTTTTGCGCGATGCAAAACTATTGTCGCGCGAGATCACTCGCGACAAACCCGACGTGCCCACGATAACCACGATGCGATTACGCGTGGCGGACAGCCACAAGGACTTGTCCACTCGGGCCATGTCCCACCCCGATGAGGTCGACAAAGCATTCATGTTCGCCATGTACATGGGTCGCGCGGATACGTTTGTGCAGACGGTTCGAAACGTGGATCCCACCAAGCTCGTCGATCAGGACCTCGATGACATGCTCAACAAGTATAACGCCATGATCGACGCTTCCAATCTCGTTCGTTGGAAACCGTGAGCCGGTTGGTGCCGCGGGCATCTCCCCCTGCGATCGTGCGCCACGGGGCGCTTTGCCATTGTATGGATAGACCGAGGCGTTTAGGAAGGGGACGAAAGCCGGAGGACCGTCATGGCCGAATGCAATGTGTACGATGAGCTTGTGTGGCGTGGATTGATCGACCAGGCCACGAGCCCTTTGATCCCGGATATTCTCAAGAATGAGAAAGTAACCTGTTATATCGGCTTCGATCCGAGCGCGGACTCCCTTCACGTCGGCCATCTGCTGCAAATTCTTTTGCTGGTTCGAATGCAGCAAGCGGGACACAAACCGATTGCTCTTCTTGGCGGCGCCACCGGCGTGATTGGAGACCCCAGTGGGAAAAGCGAAGAAAGAAACCTCTTGGATCTCGATCGAGTCGAGCACAACCTCGCGGGTATCCGAGCACAGCTCGAGCATTTTTTGGGAACGACCGAAACCGGTGCCGTCACCATCGTCAACAACCACGACTGGCTTGGTTCGGAGCGGTTGTTGGGATTCCTTCGTGACGTTGGCAAACACTTCTCGGTCAATGTGATGATGAGCCGAGATTCCGTCCGTTCACGGCTCACGCAACGCGAGCAGGGAATCTCCTTTACCGAGTTCAGCTACATGCTACTCCAAGCCCATGATTTTCTTCATCTTTTCGATAATTACGGATGCACCTTCCAACTCGGTGGTAGCGACCAGCTCGGCAACATCCTTGGTGGTATCGACTTGATTCGTCGCTGTAGAAAAGGACAAGCCTTCGGACTCACCTCTCCCTTGCTCACCACGGCGGATGGCAAAAAGCTGGGCAAGACAGAAAAGGGAGCGGTCTGGCTCGATGCACGAAAAACGAGCGCCTATCAGTTTTATCAATATTGGGTGCGCTCCGACGATCGAGACGTCATCAAGTTGCTTTGCATGCTCACGATGCGAAGTCGTGAAGAGATCGAAGAGCTAACCACACAGGTCGAGCAAGCGCCGCACCATCGACAAGCGCAACAAACACTAGCGCGAGACATGACTGCCCTGGTTCATGGACCGCAGGCGGCCGTGGAGGTCGAGCGTGCTGCGCAGGCTTTGTTCGGACAAGCGATTGCGGAATTGAACGAATCCACTTTGTTGGATGTTATGTCCGAAGCCCCATCGTTGGAACTACCTGCCACCGCTTTCGATCACGGGGGTTTGGAGCTGGTCGATCTTCTTACGCGCACGCAATTATGCGCGTCCAAAGGAGCCGCTCGCAAAGACATCAGCGCGGGGGGAATCTATGTGAACAATCGTCGAATCCAAGATGTGGGCAACAGGGTCTGTCGATCCGACGCTTTGCATGGTCGGTACCTCGTGTTGCGCAAAGGCAAAAAGAATTTTTTTCTGGTCAAATTGATGGTGTGAGCGTGTGCAATCCGAAGCGAGATCATTCGCTTCGACGTTTTGCCAATAGGTCTCCGAGCGTGCCGAACTTGGATTCGCGCGCTACCTTCGTTCTATATTCTTGATAGGCGGCTTTCTCGGTATCTTCTTTGAGTGCGCGAATCGATAGTTTGACCTCGCCTCGCTTCGAGTCGACATCGATAATCTTGGCTTCAAGTCTCGTACCCGCTGGGTACTCCACGCGAAGATCGGTTCCACGAGCGGTATTGGTGTGACCCGCGGGGATGAAGCCCCGGGCACTCGCACCCGTCACACCAAGGATACGAACCGTCAAACCGTGAACGTCCGCGGAAACGACTTCGATCTGGACCGTGCGATAGGGAGCAATTTTTTGACGCGGTTCCTGTTCGTCTCCAGGCAATGCAGGGTGCAACGCGATTTTTCGCTGTTTGATATCGCAGCTAACGACCACCACATTGATTTCGTCCCCGATCGAAATGACTTCAGACGGGTCATTGATTCGCAGCAGGGAAAGGTCGGCGGTTCTGATCAAACCATCAACCCCTGGGACGAGTTCCACGAAAACACCGAAAGGTTGCATGCGCACGACCCGTCCAGCCACCCGAGATCCCACGGGAAACTGAGATGCGCTGGCTTCCCATGGATCTCCGGTAACCGCTTTTCTGCTGAGCCAAAGCTTGCCTTTGTCATCGACACGAAGAACTTTGACTTCGGTGCTTTGTCCAACTTTGAACAAGTCGGCGAGTTTGGCGTTGCGTTCGAAGGAAGCTTCCGAAATGTGGATGAGTCCTTCGATATCGTTGGCGGAAGGGATGGCGACAAATACCCCCCATTCGACGACGGATCGCACGGTAGCTTCGACGACGGAGCCAATTTGAAGTTTGGCGAGCCCGTCTTGACGGGCTTGGGTAGCTTCTTTTTCGAGCAATTCACGACGAGACAGGACGACTTCCTTGCCGTTTTTCTCGTACTTCATCACCTTGAAGGGCAATCGTTGCCCCACGAGATAAGACAGGTCGGCTCCGAGACGAAGGTCGACATGGGAACCAGGAGCGAAAGCGCGAAGTCCATCGATGTCGAGTTCCACGCCGCCCTTGATGACGCCCGTGACGAGTGCATTGACGAGTTCACCGGAAGAGAGTGCCTCGGAGACGACGTCTTTGGCATTCTCGAAGCGTCGGGGATTGTGGGTAAGCACGACGAGTCCGCCTCGCGCTCCGTCGCCATGCACCGTGGCAATGAATTGGTCACCTGCCGCGGGAGGATCGGAGGAGAGTTCGTGACGGTCGAATATCGCTTTTGCCTTGCTGGACAGGTCAATGAAGATGGCATCGGCGAGAACTTCGATCACTTTTCCGAACACTTCCTCGCCGACGGGAAAGGCAGGGCGTTCACGGGTGGGTGCGTTTGCTTTGGCTTTCGGATTTTGTTTGCCACGGGGATTCGAAGCATCGTCTTTCGCATCGTTCTTTTTCGAACGCTTGCCACGTCGCTTCGCCGATGCGGACTCGACTTCGGTGGTCGTGCGTTCATGATGAGCAGGCCCATCGATACGATTACCGATGTCGTCACCGGGCTCGTGCCAATCGTCATCCCACGCGGTTTGCGCGACTGCGGGAGCGACGACATGCGGTGCTTCATTTCCCGGGCAAGGCTCGTCGGTGACCTGCTCGGGGTTCACCGCCTCGCTGGAGCACGGCTCTTCGACCTGCGATCGGTCGTCGTCGCACGCGTGGGTTTGGATAGCTTCGGTTTCAGTGGATACGGCGGCTGTCGTATCGTCTGGTGAGGGAGCGGCAGAGGATGCGGCCGCTGGGTTGATGTCGTTGGTGTCGGTGCTCATCGCACGCCTCGATAGGGGATGAAAGAGGGCGCAGAGGATAGCGTATGGGTCTGCGACCTGCGACAAGGATCGTGTGACTGTTCAAAGATGAAAGAAGGTGCATACCACGAGATGGCCAGCCATGGGTTGGTAAGCACAACAGAAAACACGACAGCCCCCATGCATCGACTCTCCGGATAGTGCAAGGTGGTATCGGCAGGGGACGTCAGGAAACGACGCGGTTTCGTCCCATTTGTTTGGCACGATACAAAAGTGCATCGGCTTTGGCGTACAGCACTTCCGCGGTATCGTTGGCTTCCAGACTCGCCACACCCAGGCTTATGGTGACCGGGATTGTGATGGTGTCGAACGATATTTCGGCGTTTTCCACGAGAATTCTAATTTTGTTGGCCACCGCCGCGGCCTCCGTCACTCCGGTTTCAGGCACAATAATTGCGAATTCCTCCCCTCCCACCCGCGAAAATATGTCTTCCCGTCGGATATTGACCCGGACCAAAGCCGCGAGCTGGCGCAAAACCGCATCGCCCGCAATATGACCAGAAGTGTCATTGACCTTCTTGAAATGGTCGATATCGAACAAAATCAGTGACAAAATTCGTCCATATCGTTTGCTTCGGGACACTTCCCGCTCCAAGGCTTCGTGAAAAAAGCGTTTGTTGTGGGCGCCCGTAAGACCATCGAACGTCATCAACCGATAGATTTCCTCGTGATACGAGGTTTCCACGCTACCGCCTTCGAGAAACTTCAAGATCGTCCGACCGACCTTGATCTGATCACCATCTCGCAATACCCGATCCGTCACGAGTTCATCATTGACATAAGTACCGTTTGTCGACCCAAGGTCGATGGCATGCCAATGGTCATTGGACCAGACGATACGGGCGTGGCGACGACTGACCGATTCCTGATCGAGAGGAAAATCATTCGAGGGATGCCGTCCGATTTCCATCGCGCTGTTTCTGCGCAAAGGAATTCGACGTCCGAGTTCAGGTCCGTAGATCATCACGAGACATGCTTCCCCGGACGGCGCAGACGCATTGTTCGGCGTTGGTTTCAGTACGGTGATGACCGTTCTTTCGTCATCGGCTGGACGGCGAGGCACGCCTTAGGATAGCACGGTGCATTGAAAACCGTGAAGGGCAGAATCATATCAAGACAGGAGGGACGGAGAAAAGCCCGCCCCAACCAAATCCCGGAAGGAGCGTATTGTTCTGCTATTGTGCAAAGCACTTCGCACATGAGACTTTCGTTTCGTCGCACAGGAAAACGACTAGCAACCAGCGACTGTCGTCCACCGATCACAAGGCAATTGGTCAAAAGGTTGTCGGCAACCAGCCTGCTTGGCCTGTGCATCGTGGCATGCGGCACCCCAGTGGCGTCGTCGCCCTCCTCTTTCTGGCTTGGACCATTACGAGACACCAAAGCTGCTTCAGTGGATCCAATACGATACCGAGGAAAGCTATTTGCAATCCGCATGACGCAACCCGCGGGGGAGACGACATGGATACGTTGTGCTTTGGAGGTTCCCTATCGTTATGAAGCGGTTGCACCCATCACCAAAACGATTGAACTCCCGAACGTCGAGGCCACTCGTCAGTTGCTTCCCGCGAGCGGAGAAGCCCTGGTTGCTCTGCTTCAAGCGGGCACCCCTGTGCGCCTTCACTATCAGATCGTAGGAAGATTCGTTGTCGACACCGAATCTCCCCGCTCTGCAAGCATCGTTTGCCCATCCGCAACACACTACGTTCGCTCCATCGCCCTGGGGACCTACCGAATCATCGTTGGGGCCGAAAAATCGGTCAACGCGGTGATTTCGGCCGATACACAACGGGATACTTTTGGGCGCATGCCATCATGCGCAACCCTGGCTCCTTCTTCGCCCAAAGAAGGCTGCACCGTCCCACTCGCCGTGCAACTGTCGAGGATCGAAGGCCACGATGCATCGGCGAAAATGCGCACGGGGGATATCGCGAAGCTCGACCATGTACCTAGAGCGGAAACGATGCCTTGGATTCAAGTGAATTCGTTATCATCGGACCAGCCCCAGGCACCATCCCAGTGTACGGCTGGGTTTGAACTGATTGGGGATGTCGATCAGGATATCGTTCGATTGACAGCGCGTTGTGGAAGCGCACTCGGGATGGTCGCGCATTCGGAAGTGTTGACCGGACAACAGGGAGCCACCGACGAGCAAGCGCGATACATCGTCAAGCTTCAGGCAGGACAGTGCTATCGGGCTTTCGGTGTAGGAGGCCCTGGCGTGCAGGACCTCGATATGGGCTGGAATTCGCCAGACGGTTCGTCCATCGCATGGGATACAGGCCCAGAAGCGTGGTCCATCGCGCCCATCCACGGTCCGCTATGCGCACCGTCGTCAGGCGAATACGAGTTGGTGGTTTCCGTAGAACGAGGCCAAGGGGCTTTTGCCGTTCAAGTGTGGCGGGTGGCCCCGTAACGACGATCGCCTACTTAGTTGACAGTCGTACAAGATGACAAACTCATAAATTGCAGCTATATTTGTGTAATTGCAAACTCAGTTGATTGATCTACCGGAACATTGGCGCTTCGCCCTCGACACCGTCGTCGGCCAAGGCGCCAGTGGTATCGTTTGGCGAGCCAAAGACAAGCAAACCAACGCAATCGCCGCCGTCAAACTCGCCCGTGACCCGAGTTCTGCCGCCGCGCTCGCCCATGAAGCCGAATCACTGCTGCTTGTCGGTTCTCCGCACTTGCCTTCCGTTCTCGACCTCGGCCAACTCCCCCATTCCGAAACACAATCCCCCCAACCCCAGGCTTTCTTAGCCTTGTCCTGGGTCCAAGGCCAACGCTTGTGCCCACAATCCATACCGGACTCCCAGCGGATTGCCATCGCGACGGCGATCGCCAGAGACGTGGGCGCGGCACTCGACGACTTGCATCAAGCCGGAATGGCCCACGGTGATGTCTCCCCCAACAATATCCTCATCGACCAACAGGCCACAGGGTACACGGCAACGCTCATCGACCTTGGCTACGCGGTCGAAGCCAACACCGACGACTTGTGGGGGCTCACCCTTCGATACGCGCCACCTGAGCTTGCCCACGGCCAGCGCAACGCAATCGCCCGTGACTTATGGGGATTCGGCTTGTGCCTGGCCGAGGTTCTCGACGCAACCATCGCTCAATCCGCAACCCCCGCCACAACGCTTTGGTCACGCGATTTGATCGCGCCATGGGGGGCTTGGCTTCGCGCATTGACCGCGCAGCAACCCTCCGCACGCCCTTCCGCCGCATGGATTTCCCGTTGGATCACCGGGTTCCGAAGCAACGCGCGTCGCCCGGCTCGCGTTCGAACCGCCTACTTGCGCACCCGAAAACAAACCCTGGCGCTTGCACGACAAACCATCGAGGTGCGCATTTCCGAATCGGTCTGTCCGTGGCTCGAACAAGCCGTGCGTATCGTTCGCACCGCGCACGCGCTGCGACATGGTTCCGCGCCAAACCACACAACGACTTCCTTGGATATCCAACCCCTCGACGCCGCGGGGATCAAACGCTGGTTGGTCGCGCTGGTGGGAGTTGGCGCCACCCATTGGTCTTTGCCCTCCACGATCACGCAGCGTTCAGAACGCGATCTTGCCGCGTTGCTCGAACGACTCGCTCATCGCAAAGACCCATCGTTATGGACGCTATTGGACGTTCTCGGTGTCTTGCATGACGATGCCATTCACGACGTTGCCCCAAAGGGGCAAGACCCTGAAGACGACGTTCCGCTTGCCCTGGCCCTCGTCCAACGTCCCGTGTCGGCGGCCGCGATGCAAGTAGCCGAGCAGCGGCTCTGGAAAGGATCACTACCGGAAATCCATCGCGTTTTATTGGCGAAAGCGATGCGAAGCGCCGGTGGTTTAGGGACTGCTTATGCCGTGGTCGACGGTTGTTCTGACACATCAGCAGAGGTGCTTCGCGCCGATTTGCTCCGTCGGATGGGGCGAAACGAACAAGCGATTCAGCTTGCAACTTCTCTGATCGCGAAGTCCGAGGTAACCACCGATCACAAGGACGAAGCTTCCGCGATTCTGGCACGGGCGATGCTCGACAATGGTCATGCCGCGCAAGCATTACAAGTCATTGAAACATGCCAAGGTGCCCCGGCCGCAGAGGTTCGTGCGTTGGCGCAGTTGGCTCTCGGCGACCATCCGCGCGCCATACAATCCATGGAAGAAGGCCTTGCGGTGGCGCACAACGATGAGGAACGAGCCAGACTGTTGTGTGTGCAGGGCATGGAAGCACACGCCCGTGGAGCCTCCAAGCAGGCGTATGACTCATTCGTGCAAGCCACCGAATACGCCATTGGCGCAGGCTCCATCATCGAGGAAGCCACCTACCAAACCGGTGTGGCCGCTGCGGCGGTCGACGCTGGCTACGTGGAAAAAGCGCTCGATGCATCACTTCGCGCGGAACTGCTTTGGGAACACCTGGGTCGTCCAGAAAAAATGGCTTTCGCGCTCTTGGCACGAGCCTCGGCATATCATCTGGTGGGATGCACTCACGATGCCCGACAACACGCCCAGCGAGCCCTCGATCATGCGCGAACAGCCGGAGACCCACGCGTCATCGCTTATGTGCGAATGTTGATGGCCGATCTGCAATCCGGAGAGCAGCAGCAACGAGAAGCGGACTTGGCCTTTCAAGCCCTAAGTGCCCACGGAATCGTGGATGATAGGCTTCGCGCCCAAGCTCGAAAAGCAAGCATGGGAGCGCTTTCCGACGATCAAATTCGGAAGTTGGATCTTGTCGCTGAATCGGAAAACGTTGGTGTCACCGCGAAGATGGAATGGTGGACGGCGCGAGCCCGCGCGTGGAATGGTGGCCACCGGCTCGGACGCGACATGGAAATCGTATCGAAGATCGTTCGTTTGATATACGAGCCCATGCCGATTGGAATCAAAGGGCCCGGCGTATTGGCTGCACGAATCTTGGCGGCTTCCGCGGCTGATGGTGAGACAACACGTACGCTTGCTGCGCTACAAACTCGATTGTCTTTGGATTTGCTGGAGCACGTCCCTTCTTGGCTCCGCGACAGCGCCCTTTCCGTTCCCTGGGTGACGCAGGTGCCCACGGGCATGGACCAAGGAGCCACGGTCGATCGAGTCCAGCACCTTGAAGTGCTGATCCGAGCCATGGCAGAACGGAATTCGTTGCGCCAAGTTCTCGACCGCTCGTTGGATGCCCTGGTGCTATGGACGGGTGTAGAAAGGGGAATCCTGCTTCTTCGCGCGCCAGGAAATCGACTCGTCATTCGTGCCGCCCGAAATCTAGAACGTAGGGATCTGCAGGGCGACCAACTCGAGCTATCGCATTCGCTCGCGCAAAGAGCGCTTGTCACGCGAGAGCCCGTGGTCGCGGTGGATGCTTCGGGAGAAATGACGGAATTGCATTCTAGCGTCGGCAAACTCGGGCTTCGAAGCGTTCTCGCGGTTCCGCTGATTAGTCGAGGCGAGGTGCAAGGCGTAGCCTATTTGGACGATCGCTTACGAAAAGGAGCCTTTGGCCCCCAAGAGCTGTCATGGGTGCGGCTGGTTGCTGGAATTGCCGCCATGGCCATTGCCGACGCGCGTTCACAAGTGCTGTTGCGCCGCGCCGCTCGGACGACCGCACGCGCCAATGCCATACTCAAAGAGCAGCTTGCGCAACGAGAGGCGGAATTGGAGCGTGTGGAAAAAGTATTGGCAAGTGGACAAAGCAGGCCGCGACGCGGTTACGAAGCGATCATTGGCGAAAGCGAACCGGTTCGCCGCATGCTAGCGCTCGTCGATAGGGTCGCCGCCACGGACTTACCCGTGCTCGTCGAAGGAGAAACAGGATCCGGAAAAGAACTCGTCGCAAAGGCCGTCCACGACAATAGCCATCGCCGCTCCAAACCGTTCGTCACGGAGAACTGCTCGGCCATCCCGGAAGCGTTGTTCGAATCAACCCTATTCGGCCACTTACGGGGCTCGTTCACCGGCGCGGATCGTCGACGATTGGGCCTATTCGAAGTCGCGGATGGGGGCACGTTGTTCTTGGATGAGGTAGGAGAGATACCGCTTCCGCTGCAAAGCAAGCTGCTTCGTGTGCTGCAAAACGGCGAGATATATTCCGTGGGAAGTTCCCGCCCCACGCGCGTCGATGTGCGCATCATTGCAGCCACCAACCGGGACTTACGCACGCAAGCGGCCGCTGGCTCTTTTCGGGAAGATCTATTCTTTCGTCTCGGTGTCGTCACGATACCGGTCCCTTCTTTGCGCGAGCGAATCGAAGATGTCCCGCTGTTGGTCAAACACTTTCTCGACATCCACGGCAAGAATCGAAAAATCAAACTCACGCGGGAAGCCTGGAAGATGCTCGAATCCCATTCATGGCCAGGAAACGTCCGAGAACTCGAAAACGAAATCCGACGAGCGTTAGCACTGAGCGATGATGTCATTCGAGAGCAAGATTTGTCTATTGGCGTGATGGGGCCGCAGTCCAAAACGACCTCGGCTCCCAGCATGAACCTAAAAACGCGTCTCGAGGAGTTGGAGCGTGAACTGGTGAGGGAAGCGCTAGAACGAACGGCTGGCAACCAAAGCCGCGCTGCCCAACTACTTGGCGTATCACGCTACGGCCTTCAGAAAATGATCAAGCGTCTGGACGTGATCCACAAGCGTTAGGACGAGCCAGTTTCGAGCTGACGAAACAACGCCGACACAGCGGGAAAAGCCCGCAACGGCTCACAGAACCGTGAAGCCAGGCTGAGCAATTCTTGCTCCAACGAGTCTGCCTTTTGACTAAGTTCTGTCGAACGTTGTTCGATGGCTTCGCGTTCTTTTTCGGAAGACGTTTCAAGGCGAAGCAATCCAGCGCGCAATTCACCGATTTGGAATTCAAGATCGGTCACGACATTTTCTAATTCCACAGCTTTCTTCGATGCTTCCAGGTCCAGCTTGCGAGCAGCAAACCAAGGATCAATCGCATCGGCAAGCCGCCGGTAAGCATCCGCAAGCTGAGAATAAGGCTCCTCGAACGCGCTACGGCCCTCCCACAAAATGACCTCCCGATGCAAAGCCATCGCTTGTTTTCTAAGCGTATCGGTACGAATCGACGCCTTCTCCGCCTGCTCTCGAGCATCGCGAGCCTCTTTTCTGGCCTTGGACGCGTCTAAGCCCAACCCTTCGACGGCATTGCCAAAACGTTGTCGTCCTTCTTTCGACTTTCCTTCCAAGGCCGAGAGCATTCGCTGTTCCTTGATCGCATCGGACCGTAACACACTGAGTTCACGCACTTTTCTTTGAATTGTGGCAAGCAGCTCTTTGGCCTCCGGGGGTTGGTTTCCCCCATGGGCTTTGGCGAGCATTTGTTCGAAGACCAGAGTACGTTGCGCCCAACGATCCGTGGTTGTCGAAGGTAAGGACTTGGCTTCTTCCTCCGGAAACACTTGTTCGACGCGCGGTTCGGGAGGCACGGCAATCCTGGCTTTCGCCGAGATTTCCAGCAGTTCTTTGCATACGGCATGAGCATCGACAGGTCGTTTGTCCGCCGTTTTTTCCAGCAGAGAGGCTATCAACGCTTCGAGCGATGGGGGAACCGATACACCCATCGAAGCAACCGTGGGAGGCGTCTCCTTGATATGTTGTGAAAAATAGGAAGCCACATCGGAAGCCTGAAACGGGAGCTTTCCGGTCAGCATTTCGAAAAGCATCACCCCAAACGAATACAGATCGGCCGAAGGTCCCGCATCGATCGTCGAAATCCGCTCGGGAGCCATGTACTGAGGAGTACCAAAAACCTCGCCAGCCGAAGTTAAACGAGCATCATGCATGGATCGCGCAATGCCGAAATCCAGCAACTTGGCAAGCGGAGACGTCCCCTCGCGCGCGCATAAAAATACATTGTCCGGCTTCAGATCGCGATGAATCACATCGAAGTCATGCGCACGAGCCAAGGCGCGAGCAATCTGCAACGCAATGGGCATTGCTTGGGGCATCGTCAACGCCCCTCTCGCAATGACGTCAGCCAAGGTTTCCCCCTCGAGATATTCCATCACCAAATACGGCAACCCGTCGTCCGTCTCCCCATGATCGAGAATCTCGATGATGTTGGGATGCGCAAGCTTCTGAGTCGCTTTCGCCTCCCGACGAAATCGCTCGCGAACGACCTGGTTACGCCCCAATCCGGAACTCAGGATCTTCACCGCACAGGCGCGTTTCACCACACGATGCCGCGCCACGTACACGGTCGCCATCCCCCCCTCCGCAAGCACACGCTCGATCTCATAGCGTCCGGAAAGCACCAGCCCTATGCGAGGGTCCTGCATCGCCACAAGAGTCTCCCCGTCGACGAAGCACTTCGTGGCATCTGAAGGGTACCGAAGATGACAACGAGGACACGTCTTCATGCTGCTCCTGACACGATTCAGAACCCGCGCGCATCGATGATCGAAAGCGCGACCATGACCCCTAGGCTAAACGGAGGACGCCCGCGAACGGAAGTCTGATAAGGCAATCGATTGAGAACCATCCAACACGGCCGACCCATTCCATTTGGCCGAGATTCCAAGTTCCTACAAACCAAACCAACCGCTCTCATCTTTCAACGGTTCTTACCGAAAACTCAATATCTTCCCGCTTGCTTGCTGGATTTGCGTTTCAGACGATCCGCACACCAGGACGCCGAATGGCAAAAATTCTCGGAATGATGCATGTTGTTTCCAGCGTTGATCTTTCACGGTTCCACCATGGCAAGCTCATCGTTCGCACCCGCAGTCATCGGCTCGTTGCTCGTGATGGCCACAGGCATGGCAAGCCTGTCCGCGGGGATCTGGTTCCTCTTGCCCAAAAACGGATATGCGGCCGAAGGGGTTCGAATCGAAGGAAAGAAAATTCCTCCTAATACGACAGCAGAACAATATATTCGCGAGCTTGCGCAGCAAAAAATGGCGCGAACCGTCGCCCTTCAAATCCCCAATGCCTCCGATTCACCTTGCTCGCTCGAACAACTCGGTGTGCGTCCCGACATCCAGACTACGATGCGACGAGTCATGCAAGTCGGTCGTCAAGGAAGCCTCGCCTATCGAATCGCGGAAAGCTGGCGCGCACGTCGCGCTGAAATCAACGTGCCCCTATCATTCCACGTGGATGCTGACCCGTTGTTGCAACAGGTGATCGAAGCCAAACAAAAATGGGACTACCCATCGACACCCGCACGGTACGATTTTCACACACAATCGGCGTTGCCCCACAAAAACGGAAAAGCTCTGGATTCTTATGGCGCTCTCGATCGACTCTACGATTCGTTACGTTCAGAGGAAAACGCGATTGATCTGCCGGTGCCCGTGGCGGAGGTGCCCCCTGTCGTTACGGCAAATTATTTGGATCACTTGGATATGAGCCAACGGGTGGGGCACTTCGAAACACGATTTGCTACCGCAGGCGGACAAGCCAACCGGGCCCAAAACATCGCCACGGCCGCCGCACGATTGGATGGAATCGTCATGTTGCCGGGCCAAGTCATTTCCTTCAATCAATTGGTCGGCCATCGAACGATGGACAACGGTTTTCAAAAAGCTTGGGAGATCTTCAAAGGAGAGATGGTGGAAGGGGTCGGCGGAGGCACGTGCCAGGTCGCAAGCACCCTTCACGCGGCAGCTTACTTGGGAGGACTCGATATCGTCGAACGCTCTCCCCATTCTCGGCCAAGCGGCTACATCGACATCGGCTTGGATGCAACCGTGGTGGATGGGCTCGTGGACTTGAAACTTCGCAACCCATTTTTATTTCCCGTGGTCTTGCATAGCGTCGTGAACCAAGGACAAATCACCTTTGAAATCTTGGGAGAACAACGACCCGTACGCGTTACCTTTCGCGGAGAAGTCATCAGCACGCAGCGATACAAGCGCAAAGTCCAAGAAGCCTCATGGCTGACGGAAGGGCGGGTTTTGCGAAAACAACGAGGAATTCGCGGTTTTACTGTAAGAAAGGTGCGCTTGATCCGGGCAAGGGATGGACAACAGCGGGAAGAAGTGACCCGAGATTTCTACCCGCCCACGACAGAAATATTCTTGGTACCTCCAGGCACGGACCCGGAAAAGGATCTTCCCCCTCTGCCTCAAGAAGGGGGAAAAGCGCAGGACGACACGGATAGAGACAGCTCCGAGCGACCGAAGCTGGAAATCGAAAACGCCCCCTCCGCGCGAGCCCCCGCCCCCACTCCATCTCACCACGTGTTCATCGACCGATAATGGCAAACATTCGCCCAAATTGACGCGGTGTGATAGGGCCCAATGGGATGCAGAAACGTTCTGAACGCCCTGTAATCGAGATACCGGACCAAAAATCCGATCGGCCAGTCTGGACCAAAGTAGGCGTTATCGCGTTGCTCGGTTTCGTTATCGGGATCGCCGTGCCACGGCTGGCAGAATTTCAACTCGGCCCCACACCCCCCGAAGAAGGATCAAAAAAATCCGAGTCTTCCACCCCCTCTTCGCCAGCTTCCGCTTCGTCCACGGCCTCTGCCCTCGCCACAGCCTCCAGTTCGGCCAAAACCCCAGCCCCCGTCGAAGTGCAAACCGTCGTCGTGAAAAAAACCGATGTCCTCACCTGTCGTGACGAACGCAACAAAACCGTGGAAACATGCGATCGTCCTGATTTTGATTCCCTGTTGATTCCCGTCGTCAAAAACCTCGAAAAATGTCCAGCCGGTGCCGGCCTCGCGGGAAAACTATCCATCGGCTTCGACCTCAACTTCCAAAGCGGCAAAACTGTCGTCCTCCAAGGCAAATCCACCACCATCCCCCATTCCACCGTCCAGGGCATCTTGTCGTGCGCCAACGAAGAAGCCAGTCGCATCAAGCTCGACGGCATGCGCCATGACCAGCGGCGATACACTGTGTTCTATTCTGCCTTTTTCTTCCCCCCGGGAAAAATCATCGATGCAGACATGCAATCCGATGAACCCGAACGAGATTTCCGGGTCGCGGAAGGACCCGAACCAGTCCCCACCGAATCCATGGGCTCCGCCCAGATCGTCTATGACTCGGTCCTGGTTCGCGACGCTCCCAAAAACGGCAAAGTGATATCCCGTTTGGTTCGCGGAACTCGCGTGGAACTTCTGTCGAAAAAAGACAGTTGGTACAAGGTCAAGTTCGGTGAACGGGAAGGCTGGGTCTACCGAGGCGCCATTGCTCAATGACGATACAAATACGTCGATTGATCACACCATCAACATATCGCGGCGGACCAAACTGACGCATTGTCGATGTTCATGAATCGGAAGATTGGCTTTGACGATCGACCTCACGAGTGTCGGGTTCATCCTGCATCGCGACAAGCACAAGGGCTGCACCGAAAACCGGAACGAGCCAAATGAGCCATAGCTGAGCGCGTCGCTGCGCCGGTTCGAAAGAAATGTCCCGACGCACACGTTTCGTTGCCACCACTTGGAGCACCAGGGTGGTGAGCAAAAGAAGCGGGACGATCAAGGTGAGAAAATCGACGTACATGGTGGAAGTGAAATGTAGCCACGGCTTTTCACTCAGCAAGGAGGGCGGCAAACGATTTTGGATTTGTTACGAATCCGAATGTTTGCAGACCGTCGCTAAGAAAGTTGGCCGCATCACCATTTCACGACGATAACGCAGAGGGTATGCCCATGACGTCCTGCCACAACCTGTTGTTTTTTGCACTTTTCGTGTTGGGTTGCGGCCGCCCGGACCAGCCAATCCAAAAACCATGCGCCACGGATGCCGAATGCAGTCCCGGTACGGCGTGCCGCATCGCTCGCTGCCGAAAGATCTGCAGTACGACTCTATGGGTGGGACAGACGGTGCAAGTGCGTGGACTTCAAGGACCACGCACCGCCACGATCTCAGATTGCGAACCCGCTCCGGCTCCGGCCGCAAGTTCATCCTCCACCGCCGCGGCGTCGACCCCCACCCCCGGCCCACGAAAGCTTTGGGTCCGATACGACTCCGGGTTGGAAGAGCAGGTCGAACTCAAGCGGGTGGTCCTCGACGGCTCCCCTGCCAGTCGACCGGATGGCCGATAACGAACGTTCATCCGCGAATGAACTCAAAAAAGGCATCGTCATCGAGAGGCGTGGGAAGCGGTACCGTCTCGGGGACTATCTTTTGGATTTTTTCGGCCAATTCAGCGAAAACGAGCGCCGTGGGAGACGCGGGGGCATACTCGACGATTGTCTTTCGCTCTCGCTCCGCGGCGATGATGAGAGGGTCACGAGGAATGAACGCCAGGTTCGAAGTTCCGAGTCGTTGCGCGAACCGTTCGATGAGGCCGCGATCGGCACTCGGCGTACGAAGATTGGCTACCAAACCCGCCAACACGACACCGTTTTCATGGTACGTGTGAATCGCCTTGGAAATATTGTTGGCGGCAAATAGCGCCATGGGCTCCTCAGACAAGACAATGAGGACTTTTTGAGCGAATCCCTGGCGCAAAGGAGCCGCAAACCCCCCGCAAACCACATCGCCGAGCACATCGAAAACCACCGTATCATAGTCACCTTGCTCCATGACCTCGAGTTCATCGAGCAATTCCAGCGTCCGCGCCACACCCCTTCCCCCACACCCCACGCCAGGAGCCGGACCTCCAGCCTCACAACAATGGACCCCATGCCTTCCAATTCGAAGAAATGCCTCGGTCGACGATAAATTGGGATTCGCCACCAACGCATCGAGAACCGTCGTCATCGACTGGTCCGCATCCATCAGACGAATGGCGGAATCGTGTTTCGGATCGCAGCCGATATGAAGAACCCGTTTTCCATGGCTCGCGAAATGGGCACTGAGAGAGGTTGCGACGACAGACTTTCCAATGCCGCCTTTTCCGTATATGGCGATGCGTTCCATGAGAACGGGAAGATGGGGCGCAAGTCGTCGATGTGTCAACCATGGTCCCCAAAAGGACGCTCGGCTTGCTTGCCCATCCGAGGCGCGGACCGCGATTGTTCCGAAACGGAACCCCGGGTTTCCCATTCCGAATTCGCCACAAGCAACTCCGCCTTGACACCACTGCCATCGTTTCGCATCACGCCTGCCATGACCAAGCACCGAATTTTTTCCGGTATCCAACCGTCGGGCGTGCCGACCCTCGGCAATTACCTGGGCGCCATTCGCCATTGGGTGGGCCTTCAAGACGAATATGACTGTCTGTATTGTGTGGTGGACTGGCATGCGATCACGCAGTGGCAGAGCCCGGAGTCGCTGTTGACCCAAACGCGGGAAATGGCCGCTGCGCTGCTCGCTTGTGGCGTCGATCCCACACGTTCGATTTTGTTCCATCAATCCGCCGTGACCGCGCATTTGCGGTTGGCGTGGATATTCGAATGTGTGGCCCGTATCGGCTGGCTCAATCGAATGACGCAATTCAAAGATAAAGTAGGGAAAAACCGCGATAGCGCTTCCGCGGGTCTGTATACCTACCCGGTGCTGATGGCCGCGGATGTGTTGGCATACAAAGCCACCCACGTACCCGTTGGCGATGACCAGCGGCAACATCTCGAATTGGCCAACGATATCGCCCAAAAGTTCAACCATGATTACGGCGTCGAGTTTTTCCCACCCATCGTGCCCATGGTCCTGGGCCCCGCCGCACGGGTCATGAGCTTGCGCGATGGCACAAAAAAAATGAGTAAATCCGACTCCTCGGACCAATCACGCATCAATCTCACCGACGACGCGGACACGATTGCAGCCAAAATTCGTCGGGCAAAAACCGACTCGGAACCTTTGCCCTCCGAGCCCGAGGGATTGGAAAACCGGCCGGAAGCAAGGAATCTCGTGGGGATCTATGCCGCGCTGGCCGAATGCGAGCCAAAGGAGGTTTTGACCCAACATGGGGGCAGCGGGTTTGGCGCTTTCAAAGAAGCGCTGGCCGAATTGGTCATCGATAAACTCGCCCCGATTGCCGAAAGCATGCGACAACACCTCGCCGATCCATCGCAAATCGACGATCAATTGCGTCAAGGGGCCGTCCGAGCCGCCGCCCTGGCCGACCCTATCGTGACAGAAGCAGAGAAATTAGTTGGATTCCTGCGATGAGCAGGCTCATGGGACAGGCATCGGCGTGATCAGAATCGAAGGAGCCGACGAAATGTCCACCACCACGGCACCCCCGTTGGGCGACAGGGTCTGCGTCTTTTTCGTTTTCGAATAATCCCAGCGATACACAGTCACATCGTGGGAAGCAGGTACGCTGATGGTGGCGCTTGCTCCCTCGCCTGCCGTGGTTTCAGCCCATACGACATAGGCGCGGTCTCCCTGTTTGGTACGCAATGCCACCGAGCTTGGAGAACCAAGCGCTTGGGTAGCGACGGGATCGGAGTGGGCACCGGCCAGCAAACCGCCCAACGTGGCATAAGCGACTCCGGTATCGGTCAGGATAGCTTGCCCCAGCTCACTGATATTCATGAGATTTTCGTATAAGCCCATATAATCGAACGGGCTGGAAGAGGCTCCCGGATCCGCGGAATCGCCCAAAATAAACCAATCGATACGATCGATTCCCGCGTTTTGCGCCAGGGCCATGGCTTTCATCAAGTAATTTGCGGCGTAATCCTTGCCGCCAGGGCGGCCATCGACGGCAAACCGGGGTGCTCCCGACTCGGTTACGATAAACGTTTTACCAGATACCCCCGCCTTTTCGAGTTGCGTTTGTAGCTGGTCGTACAAGTGAAGGAGACCTTTCGCGCCCGCATCGGAGTTGCCGTTGGAGAAGATAGGATAATAGTGAAAGCTGACGACATCGAAGTAGGCATCGCCTTTGCGGGGATGGTCCGCATCCACCTTGCCGCTGGTCGGCTCGTCGGTATAACGTAAGATGGCATTGAGAAACGAGGGATACCCAATCCCTCCGAGGGCCACTTTCCCTTGGGGATCGAGATGGTGGACAACCTCCCATGTAACTCTAAGCAAGCGAATATACGCGAAAATTGTATCGTTCCACCAGATGAGATCCGAGGGATTCGGAGGCTGCGTATCCCACGATGACGTGGCTTGCCAATGGCCCCCCACTTGATCCGGTTCGTTCCATACTTCCCAGGTGTGGATATAAGGACTGTAGGTGGTGACCACCCGAGCGACGAAAGCAGCCCACGGATTGTTCGGATTCACTTGTCCGTTGTCGGTGAAGATGGGCTCATAGAGATTGTTGGGAGAATAATGCTCCCGTTGCCAATCCGCGGACCCGGCGGGAGCGGTCGAATGAGCTTCCGACGCGCCGACGAGGAAGCAAACGAGATCCTGTTCTCCGGCTTGCAGCATACCGGAGAGTTCTTGGACGTGGATATCGTCACCCCATCGGTCGAGAAATGGCTCGGTGAGTTTGTGGCGATGGGAGTTGGCTCCGGCGGCGAGACCGAGTTGCGATTCCTCGCTATCATTGAGTTGGGGATTGTAATAGCCAAGGTTCAACCCATAGGTGAATGGCGAGCCTGTTTGCCCACCGTTGGCTCCGGAGCCCGCCTCGGCCCCCGAACCACCCACCGCCCCATGAGCGCCGGCCCCCCCGGTAGACGATCCGCCGGAACCATTGGCCGCGGCACCACCCGTGCCTTCGTGATGGCCCTGCCCGGCCGCACCGTTGCCCCCAGTCCCCTCGTCGGGACCCGTAACCGGAGAGGCTCCTTGCTCGCTCGAACTGCCACAGCCGAGCATCATCACCACAAGCGGAACCACCCAAGCGCTCGCACGTTTACCTGCGGAGGAAGCGAAACCCATACCCATACCGCCCACGATAGCATGGAACCCAAAGCCTTCGATAGGGATTTGCACGAACCATCCCCAAGCCCCCCAAAGAACGATTGCCCATGCCAACAGGATAACCTATTGAAATTACAGAATAATTATAGGGGTATTCAAACAGGTACTTGCGTATTATGGTGAGTGAATTCGATCGACGGGCAAAACCATTGAATCCGTCTATCGAATTCACCTTTACGTGTATCGATTTACCATGCTTGTTGACGATCCTCTCTGGTACAAGGACGCCATCATCTATCATCTTCATGTCAAAGGTTTTTTTGACAGTCAGGGGGATGGGTTTGGCGATTTTCCGGGTCTTTCGGCGAAGCTCGACTATATCCAAGAGCTTGGGGCGACGGCGATCTGGCTTCTTCCCTTTTATCCTTCCCCCCTTCGGGACGATGGCTATGACATAGCAGATTACTTCGATGTTCATCCTCGTTACGGGACGCTGCGGGACTTCAAGGCATTTGTCCGTGCGGCCCATCGTCGTGGGTTGCGTGTCATTACGGAATTGGTCATCAACCATACGTCGGACAGGCATCCTTGGTTTTTGGACGCGCGACAACCGGGGTCATTGCGCCGGGATTATTATGTATGGAGCGACCGGGATGATCGGCTGGGGGAGGTACGGATCATTTTCAAGGATACGGAGCAAAGCAATTGGGCGTGGGATCCGGTGGCGGGGCAGTATTATTGGCATCGATTTTTCTCCCATCAACCGGATCTCAACCACAACAATCCGAAAGTCGTGCGGGCCGTTCTCAAAGTGCTTCGATTCTGGTTGGATATGGGGGTCGACGGGCTTCGACTCGATGCGATTCCGTATTTATGCGTGCGTGAAGGAACGAATTGCGAAAACCTGCCGGAAACCCACGCGGTGATTCGTCAGATCCGGGCCGAGGTCGATGCCCATTATTCCAATCGTATGCTGCTGGCCGAGGCCAATCAATGGCCCGAGGACGTGATTCACTACTTCGGGAATGCGGATGAATGCCATATGGCCTTTCACTTTCCCCTCATGCCACGAATCTACCTGGCCGTGGCCCAGGGGGACCGCGCCCCCATCACAGATATCTTGCGCCAGACTCCCGCCATCCCCGACTCTTGCCAATGGGCCCTTTTTCTGCGCAATCACGACGAACTGACGTTGGAAATGGTGACGGAACAAGAGCGGGCAGCCATGGTAGCCCATTACGCCAAAGACCCCACCATGGTCTTGAACCTTGGGATTCGTCGTCGATTGGCTCCTCTCATGGATAACGATCGACGCAAAATCGAGCTATTGCATGCTCTATTGCTATCGATGCCCGGTACGCCCATCCTTTATTATGGGGATGAGTTGGGCATGGGAGACAACGTATATATTCGTGATCGGGACGGGGTTCGTACGCCGATGCAATGGAGTTCGGACAGAAATGCAGGCTTTTCCCGAGCCGACCCCCAACAGCTTTACCTGCCAGTGATATCGGATCCGATTTACGGCTATCCCGCGGTGAATGTCGAAGCGATGGAGCGAACGCCAACCTCCTTGCTCCATTGGATGCGGGCGATCATCGCCGTCCGTAGGCGTCATCGAGCCTTCGGGCGGGGTGGTTTGCACCTGCTTTATCCATCCAATCACCATATCCTGGCCTATCTTCGGCACCACGACGAAGAACTGCTGTTATGCGTGTTCAATCTTTCTGCTTCAGCCCAGGCGGTCGAATTGGACCTTCATGAGCATGTGGGGCGGTATCCGGTGGAATTGCTCGGAGGTTCCACCTTCCCTCGCATTGGGCAACTGCCGTATCTGCTCACCTTACCCGCCTATGGCTACTATTGGTTTCGGCTTTCCTCGCCGCATCAACCGCCTCTGCCCATGCCCGACAGACCCGATTTACCCTTTTTGGTCATCGGAAGGCAGGCCCGGGTGGACGACGTCCTCGGCCCTGTTTTCCATGATATCCTTGGGGATTTTCTTCATCGACAACGCTGGTTTCAGGCCAAGGGGAGCGTTATCCTGGCAATCCAAGCTACCCTCGATCGAGTGTGGGAAACAGGACCCGGCGAATGGCTCTGGGCGATTGTCCGTGTCGAAGTGCAGAACCAGGCTCCCCAACGATATTCATTACCTCTCGCCGTATTGTGGGACGAGCAAGCGGAATCGGTGAAACAATCGGCGCCCGCCCGAATTCTGGCCAAAATTCGCAGAGGTCCAAGAATCGGAGTGGTTTGTGATGCCTACCTGGACCCGCAATTTGCCTTGCAAATGTCGAGTGCTTTCGATCGAGCCGAGCATCTTACCCTCGCGGGGGGCACACTCCGCTTCCTTGCCACTGCAGCTTACCAATCACCCGTCCACCTGCAGCCAGCGCAGGTCGAGCCTCTCGATGTCGAACAAAGCCATACCTCCGTACGCCTCGGCTCCTTGCAAATCTACAAGAGTTACCGTAGGTTACAGCGACGTGGCCGCAGTGAGGTGGAAATTGGCAGGTATCTGACGGAATCCTCTCCTTTTCCCAACACCGCACCGGTTCATGGTCATGTGGAGCTTTCAGATATCGATGGGGAAAACCAGACCATCGGGATTCTGGTGGGCTACATTCCCAATGAAGGAGACGCCTGGAGTTATACGTCGAATTATCTCGAACACTATGTGGAAGCGCGATTGGCCGACGAAGAGGGTCATGGCAAACCGACCGAGCGGCATGGGGCCTACGCGCCATTCGCCAAAAACCTTGGGAAAAGGACGGGACAACTGCATCTGGCCTTGTCTCGACCCACGGCGGATCCCGCGTTTTCGCCTCGACCCATGACCGGCGAGGACGTTTTTCGTTGGGCTTCTTTCGTGCGGCAGGATGCGATTCGAACCGTGGATACGGTGGAGGCATCGCTACATCGTCTTGACGAAAGCGCGCTGCCCTATGCACAACGTTTGGTGGAAAGGAAGCGGGAGCTGTTGGAGCGTCTCGAACGGGAGGCGCCGCATCCCTGTGAAGGCCTATGTTGTCGTTTTCATGGGGATTTTCACCTTGGCCAGGTTCTCCTTTCCCGGGGGGATGCTTATATCATCGACTTCGAGGGGGAGATGGCTCGACCCGAGGGAACTCTCGAAGAGAAGCATTCACCGCTGCGCGACGTGGCAGGAATGCTTCGCTCCTTCAATTATGCGGCCATCGTGGCATTGGCAGAGATATCGGCAAGTCTCGGACATGCGGTGCAACTCGAAGGGATTGTCCGAGCGTGGGAGCAAGAGGCCAGGCAATCGTATTTGGAGGGTTATCGAGCCGTGACCCGGGGCCGCGGGTTGGTGCCTGACAACCAAGAGGCATTTTCCTATCTTCTCGAATTGTTTTTGTTCGAAAAAGCTCTTTATGAAATCAATTACGAGCTGAACAGTCGTCCTCGCTGGGTTCTGGCACCGCTTCGCGGTGTGCTCGCCCTGCTTGACCATCCTGGCTTTCCCCAAGAGCCATCTTCGAAATGATTGCAGGATTACCTACGTTTTGGACCATGCTAGATGCCAGTCCGCATCGTCTTCTGGCTCTGGACTACGATGGCACCTTGGCGCCTTTTCGGGTGGACCGTAGGCAAGCGTTTCCCTTGCCTGGCGTGGTGCAAGCGCTCGAGGCCCTTGCCTCGCGAACCGACACGAAACTGGCGATCATCTCGGGCCGTCCGTTGCGGGATTTGAAGAAGCTGTTGCGGCTTTCGGAGGGTGCGGGCCTCACCTGGGTGGGAAGCCATGGCTTCGAGGGGCAGCGAGCCGATGGGGAAACCTGGACGCGGCGTCTTACGGCGATGCAATCGGAAAACCTGCTGAGCGCACGACGGGCCGTGGAAGCTCTTGGTCATGGCGCCAGGCTGGAGAACAAGCCTTCGGCGCTTGCTTTTCACACGCGAGGCATGGAGTCCGAAGAGGCAAAAAGCCTAGAAAAAACAGTATATTCCGTCTGGACGGCTCTTGCGGATACCGCCGGACTTCGTATTCATGCTTTCGATGGAGGCGTGGAAATCCGCGTCACGACCGCCGACAAAGGACAAGCCCTCAAGGAGTGGGTGAATCAGCAGGCGGCAGGAGCTTTCGTGGTCTATGTCGGCGATGACAGGACTGACGAAGACGCTTTCGAGGTCGCTCAGGGGTTTGGGGGTATTGGGATTCACGTGGGTTATGGGGAGACCTGCGCCTTGGGCACACTAGCTGATTGTGAAGCGGTATTGGCCTGGCTACAACGTTGGGCGAGGATGCCAACCTATGGAAAGGTTGGGGGAATTACATGAATGGCTCGCGGGATTTTCGACGATTGGTGGTGGTATCGAATCGACTTCCGATCGTATTGGGGCGAGATGAGAAGGGACAATGGGCGGCGCGTCCGGGAGAAGGAGGATTGGTGACGGCGTTGGCGCCGGTTCTTCGCAATCGTGGAGGCGTGTGGATTGGTTGGCCGGGCACGGATGATAGGGAGGCGCTGGACAAGGTGAAGGCAACATCCGCGCAAGCGGGTTATCAATTGCTTCCCGTGCCGCTGACGGCGGAGGACGAAAAAGGGTATTATCATGGTTTTTCCAATGAAACGATTTGGCCATTATTTCATGACCTGGTGGGTCATTGTCGGTTCGAACCGGCTCATTGGCGAAAGTATCAGGAGGTCAACCAGCGATTTGCCCGAACGGTGTTGGAGACTACCACCCAAGAGGATTACGTCTGGGTCCAGGACTATCATTTGATGTGTTTGGGAAGTATGCTTCGAGAAAAGGGGGTGAAGCGTCGCCTCGGGTTTTTCTTGCATATCCCTTTTCCCGCGGTGGATATTTTTTCCAAATTACCATGGCGCAAGCAGATCCTCGAAGCCCTGTTGGCCTACGATCTCATTGGGTTTCAAACCGCCCGAGACCGTCGCAATTTCATCCAATGCGTGCGCAGCCTCCTTCAGGGAGTCCAACACGTTGGGCGAGGATACCTCGGAGCGATTCGGGTGGGAGAAAGACAGGTTCTCGTGGGTCACTTCCCCATCGGAATCGATGCCAAACGCTTTGCGTCGGAAGCGGCTTCGGCTCCGGTGGCTGAGCAGGCCTGGTATATTCATGAATTGCTTCCCAAAAGACAGATTGTGCTCGGCATCGATCGACTCGACTATACAAAAGGAATTCCCGAACGATTACGTGCGGTTGGCAACGCGCTGGAGCGTTTTCCGGAGTTGCATCGGCAGCTTACGTTCGTGCAGGTGGTGGTGCCGAGCCGGGTCAACGTGGGGGATTATCGTCAACAACGCAGAACGATCGAGCAACTCGTAGGTAAAATCAATGGAAAATTCACGACCGCGGGCTGGACTCCCGTCCACTATATCTATCGTGCCCTTTCCTGGCATGAATTACTCGCCTATTACCGCACGAGTGAGATCGCACTTCTGACACCTCTCAAAGACGGCATGAACCTCATTGCCAAAGAGTATTGTGTTTGTAGTGTCGAGTCAGGCGTGCTCATTCTCAGTGAATTTGCCGGCGCTGCCCGGCAACTGCAGGGAGCCTTGTTGGTCAATCCCAACGACATCGAAGCCACCGCGGATGCCCTTCGGCAAGCGTTTCACATGCCTGCCGCCGAACGAAAGCGTCGCATTCGAAAGCTTCAGCGGGAAGTGGATCGGCATGACGTGTTTTGGTGGGTCGATTTATTCCTGAACGCCGCGTTTGGACGTCGCCTTGCCGATTTTCCGCTTGCATGACGATTCGCACCCTCTTCACGAGTACCAAAACAAAATAAGTCGGAGCCAATTGCCCGATACGTTCTGCCCGACGTATCCTGAGGGTATGTGGGTGAAGTATTTCCGGTGGATTAGCGTTGGGTCATGGTTGCTGCTCGGATGCACGACCGAACCCGACGGGAGTCCCGCAAGCGCGGGGGCGTCGGGGAACGGGGCAGATGCCGAGCCTGGCGGTGGGCATGGGGGTGAAAACGGCACCCCAGGCGGCCATGGTGGCGAAGCCGGACAAGGTGCCGTGGGTGGTTTCGGAGCCGCGGCAGGTCAGTCCGGCGCGGCGGGGTCGGCGGGAATCGCAGGATCGGCAGGGATGGCGGGACAAACCGGCTCAGGTTCGACCGGCCTTTATGAACCATGCACCACCACGGCCGAATGCTTGCCGGGGCTGCATTGTCAAAGCCATGTTCCCGAACCGCAAGGGGGCCTGTGCAGCCATGCTTGCACAAGCCACGATGATTGCGAAAACACCGCGAGTGGCAAAGGAATCTGTCATCCCGTCACCTCCACCTGCGTCCTCGGTTGTGGGCTCAATCCCGGACAGTGCCCCGACGGCTTGGTGTGTACGGACTCCCAATTTTGCGTGGAGAAATCTTCTTTGGCGGCTTCGAAAAACACCGGCCAATCCTGTGCGACGGAACTGGAATGTCTTCATGGGGCGGCTTGTATCTCCGGCGAGCATACGAGCGCGTATTGTTCTCCCCCGTGTCAAAACGATGAGGATTGCAAGACGGGGGCACCAGAAGCGGTGGGCAGTTGTAAGCAAGCCAGTGGATTGACTTTTTGCATTTATCTATGCGGGATCATGGCGAACGGCGCAGCCTGTCCCGGCGATCTCACCTGCGAATTCGGGATGTGTCGATAATCCCAACTACGGAGGCCCATGCGACGCACAATAGCATTTCTGCTCCTAGTGATTGGTACGGGATGCGGTTCCGATGATGATTCTCAGGAAAGCGCGGAATCGGATTTCATCGCGCGCTGCAACGCAGCTTACGCGATATCCTGTGACAAAGGGTTTGCCTGCGACTCCGTCCATTACAAGGGTCGATTCAACAGCGCTGACCATTGCAAACATGAGATGTCCAAATCGGTACAGGAATCATCTAAAAAATTCTCGACCTCGGCGCTCAAGGACTGCGCCGACACCTGCGACCTCATGAAAAACGACATACAGTCAGCGACTTGCGAGGAATTGGATCGAATGGTGTTCAATGACTACTCATGCGGTCCGTAATCCCTATTGGGATATCGACGAGGAGCGGTGAGGCAGATGGGGTCCGGTGGCCCCGGCGAGAGCCTTCAGTGTTTTTTGAGTCGGGTGATTCCCGGATGTGTGGGATCGCCTGGCTCATGACGCGGATTGATATTCTTACGCGTGCCATCTCGCCCCGTGAACGATAGCAACAGGTCCTTGTCGAAAAGGAATTGGTCGCGAGAGTCATAGGGCACGGCGTGTTCACCTGTGTCCATGCGAATCGCATCACAGGGACATGCCTCGACACAGAAGCCGCAGAAGATGCATCGGAGTTCATCGATCACGAATCGGGCGGGATAACGCTCGTAGCCGCGTCGTTCATGCCCTTCCGGATACTCCGCCGGTTCGATGAAAATGCATTGCGCCGGGCAGGCGGTAGAACAGCAGAGGCAGGCCACGCAGCGGGGCGACCCATCCTCCCGGACCGTGAGACGATGCAGGCCTCGGTTACGCAATGGGTAGGGTCGCTTTTGTTCCGGATAGGAGATGGTATTGATGCCATCATCCAACGCTTCGAGCACGGGGTCGTTGCGTTGCCCGAGCATGAGTTCCTTGGTGTTCTGGAAAAAGTGCTTCATCAGCACTTTCATTCCTTTGGCTGTTTCGGGGATATACGCTTGAACGCCAAGGGTCCGTGGTGTTCGTCGGGTTTTCTTCCCGACGATTCCTCCACCTGATTTTTTGGGGTCAGCCATGGTGATTGGGTGTCCCTTTCGTGCGCATGGTCAGCCATGCGTTTGCTTCGATCACGCTTGCATGGGGGAGTGCCTGGTGCCTCCCTGTTCCGCTACCATTTTCGCGGTGGAGGTGAGCACGACGCGATGCTTTTTCGCCGGTGCGAGCAACCATCGAGCCATGGCAACGATGGCCACCACAAAAGCAATCATCGTGGTGAGTTGGGTGAGATCCGCGGCCACGCCGAGAGCGTTTTTCGCCATGAGACTCGCGTTATCGATGATGAGCAAGAGGATCGCGGTCACAAACACGTTCGCAATGGATAGGGGCAAAAGCATCCGCCAGCACATTTTCATGAGTTGGTCATAGCGGAAGCGCGGCAAGGTCCAGCGCACCACCACTTGTAGCCAGGCGAAAGCCGCCACTTTGAGGAAGAAAGCGACGACCTGCAAGGCCACCACCGAGCCATGGGTCATGGCGTGCTTGAGCAACACCGCATCGCCAATGGCGATGGTCAAGCCATCCCGATGCAAAAAGGGAAGATTCCAGCCGCCAAAAAACAGAGTGATCATCACGGCCGAGGAGGTGACCACCTCGATGTACTCCGAGAAAAAGTACATGCCGAACTTCATGCTCGAGTATTCGGTGAAGTAGCCAAGGATTTCACTCTCTCCTTCCGGCAAATCGAAAGGTATCCGTTTGGTCTCCGCGGTCGCGGCAATGAAGAACAGGAAAAAAGCTAGCGGTTGGACAAACACGCCCCACGCGTTGTTTCCTTGCCACCGCACCATGTCATCGAGCCGGAACGTCGAATAGATCATGAGCAACCCGATCAACGTCATGCCAAGGGTGATTTCATAGGACACGAGCTGACCGGCGGCGCGAAGGGCACCGAGAAGGGAATACTTGTTATCGCTTGCCCATCCACCGATGGCAGCGCCCAAAATCCCGATGCCGGACACCGCAAAGATGAAGAGGATGCCGATGTCTAAGTTAGCGATTTGCATAGGGATTCCTGCCTCGGCGCAAACTCCGTCGCGCGATACCACAGGCAGAATTTGTGTCCACTGGATGCCGCCTTCCGCGTTTTTGGCAAAGCACAATACATCGCCAAAAGGTACGACCGCCATGACGACCAACGGTGGGAACATACCGAGCATGGGCCCAATCGAATGAAGGAGGCGGTCGCCCCGTTTGGGCATGAAGTCCTCCTTCCAAATCATTTTGATGCCGTCGGCCATGGTGTGAAGCAAGCCGATCACCCGAAGCTTGAAGCCTTCCTTCGGGACTTTCGAAGCGGCTAGCAGGCCGCAAGCGGCGATGAGCAACGCCAACACCGAGGGCGCTGCAAGAAACAACGCAGGCTTGATCGAAGCCGCCCATTCGGTGCCGCGCAGGGCATACCGAAGCACGAATACCGCGATATGAGCGACCAATCCGAGATAGAAGACACGTCGAGGGTCGCGCACTTGCTCAGCAAGAAACGCTTCCAAAGCATTGCTGGAGCCGCGACGAACGGCCCAGGTCGTCAGCATCGCGAGTACGGTCCAGGTGATGAAAACGGAAAGCTCCGCGGTGAGCAAGATGCGTTCCGTCATCCGAAGCGCACCAGCGACGGTATCGGGAAACGACGTAAGCCAGCCCCAGGCACCGATACCAGCGGCGGCCAGCAGGGCAGGACCCGCAAACATGCCTCGGGCAAGGGTTGGCGGAAGAAAGAATCGCGCTCGATTGGGTCCGATGCGGTCTTGCATCATCGAACTCATTCGACGGTCATTCCAGGTCAATGCCCCGGCGAAGGCCAGGCAGAACACCAGGATGAACGCGATCTTAAGGAGCGTGAAGATCAGCTCGACGATGGTCATGCTCTCGCCCTCAGGAATCCGTGGAGGCAGCAGCCTTATCGGCGGCTGTCTCGTTGGCATTCGCGTGATGATCGGCCGAAGCCGAGACGTTTATTTCAGGTTTGGGCAGGCAGGCTTTGGGCATTGCCTCCCGCAGCGAAGAAAGGGAATTCCAGGCCGGTTCGTGTCCCAACCCTACGCATACTTCACGAACGAACTTCCAACCTGGCTGGCAATCGTCGGCTCCAGGATAAGCGCGTCGACTCTCCTGGGCCATGCCCTTGGCATTGACATAAATGCCGTGGGTTTCCGCCCATGAGCTAGCGGGCAAAAAAACCTCCGCATGCTCGTGAAGAGCGCCCTGCCAACCACCGATCACCACAAGAGACGTAAGTTTGTCGAGGAGCGAATCGGCGTCGGCGGGCCAGACGCTTCCCATCACGATCAGATGCTTGATGGAACCGTCTTCCACGGCCCGGGTCAGTTCTTCGATACCCTTGAGTTCCCGTTCCGCGACCGCGCGAGCCCCTGCCGTGTTGGGGTTCTTATCGACATGACGCAAGATGTCATCGCCCTGCCCTTCAGGCTTTCCGATGAGGAACCAAGCTTGAATTCCCATGGCGCGGGCGAGCGTGACGAGCGCGAAGTTATCTTCGCAATTATGTTGCGCGCTCAACACGACGGCCGATTTGTCTTTGGGCGCATTTTTGATCAGTTCGACTGCTTTTTCGATCGCCTTGGCAGCGAGTGTGTGTTTGCCGCCGACACGGATCTGAGTTGCGCGCGCGTCGTGGGTGGCGTGATAGCTGAGCATGCCTTCATCGCACATCCAATAGCTGTTGACGCTCTCATTGTCCCGCGGACGATAGCGGTAGGCGCGTTGTGTACGCGGGTCGAAGTCGAGCCATGCATTGCAGCCTGTGGCGCATCCCTGGCAGATCGACGGTGCGGAGCGCAAAAACCAGACGCGAGCTTTGAAGCGGAAATCCTTGGTGGTCAACGCGCCGACAGGACAAACAAGTTCCGTCATGAACGTATAGGGATGATCGAGTTCTCGCCCTGGAGAGACGGTGATTTCGTTGAGGTTGCCTCGTTCTCTCACGCTCAGGACCGGGTCTTTGGCTACTTCTTCGCAGAAGCGGACGCATCTCGTGCAAATGATGCATCGTTCGGCATCGTAGACGATGGTAGGACCGAAGGAGACGGCCTTGGGTTTGTGGATCAATTCATCGGGCATGCGCTTGGGGGTGCGCATATGGTCGAGCCAATAATCTTGCAGTTTGCATTCACCGGCTTGGTCACATATGGGGCAATCGACGGGGTGATTGAGCAGCAAGAATTCTTGGACGGCGTGTCGCGCGCGTTTGACGTGTTCGCTGGTGTCGCTGAGCACTTCCATATTTTCGGTGACGGGCACCTGGCACGCGGGCTGCAGTTTGGGTTTTCGTGTATTGACGTACTGCCCGGTGGTTCGGTCGAATTCGAGGACATCCAGGAGCATGGGTGGTCTGCCGGGCGGTGGAAGGATTTCCACCAAGCACATTCGGCAGTTAGCGGCGACACTCAGTCCTGGGTGCCAGCAGTAATACGGGATATCGATACCCGCGCGATAGGCGGCACGCATGATGGTGTCACCAGCTTCGAACGGGACGTCTTTGCCATCGATCTTGAAGGTCGGCATGCGTAATTCCCCAGCGTCCACGGATCGCTCAGTGGTCGCACTCGCCTCCGATCATATTCATCGAGCCGAAGGTTGGAATGATATCCGGAACCATCTGCCCAGTGATCAATTTGCCCAGCCCACCAACAATGGCGAAGGAAGGTGGACGTATTCGAACGCGGTACGGAGTGCCGCTTCCATCCGAGATCACGTAAAAACCAAGCTCACCATTGGCCGCTTCCGTATAGCCATACGCTTCACCTTTCGGGACTTTCAACCCCTCCATGATCATTTTGAAGTGGTGAATCGTTGCTTCGATGGTGGTGTATACTTGCGGTTTGGGAGGCAAAACGGCTGAAGCATCGTATAGGTTGATCGGTCCGTCTTTCGGCATCTGCTCGACCGCTTGACGAATGATCCGAGCGCTTTGGTGAATCTCTTCGGCACGAACCATCAACCGATCGTAGTTGTCTCCCTCGTGGCCCACGGGCACATCGAAATCGAACCGGTCATAGACGAGATACGGGTGGGCTTTTCGGATGTCGTACGGCACCCCCGTCGAGCGCAGGCAAGGTCCGGTCCATCCGAAAGCGATGGCCTCCTCGGGGCTGATGCGCGCGACTCCCATGGTTCGATCCATGAAGATGCGATTGGTTTCGAGCAACGAAATCCCTTCATCGCTGGCGGCAAGCACTTTGTCGAGGATGGCGAGCACGTGTTCTTGGAAGGTATCCGTAGGCGGATAGGCCATACCGCCGATGCGGCAGAAGGAATGGGTGACGCGCGCTCCGGTTTCTTCTTCGAACAGGTCGTAAATCATCTCGCGAGCGCGGGTCCACCACAGAAACGGCGTAAATGCGCCGAGTTCCATGGCCATGGCCGCGTTGCAAACGAGATGATCGGCCATACGCGCCAACTCGCCGAGGATGACTCGGTAATACTGGCAACGTTCGGGAACCTGCATTCCGCTGAGCTTTTCGACGGCGAGAGCGAATCCGACGTTGTTGAGCATCGGTGAGGAGTAATTGCATCGGTCTACGTAAGGGAAAACCTGAGCCCACGTTCCGCGCTCACAGCTTTTCTCGAATCCACGATGCAGATAGCCGATTTGCACATCGGCCTTGACCACGACTTCTCCGGACAGCTCCACGGCGATGCGAACCGTCCCGTGCATGGCAGGATGGGAAGGACCCATCATCAGTTGCATGGGGTCGGATGGTAGCTCGAGAGCGTTGTCTTCCACTTGGTCGAGCGGTTCCATCAGTCCTCTTCTTTCATATAATCGAGGTGTTTTCGTCCGAAAACCATCCCCTCATCCGGTCCAAAGGGCGGAAGCTTTCCCAACACGTCCGGACCTTCCCGATAGGGAACCAGCGGTTGTGTTTTGGCGGCGGGATAATCCTTCCGAAGCGGATGCCCCTCAAACTCTTCGTAAAGCAAGATGCGGCGAAGATCCGGATGACCTTCGAAGCGGATACCGAACATATCGAACGTTTCCCGCTCGAACCAGTTGGCTCCGACCCAAACGGGCACCAGGCTGTCGATCACGGCTCCCTCGCAGTCTTCATCTCCCACGCGAGCCTTGATCCGCAAGCGATGCCCAAGTTCCAACGAGTTGAGATGGGCCACCACCTCGAGTCGCTGCGAGTCCCATATATGATCGACCCCGCAAAGATCCACCAGCATGTTCATTTTGCATCGTGGATCGTCACGAAGAAAAGTCGCTACCTCGCGCCAATGTGCCGCATCGAGCACCGCGGTCTCATCGCCGCATTGGTCGTGGGTGCTCAATACAATCGAACTACCAAAGCGCTCGGAGAGAATGTCGAGAAGCTTTTTCGCCATCACCGTACTCCGGGCTATCCTGCTGAATCCTCAGTTTTTCGACGCAGATTCACCAGATTTTGAGCGGGATCGTGACGTGGTTTGACCACGCCGGGCGTGGTATCCATGCTCGCGATCTTGTCTTGTAACAAAAGCAGTCCGTCGAGCACCGCTTCCGGTCGCGGCGGACATCCAGGGATGTACACATCGACCGGCACGACTTTGTCGATGCCCGCCAATGTTGCGTAATTGTCGTAAAAACCACCGCACGACGCGCAGGTACCAAAGGCGATCACCCACTTGGGTTCCGTCATTTGTTCGTAAACGCGTTTCAAGATGGGCGCTTGCCGCTGACTGATGGTTCCCACGACCCAGAGCACATCGCTTTGACGCGGGGTAAACCGAGGCGCTTCCGCGCCAAATCGAGCCACATCGTAGCGGGGGCTTGCGGTGGCCATGAACTCCATCGCGCAACAAGCGGTGACGAATGGATACTGGAATAGAGAGTACTTTCGCGCCCACGCCAACAATTCATTGAACTTGGTCGTGGCAAACCCAGACTCACCCGCCTGAATGACCCGCGACGAGGTCGGCTTCGTCAGTTCTCCCATTCAAGCGCTCCTTTCCTCAATTCGTACACCAGCCCGATCAGCAACATGGCTAGAAACGCCGCGGCCATCAGAAGCCCCGCCCCGCCCAAGGACTTGAAGTGTACCGCCCAGAGGTAGAGAAACACCACCTCCACATCGAACACCACAAAGGAGATGGCGGTCAGGAAGTACTTCACGCTCATGCGCAAATGACTGGCCCCTTCCGAAGGATTGCCAGACTCGAAGGGCATCATCTTCTCCGGAGACGGCTTCTTCGGCCCCAGATAGTGGCTCGCCAAGAAAAAGCCGATGACCACGACGAACGCGAGGGCAAACATCAGCAAGAGCGGTGCGTAGGTCTCAACCATGAAGACACGCTCCTCGAAGGAGGTACGAACCCACGATACCGAGCCGAAGTGCGCGGTATCGTGCGATGGGGTTACGTAGTCGGGGGCTCGAACCCTGTCAATTGAACAGACCGCCGGACAGGATGGCTCATGATTTCAAGCCAATACCAACGACCACCATCCCATTTTCGCCCAATCTGTGGCATGGCCTTCCATCGCACCATTGGTGATTCTCGACGGCTGTTGTACATTCCGCCCCTGTCGATATCCGGCAAACCATGCAGCGCCATTCATGGATCGTCACGTTTGACCTTGGCAACGTAGTCGTGCGCCTGAGTGGGTCGACCCGTGAATCAGCAAAACGCGCGGGAATTCCGTGGCGACCCGCCACCCACGCGGAGCGGCCGGAACAAGCCTCGCACCTTTTGGAACGCTGGCAATTGGGCCAAATCGATGACGATCGCCTGTTCGAAGCCTGGGCCGACGCCTTGGGAGGTCGCTTCTCCGCCGCGGAAGCCGAAATCATTTCACAAGCTTGGTTGCTCGGTGAATTCGAGGGTATTCACGATATCATCCAACGTCTCGATCAGCGCCACGTACGGCTCGGATGCCTGTCCAATACCTGCAACCACCACTGGCAATGGATGCTTAACCATCCCGATCGTTTTCCATCGTTCGCCTTGCTTCACGAAAAGCATGCTAGCCACTTGATGGGGGTCATGAAACCGGACCCATCGATCTACGCGCGCTTCGAGCAAGCCGTTGGCCATCAAGCTTCCAACATCGTGTTTTTTGACGATATTTTGGGAAATGTGGCGGCTGCCAAGGCCCAGGGCTGGCATGCATTTCTCATATCCCCCCAATGTCCACCTTCCGAACAGATCGGAAGTGCCCTACACCAGTTGGAGTTGCTTTGACGTCACGGGCTGAAAAAAACTAGGTCCGTGTCGTGGCGTACCGTTCGATGCATGACCGCAACCCATTCATGTCAGGAGAAGACCATGCCGCTGCCTTTCGAACCATCCGACGCCCTGCTTCTCGTTGACGTGCAAGTGGATTTCTGCCCCGGCGGTTCGTTGCCCATCCCGCAAGGGGATACGGTGGTTCCCGTGCTCAACCGATGGCTCGAAGCCGCTGCCACCACGGGCATCGCGGTGGTCGCATCGCGGGATTGGCACCCGCCTCACCATGTATCTTTCGAACCCCAAGGAGGACCGTGGCCGGTTCATTGCGTCCAACATACCCCGGGCGCAGCATTCCACCCCGACCTGGCTCTTCCCAACCACACCATCGTCATCAGCAAAGCCGAAACCGAAAGCCAAGAAGCCTATTCGGCCTTCGACGGCACCGGTCTTGCCCAGCGTCTTCGCGATGCCGGAATCCGTCGCCTCTGGGTAGGCGGCCTTGCCGAAGATGTGTGTGTCAAGGCGACCGTTCTCGAAGCCCTTCGAGAGGGTTTCGAGGTTCGCCTCATCGAAGGGGGCATGAAACCAGTCACCGAATCGGGAGGGCAACAAGCCCGTGAACTCATGTTCCAAGCCGGCGCCCAACCAGGAACACTTGGCTAGCGTGTCGGAATTTCGAAGAGATCCGCTCAATGGCGGATGGGTCATCATCGCCACGGAACGCGGAAAACGCCCCTCGGATTTCGGCTCCGTTCGCAATGAACGAAAACCGGGTCCTTGCGTGTTTTGTAGCGGCCACGAATGGGAAACCCCCCCTGAAGTGCTCGCGTTCCGCTCCCCCGAATCCACCCCCGATGCCCCCGGGTGGACCGTTCGCGTGGTCCCCAACAAATACGCGGCCGTCGGCATCAACGCCCGGCTCGATCGCAACATGGATAACCTCTTCGATTCCATGACCGGGATCGGCATGCACGAGGTCGTGATCGAAACCCCCGACCACGACGCCAATCTTTGCGATCTATCGGTGGACCATATCGCCAGCGTACTAGCCGCCTACCAAGACCGCGCCCGCGTCATGATGGACGATGTCCGCATCGAGTATGTGCAGATTTTCAAAAACTGGGGTTCGGTCGCTGGCGCTTCTCAAGAACATAGTCACGCGCAAATCATCGGTCTTCCCATCGTTCCACGATTCGTCAACGAACAAATCCAATGCGCTCAAGCTCATCGCACGGCCACGGGACGTTGCCTGCTTTGTGATATCGTTCGGGAAGAACTTGCGCGAAAAGACCGCATCGTCAAAGCCACCACCGACTTCGTTGCGATCGCGCCCTATGCCTCACGATTTCCCTTCGAGGTACATATTTGTCCGCGAAGACACGAGTCGGACTTCATCGATGCTTCCGAAGAATTGCTGCATGGCATGGCGCGAATTCTCAAAGAAGTACTATTCGGGCTTCGCATTGCGCTGATCGACCCACCCTTCAACTTCATGATCCAAACACGCCCCAGGGTCGCTCCCGGCGGCCGCTGGTCGCATCCCGACGAATTTCATTGGCATTTGGAAATCATCCCCCGGCTCACCCAGGTGGCGGGATTCGAATGGGGCACCGGGTTTTATATCAATCCAACGCCCCCAGAACAGGCCGCGCAATTCCTTCGCGACGTTCTTATCCCTATCCAATTGGTCGGTCAGTCCTGATCAGGAAGCAGGTGGCGTCCAGGCCGTTGCCGCTAGATCGCCTTCTTCGTATCCAAAGAATACCTTGGTCTGCTCGAGCATGAACTGCTGCCCTTCCTTGCTCGCCAGATCCACCCGATAGGTGTTGATGATGCGCACCGACTCGTGCAGCCACATGTCCCACGCCTCTTTCGAAACCTCTTCATAGATCTTTTGTCCGAGAGCGTTTCGGTACGGCGGCTTCGGAAGCCCCGGCAATAGTTTGCCTAGTTTGCGGCATTGAACCATCCGTTCACTCACGTCGACCTCCTCGTCAATCCTTGACGCTGCGGTTGTATGTCTCTTGCCCCAATTCCGAGGCGGCTCTCAACTTGGTTCGAACACCACCCCACGTAAAGGGCCTTTCGCTCCAACTCAGCCCTGTTCATACCCCATGTCCCGTTCGGTGGCATGGTACTGCGCGGCCGTGCGCGCCAACGTATCACACCGCTCGTTTTCCACATGCCCCGCATGGCCCTTCACCCATCGCCACTGCACGGTGTGACGCTCCGCCAGCTCATCGAGTCGCCGCCACAAATCCGCATTTTTCACCGGTGCCTTCGACGATGTCCGCCAGCCGTTTTTTTTCCATGCCCGGATCCACTGCGTAATACCTTGCCTCAAATACTCAGAATCCGACGTCAACGTTACGTGGCACGGACGCTTCAACGCACGAAGCCCCTCGATCGCGGCAAGAAGCTCCATCCGATTGTTGGTCGTTCGGCGATATCCACAGGACAGTTCTTTGCGCGCCTCCCCCCAAAGCAGAACGACCCCATATCCCCCAGGACCAGGATTCCCCAAACATGATCCGTCGGAAAAAATCTGAACCTGCTTGGCCTCACTCATCTGCCGATTCGTAGCGTCACGTCCCGATCGAGAAAAGGAAAGAACAGTCGCCCACCCTACCAGGAAGAACGGGAACTAGACAATTTAATCAATATATCCAATAGGTTATACCTGAACGGACAATGCGTCTCCTTGTCCATCCCCCCACCCGTCAGGCCTCGGCTTCCAATACGTCGAACCATTGCTTCGCACGCAGTACAGCGCTTTCCCCTTCTCCATTCCTATCACGCAAAACGCCATCTCCCCGCGCATCCAAAAAGCGTCCGGACAACGACAAAGGTGCCGTGCGCAACAACCACGCCAACGCGATCGCGGCATCGACCGGATGCAACAACTCTCCCTGTTGCTTGAGTTTCCGAAAATCGTCCACGTCGGGAAAACGGTCTTCCGGCATCTCTCGTATGATGCGCTGCATACGCGTTTCGATGATGCCCGGTGCCACGGCAACGATACTCGTCATCGAATCGGCTTCCAACGATGCCACTTGCGTCATGATGTTGACGGCGGCCTTGGAGGCGCAATATGCCGCCCATCCTCGATACCCACGCGTGGCAGCCCCCGAAGATACATTGACGATGCGTAAAGGGTGTTCCGGTTTTCTATGTGCCAAGGCTTGTCGCATACCCACCAACACGCCCGTCACATTCGTTCGCATATGGGATTCGAAAGCCGAGACATCGAGAGATTGAATGGGGCCTACGGGCTCGAGAACGCCTGCATTGTTGAGCATGCCTCCGATCGGCCCCATCGCTGTCGCAGCGCCGAGCGCACGGGCCATCGCGGGCTCATCCGCGACATCACACGCGACATGCTCGACTACCGCCCCTTGGCTCCGAAGCCACGTCGCTACCCGTTCCAACTCGGTCGCATCGCGCGCCGTCAGCATCAACGGGCATCGAGACACGGCCAGCCAACAAGCTACTCCAAGACCAATCCCGCGGCTTGCGCCCGTGATCACCACAACGGCTCTGTCCTGCATTGGATCGTGGCTCATGGTCAACGACTCGAAAGCTCCGATGCACCAACGTTGCCTCGGGTTGCGTGAATCGACTACACGGTTTGTGTCACACTATCATGGATGACGACACGCCATGACCTATGATTCCCTCGCCACCGTCGTGAAACGAATCGCATTCATCGCCTGGTGGCCACTCACCCTTGCCTGCGATTCACCTTCCAGCTCGCCGCAGCCCACGGCATCGTCTCGGATCGTCTCATCATCCCCACGCATCGAAATCATCCCATTTCCAGGCTCCACCTCCGAGGTTCGGGATTGGATCCGCAGCCAGCGCGAGCGCGCCGCGTCGGAAGGACGCGTAGCTGTTGTCTACGTGGGAGCACCGTGGTGTGAACCGTGCCAACGGTTTCACGACGCCGTTACCCAAGGAAAACTCGATGCCCGATTCCCCACCCTTCGTCTGCTCGAATTCGATCGAGACCAGCATGAAAAGTCATTGCAAGAGGCGGGATGTTTGTCCGAACTCATTCCGCTTTTGGCCAAGCCCACCGAGCAGGGCACCTGTTCCCACACACGCGTCGAAGGGGGAATCAAAGGTGATGGCGCGGTGGGATTCATTGCCTCGCGCCTCGATGTCATGATGCGCAAGTAGTCAATGACTCTTTGGGCGAACTTCGATGATATTGTCCGCCAGCAGACGCGCTTCGAGCCTCGCACTCGCCAAGACGGCTCGAAAGGCCGCTTGTAGCGATACGTTTTTCAGTGAAAGGCTCACCTTTCGCGCCCCCGCCTCGGCGGATATGATCACGTTGAACTGCCCGATTTCCGCAAACCATCGGAGAGTCTCATCCACCGGCGCTTGATGTAACGAAAGGTTCGGCAAGCGCCGCCTCGCGCGCCGCAACAACACATCCACGGGATCATCTTCGATCGCAGACTCGATCCGAACGGTATCGCGCGCAGGCACATGCATCGCCTTGGACGGATTCGTTCGCCTCGGATTCCACGCGGACCATTCGGGGTCGACAGAGGCAGGACAAACAGGTTGTTGCGGCTCTGGATAGCCACCGCAAGCCATGCTCCACAACAAAGCGAACGCGCCATACCGTGAACGAAACATGCCAAGCAATCTGCGATACGCAAACAGCCAGAGCAAGGCTCGACATCCATCGAGTCCACGTCATTGAAGACCGCAAGCTAATGCGAAGACTCGGAAACGTCCTGCTCATCGATCTTCGCAAGAATGGCATCCGCCCGTTCAGGATACAGCCGACGAATGCATTCACGACAGAGTCCATGCGAAAAGCGCGCTTCCGAACGCTCTTCGATATACATTTCCACGGGCTGCCATTGACCTTCGTCATCGCGGATTCGTTTGCATCCAGCGCAGATGGGAAGCAGGCCCTTGAGAACGTCCCGCTCTTGCTCCGCTTGCATACGAGCGGAAAGCTCGTGCTGTACCCGTTCATGAGCTTCACGCAATTTTCCAAAGGAACCGCGTAACCCAACGATGAGTGGACGAAACACGAACACGCCCTCCGTCGCAATCAATAGCAACGCCAAGCCCACGATGACTTGAAGCATCCACGACACGGTCATCGACCGCGCCTCGCTGTCGCGCTGTATTTCGAAAAGCAGACTCTCCATGTCAGATACGTAGGCGTCACAACGCTCCCCGAGGTTTTCCGGAACGCTCCCATTCCCCTGGACAACAATCTGAATCGCCGCCTGAAAGCCCTCGAATTTTTCCTGAAACTCCGCGCGTTTCTCCTGGTTGGCAGGAACGCGAAAAATATCCCCGCCCAGGCCAGCCTCCCCCTGCAACAACCGCTCATGCCCCATTCGCCATCTTTGATACGTGTCCTGCAGACTGCTTCGAGCCTTCGTTCTATCGACCGCCAGCGATGATGCCTCCATCGCCAACACGTCCCTGACCATCCGTTGCGCCAACATACGTTGGCGACCCGCTGCATTGATCAGCGCCGCATCGTGCGTAATGCGAGTGTGCTGCTCCCGTACGATCAAAAATCCCAGCAATACGATCGCGGCCAGCAACGACAGCGCGGCAACGTAGATGATCGTCGCCTTCGCATACGGGAATTCCGCCTGCGTCTCGTCGTCCATGATTGATATTTATGGGTTCATGATTCTCCCAACCCCAACGTCAAGATGGACGTCGACAGCCAACTGGCAATTGCCGTTGCCATCCATCGAAGCAGGTACTTGCCCCACGATCTAACAATGGACGGCTCATGCGCTCGCACACGAAATGCTCCAAACCCATACGACGCGTTTCGCCGCAACGGATGGAAAGCGTACTGCCGGAATCATCCCCCTTTGATGATCGCTCCCGCCAGGCTCAACACGCCCGACGCCTTCACGTCCACCATCGCGCTGCCCTCCACCTTCACCATCAGTCCTTTGATCGTGATGTTACCGCCCGCATCGATCACGATGCTCCCCGTTCCCACTTTCAACTCCAGTCCCTGAAGCGCACTCACCACCAGTTTGCCTTTGACCGTAATCTCGTCATTACCCTTCACTAACCGTTTTCCATTGCTGCTCACCTCCACCTTTTCGTCCATGCTCACACGGAGTGTGCGAGCACCACTGATCTCAATCGACTCGTCCTTCGACACCTTCCGCGCACGACTTCCCTTAATGGTAACCTTCTCGTCCTTACCCACCTCTCGCGTTCGACTCCCCTTGATCGTCAGCGTCTCATCTTCCTCTACCGTCTCCGTGCGACTCCCCTTGATCGTCAGCGTTTCATCTTTCTCCACAGTCTCCGCGCGACTCCCCTTGACCGTCAGCGTCTCATCTTTCTCTACCGTCTCCTTGCGACTCCCCTTGATCGTCAGCGTTTCATCTTTCTCTACCGTCTCCGTGCGATTGCCCTTGATCGCTAGCGTTTCATCTTTCTCTACAGTCTCCGTGCGATTGCCCCCCACCGTCGTTGTCTCGTCGTTTTTGATATCCTTTTTTCGATCGTGGTCCACGATATGGGATTCGTCATTTTTGACGTAGGTATCGAGGTTTTTCTCCGCTTGCAGATAAACCTGCTCTTCGTCTTTTTTGTCATCGAAGCGCAGTTCATTGAAGTTTTCCGCCGCGCCACCAATTGTCCTGCTCTTGAAACCGCTCTGGCTATGATTGTCCGGTAGTGCGTAGGGCGGCATGTTGTTGGCGTTGTACACACGACCGGTAACGATGGGACAATCAGGATCGCCTTCGAGATGTTCGACAATGACTTCCTGGCCGACCCTCGGAATGTGAATAGCGCCCCAACCTGCTCCCGCCCACGCTTGCGCCACGCGAACCCAACCACTGTTGCTGCCACGACTCCGGCCCTCTCGGTCCCAGTGGAACTGCACTTTCACGCGACCATACTCATCCGTCCATATCTCCTCACCCTCATCACCGACGACCTTTGCCGTCTGGGGACCGAAGATCTTTGGCCACGGTGTGATGGCCTGCGATCGAAACGGAGTCTTGCTCGGAATGGCGGAAAACTCGCATCGAAAATCGAAGGTATCCTCGGTATTCGACACAGACTCGTAGTCGACCACCCGCGCCTCGTACGATGCAGAAACGATCAGATATTCTTGGTTTTGATCCTCCCGCGGATGATTGGTGAGACGAAATAGCCTTCCCGGCGATAGACCCAGAACCTCCCCCTGTCCCGATACTCGCTCCTGATGTGCTTGAAAGGCTTCGACGCACACACGAGACAACCCCTCCCCTTGCATTTCGGAAGTGAGACTTCCGGGATAATCGAATGCCTCCCTTTTGGCGTCCGCCAGTTCGTCGCGCGACACGAGTTTCGAAATCACCTCCGCCGTCGGACGCGTGAAGTCATAGCCTTTGAAAACACAAGCCGAGCAAGTCATCTGCCTGGACGAGGTCCACGTAGTTATATGATCTCGTTCACGACGACCTTCATGAGGAGGAAAGAACGGCACCTCTTCATAGCCAGACAAGGTTTCATGAGCGCTATAACCATCCGCCAACACCAGGGAGACTCGCCCCTCCTCATGCATAAAATAGTAATAAATTCCAACTCTTTCCATCCATCGGCTCACGAAATCGAAGTCTGACTCCCGGTATTGCACCGTGTACTCACGCTGCTCGTAGTCACCCGAGAGGGACTCTTTGAAGTCCGTGAGGCCATGCTCGCGAAAGATCTCCGTGATGATCTCCGCAATGCTCATGTCTTTGAAGATCCGGCATCCGGAACGCATCGTCAGACGCCACAACCAAGGGCGAAGCGTAGCCTTATACAGAGCAAAGTTTCCCACCTCGCCCATGAATTGCAATTGCGCGACGGTTCCGTGAAAGTGACGCTCTCCAGCCGGTGTTTCGACAGAAACCGTCATGTCCTTTCCAATCAAGCTCGCCAGATCGATTGTGGCATCACGGCTCACCAACTCGACATCGAAACAAAACAATCTCCCCAGCTCCTCTGTTCCCGACATGCTCCGAAGCTGAAGGGCATCCCCCAAAGGGGTCGTCACGTGAATGGGAGTGGAAAGCAACATGGGACGTCCTCGCCTGAGTCAAGTTTCGACGTCGAGCGTTCGCTCAACCGAAGGTGTAGGTAAATTCCGAATCGGCTGCAGAAACCGTGATGGATTGGACGGGATTGCCGAGCATCATCCGCGACAGCAACTCCTGGCTGACCGTGGGAAGCATCGTGTTGGTAAGGATGGCATCGATCATACGACCGCCGCTTTCGAGTTCGGAGCACCGACTAACGATGAGGCTGACCGCGGCGTCGTCGTACACGAAGGGGATGCCATGATTTTGCTGTACGCGCTTGGCGATCCGATCGAGTTGTAGTCGCGCGATGCCGCCGATGACCTGCTCGGTGAGCGGATAATAGGGGATGACCACCAGGCGGCCCAACAACGCGGCAGGAAACACTTTCAACAGATCAGGACGAAGCGCGTTGGCAATCGCTTCACTCGTGGGAATCAACTCCGGATCCGCACACATATTCATGATGAGGTCACTGCCCACATTGGACGTGAGCAGAATGAGCGTATTTTTGAAGTCAATCAGACGACCTTCGCCATCTTCCATCCAACCTTTGTCGAAGACCTGAAAGAAGATCTCATGCACGTCGGAGTGCGCCTTCTCCACTTCGTCGAGCAACACGACGGAGTAGGGTCTTCGACGAACGGCCTCGGTCAGGATTCCTCCTTCCCCATAGCCTACATATCCTGGTGGCGCGCCTTTGAGCGTGGAGAGCGTATGCGCTTCTTGAAACTCGCTCATGTTGATGGTGATGAGGTTTTGCTCGCCACCATAAAGCTGCTCGGCAAGCGTGAGCGCTGTCTCCGTTTTGCCCACGCCTGATGGCCCCGCCAGCAAAAACACGCCAATCGGCTTGTTCGGATTCTCGAGGCCCGCACGAGAGGTTTTGATCCTTCGCGCAATCATTTCCAAACCATGGTCCTGCCCCAACACCCGCTGTCCCATGGCTTTGGCTAGGTTGAGCACCGTTCCTATTTCATCGTGAACCATTCGGCCCACCGGAATTCCCGTCCAATCGCCCACCACCGAAGCCACGGCCTGTTCATCGACACTCGGCAGGATCAGGGGTGTTTCCTTTTGTAAATCGGCCAACTCACCTTGCAATTGCCGCAGTTTTTCGAGTTTCTCGCCCCGCTGCTCGTCCGCGACAGGCTGTGGCTCCACGCTGGACTCCAACGTGCCTGCCGTTTCATCGATCGCCTTGAATCCCTCACGCAACTGCGCGCGTAACGCCAAAATCTCATCGACAATTTTCTTCTCGGCTTTCCAACGCTCGTCGAGCTTGGCAAGGTTTTCGCGCTCCACATTCAGTTTGGCTTGCGCTTCCTGACGACGATCTCCGATCTCGACTCCTACCGCTTGTTCTCGATCGATGATGTCCAACTCGCATTCGAGCGCCTGTATGCGTCGCGTCGAATCCTCGACCTCGGGAGGCGTGGCATGCTGGCTGATGGCCACCCGAGCGCAAGCAGTATCCAACAAACTCACGGACTTGTCGGGGAGCTGACGGGCGGGAATGTATCGGTGAGACAGACGCACGGAGGCTTCGAGCGCCTCATCGAGCACCTGTACCCTGTGATGTTTCTCGAGCATCGAAGCCATTCCCCGCATCATCAATACGGCCTTGTCTTCCGTGGGCTCGAGCACTTGCACCACCTGGAAACGACGAGTTAGCGCCGGGTCTTTTTCGATGTGTTTTTTGTATTCCGCCCATGTGGTTGCCGCAACCGTGCGCAACGTGCCGCGCGCCAAAGCTGGCTTGAGGAGGTTGGCCGCATCACCCGTACCTGCCGCACCCCCTGCCCCAATGAGCGTATGAGCTTCATCGATGAACAGGATGATCGGCTTGGGGGAAGCCTGCACTTCCTCGATCACCTGACGCAAACGGTTTTCGAACTCCCCCTTCATGCTCGCACCCGCTTGCAACAAGCCAATGTCCAACGACAAAAGAGAGACGTCTTTCATCGCAGGAGGTACATCGCCGGCCGCAATCCGTTGCGCAAATCCTTCGACGACCGCCGTTTTTCCTACGCCCGCCTCCCCCGTCAAAATGGGATTGTTCTGCCGTCGACGCATCAGAATATCGATGATCTGCCGAATCTCATCGTCGCGACCCACGATGGGGTCCATCTCCCCTTTTCGAGCGCGCTCGGTGAGATCCACGGCATATCGAGCAAGAGCTTCTTGTTTTCCCATCGCCGCCGGCGCCATGGCTCCACTGGCCTCTCCCGGCATCGCTCCGCCTCCCACTTGAAATCCATCCGTGGCGCGCATCCGCGCTTCCGGAGAATCATCGAGGATTTTGGAGAATTCTTCCGACAAACGCTCGACTTTGATTTTGGCAAACTCGCCCGATATTCCGAACAACACATTGCGAAGGGACGTGGTCTTCAACATTCCGAATATCAGGTGTCCCGTGCGCACTTGCGATTCTTTGAACATCAACGTGGCATAAACCCAACCACGCTCCACCGCGTCGTCGAGATGGGAAGACAGATCAGAAATCGACGACGATCCTCGAGGGAGTTTGTCCAGGGACTCGGTCATGTCCTTGGCAAGACGACTGGGGTTGAGGTCGAAAGCACGAATCAATCGATGCACATCCGAGTCTTGCAATTGCAGGATCTGGTGGAGCCAATGAACGAGTTCCACGTAAGGATTCCCTCGGATTTTGCAAAATACGGTGGCGCTCTCGATGGCCTTGTAGGCGGTGGCATTGAGCTTTCCGAATAGAGCAACACGACTGATCTCGGACATGGTCGACTCTTTCTTTGCTGGGCAGTCAGCCCTGTTCACGACATGAATCGGTTCCACACATTCTGTTTCAAAGATAGGATTACGTTTCCGCCATCGCGGGGGCGCGAACGATGATGCTGTCGGGACGTCGGCCCAACCAAACGGTGATTCCCAATCCCATGCGTGACCCCAAACGCCACGGACGACCAGCATCTTCGCCTAGCACCAGTTTCACATCCCACGTCAGACTATCTCCCGTATAACTGCGAATGATGGTTGCCATTCGCCAAAGCCCCGCGGCACCGGGAAGAAAATGCGTAAATTGTTGGTGATTGAGAGGACCCAGAACAACGCGAAACTTTCCTTGCACCACCCATGCCCTTCGTCCCAAGGACGTTTTTTGTCCAAGACAAGCGCCCACACCGGGGCCTCCCAAACGCCAGCGACAAGACTCCGGGACATTCACCCATTCGCCCACGAGTTGCTGCACCTTCGTGGGTATACGAAAGAAAGAATGAAGCAGCGCCGCCAACCCATCCGCGTTGCGACTGTGAGCCGCATAACGACCCGCGAAAAAAAAGCGCACATGATCGGGAAGCTCATCGCGACACAAAAACGACGGCATACCCATACCGATGAGAGAGGCAATGTATCGAGTAAAACGCGCCGTCTGAGGACGATCGAACGCCACGGTGGGTTCGGTGTTGGCCCAGGCTCGATAATACAAAGACAGGATCCGATGATGAAATAGGTCGAGGAAGTGAGCAAACGTAGGGTCGTTTCGATTGCGACTCCGGTCATAGGCGTACTCGGTCAAATGCAAAGGAAGAGGGCCGAAAGGACCCAACAACCCAAGGATCCGGGTTCGCACACGCGGAATCGAACCCCGGACACGCACCCCACTGAGAGTGTTGGACGTGAACGCCAGAGAGGGCTCTTGGGCCAGACGAACCGGCTCATCCGATGGATGAATTCCTTCACCTAGGCGAGCGTTTTGTCGGAAGACACACTCGATTCTCCGCAAAGCGAGAAATAGATCGAAAGATTCAGGGTGGCTCTCGAGTTCGGAGAGCAGCGCTAAAGCGCCTGGGTTGTTCCGATCCGCGGCTGCCATCGCATGACCTCACCGCGCTGTACGGTTCGCAACACGGTCTCGGTGAAAGCGTTGATGGACACATAGCGAGCAAAAAATCTTTCCAATACGGCTCCAAGAAGAAATACCCCCGCACCCAAAAATCCGGTTTCATCACACGTGAGCGTGATCTCGATGCCACGCCCGTACGCCATCATCCCATCCACGGGAAGATGACGAATCACCGGTGTGGACGATACCGAAAGAACACTATCGATCTCGCGTCGCAAGGCGGCTTGCTCTTGATCCGCATATAGCACGAGCAATTCCCGCAAGGCGGCGGCTCCCTTGCCCGCAGGACCGTCGGTCAACGATAAATAGTTCAACGACAAGTGACTGATCAAACGCCAGGCCATCTCACCATGGGCATGCGAAGGCCGAGGCTGTGTCGGGCCCGCCACACAACGAATCGCTTTCACAGGCGCGCCTGTTTGCAGCGAAAAATCCGTGCTTCCCTGCCCAAGGGGCATGTGCAAGGCAAGATCCCGATTCGTACACAACGTCTCGATCGCAAGCTGCTTGAGGGAAGAACGGAAAGGCCCCTGCTCCCCGTCCACCAGACTGATGAACACTTCACTGCCTACATAGGTAGAACGCGGACCGGTGCGACGTTGTTTGTCGGAGAGCCTTCGCGGCATACGATGAAGCGTGAAAAACGTGTCCTGCTCGCCGGCGGTGGCTTCGTTGCATTCATAAAACGGAAAGAAGCGCTGCTGAACGGCCTGACCGTGGCCCACGACCTCCATGACAGAATACACTTCGAAGTCCATGGGACGTGTCTGGTCCGGGACGACATGATACTCCCGCGCCTGGTTGGAGAGATGGATTCGATCCGCCCGTCGTGGGAAAAGATTGATCGCCGGCGCGCAATGAAGAGCCAGCAAATTCGGCTCGATCGCATTGTCCAGCAGCGAGTCCTTACTATCGAATAGTATAACAATTTCAAGCTCTTGCGTTGTACACGCGCGAACGACAGGCCCAAGACCCGCAAGCTGAACGAACAAAAACCGTTGCGGGAAAGCGTAATACTCCTGCAGCAGACGATACCCCTGAAAGGATTGGGGACCGAACGGCAACAGCGCATGATCGTCGTCGAATCCAAGCGCTTGCACCGCACCGCGACCCAGAGCCACCCATCGTCCTTCTCCCACGGGTCTTGCAAAAACCGCCACGGTATGACCCACCAGGGCTTCATACAAACGCGTCGAGACTTCCCACTCTCCCCGCAAAAACAACACAAGCTCTTCCAAAGCAAGCTTGTCAAAGGTCATGCCTAAGGTCGTTCGTAGACGAAGCCGCGCACCCGCTTGCGCATGCCTTATGCGCTCTCCAAGACCTAGGACATCTCCCAAGTTGGCGCGATACTCGAAGCCCACGATCTCGATCGGCCACAACACAACGTCATGCGCCGTTCGATACTCACATGCCGTTTGCTCGTCTTTGCCGATGAGGCTCCTCATCGGTGTACCACGAGCGATGGTTACGCCCCGTTCGAGAGCGCCTTCCTTGAGGCTCGGGTGAAACTGCACCACCGCCATCGAAGGCGTCGGGGCCAAATAGTGAGGGTACACCATTTCGAGCAAATGCTGCGTGAAGCGCGGAAATTCATCATCGATTTTGAGCTGCAACCTCGCGGTCAAAAAAGCAAAACCTTCCAGCAAGCGTTCCACGTACGGATCCGCCACATCGAATCCGTCCATGCCAAGCCTTCCGGCTATTTTTGGATACTCGCGCGCAAACTCCCCCCCCATCTCTCGAATGAACTGCAACTCCCGATTGTAATAGCCAAGGAAGCGCGGATCCATCTCAGCCCCTCTGCCCCTTTCCCACCTCTTCCACCGTCGCTTCCCCCGTCTCCAAATCAATGCCCGTCTTGAAGTACAAACGCAACGGCAAAGGCTGCGCCCACAACTCCGCCTCGATCGTAAATGTCATCGCATTGTGCGTCATCTCGTCCAACGCTACATCGAGCCTCACCTGCACCGAGTTGCGAATCAATCTCGGCTCAAAACTCCAGATGGCGTTTCGAAGCAGCCGTTCGATCGACACCACGTCGATGCTCATCACCGTGTGCCCGGCCAAGTCTGGAAGGCCATAATTCAACGTGGATTGCGCCACCAAGGGATACTCGTTGATCTCAGATTTCAAACTCGACAAGTTGGTGGTGTTGAATAACCAGACCAGATCCCTTCGCACACACTCCCGTAGCCGACTCGGACTGATCACCCGATCCAACCGCGATTCCTGCGACTGATCTCGTTGATCGTCGGTAAGACGATCGAGCAGCGAAGGTTGAAGCCTTTCTCTGTAGGTGAGTTCAGCCATCGGTGACTACATTCTCGTCGACAACATCCACGTCGAGATCCACTTCACGCACATCGAACAACGCATGCTCGCCCTCGTCCGTCGTCCACACGCGCTGTCCCGCGCCAAGATATCCACCAGGGATTTCGGTCCAATCAGTACGCCTGGCCAATCGAACGGCCGCGTCGGAATGGGATTCAGCCCCTGGATAACGGGAGGGAATGAAAGCAACCAACTCGCCTCCAGTCACGAGCGTGAGAATGACCGGCATCCAGACCAGGTCCCGTAAGTCTTTGGGAGGCTCGATGCGCAACGAACGCACTTGGTGGAAGGGAAGCCAGGTGTAACGCCCATGAACTATCATCTCAAGGACGGGACCAAGACGTACATCCCCATCGGCGATCCACGAAAAACGTTTGCCATCGACTTGTCCCGAAGTGGTGGGCGCGGAGTCAAACGCCTGAGAACGAAGCTCCTGTGCGTCGTCATGCTTGCCTTCGGCGGTACGTCGAAGCGCCTGTACGAGCAGCGCCGCCCAAGGCTGCGGTTCACCCAGGAAAACCGGTGTTTTCGACCCCGCGAACACGTGCGAGCGAAACACCTCACAACGAAGCAACTCGCGATAGGTTTGAACCATGGGTAGGCATTGCGGGTCGAGGTCTCCCGATGTCTTAAGCTGCAACCAGGCCCGATCCCACTGTCCGAGAACGGATAGAAGTTGAAATAGAAAGACGCGATACCTAACGTTACCGGGGCTTTTCCGTACCTCGTCTTGAAGCAAGGCAAGGGCTTCGTCGACTTGACCTGCGCGGAGCTTGTCCTCAGCGAGCATCGCGTCCCTCCATTTTGTGCATCGGCAACAGGGCTGCCGGGTGGCAAGCATTAAGGAATTCGATCACAACCACCTAATAAACGTGTCCACAGCAGCTAATGGCAGGTGGCGGTGACCATTCCGGAGCTTGCCCCCAGAACCCTTCGACCCACTATACCTTCGGCGTGTTGGCAGCGATATTCCACGCCATCTGCACCGCTGGCATGGCCGAACCATCTTCTTTTTGGGGCACGTAGTCGAGCTTGAATTTGGCGAAGTTCAGGCTGACGTTCTCCGTCAAGCGCTCCTCGCCGCCGGAACCTCCCAACGAGACCGAAGTCACGATCGCATCGATGAGCGTGATCTTGAGGTATTCGACCGGCGTTCCGCCCGCCTTACGAACCGTCAACACGGTTTCTTTGATGTGTTTTCCTTCACACATGGTTTGAAAAAGGACGGGAGATGATTTGTCGAGCCATTTGGTCAACGTCAGGTCCTGGATGCTGACCTTGCCGGCTCCGCCTCCCGAACCCGTATGCAACGAACCCGATTGCGAGCCACCCCAGCTCCAGGCAAGGACATCGATTTCGTCCTTGTGCTTGTCGTCCATGGACTCGCCCTTGATGTCCCCAATCTTGATGAACATATCAACTGCCATGGTTCTGTTCCTTTCTATTCACGTAGTCCCATTTCATTCGTCATAGCCGCAAAGGCCAGCCAAACGCCTCAGCGACTGTTGCGAACCGCCAGATGCTTCACGTTGTCAATCAACCGCCTTTGGCAGACGGCAACTTGGACACCAACCGCAACGAAACGGTGAGTCCCTCAAGTTGATAATGAGGTCGCAAGAAAAACTGTGCGGAGTAAAACCCCGGATTTCCTTCGAGTTCTTGCACCTCCACCTCTGCCGCGGCCAACGGCTTCTGCGCTTTCACCTCTTCGGAAGAATGCGCTGGATCACCGTCGACATACTGTATGACCCAATCCTGAAGCCATCGCTTCATGTCGTCGCGTTCCTTGAAAGAGCCCACTTTGTCGCGAACGATGCACTTGAGATAGTGGGCGAAACGACACGTTGCGAATAGATAGGGAAGACGCGCCGCAAGAGCCGCATTGGCGGATGCATCCGGATCGTCGTACACAGCAGGTTTGTGCAGGGATTGAGCCCCGATGAAGGCGGCGAAATCAGTGTTTTTCTTGTGTACCAACGGCATGAAACCGTTTTTGGCCAGCTCGGCCTCGCGACGATCACTGATTCCGATTTCGGTGGGACACGCCATCTCCACCCCACCGTCGTCGGTGGGAAACGTGTACGTGGCCAATCCACCGACAGCACCCCCGGACTCGATGCCACGGATGCGAGAGCACCAACCGTAGAGTTTGAACGAACGGTTGATGTTGACCGCCATGGCATAGGCGGAGTTGGACCATGTGAATTGGTCTTCCGCGGAACCCGAGATCTGTTCTTCGAAATCGAAGCCCTCGACAGGATTGGTTTTGGCGCCGTAAGGACGGCGAGCCAAAAACCTTGGCAGCGCCAAGCCGAGGTATTTGGAATCCTCGGACTCCCGGAGGGATTTCCAGGCTGCGTATTCTGGGGTTTCGAAGATTTTGGAAAGGTCGCGTGGGTTGGCAAGTTCGCTCCAGGATTGCATCTGGAACAACGATGATGCGGTTCCCGTGATGAATGGCGCATGCGCGGCGGCGGAAATCTTCGCCATCTCTCCCAACAACTCCACATCCGGAGCGCTGTGGTCGAAGTAATAATCCCCCACCAAACACCCATAAGGCTCACCCCCAAACTTGCCGTATTCCTCTTCGTATATGGCTTTGAAAATCGGACTTTGATCCCACGCCGCCCCTTTGAACTTCTTCAAGGTCTTGTGCAGATCTTTTTTCGAGACGTTCAGGACACGGATCTTGAGCATCTCGTCGGTCTCTGTGTTGTTCACGAGGTAGTGCAGACCACGCCACGCACCCTCGAGCTTCTGAAAGTCGGCATGATGCAAAATCACGTTGATCTGTTCAGCAAGCTTCTTGTCGATCTCCGCAATGATCTGCTTGATGGTCTGGACCACATCGTCCGAAACGGTCACCGAACCTTGAAGCGCCTGCTCAGCCAAGGTGCGCACCGCGTTTTGCACTTCCTGACGCGCATTGTCCGTCTGAGGCCGAAACTCTTTTTGCAAAAGGGACTCGAAATCAGATACCTCGAGAGTCTGTAGCTGCCCTTCCGATTTGACGGTCTCACTGTCTGCCATGGTCAGCCTCCCTGCCCTTCGCCATCTTTCGGTGCCGACGCCAACGCTTGAAGCAACGTGGGGTCTGCCATGACTCTCGCAATCAGCTCTTCAGCACCGGTTTTTCCATCCATGTATGTCACGAGATTCGAAAGCTGTTGCCGTGCTTGCAACAGCTTGCTCAGCGCCTCGACCTTTCGGGCAATCGCCGCAGGCGTGAAGTCATCCATGCTTTCAAAGGTCAAATCGATGTTCAAGTTTCCCTCCCCCGTCAGGGTGTTGGGCACCTGAAACGCCACCCGCGGTTTCATCGCCTTCATCCGATCATCGAAGTTGTCCACGGACACCTCGAGGAACTTTCGGTCCGCCACCTTCGGCAATGGCTCGGCCGGATTGCCGGACAAGTCCGCCATCACCCCCATCACAAAAGGAAGCTGGACTTTCTTCTCTGCCCCGTACAACTCCACATCGTATTCGATCTGGACACGTGGCGCCCGGTTACGCCCAACAAATTTTTGCCCACTCATGAATCGTCGTCCTCCTCTTCCACTGGACCCCGGAGAACCTTGACCTGCGATAGTCCGTCCGGCGCCATGTCGCGAATGATGCCCATGAAATCCTTGTTCACTAACCGTCGACAACGCCCCAACAACAAAGGCAGCGGGCTGGCAGGCTCGTTTTTGGCGTAATACTCGCAGATCTTGTCGATGGCCTTGATCACATCCTCCCGCGAGGTGATCTCCCCAGACAAACGCTTGATCGCCGGACCCCCAGCCGCCATGACTTGCCCTTCCCCCGCCGAGCCGAGGTCCACCCCGGCCATCCCATGCCCCCGATCCGCCAAACGAGATTGCACCGCATACGCCGCCTGCTCAAAAAGCTCCCGAAGCGGCGCAAGATTTGGCGGCGACGCCCCCTGCGCGCGCGCCATCAATTCCTTCTCGATACTTCGAAGCGCTTCGACACAACTCGCCGCCGCTGCTCCCACCGGTTCCAGCTCCTCCTGCGAAGCCTCGTGGAAAGCCCCGTCAATCAACGCCATCGAAGGCGCCACTTCACCCTCCACAGCCACAACCTGCCCCGAGGCCAAAGCAATGTCCCGCAACCCAAAACTGCCAATGCCCCGAACCGTAACCAGCGGAATCTTCCGAACCCAGGTCAGCATCGTCGACGCATCCGCCAAATCCGCAAGAATGTTGAATCGCATCGTCGGATCGTCATCATCGTCCGGATCAAGCTGCGGATGCACGCACTGCCAATGCTCGATCACCAACGCGCGCAACACCTGCATGCCTTTCGCTGCCTCGACAAACCCTCCCGTGTGCAACAACGCCTTCAATAAATGCACCGCAACCCGAAGATCCTTCGTGCGCTCGAATAATACGGAAGCCTTGGATTCCACATCCCGCCATACAGGCTCCTCCGCCGGGATCAGCGACTCACCCATACGCTGCTCCGGCTTGTATTGCGCTACAAGCTGAAGCTCCACAAAGGCTTCATCATACTCCAAATCCTCCCCACAAGGTGCCCCGTCGGTCACCGGCTCTAATACCTTGGTAACGTCGATCATTGGTCTAATTCGGCTTGAGTAACGCTAGCCCAATACCCGCCTCGACCGGGAAACCCGTTGGAGACGACACGTGAACGTACTCTCCCAACTTGGCGGGCGCAACGGAATCGTCTCCTCCGTTCTTTTCTTTCTTCTCTTTTCTTTCTTCTCAACCGTCGGTCGTCGAGGGCCTACCCCTTGGCGCACCCATTTCAAGCAGATTCAGGCACGCCTCCAACCCGCCCCCACTGCCCCACATCGCCTCACCCACCATCATTTCGCCATTCTTCATATACATAGGAATACACACCTATTTGGGTGCGATTGACCTTTTTTGCGCCATGGCCCCACCGTTCCTGCATTTCATTCCATCCATCGCGGTCTCGACTTTCCCACACTACCCCGAACAGATCCCCTCATTATTCCCGAATGGGAAAGGGATACGAGCTGAGAATTTTGGTTCTTGGTTTTGGCTCGGTCCTTGACCCCCCTTGGGCCGCCGCCAACAGTTGCCCAGAGCTACGAAACATGGGACTGGCGCACTGCGGTGATCAACATGGGATGGCCGTGACCGTTTCGCGTCTGCCGTGACCGTGAAGAAAAGGCTCGGGGAAAAATGAGGGGGTGGATCAAGGAGATACCAACACCTTGGTGTTCGCCGCCTGCACGATCATCCCCACAGGTACATTCGGGTTCTTCCCATTATGCGAGGTCATCCCCGTCATCACCATCACACCTTTTCCCTGTGCTTTTACCTTCCCACTGCCCACCTTGCACATCATCGGACCTATGAATACGCCGGAAATCACTCCCCCCGCAACCCCCGGCTCATCACCACTACTCAACGGCGTTTCCGACATCTGCACCAACACCGGCATGTTCTCGAACAACACCGTCGTCGTCGTGTTCAGCGCCATGTTGAGCATAGCAATATTCGGAAATGGCATCGGAATCGGAGGCGCCGGAGGAGCCGGTACCTTGCATACATCGATGGGACCAAGACACATCGCTTGCCCCCCTTTCATCGTCGCCGCCGGAAATACTACACCCGCCATGACTCCCACCTCATCCTAACAACACACGACGACCATCAATGAACGTATCTTCTTTCGAAGATATGCTCGTCGAACCACTTCGAACTTGTGTCGTATCCTGAACGACGGTCCGTACTCTTCCCGCCCGTGTCTCCATCAACCCCTGCACCGCCCGAACCACATCGTTGGCTCGCTCCAACACACGCTCAGCCCCAAGGCTCCAACTGCCAACCCCATGCACCACCGTCCGGGCTGTCGTCTGCCATACACCCGTCACCACTTCGAATGCCTTCGAACGAAACCGAGTTACGTCCGCGTCACTTTCCACCGCCACCGCGCGTGTTCGAACCGTCCGCCGCGAGGATAACTCCACGTCTTCACCCGCCTCGATCACTACGCTTCCCGTTGGCGCAGCAAGACGTAAATCCCCCACCGGCGCCACGATCGTCGCAGACCCCGCCTCCGCATCATATACAACCACGATAGCCCCACGAGCGTCGCGCACCACAAGCCTCTCGCCTTCTGCCGTCGCGCTCGCCCCCCGCGGAGTATGCACCCTCTCGCTTTCCTTAGGGTCCGGATACAACCGCAGCGCTGCTTGCCTCGTCATGACTACCTCCTGCCCGTTGTAAAGTCTTCCGCCCTGGCTCGATCGGGATCGGTTTTGCGTACACCATTCATGCTCGCCCCAGACAAGATCGATGACGCAAGGCTCGTACGATGCAAGTTAGCGTGGTCCAACACCGCTTTCTGAAACGATGCCAGGTCCGCAAGGGCGTGGGAAAAATCCGCGTAATTCAACTCAGACATATCGAAACGAACACCACGTACGTCCGCAGCTTGCCATGTCGTTCGTGTCAACTTGGCGCGTCGAAACAATGCCCGCTGCGCTTTCACCCGCAAAAAACTCGCATGGGTCAAGTCCGCATCATCCGCATTCGCCTCTTCCAACAAGGCACCTGCAAAACGGGCAAAGGGCGCCGAGACACGAATCAGAACCGCCTTTGTCAAATCCGCATTTTCGAAGCAGGCCTGCGATGCGCAAACCCCATCGAAACGCGCTCCCTTCAAACGAGCTTTCGACAACGTGCTGTCGTTGAGAATACACCCGCGAAAATCCACACCCTCAGCCTGAATCCTGGTCAACAAACATCGCTCGAAACGCGCCCCCACCACCTTGACTTGCCGAAAATCCGCTTCGGTCAAGTCCGCTTGCACGAACGCCGCCCCCTGCAAATCCGCTCCCCCAATTTTTCGTGTCGATAACCGTGACTCTTCAAACCGCACCCCCTGTAAATTCGCCCCCGATACATCTATCCCCCCACACTCGCTGTTCGAAAAAATCGCTCCCCGCAGATTGCACCGGGACAAGTTCGCATCGGTCAAATCCACGCCCACGAATTTCGCTCCCCCAAAGTCCAATCCCGATAGATCGCTACGGCATAAATCAATGCCTCGTATGGTGGCTCCCGCATACCCAGCCCCACGCTGACCGAAAAACGTATCGATTTCGGCATACTCAACGCCAGATTCACAAGGCTGCATGTCGAAAAAAGAAATCTATACTCCGGACCCGACCACAGCGAGGAGAAACGACAGTTGCCGTTGGATTATCCGACGTGACGCAATGAATCCCTCAAAATCCAGCCAACCCAGCCGACGGGGCCGCCAGGGATTGAACCCGAATCAACCGCACTTCATCCCGCCCCCGTACAGAACACAAAGGTATCATCCCATCGTCGAGCCATCGACCAGCCTCCTGCTCCGTCAACCACCACTCCGCACAGGGCGTTTGCTCCATCTGTCCTTCCCCCAGGAAGGAATGCACCGGTAATCCGCTCATCGATAACGATGGCTTCGTACCCGAATCGATCACCCTTCGACCCAACAAACACGCCACCAACCACCCAGGATGCCCCCAAAGATAACGGTCATGCTGCGGTGGCGTGGTTTGCTCTTCCCACGGAAACCGGCTGATCTCATCCGTTCGTTTCCCATACGGCAATCGCAACAAAAATCGCGGCAGCGCCAGCCCAATCATCGACGCCTCACGACTCGATCGCAACTCCCTCCACGACGAAGGCACCTCGGCCTCACCACCTTCGCTCGCCCGATACGACGCAATCATGGGCACCCCCGCTTCGGCCAATATCGAGGACAATCGACGCAACAACATCACATCACGGGCATTTCGACCAAACGAATACGCTCCCAATACGAGCGACCACGCGGGCTCTCCTGCCGCTTCCCCCAACAGCCTTCGACCCAAGGGCGTTGCCAAAGGATCGTCGACGAGCACCCATGCTTCAAGCTCCTCCCGGCTGAGATTGCTTACGGAAACGTCGAATCCCTCTCCGAAACGAAGCAAAAAGTCGAGCCCCCGCCAGATCGATTCCAGCCGTTGAAACGCAGAATGATGCAACAACGTATGCATGAGTTCGCCGGATGCCTCATGCAGCACTTCGAGCTGAGCGTTCATCCCATCCGTTTCCGACGTTACGACGTGAGGCTCCACGAGCCGATGAAAAAAGTCTTGCAGGGGCGATGACGATGCCCCACCCGCATTGGGCTTTCCCAATAACCGCGCCAACGTGTCTTGCGTGGATTCCCTCGAACCACACTCCCCTTGCCCAACGATGCCCTTGCCCTGCCGTGCCTCTTGCTGCAAAAGACGCAATTCCGCAAAAATCGGTAGCCGATCGAAGAGCGCGTCCGGGTGAAAATCATCGAGACTCGAAAACGAGATCGGAATCTCCCGTTCATCAGATATTCTCAATAAAATCGATGGGTTCCAACGCTCCAGCCAATCATCGAGCCCCATCACATCCACATCGACGGGACCCGAGCCTGGCGAAGCCCCGGGTGAAAAATCCCCCACCACGAGCACCCGAAACGAAGATGCCTGCCTCCGATTCGACTGCCCATGCCCACCCAATCGAACGTCCACCCCGATCCCACCACGCGATGGCTTGCCCACGTTCTCACCTCCCACGATTGCGCCGTTGAATCCGTCTCGTCATTTGCGTCCACAACGGGTCATCACTCGGCTCCAACACATCTCCCACCTCGATGAAAACCCGTTCCAACTCCGCCCATCGGACGACACGCCCGAGACGGTCCAGCACACGCACACGCTCCATGACTCGCAATTCGCGGTCCACGAACGATGGCGATGCCGTCAGATGGAACACCTGTCCCTCTTCTCCCAGCGTTTCCCCATCGCCGAAAGCCATTTGTTCGAGCGCAAGCCGTGTTCCCAACGATAGTTTTCCTTGTCGGACCAGATACACCGAGAGCAAGCTTTGACAGGGCCCCTTTTTGTCGCCTTTGCACCCCTCTTCCCGAACCAGAAGCACGATATCGCTTCCCAGCCGGTCCAACGATAGCCGAGCATCGATTCGACCACGATGAACCCCCACCGCAATGACATACGCAAATTCGCCTTTCGTGCGAACCAGAGCCAGAGCGCCCGCCGCGCCGTTCTCCGAAATCAGATGGGAACGTAACCACACCGCCTTGATCCCATCAGCCCCCCCACCCATCGTGATCTGTTCGTCGGTCAGCCGATCGACAACACGACTTTCCGAAAAGGCTCCGTCTTGCAATAACGCTGCACCAGTACAAGCCAACGCATCGGCGGGAAGACGCCCCTGGGCTGCATCGAAGGCAGGGAAAACAATCGTCCAGTACTCTTTGCGCAGCGCCACCTGCACTCCTGGAGCTGGCGACGGAAGCACCGCGGCACAGGCTGGAATCGGAGAGAGCAGACGGGCTTCGTGCTCGACCTTTGGCTCCACCGTCGCACTGCCGCACGACGCGAGCGAACCTACCCATAATAGTGCGAAAAGCACACGCAGCACCGGATGATGGTATACGGCCAACGTCAGAAAGGCCAACTCGTGGCGGTGTTTCGCCATCCCCAAAGCACTCCCCTGTTCATTGTAACGCGAGGGTATCCATGGCGCGACGCAACTCCGCGCTGATGGGAGCCAGTCCATCGACCGGGTGAATGATCTGGACGAGAACGATCCTGTGTTCCGCTCGAATCAGATACTCACGGCTCATATTAATATAGGGGGTTTTCGCAGCCGGGATTCGACGACGAATGAGATAGGCTCGCCCCTGGCCGTTGAAGGTCGCCATGGGCACGCCGGAATGAACGATTTCTGCCCGGTTGGCTTTCAGACCCTTTTCATAACGCGCCAACACGTCGGCCCACCTGGCATTGGGGAGTTCCTGGCGCTCATAAATGCCAAACAGGTATTCGTTGGGGGATAAATACTGGATGAAACGCTCGCCGGCACGGTCGCTCGCGGCGCGCACGAGCCAATTGGACGGGCGAGAAAAGCGCACGTTTCGGTCGAGAACCTCGACACCACGATACGAGGGGAGGGCTCCTTTGGCCGCCAGATCCAGGGGAGGATAATGAACTTCAAACCTGGAGCCGAGATCCCCCCCTATCGTGGAATTATCATAAAACACAGGATTTTGGTGGGCAACGGCGAGATCCCCGCCGCCACAGGCGGATAGGCTAATCGCAGTCACAACCAAGCTCAGGAGGAGCCGAATCACCCACCCATTGTAGCGAACCCAACCTCGGAGAGGCAAAATCCAAGGTAGCTCCAGAAAGACAAGGAAATGCGTTTGCTCAATTCTCGTCCCTGGCTCCCATCATCAGGTAAGGTTGATTCCGTGATCCCCCGAACGCTGTTGGCAGCCCTGATTGGCCTGGCACCATGCCATTGCGCAGCACCAGCCCTGCACACGCCCCACACGCCTTCGGGAAGCGAATACGTGCGGGACTTCGATGGCAAAGCGCATGGCGTGAGCCCAGGCCACGTCCGGCTGACCCCTACCATTTGCAAGGGAATAGATATTTCTCAAGAATATCGCATTCTTACAGCCGAAGCCTTCATCGATTATTTTCGCCACCAGGGATTCAACATCAGCCAGACGAAAGCACGCGCCGACCTCATCCTGGTCACCGTATCCGGCCGTGACCTGCCGGAACCCATCCAGTTCCGCGTCGCTACCCTGCCCAGCGCGGGAGAAGCCGGCCGTCATCTTCATCTCGCTCTTCTGCAACATGGCAAAGGACGCTGGGGCGTACACCGCTCCAACCTTGCCGTGCTCGGACCCGAAGGCTCCTACGACGATATCGTAGCCTTTGCCGCGCGCACCCAATTGGCATGCTGGGGTGTACTTACCCTCGCTGGCCTCGACGATACCTATGTCATTGCCGGAGGCTACGCGGAGTTGTGAACGAACCAACCATCCACGAAGTGGAACCACACGTACCATGAACCGCCTTGCGCTTCTCCCTGTCGCCGCCCTGACCATCTGCGCCTCGGCAGGTCACGCCCACGCGCAATCCGAATCCCCCCATCGAAGCGAGGCGTGGCGTACCACATCGCACGTTTTCGTCGCCGTGGGCGCTACGTCCCAACTGCTGATGCCCCGGATGTACTTCGCGGAATCGGAAACGACCATCGGATGGAAAGCACGATGGCACGTTTCCGTCCTTGCTTCCGCGATGACCCTCACCGCCGCTTCGCTCGCGAGCGAATATGGGCTCAAACCCCTCGTCGAAGGCTATCGCCCCGGATGTGACGAAACCAACCAGGGCGGCCCTGGTTGCGCCACCTACGGGGCCCCATCGACCCACGCCTTCGCCTCCTTCTCCGCCCTCGGCCATGGCACCAGCGTTTTTCTCGTGGATACGTTGAAGTGGAACGATGGACGTTTTCACGGTGGCGCGTTGGCAGGCGATATCGCTTTGCCCCTGGTTGCCGCCGGATTCACGATCCTCGGACGCATCGGCGGCGAACCCAACCAGGAAAGCACAGGTCAACTGCTCGCCGGTTCCGGCCTGGGTCTCGGCTTCGGATTGCTCAGCGGTTTGCTCTACGCCATGATGCAACGCCCCGAATGCGGCTATGACTCTGGAATGATCTGCTGGTAATTCCCGTCCCAATACACCATCGCCCCTGATGGGCTCCCTTCGAAAATCCATTATTTTGGCAGTGTAGGACAAGGTATGCAATAGACATACGAAATGTCACTTCTGGACAAAGCCTACCCAAACGCGCTGCTGTTTAGCGTGGGTTTGTTGCTCGGGTCCGGCCAGGCAACGCGAGACGCCACGGCCGCCCAGGGCCAAAGCGAAGTCGTGGCTCCGTATGAGCACCGGCTCAAAGCCGCGCAAAGGCCGTCGTCACGATCCGCGTGGGAGGCAGGGGCGCGCACGGCCTACGAATCCGAGGAATTGGCGACACTGCGCCGCGCCGAATCGGAGATGTTCGGCCAGCTCGACGACATCATGGAGGAGTTGTCGGTGGTATCGCGCAAACTCGATGGGATGGAGCGCCGAGACACGCGTGAATCGAGCCGCAGCGATTCGTTGCAACCACGTGGATCCCAGGATTTTTGGCAAGATCTGCGATTACCGACGCTTTCTTTTTCGCCCAACCCAAAGCTTGAAAAGTACATTCGTTTTTTCACGGAGTCGGCCTCCGGGCGAAAAATGTTCGTCACCTGGCTCAAACGAAGCGGGAAATACCGAGACATCATCCTGTCGTCCTTGCGTGAGCACGGTCTTCCGCCGGACTTGATTGCGGTGGTATTCATCGAAAGTGGTTTTCAGCCCAAGGCGGTGTCCAGCGCGGGGGCGACCGGGCTTTGGCAATTCATGCCCAAAACGGGGCGTGCTTATGGTCTTTCGGTTACGCCTCGTGTGGATGAACGGCGTTCGATCTGGAGTTCCACGGACGCGGCAGCTCGGCATCTATCGGATTTATTTGCGTATTTTCAATCCTGGGAGCTGGCGTTGGCGGCCTATAACTACGGGTATGAGCGACTCGCTTCGCTTTCGGAGCGGATGGGTTCCAGGGATTTTTGGACCTTGAGCGCGGTGGAAGGCGCTTTGCCGCGGGAAACGGTGCTGTATGTGCCCAAGGTGCTTGCGGTGGCCGTAATTCTCAACAACCTGGATCGGTTCGACATGGCCAATATCGAATGGGAGCCAGCCCTGTCCGGTGCTGCTCTTCAGGTTCCCGGAGGAACGCGACTGTCTTTGGTGGCCAGGGCGGCTGGCACAAGCGTGGAAACCATTCGGTCATTGAATCCGGAATTTCCGAATGATCTCATCCCTCATCGTGATAGCCCTTATATTATCCGCATTCCGGCGAATGGTCTGGCAAGAGCCAGGGTGATGCTACCTCGCTTGCTCGAGGATCCTCGGTTGGGCGACGATGACATACGCACACCGGCGGGTTTCGATTGGGGGCGCGACGATCCGGATCCGGGAGTATTCCAACGGCTTAGTGAAACCAGGAGCCAGGGGGCTTTGCGTGGCCCGAGTCAGGCAGCGTCTTCGTATTTTCTTGAAGCCCAGCAAGAGCCTCCCCCCGCAGCAGTCGCGTCGGCTCCGAGCGTCAGCGATGCGCCGATGAGTTTGATGTCGCAAGAACCGGAATCGCGCGGTTCGACGCCATTGTCCTCGAGCCTATCGAGCTACGAGCCGTCCACGGAAAACCAAGAGGCAAGCCAGAGGGTTTCGCAAGCGGCGCCCCGTAGTCCATCGATTTCTTCGGGTCATGGGGGAAAAAGAAGGATGAAAGCGCGATCGGATCGCGAAATCCTTTATTTCGTGATGTCGGAACAAGACACGCTTCAGGCGGTGGCGACGCGGTTCGGCGTCGATGAGGGGGAACTTCGTGCCATGAATCGGTTTGGGCGAAGGGACATACCGAAAGCCGGAACGTTGTTGCGCATTCCGGTGCAAAAAAGTGAGTTCCCCAGTGGAAGCGGAGCGGGCAGCCGATAGACCCGGCCAAGCCTTTCGATGCTTTGCTCGTAACCGATGGAAATTAAACAAAATTAACTAAGTCTTCGTTCGACTCCACGCATGTCCCGCCGGTGGTCGTACCGAGAATCGTCGAATCAGATGGCGGAAGAAGCCGAAACGAAATCGTCGAGAACAAGAATACGGAAACGAATTGTATATGGCCTTTTCTCGATACAGGTCTATTTCTTGGATTCCTTATTCAATAACGATTAGACACGGTTTTTCGGAGGAATCCCTTTTTCGAGTTTGGAGCCAGCCACGATGGCCAAGTCGAGGAGGGCACCGGTCATTTTGGCTTTCCATGTTTCTACTTGGTAGCAATTGGCGCCCCGCAGGTCGGCGTTTTGCAGGTCCGCGCCTTCGAAGTTGGCTTGCATGAGGTTGGTTTTCAGCAAGTGTGCGTCTTGTAGGTTTGCTTTTCGGAAAAAGGCTTCTTTGGCGACGGCCATGGAAAGCACGCTCATCTTTAGGTTGGCGTGGGAGAAGTTCGCGCGGGTGATTTGCGCCCCATGAAAGCTCGCTCCTTGCAAATTGGCGTGTTCCCACGTGGATTCTTCCGCGTTGGCGTTGCGCAGGTCGGCACCGATGAGGTGGGCATGGTCCAGGCGGGCGTGGGTGAGCAAAGCGCCTTCGAAGGAGCAATCGATTCCTTTTGCCTCGTAGAAGCGGGCGTCCTCGAGATGGGCATGGTGCCAGCGGGTATGGTCCAGGGCGCAATCGGTAAAATCGCCTTTTGGAACGTGGGCATGTTGAAAGGAGCCCTGGTGCAGGGTCGATTTGGCGAGGACGACCCCCTGTGCCTGAACGTGGTCAAAGCAGCTACCGGAAGCCTCGACGTGCCATAGATTGGCGTCGGTCAGACAGGCGTTGCGAAACGAGGCATGGGTGAGCGCGGCATGAGCGAGGTTGGCACCTGACAGGTTGCAACCATCGAAGCAGGCGCGGCTGGCGTGGGCATGGGCCAACACGGCCCCCGACAGGTTTGCGCCTTCCAATCTGGCACCTTCGAGGTTGGCGTGCAGGAGGATACAATCGGAAAGGTCGATGCCGCGAAGGTCGGCTTGGGACAGGTCGGCCCCCGAGAGATCTTTGCCCCGAAGAGAGGTATGTGATTGAATCCAAAGCATAATTTGGGATCGTGCGGGAGCAGGGGGCAAGGCAATGGCCGGTAGGGACACGGGCAAGGTTGGCAGCGGAGTGAATTCTTCGGGGCGCGTGGTTGCGGCATAGCGTTCGCGGGCTTGCTCGGGAGAAAGCGGTTCTCCCACCCGCGTGGTGGTAAAAAAGACCGTGGAAATATCGGTGGCTTCCTCGTCTTGGACCGTGAGCAAACCGCGCCAGACGATCGCGGCCTTGCCCTGGTCGGCATCGAAAAAGAGGGTGTCCAGATTGAGTTTCACTTCGAAAAACGCGTTTTCTTGGGTTCGAAACGCGAAGGCGCGAGGTTGCAAACCGGGCAAAGCGCCTTGAAGTACGGCTTTGGCCGGGCGCACGCCGATCATCGCATAGGATTCATCACCTTTTAGAAAAGGGATTTGCTGCTCGGGAGGGGCCGCGTTGAAAAAGGCGTAATCGAAGTCCGCGGGAAAATAGGGCCATCTTTCTTCGACCCAGCGGGAATGAAACGTGCCGAGTTTGCTGGAACGCCATTTCCATTCCGGCGGCAATGGGCCGAAACATGCGGGAAGGGGAGTGTCTTTGGCCGACGAAACGAGAGCGTCCGTTCGTTCGATATTGGGTAGTAACACACCCGTTTTGAAGCCTCTTCCGATGGGATTGAGGTCTGACAAGGGGCCTCCCATGGCTCGTTCCCAGCGCAATGGCATACGTTCGAAGGCGGCGGGCTTGGATTGGGCTCCCAACTTGCCCCATGTCCGGTCACCGAATACGGCAAGGGTACGTCGAAGCGGACCGACGGTGAGCTGCACGGCGGCCACGGTGGGGTTGTCGGCGGGGTAGGCATGGCCGACGAGCATGACATCGGTTTTGGGTTTGAAAACCGCGAAATCCGAGGCGTATTTCAGGCTGGAGCCGGGGCCTTCGTAGAATTGGTCTGGGCAAGGGGGAAGCTGTTCTTGGCTCGATACGGCTGGACGGTCGGGGACGAGGTCGAACGTTGCTTTGACCGCGACGACGAGGTTATGGGTGGTGGGACGAGTTTGCCAAGGAAACACGAAGGGGCTGAGGGGGGAATCGCAAACGAGCGGCACGGTTTCGTGGGTTCTCGGAGGCATCGACAAGGAGGCGGAGGTCGGCCCTGGCTGCATGATGGCGGCAGTGTAGCAGGTGCGTTGGGGGGCGACGAGCGGCAAGGTGCGACATCGTGGGGGGTGTGCAGGAGAATCACTTTCGATTGAGCATTCCATCCCCCCTCAGAAGCGTTTCGAGGTACGCTGGCCGCCCTGTGACTATTGGATTGAAGTTACACATTCATGATTCGCGCACCGGTTCAACCGAAACACGTGTGTTTGGGCATTTCCCGGTGCGCATTGGCAGAAATCCTCTCAACGATCTGAGGCTGGTTCCCGGGTTTGTCTCGCAGTTCCACGCGGTGCTCGAACTGCATGGTAACACCTTGATGCTTCGAGACCTGGGGAGCAAAAACGGCACGACGTTATCCACGGGACAGGCCGCTGCCCACGAACTCGTCGATCTTGCGGAAAGCGATGGGAAATTCTCTATTTCCGCCCTTTCGTTTTCGGCTGCGGTAGAGGATGTGGGAGAGGTCGTCCCTGCCCGTGCGCCTCAGCGAGGTTGGCTGCTAGGCGGACTTGGGACCGACAGCCATTCGATGGCGGAAACGATGTTGCTCGATCCGTCGCAAGGCGTACCCATGGGGCGTCCATCGTCGGACTCGATTTCCGAAAAGCCAACGGACGGCACACCATCGCTTCGTTCCCAAATCAAGGCGTATCAATCGAGTCGTGGCACCATCTCGCGCGTGCTGCAAACCCTGGCTTCTGAGCTTTCTCCCATGACGCCGGAGCAAAGCCAAGCACTGCTCGGTTGGGCTCGTGACAATTTCCCAGGAATCAACGAAGAACCCGAGTTCAAGCGTCTTGTCGAACACCATCGGGCCGTGGTCGACGACAGGGAAGCGAGCAAGCAGAGTCGTCTTGAATACGTGGCATTGCAGGCAGTACGGGAGTTGTCATCGCTGTATAATCCGCGCAACTCCCTTGGTACGGAGATCGATCTCATTCAGTTTCTGACGCGTGTGCGGGACACGCTCGACATGTTTTTCCGAACCTTTATCCCGCTTCGGGATGGGCATCGGCAATTCAAGTCGGAGATGGATATTCGGCCGGCGACACCGTATCTCGACAGTCCGGCCGCACGGGCGGCAGCGGGTGTAAGCCGCGCGAAAACGCCACAGGCTCTAGCGGAATTATTGCTGGGTTCGGCGGATGAGCAAATGGCGGCGCAAAAGGCAATCGAGGGGACGTTCGCAGACCTGATGATCCATCAAATCGCATTGCTCAGTGGCGTGATGCGAGGAGTACATGCCTTGATGCAGGAGCTGGCCCCAAGCACGGTGGAAGCACAATTGGAAGAACGTCGCCGAAAAGGAGATACGGGTTGGATGTTTGGTCCGTATCGATTCCGTGAGTTGTGGAAGGTTTTTATCGCTCGTCACGCAGACCTGACAGAAAGCGAAAAACAGCTTTACTCCCACGTATTTGGACATGATTTCATCCGGGCTTACGCCCAGCTTTCGGGAGAAGCGGGTTCCCATGTTCCTTCCGAATCGGATCGGAATCGGCCACATGAGGGATAACCATGGGGGCCTACTCACGATGGGGTTCGGTACATGCTTGGTTCGAAACCCTGGGTATCCTCACATGCCTGCAAATGGCATCGTGCGGTTCCACCATCGTTCCTGTCCGAGAGCCAAAAAAACAATGTGAAATCCAGAACATAACGTTATCCGTCATCGCTTCGGACACCATCAATCCAAGCCCCGAAGGCTCCGCTCGGCCGGTGGTTCTGCGCGTATATCAACTCAAAGACGAAATCGCATTCGTCAACGCCACGTATGAAGACGTATGGCGCAAGGACCAACAAGTGCTTGGGGCCAGTCTTGTCGTGCGGGGAGAGACATACGCTTATCCCAACACACGAACGGAAATCGCATTTCAGCGCAATCCGGAAGCGGATTCGTTGGTCATTGCGGCACTATTTCGAGATTACCAAGGCAAAAGTTGGTTCATCTCTTTCGAATTGCCCCCGGCGCCAGGCAAGGGAGATTGTCATATCGAGGGCTGTGAGGGTGATTCCTGCGGCATCGATTTCAATCCGAGATACGCAGTGTGGCTCGATGACATCCGTGTCGAAGAAGGCTCCCAGCATCTGCAAGACGTGACGGAACAGCATCGGGTTCGCGTGGTTCAGCTTGGCAAAACCGCCCCTCAAGCCCCCCCGAAAGGGGATGCGAGCAAGCCATGATTCACAAGCTCGTTTGGACAGAAGGCCTGTTCATCACGCAACACCACTTCCAGCAATTGGATCGCTATCACGAAGCTTTGCTTGGCGAACGGTTGCGAGCTGCTCTTGCGTGGGAATGGGGGGTCACCCACCTAGAAATCGATGAGCGGGCCCTTTCGTCCAACCAACTTTTGGTCTCCCATCTTTCCGCGGTATTGCCCGATGGTACGGCCCTCGACTGTCACGAGGGCAAGCCCGACGCCATCCCGCCTCGCTCTTTTGCGTCCGAGTTCTCACCCCAGTTGCAATCCCTCGACGTCAGCGTTGCTCTGGTCCACGAAATGCTCGGGGCCACGAACGTGGATCTGGATGGATCGTCGATTCACGTAGCTCGTTACGCACGCAAGCAGGAGTACGTCGTGGATGCGAATACGGGCACGGGCGAGCAGCCCGTGGATCGAGCACACCCCTTGATTCGCCTTCTTTTTGGCGATGAAGTGAAGGGTTCTTTCGACGCAATCCGCATTGGACAGCTCGTCCGTGGGCCCACGGGTTCCGTGCAACTCAGACCGAGCTGTGTTCCTCCCTGCTTGCGAGTGAGCGCTTCGCCCTGGCTCTTGCAAGGATTCCGCCGCCTTCTCACCATCATGACCGCGCGACAGCGTTCTTTCGCACAAGCGCGTCGTCAACGAACGGCAGGCAGCATCGAAGTGGATGCCTCCGATACGTTGCGGTTTCTATTTCTCGACGTTCTCAACACGAACATCCCGATTTTTTCGCATATTGTCGATTGGGGAACCGTGCATCCCGAACAAGCCTATCTGGTTATATCAGGCCTGGTCGGTCGTTTGTGTTCTTTCACGGATGTGGATCCAACCACGATTCCCAAGTTCGACTATCTCGATCTCGGGGCCACGTTTGCACCGCTATTCGATATGGGCTCGAGGATGCTCGAGTCGATCATATCGGAGCGGTACACGGAAATAGAGCTTCATCGTCGTGAAGATGGGGTGTTCGTGGGACGGGCGACGGGCGAACAGATCATGAGTTCGGACTACTTTTTGGCGGTTTCCGGGACATTGCCGGAAGCGCAGGTTCGCGAGCGATTACCCAAAATGATGAAGATTGCTTCCGTGAATCAAATTCAAGCGATTTTGAAGTCCGCGGTCAATGGCGCTCAGCTCGAATTGGAATACCGCCCCCCCTCCGCGCTTCCGCTCAAGCCCGGGACAACGTTTTTCCGACTGCAACGAACACCTGATTTTTGGCCGGATATTGCATCCACCGGAACTTTTGCGTTGTTTCATCCTTTCGACCCGCAAGTGCTGACGCTCAAGTTATACGCCATCGAATCGGATAGAACGCCATGACATCGCCTTCCTCACCCCTGCAAGCGGTTTATTGGTCGTGCGGGGAAGCGCTCGCCTTGGCCTCGCACATCGGTTCATCGCCGGATCTTCCTTCGGCCTTCGAACTCAAACAACGATTCCTATCGTTGCTTGAACAGGTAGCCGAAAAAGCAACGCGCGCGGGATTGTCTCGCGAAGACATGGAAGACATCCGCTATGCCATCGTGGCGTTCATCGACGAGCAGGTTCTGCAATCGCCGTGGGACGGAAAACAAGAATGGATGATGGAGCCGTTACAGCTCGAGTACTTCAATGAGACGACGGCTGGGGAGGGATTTTTTTCGCGACTTGCGGTGATTGAATCTCGTCCGGAGCGAGTGCATGTCATGCAAGTTTACTATTTATGTCTCGTGCTTGGGTTTCAGGGTGTGCATGCCATCAAGAACCCCGAGGCTCTCGAAGCGCGCATCGAAACTCTCGCCGCCAAGCTTTCCGCACAACTACCTGCTCAAGACAGGATCAGTCCCCACGGCATTCCCGCCGATAGCGGTCGTCAACGCGCCACCAAGTCGTTGCCCATCATCCATGTTGGGGTCGCCATCGTATTGCTTTCTATCGTGGCATATTCAGCCTTACGGATTGCCATCATGGCGTCGGCTTCGGATGCGGCATCGACGATACAACAAACGGCCTCCTCGATTCCCATCAGTCCTTCGGAAGGGAAGTAAACAACGATGTGGCTCATCCTGCTCGCAGTATTGTTGATTGCCGGAGGTTGGGTTGGAGGGTGGCTTCTGGGATGGCCGTTATGGATCGAGATCTCCCTTTCGGCCTTGATCGTCCTTGTCACCGTCGGGATCATCGTTTTTCGGAGACTGCGTGCGATTCACGCAGCGCGGGCTCTCGAACGCGAAATCCTGGCACAGGCCGAAAAACATGCCGCTACCGCTCGACCGGATCATCGGGCCGAAATTCTTGCCCTTCAAGACAAGATGAAACAGGGAATCGGCGCCCTGAAAAAATCCAAACTCGCCGTCGCATCCGGTGGTGGCGCGCTCTATTCCTTACCCTGGTATGTGATCGTGGGCCCTCCAGGTGCTGGAAAAACCACGGCTCTTCGTCACTCGGGCCTTGTGTTTCCTTTTCTCGATCCGAGCCAGGATGGCATCAAGGGTCTTGGTGGCACGCGCAATTGCGATTGGTGGTTCACCAACGAGGCGGTGTTGCTCGACACGGCGGGGCGATATGCCACTGACGATGATGACCGGGACGAGTGGTTTGCTTTCCTCGACATCCTGAAAAAACACAGGGCTCGCACGCCGATCAACGGCATGCTCGTGGCCATTAGTGTCACGGATCTGGCTGGGCAACCGGAAGAGCGAATTGAACAAGCCGCCCAGATACTGCGTGCGCGCATCGACGAAGTCATCTCGCGCTTGCAGATGGTGGTGCCAGTGTATGTGGTGTTCACGAAGATGGACCTCATCGATGGGTTCGTGGAGTTTTGGGAAGACCTTCGAAAAAGCGAACGCGAGCAGATGTGGGGAATGAGTTTCGAGCTTCAGCGCCCCAAGGACTTCGAGCCAGCCAAGCAATTTGCCAAGGAATTCGACCTGTTGACCGAAAGGGTGCATGCCAGATCCATAGCGCGCATGCGAACCACGCGTCGTGCCGAGGCACGAGCAAAGGTGCTTCAGTTTCCGCTCGAATTCACTTCGTTGAAAAGTGATCTCGCGCTGTTTTTAGAAACGCTATTTCAAAAAAATGCCTACCAAGAAACCCCTCTGTTCAGAGGAGCATATTTCACGAGCGGAACCCAGGAAGGCCGTCCCCTCGACCGCGTGATGGCGGGCATGGCCAGTGCTTTCGGACTGCGCCTCGACACGGCCCCTGGAACGCAAACCATTGATCCTAAAAGCTATTTTTTGACGGAGATGTTTCAAAAGGTCGTATTTCCCGACCGGCATCTCGCCGTTCGCACCGCCGTGGAAGCACGTCGACGGATGTGGCTTCAAGTCGGCGTCGGCGTGGGTGCCGTAAGTCTCGGCGCTGGCATTGTCATTCCAGGATTGATTGGATACCTCAACAATCGAACTCTGATTCAGGACAGCCTTTCCGAAACGCAGCAAGCACGGCTTGTTGACCCGAACGATCGGGGCGAGCTTTCTTCACGCATCGACGCGTTATCGCATTTACGCGGGCACCTGGACCGGCTCGACCGCTGGGAAGCCGACGGAGCGGATTGGAATCATCGCTTCGGCATGTACACGGGACAAACGCTACGTCCCGCGGTCCAGGCAAAGTACGCGTCCACCATGAACGAAAGCTTCGTGATTCCATCAAAGACGAGACTGGAACAACGTCTGGCGGCATTTCATGCAGCGGGACAAGCGGGAGCGATTTCTCCCGAAGTGTATGTTCGTTATTACGATACGTTGAAGACTTACCTCATGCTCACCGAAGCGGAGCATCTGGATATCGCCTGGGCAACACCGCGTTTGGGTTCTGAATGGGCGGAGTACTTGCGGGTGGCGCCTACCGATCGAGGGGCTTCCGAGTCGCTGATTCGAAAGTATCTCGAGTTGCAAAAAGCGATGCGGGTCGCTCCAGCCACCCGCGACGAGGTATTGACCGCCCAGGCCAGAGGGCAGCTTCGAAATACGCCTCGCATTCTTGGAGACTTCGAACGCCTCATGGATACCATTCGCCCAGGAACGGTTCCGATCGGGCGTGCTACCGTATTCGGCGCCTCTGCGGCAAACCGATACATTGTATCGCGAGCAGGGGTGAGTGTGGATGGGGTGTATACGCGGCTTGGCTGGGAGCGAGTCAAAAAGGAACTCGATGCTCTCGAAAAAACGATGGCGGGAGAGGCATGGGTGTTGGGGGAAGGGTCTTTCGACCCGAAAACGGCGGTAGCGGATGTTCGCAAACTCTATTTCGAAAAGCATACGATCGCATGGGAGCGATTTTTGCGGGATCTGGATATCGAAAAGCCGCGTAATGTGGAGGAAGCCTTACCGCAATTGCTTGCGTTGACGGAGCCCGAATGGCCTGTATTGCGGCTCGCTCGCGTCGTACAAGACAATGTGGTGCTCGAACTCACGGCGCAAGAAGCTGGGTTCAAAAGCTCCGTGAAAGATGACCTCGGAGCCGTGATGGACGCGGCCAAGGCGATACAAGCGGGCGATGCGGGGGCTGTTCTGGCGAAGCCTCATTATCCCTCCCCTATGGAAAGACAATTTCGTCAGTTTCTGCAGTTTTCGATCCCACCCACGCCCGACAAGGCCGACGCCCCTCCAACGCCGACTGCCTTGGGCCAATACCACGGTGTGCTGAGCAAATTGATTGCGGTGTTGACCGATCACAAAAACAAGGGAGCTGATGCCAGAGGAGATATCAAACCCCTGGAGACGGAGTTCCAGGAGGCGTATCGAGCGGTTGTGAAGATGCTCGCGGAGCAGGACTCCTATACGCGAGAGCTACTTCAAAACCTTTTGTTGAAACCGATCACCTTGAGTTGGGGCAGTGTGGTCAATGATGCGGCGGGCGCGTCCGGAGCGTTTTGGGAGATCAGCGTGTATCGTCAGTGCCTCACCAAGCTTCACAGCGCTTATCCGTTTGTGGCTGATGCACAACGCGACGTCTCTCTCCAGGACTTCACTGAGTTTTTCCGTCCTGAGACTGGCACCCTTTGGTCCTTCTACAACCAAAACATCAAGACTTCGGTGGAGAAACGAGCCGGACACTTCGTCCCTTCGCAGCGCTTCGAACAAAAAAGCCCTTATTCGATAGGATTTTTGCGCTTTCTCGAACGAAGTGACGAAATCACGCAAACGTTTTTCGACGATGGTGGCAAGACGCCATCGGTTGAATTTCAAATCAACCTGCATTCGGTGAGCCCGAATGTGGCGGAAGTCACGCTCGAGATCGATGGCAAACCATTTACGTATAAAAACACGCCCGAAGACTGGATGGTGGTGTCATGGCCCGCGAAGGATGCGAAGACACGAGGGGCGAAGATTCGGATCCGAGGTCTGTCGGGATTGGTGGAAGAACTACTAAACGAAGGGGATTTCGGGCTATTCCGACTGCTTGCCCGTGCAAAACTCGATGTTGGAACCGCGGGGGGTAGACCCGGTGAACCGAAAACCATCGTGGCCACGTGGTTTTCCGAGTCACAACAAGCAGAAGTAAAAATGGATCTGAAGCCTTTGCGCTCCATGCATCCTTTTCGAAAAGGTTTCTTCAGCGATGTTCGGTGCCCACGGCTGATCAGCGAAGGGGGAAGGTGATCGATTGTTTTCCTGGTTCAACCCATGGCGTCGTCGTCGGACCGCCTTGATTTGTTTCGGAAAAATCCCGAGTGACGCGGAATTTTTGCGATACGGGACATGGAACGACGCGGCGGTGGAGTTGCAACGATGGCTGGAAAAGGCTTCGGAATACGCTGCTACTCGTCATAAGGACACGTGGAAACTCCTGGATTCCCAATCACCCCTGCGTTTTTTATTTCGCTGCACACAACAAGATACCGCATTGGCAGGCGTCGTGATTCCTAGCTCGGACACCTTGGGACGTGCGTTCCCTTTGATGCTCGCGGCTGAAATTTCAGTTCGACACGCCGGTCGCTGGGCTCATACCCTTCCCATTGCCCTTCAACCATTCTTCGACCAAGCCGCTCAGATGATCTCACGGATTCATGCAGCCTCCGATCTGAAAGATGCCGATGAATGGCTGCGCGACCTGCAGCTATCCACTCTCGAACGCTTGCAAGATCATGAGCAGCCCTACGAAGACTGGGCTTGTGGACAACCCCTTCACGCTTTGCTCCATCGCTTGCTTGGTTCCCAAGGGGAAAGCATGTTGCACACCTTGTTCGAAGCCACCGATCCATTCCGAAATGTGGAAGCACCATCCACGAACTTGAGTCTGCTTGTCCCCCTACAAGCTCCGGAAGACCTCACACTGTGTTTTTGGCTCCATGTTCTTCGGTGCGCTTACGGTTGGAAAAAGACAGTGCCCGGTTTCTTCGCCCACGGCCAAAGCGCCCTCATCCCCCTGGGCGCAACCGCTTCTCCCTCCGTGCTGATCGATTGCTGGCTCCCTGACCAGCCTAGTCAATACGTTTGCAGTGCTTCGACCGATACGTCGAAATACTCCACCACGCTACCGGATCGTATAAGGGAGCTGTTGGATACCCACAATGCCACGGCATTTCAGCTAGCGTCTCGATTCGAGAGCTGCAACCGCAGCCATCATCCCTAGTTCGAACGAGCCGATATCCGCTTCAGCAACCCCGCCGCACAGGCCACTTCGATGGCACGCAATGCCGACGGAACATTGATGAGCCGTGCGGCGATCAACGAACCGATGATATCCCCTTGCGACCGACCATCTCCCGCCGCGCCAACGACTTTGAGCACTTCAGGAGGCCACGCGGCCAAACGCATCGTCTCCGGAATCTCGGCAACCCCAACGAGCAAATCATCCATTTGATGTTGATGCTGCTCGAGCCATGTTTCTTCCGGTTGCGAGAGGCAAAGGCCCGCTAGCATCAACGGAGCCAACTCCAAGTCGAGGGGAAATTCCACACGACTAGGGGCAACGCCGCGGTAAAACGTGATCGCGCCCGATGTCCAGGTGAATATCTCAGTGATTCTGTCTCGGCCTTGATCTCGAATGGCCCTGAAGATTTGCACCGCGTCCACGAGATTCAAAGCAATGAGAGTGTCGCCAAGACGACCGTCATACCTAGGAAGCACGGCCAACGCCAAATCCAACTCCTCGCGTTGGATGAGGCCACGACGCACGAGATACTCTCCAAAAAGCTCTTTTTTATCCGTGGAGGCAACGTGGATCACCTTGGCTTGGGCAAGATAGATTTCTTTGCGAGTGAATAGTCCCGACGGCTGCGTGCGTTCGGCAAAAAGAACACCCGTTTCCCGATGGGCCAACATGTCCACGAGCACCGAAAGCATGGACGTTTGTGGCAAATCCCCACGATAATCCGGAGCCCCAGGGTCGTGCAGTTGCGTGGTGGTGGTCGTCGAGGGAGGAATATGGCGGGCAAGCTCTGGAATCGCAGCCACTTGCTCAAAACCTTCCCCATGCAAATCCACCTCATCGTGGGCTTCGAGACGGCCTGTCGTCGTCCACTCGATCAACTTCGCAAGAGACGACGGGCCCCACGTCTCCCCTTGTCGCGTGCGAACCATGGCCGCGAGTTCCTCAAAGCGATGGGGAATCCGCTGAGCGTTGGGATCCACACAGGCTTTCCAGGAGCTAGCTGTGTTGCGCGCCCACTTCACCGCCTGTCCCAACGCTTGCCGACATCCATCCATATCGTGCAAAATAAAGGGCTCCAACGCCGATCGGAATTGCTCCGCCGTACGAAATCGATCGCTCGGCGCTCGAGCCAACCCTCTCTCGAGAACGGACATCAACCCCGCTGGCAATCGATCGGCGTGGTCATACAGCGCATCGATACGACCATCTCGAATGGCCAACAATACGGCAAGCTGCCCACTTCCGGGAAACAAGGGTTGATTGATCAAAAGCTCCGACAATACGACCGCCAGCGAAAAAAGATCCGCTCGATGATCGAAATCCTCTCCCGCTACTTGCTCGGGACTAAGGTAGGCATATTTCCCTTTGAGTGGATGAGTGTTCGCGGAAGATGATTCCGGAGACAACAAGCGAGCGATCCCGAAATCACCGAGTTTTACTGCCCCATCCCAACTCAAATAAATATTCGATGGGGTGACGTCGCGATGAACGACAGCGAGCGGATGACCCGTGTCGTCCACAGCCGTATGAACACAAGCCAGTGCGGAGCAAACCTCATGCGCCATGAACATCGCAACGGACGGTGGGATTGGATGATTCTCGTTCTGTGCGCGACGCATCAATCGATAAGCGTCAACACCGTCTACATATTCCATGGCGAGATAGGGTTCACCATCGACCGAACCGGCTTCATATACTTCCACGACATTGGGGTGTTGCGCCGCGCGATGCAAGCGCGCTTCCATGGCAAATGTTCCCACATTATGTGGGTTTTCAAGCACACCAGGAAGCAGACGCTTGATGACGAGCCGACTCGCGGGCCACGAACCATTCACGGGCCGTGCAAGATAAACCTCGGAAGACCCCCCCACGGCGATCCGATGATCCAACACATATCGCCCGAAGCGAAGCGGTTTTCCTTTGACTCGATGGGGTGGCTGCCTCGACATCCGTCACCGATATGCTGATCACAACACCCAGATTTCAACCAACCGCGATCGGTTCATCACACATGAACCCGCTAATTGTATCGTATTCCGAGCACACGGCCTTGCTTGCATCAACCTTCAAAGCAACGATACATCGTCCATCGTTCGAGGATACAGCATTAGATACTTCGCGCTCCCACCATCGCTCGAAGGGACGAACAGCCCAAACACTCCCACGATCGAAGAAAATGAAACCACGGTCGTTGCGTTGGTGGGCAAACCACTGAAAACGCCTCCCGGAAGGAAGTACGGGCTGAGGCTCACTACCGTTTCAAGACCCGCATCCACGAAAGGACCTCCCGTTTTCCATAGGGCAAACGTCTCGGAAGGCACCCCAGGCTTGCCCGATACACCGTCGACTTTGACGAGCAACGGACCATGCGTGTTTTCATATGCTTCGACCGTGAGATCGGTCAACGCCACACCCTCGATCGGAGTTGGTTCACCCGAACCAACCTTCTTCGCACAACCTCGTAACGAAGAATTGACTTGTAACAACAACTCACGCTGGGAAGGGTTCACATTATAACGCCACGCATGAGCTAGAACGTTGACGCGGTCCCCCACGGCAAGCGATTCGAAATGCTTCGCGGTATTACCAGAAACAAATAGTTTCATGGCGTGATGGGCACCCCCTTGGAAAGACGCGTAGGTGAGGGCATCCTGCAAAAATACCTGACACGCCGCTCCAGCACTGCATTTTCCACGCGAGATGGCCGTCACATACAACCCGGTGATCCACACTTCCGTGGGCGAATCAGGATTGGCCGACCATATTTCCGGCAGCGTCTGGTCCGCAACCCCCGGTGGCTGCGCATCGCATGTCGGCCAACTGGGATTCGCGTCCGGCTCAGGACCATCCGAAACAGAAGCCTCCTGCACATCCGCTTGCCCATCAGGCAGAACATCCGCCCCTGTATCCGTCGAGCCTTCCAAAACAGGTTCCAAGTCCTGCGGTGCGTCAACCGCTCCACCATCCGGTGGCAAGGCCTCATCAGCCCCGTCCGGCAACGCCTCTTGCGCTGCATCCACCCCAACGTCCGAACCGGGCGAGGACGCATAGTCTGTCGTCGAATCGCTCGACCCACAAGCGGTCGAAACCACACCCAAGAAAGCAACCGATATAGCAACGAGTCGTGTCATGGAAGAATTGTAGCCCTGCAAGCGCTGGATGCCCCAGGATTTGTCTCTCGATGATGCATGGTATGAAGAATGAGGAAGGACTCGATCAATAGGGGTTGTCGTCGTCCTTGGGCTTGGGCGGCGGTGTCGTCGTCTTGGGGGGCGTCGGCGTCGTCTTGGGGGGCGTCGGTGTCGTCTTGGGCGGCGTCGGTGTCGTCTTAGGCGGCGGCGGTGTCGCTGTCTTCGGTGGCTCCACCGTCTTGGGTGGCTCGACAGTTTTCGCCGGTTCCTCGGTCTTGGCAGGCTCCGCTGTCTTCGCTGGCTCTTCCGTTTTCGCAGGCTCGGCTGCAGATTCGGCTGGCTCCGCACTGGCTGCCGCCTCGGGCGACGCCGTCGAAGGGTCTACCTCAGGCTGTTGGACAGATGTCGCCGGCGGTGGCGCGGAAGGCACCGTGACCGTGGCAATGGGTTGTTGACCAGAGGGTTGCTCGAGCGCTGGCAAAACGACGAAGTACCCGATGACGGCGACCACGCCGATGACAGCGGCAACGCCGAGAAGCACACGCATGGAACTGCCTTCAGCCTCTTCTTCATGAGACGACGGAGGTTCCTTGGCTTGCACCGCGGCGACTTTGGGTTTCGATTCGGAACGTGGAGGCGGCGGCGACGAATCCTTCGTCTCTTTTTCGGAAGGGGCCTCTTCGTCTGGTTCACGGGGCGGAATGGACTTGGATTTCGCCGGTTTTTCCTCCTCCTTTTTCTTCTCGGGCTCTGGTTCCGATGGCTCATCGTCGGCGGAGGGTATGGGTGTGGTATCCGCCGGCGACGGCTTGGGAGGTTCCGCTTCCTTTTTGGGTTCCTCGATCGCCGCACCAATCTCTTCGAGCGAGCCGCCCGCGCCTTTGAGAGCCTCCGCAAGCAGTTCGGCAGCTTGCTTCATCACGGTGCGCTCTTCGGGCGGAGGCATTTCTTTTTCGCTGTCGGTCTTGGGGAAAAACCCTCCTTCCGCCGGCTTGTCTTCCTCTTTTTTCTCCATGTCAGAAGGCAACGCCACGGCTCCAAGCCCTAGCATCGTGGCCTTCTTCGACTTCATCGGCGCGATGGGGGCCGGCTCCTCACTGACAGCCGCGGGCTTGTCCGCCGCTGGTTCCCCGCGTTCATCAGAATCCTCGAAAGCCGACGGCGTGTCCCCTTTCGTATCCACGATTCGATCGATCACCTGACGAGAGGTTTCGTCGATTTTGAGAAACTTGACGCCCATCCCGGAAGGACGCTCTTCCGTGGCTTGGGCCGCCTCACGCTTCCATACGACACGCCCCACACCACCAATGATGGCCTGGTCCTCGGCAATTCTGATTTCGAATTTGAGCAAAGTACCTGGTGGAAACGGGGACGGTGTTTTGATGAAAATGCCACCCCTGCTCACATCGTGCGAATGATGCTCGATAAACTCGTCAATCGTGGCGCTCTTGTAGCGCACTGTCATCGTCAGCACCTTCGCACGCGGGTCTTTTCGGGTGTCTTGAACCATCTCGTCGTCACTCCTATGCCTTCATGGCAACAAGGACATGCCTGGACGGGTCACTGTCTCGTCCGATGGCTATGGTAGCCGAGACTGGACCTGAATCCCAAACTCCTTGCACAGGCATCCCTCATTGGACCCCCCATCCTATCACGAATGCGTCTGCGGGAGCGGAAACATGATAGAACACCCCCCCATGAACCAAGAACGATTTCGCAGGGTTGCGCGTCGTGGGGTTCGCATGACCGCAATCCTCCGGATCGACGGAAATCCCGCCGACTGCCCGGTTACCTTGCTCGACCTGGGGCTAGGTGGAGCACGTCTGCAAATCGAACAGGCATTGCCCACCGGGACGGAAGCATGGCTCGAGTTGATGACGCCCCTGCGCTGGGACCCTCTGGTGCTACGAAGCAAAGTGGTTTGGTCGCGCTACGACAGCGGCAAGAGCCTGGTTGGCTTGCAGTTTTTTCACGAGAGCCATTCGTTGCTTTATTCGCTGTTCGAATTGCTCAACACCTCGGAATTTGAAGGGGAATCATAGGTGTTCCGCGCCGATCGGAAAAAGATCGGCCACGGCCGATCCTCGCGGAAACGACACTCAGACCGAGGCAATCACCTCTTCGAGCATGCCTCGAACTTGCTTTGCCACCTCTTTGAGGTTGTCCCTATTTCCAATCGACTCGAGCGGGTCCACCGCTCGCACCTCGACCCCCCCCTGCACCTGGCGAACGATGATGTTGCAAGGCAAAAACACCCCAATCGTGGGATCGATCGACAACGCCCGATGAGCCATGGTTGGGTTACAAGCCCCCAAAATCGTGTAGGAAGGGAAATCAACCCCAATCTTCGCCTTGAGCGTCGCGGCCACATCAATGCTGGTCAACACGCCAAAGCCCTTCCCCTTGAGCGCTTCCGGAATGCGTTCGAGCGCTTCGGAAAAACTCACGGTAAGGAGTCGGTGCAAATGAGTCGGCTCAGCCATGGGAAACACTCCTGGGAATCAGCGAAAATATTCGCATGAACATAGTCATCAACAACGGTGCATAGCCCGCCAACCTTGCGCTTGGCATCGGTTGGATGCAAGTGAGAGAACTCATGAGTGAAAAGGATTCCGCAAGCCCACAAATCGTCAGCCCTGACATCATTGCCCGAGCGCAACGAGGCGAGCGCGAAGCGGTAACCCAGCTATTCGGTGATCACCTGGGAACGGTGCATCGTTTCGCCCTTCGGATGTGCCGAGACGAAGATCGCGCTCGCGACATCGCCCAAGAAAGCCTGCTCACCGCTCTGAAGTCCCTGGATAGTTTTCGAGGCGACGCCTCTTTCAGCACATGGCTGTTCACCATCACACGAAGTCATTGCGGTCGCTTACGACGACGTTCCGAACGAGAATCCGTGAGCGAAGATGGGGATGTGGTGACCGATAACGCCGCCTCAGAAGAACCTTTGCCCGATGCGTTGGCCGCTCACGGCGAAGTCACTTCCGTCGTGGAACAAGCGCTCGATGCCCTCGATCCCGAAGAACGGGAAGTCGTGTTGCTACGCGATGTCGAAGGACTTTCCACGAAAGAAGCCGCTGATGCCCTGCAAATTTCCGTCGCAGCCCTGAAAAGTCGCCTTCACCGCGCCCGCTCGTCGCTCCGAGAAGCCGTCCGCCGCGTCGTAGAACCCACGGAATTCATTGATCAATTCACCGATCCCGGCTGTCCGCCCATCATCGAGGCCTTCTCCAAAAAACTCGAAGGCGACCTTTCCGTCGCCGATTGCGATTCGTTCCAACAACATATCGCTTCTTGCCCCGCCTGCGCACAGCGATGCGCGTCCATCCAAGCCGTCTTGGGTGCATGCGCTACCTTGCGAACCCACCCTCCCTCGACCAACCTGCAAACCATCATCGACCGCACCGCCCTCGCCATCCGTAAGCAAGCCTCGACCGAATAACTCCCCCCAACTCAGAAAATGTCATTCGCGATGCCGGATCAGACCAAAGCGCGCATTGACGTCGATCCACGGAAAAACATGACGATCTTTCGGTGAGTCGTACACACACCGCTTTTTGTCACGGTCCGTCGTAACGAATTCCGTCTCCTTTTTGAGCGGCGACCAATGGTGCGCCCGCTCACACATCGACGTCATATCGCAACGTTCAAGTAACCGCGTGGTGGCATTAATCACGCGCGTGGATCGCCCCAACGCATCACTCGCAAGTACTTGCGTGTCCTGGGGAGCCCCACGGGACATATGACGCAACGAGTAATATGTGAGTTCCAACGTTTCAGGGAGATCTTGCTCCATCGTCACGCCACGAAGCGTCGAGGTAGGAGCATGGGCAACGATCTGCAACTCCCGATGAAAGTCGGTGGCCCGCTGCACCGTAAGGGAATGTACTCCTCCCAATACACGTACGAATACGGGCGAATCCACCACGGCCCGCGCGAAACGAAGAAACGATGCCACGACCTCCGACGAAAATAGCACCTGATAATGCTTGAGAAACCGCTCACCCTCGACCATGGCCCGCTCAAATTTTTCGGAACCATACACGCCATGAGCCGACCCGTTGAACGCACTGTACAAAAGATTACGGCACACCAATCGGTCGAGAAGCCTCTGTTGTTCGGGTGTTCCTCCTCGCAACAGACTCTCCGCAGCAAGTGCGTTGGCACACCCCTGGCTATACCCCATGAGCCCGTAAGGACCCTCGATCGATTCGATGCTCGAGATGATCCGCCTGGCGTTTTCTTCCAAACTCATCGCCGTTCCCGTAGGCGCGCGAATCACCCGAACCCCTCGCTGCTCGCCCAATCGCGCGAAAGCATCCTCCAATTCCGCCCCGGATTCTCCTTCCGTAATGACGCCCATCGCGCTGATGACCGTAAAGTCCAAATGCCCCGGCAACGGATCGATGAGCAATCGTACGAGCGGATCACGCTCGAGCTTCTTTCGGTCCTTGTCTTCGTACAACAGAACGTCAAGCACCGATCGAAGCAAATCTTGCTCTCCCCGGAATCGGTTGCGTCCTGTCCTATAATGCAACCAGGGCCGCACCCTATCGACATCCTGCTGATAGTTGCGCACCACCGACAACACTTTGAGCGCTTGCTCGTTGCGTATCCAAAATGCTTTGAACCAAGGCGCCTGAAACGCCATCCTGTCGTGCTGAAGAAGCTGCGCACAAGCATCAAATGCATCATGGTAGAGCGCCATGGCTTTGCGTACTGGACCGCTCGCCTTGTCTTTGAATTGGCATTCCATCCCCACGGCATCCGCGCGCTCGATCGCTTTTCTAGCCTGTTGTATGAGCGTCTTGTCCCGACTCCGTGACCGATACGCCACGGGTACCTCATGCCGCTTGACCTGCAGGTGCGACTTCAAAGCGTAGGACGCATCCGCACGCGCGAGAATGGTATCCGCCAATTCCGACAATGCCTTCCAATAACTGTCTCTCGCACGGCTTCCCCCAGCCATGAAATCACGCCGACGCGGCACCGCCAGGCCCAGCTTGTCTCCCAGCAACGACGGCAAATCTACCGGATCGGATAGATGATCCTGCTCTTGTTCCAGAAAGGCAAAGAGAATGCCCGTCAACGCTCGCGGATTGTGCTGCCCAATCTCCGCGAACACGTCGAGCGTGAAACGCGATGGCCGACCCCGCATCAAATCGATCAACATCCGATTGTTGATCTGCGTTTGCCGGTTCTGTCGGTCGAGCGCCAATCCCGCTTTCAACAGCACCGCCACATCCGAAGGTCCCAACGCACAGGCCGGCGGCCAGTGGGATCGATCATCCCACGCACCATCGCTCACCTGCGCGGGGTCCAACCCGTCGGCCACCGCTTCCCCCAAAAATGTCCCAATCACCACATCCTGAAATGCATACTCCACCCCCCCATACGCATCGGCGATTCTCTCCACGCGTCGTTTGACCGCGCGAACAAACGCCAACCACTTGCGTTGATTCGAACCCCACGACGTGTCCGCACGTCGCAAACAATAGTCGATTTGTTCGATGGTGAGCCGTGGTGCCAAGCGACAGAGCGTGTCGATCTGCTCTTGCGTCATGGCTGCTTCGAGTTGCTCGTAAATCATCCCAGCGCTTGGATAGCCTTCCAATTGCTCTTGAAAGGCCGGCTGCGATATCAACGGCTCTAGCGCTACGGCAGGTTGCACATCGAGCGGCTCCATCGGCCCCAACAGAACGTCCAGCCAACGAACGATGCCTCCGATTTCATAGTCGACATCGAATTCATCCAAGTACTCCCTGAGCAGACTCTTGACTTCTTTGACATCGATCCCCCGCGCCTCGGTCACGTTCTTGACCTGCGTGGCAATCCGTTGCGCCTGCGATTCATCGCCCGCAAGCACAAGGGACAGAAATCGCGCCATGGCAGGACGTGTAATGAAATGCCGCAATTGTCGAATGGCGGAACGCTGCGCAAGCGTTCGCAATCCCAATACGATATCGCGCCCAAGCGACATCCGGTCCGCCAGCTCCGGACTCAACAACTCCAGGGCCGACAACACATGCCCAAGGGCTTCTTCCGATCGCAATAGCTCCGCAAGATGCTCCGGATCCGCCGCGGGATTCAATAGCGTGTTGAAGTACCGAATCCCATACAATCCCTGCCTTTCTCCACTGAAAGACAATCGCCCCTCCGGGCTCAAATGAACCGTCAACTCACCTTGCCTCAAATCCGTCGCCAACAGCGATGCCGTTCTCTCACCCGCATGCAGCAAACACGGTTGCCCATGCATGTCCCACATCACGTCCAGCACCATCGCCCCAACCCCCGAAGAAGTCACAGAAGCCTCTTTGGCTCGCAAAGCAATCTTCGTTCCCGGAGCAAATTCGACCCTTCGGTCCTCAATCACCACCTGCGCACGATCCAACAACGCCCCCACCTTCGATTCGCGAAAATCAACACGATACGCATTGGTCAACGCAAAATCCGCAACTGCCGTCGCATGAACATCCACATCGCCACTAAGCTGCCCCACCAATTGCCCCGCTTCGATCGATAGCTCCGGGATCCCCGGAACTTGCTTGATCACACTCATGTCCACCGAAGCACCAACCCCCAAATCAAGATGCCACAACCCATCGGCGCCAAGCTCAAGGGCACCCGTGATGCGCCCCGTCGGAACCCGAAGCTGCCTTCGCATCCCTACCTCTTGCACCACCATGTCGTGACGCGTGCTCACGTCGGAAGAAAATCCGATGCGACGACTCATCGGCCACAAATCAATGTTTGGACCCGCAATCGTCAATCCACCCGCCCCACCATCGATCCGAAGGTCTTTCAAGGACAAATCCAATGTCGAAGTTCCCGTGGCAAAAGGATGTGCCGCATCAACCTCGATTTCGACCCGCGGAATCACCGAACCCGATGCCACCGTATTTTCCGTATGCACGCGCAATCGCGAAGACCACGCACCTTGCTCCGGACCCAGGTCCTCGACGAGGGCCCGAACCGATAGATGCATGCCCGGTTCGGGAAAACCAATGACAAGATCGTCCGCATCCACGATCAAAGTATCGCCTTGCCTCTTTCCAGTCACTCGACCATCCACCGAAAGCTCCGCAGGCGGCGTCACATTCACTCTCCAATCCGTTTGATCCACGGCTTTCGCTTGGACGAGCACATGCGGAAGCTGCCCTCGCAACGACACATGCCCCACCCAGGAGGCAATAAGGTCACGCATCCCCACGATCGCTTCGTCGAGACGAACACGATCCTTTTTCAAATCCGCCGAGGCAAGCGGTTGATCCGAAAGCAAATCATCCACCGACGCATAGGGGATTGGCAATAGAACCGCGGGAAGCACCACATCTTGAAACGGAATCGCGGGCATGTTGCCCGCGAATTGCACATGCCCCGTAAAACTCAGCGTAAGCTCCCATCGACCCGTTCGCTCACGAAATACCGGCTCTGCGTGAACGTGCCGAAGCAATACGTAACCAATCTTGTTGACCGATGGTGCCACGGCACGAAGCAAATCCACCCATCGCTGAACATCTCGCACCGCAGGTATCTTCGACGCACGAGTCGCAACCGGATTGGTCATGATCGATGACCACCCCCGATCCCGAAATAAATCCTGAATGTCGAGAAGCGTCGGAATCAGATTCGGAAGCTGTACCGCGGGCTCAAACGAAATATCCAAAGAACGCACCACACACCGCCCCTCACGCGATACCACGTCGTCCCCAGCACCACGGATCCACAACGATAACAACCCCTCTTCTTCCGGCTTTTCTGGCGGTGGACCCACCTGAACACTCGCCTTCGCCATCGTCCCTCGTGCCACCTCCACCTCGAAATGATGACGCCCCGCCAAAGGAAATCGATGAACTCCACCCGCCAACTCGATGTCCATCACCGCTGAAGCCTGAGAAAGCAGCGATGAATCGATGTCCCGTAAACAGACGTCGACATTCTCCGGAAGACGAAGAGGCGAAAACGGATCGATTCCTTCCGCCGGATAATCGCGTTTCGAAAGCGTCAGATGTACCCGAGGCGCTCGTCCCAGGGTCGGATCCCGCTCGACTCGACGAACCGTAAATGCTTCCAACGAAAGGCGCGGTGAACCCTGGGCTGCCATGATGAGACTCACGATACACACGTGTCCGCACGGGTCCACTCCCCATTGTAGACCCCGTCGCCATTGCACTCGGCCCCACGAATGCACTGTGATACTTGGAACACATCAGGCGAATCTCACGCACCCCGACGAAAGACCCGGAAATTCGATATTTATTCAATGATTTCAATACGATACATTATTTTCGGGGCAGCGTTGGCCGAACTCCCTTTCCTGAGCCTCGCCTGCTCCACCCACACTCACGTGCGCGTCGAAGGCCATCGCCTCCCCGCCGCCGTGGCGACGAACCAATTGCTCCTGCGCATGGACGTTCCCTACGACCATTGGGTCCTGGGAACCGTCCATGCCTCTTGCGAACGAAAGCAACGAGATTGCTCCGAATTCGAACTGCTCCGACACATGCGACAAGCCGCCGCAGCGTCGGGAAGCACCGCCTTCGTAGCCCCTCGATGTATCGATGAATCAAAAGGGACAACGGCCATGCTTTGCTGCCGCGCTACGATGGCACGAGCTTTGGCGCTGGGGGATCCCGCTTCGTCTCACTCCGATGCACCCCAGGAAATGCGATGGCAAGTGCGTATCGCCCAGCGTCGCATCCTGGTGATCGCGCACCCACGTGCAAACCGACATCCTCCACGCACCGACTCGGTTTTTCGACACGACATTCCCCCCGAAAACGCCATCAAGCTCGGGTCCGTACACGCTTCGTGCTCGGAGCCCTGCGAACGCGGGGATGCGGAAAAAGCATTGGAAATAGGAGCCTCCGGTCTGGGCGCGAACTCGCTATCCGAGATCCGTTGTCTCGAACAGCAAGCCTACCGTTGGCATTGTCAGGGCGTCGCGTCGTTCGTCCAACCTTCCCCTCCGACGAACACTACTTCCCCTTGAGCTTGTTGAGGGTCACCATGCCCCAACCAAGGAGCGCCGCGCCCACGATGCCAACGAACGGCATGATTCCCAGAACGACATACGAAAACGGCAAAGCTTCTCGCGTGGCCCGCTGCATACCGAACGCAAATAGGATGCCGCCGACAATCAGCAGAACCAGGGCACACCCGCACCCCCCGAAGCCACAACCCCTCGCAATTTTTGCATTTTTCATCTGCCCTTCGGAACCAGGGGCTCCCGCGGCTGACGGTCCCCCCGGAGGAAAGGGCCCAGGTGCTGGTCCATAGCCGCCCGCTGCCGCGGCCGGTGTGCCGGCTGGAGGATAACCCGGTTGTTGCGCGTTCGGTGGGCCCATCCCTGGCGTTCCAGGTCCCATCGGTCCAGGAGGTACTTGCATGACCGCCCGTATCGAATGGTCCAAGGCGGATGTCAATCGGTTCACACTTCCGCCCCGCTCGATTTCCCTGCCCCAACGGAATGTCCAACACGGTAGCCACTGACCATCGCGCCCGGCGCGCAATAGAAGTACGAAAACCTCATGGGTTCCAGCGGCTACCGCCTCATAGACCATACCGCCGACATCGCCCTCGAAGTCTGGGGGACCTCCAAACAACTCGTATTCGAACAAGCTGCCTACGCCATCATCGATCAGCTCTGTGAACAACCACTTCCCCCATCCTCCGACAGCCGCACCGTAAGCCTCGTCGGCCTCGACGACGCAGACTTGCTGGTGCGATGGCTCAACGAAATTCTATGGCTTGCCACCGAAAAAGGCTTTTTGCTCACACAAGCCATCGTCGACGTACAAGACCAATCGCTTCACGCCGTGATTTTTGGCCTCCCCCAGGCCTACCCTCTCATCACGACAGAGATAAAAAGCGCCACGTACCACAACCTGCAGCTCAACCAACCATCCGAGGACCGCTGGATAGCACGCGTCGTTCTCGACGTTTGATCTTCCTCATTCCCTCGTCCGCGACAATGCCGCGTGTTCCCGTCACCGCGATCGCCTCGCTGCCACCATGCAGTCGCAAGCGCTTGAAATCAGCAATCATTTTCGAAACATGCCCCCGTCAGACCCCCACCGATCCCGTCGGGATGACGAACCCGCTTCAATCCTGTAGGGTCTCTCGCAGCGCCAGAACGCAACCTCGCCTCGCGCGAATATCCAAGGATCCAACCATGCGTCTGTCTTCTCTCGTCGCCATTGGGTTGCTCATCGGCTGCTCGCTCCCGATGGGTTGCGAATGCCCCAATACATCCCCCAAGCCTTCGGCAATCGCCTCGGCTTCCTCCTCGCCTCCACCATCGTCGACGGACAGGCCGAAAGGGTCCCCGCCGGACGCTACCATGGAAAGGTCCCAAATTCCGGATACTTATAAGTGGAAGCTCGAACCTATTTTTGCCGATGATGCCGCCTTCGAAGCTTCCCTTTCCGCGATGACCAAAGACCGAGCCATGCTCGCCTCGTACCAAGGCAAGCTGTCAAAACCGTCGGAGTTGCTGGCTTGCCTCGAGCTGTATTTCCAAACACGGCTTCAAACCAACAAGCTGACCCTGTACGGCAACTTGCGTTTCGACTCGCACCAAAAAGACACCCAGGCCCAGGCCCTGCACGAAAAATCCCTCGATGCCATGAACGCACTCATGGCCGCCGCCTCCTTCATTCGCCAGGAAATTCTCGCTCTCGACGATGCCGCTGTCGCCAAAGCGTATGCGGCGGAACCAGGTCTATCGAAATACAAACCCTATGTGGATGAAGTGCGACGTCGTAGAGCCCACGTTCTCGGCGCCGAAGCCGAAAAGGTGCTGACCCTCGCGGAAGACAACCTGTGGGCTGAGATCGACCTCAACGAGCTACCCTCCGACCACGAAAAAACCTTCAAGGGCCTGCTCGCGGATATCCCTTTGCCGAAAATCCACGACGAAACCAATCAAGAGGTGCAACTCACCCTGTCCAGCTTCGTCAAGTACCGAGGCTCTTCGGATCGACGCGTTCGCAAGGAAGCCGTCGATGCGTTGTTCGGCACGCTACACCAGTATCGACACGCCCTCGCGGGAACCCTATCCGGACAGATCCGACGAAACGTGTTTTTGGCTCGCGCCAGAGGATATAACACGGCCCTCGAAGCCTACTTGCACAAAGACGATATCGATCCGGCCGTTTACAAAAACCTCGTCTCGACCATCCACGCCAACCTCGCCCCGCTGCATCGATACATGGCATTGCGAAAACGAACCATGGGAGTCGATGAATTGCGAATCTACGACCTGTATACTCCCATGGTCGAAACCGTGAAAACGCAGTTCACGTATGAGCAAGCGCGCGACGTTCTCCCCAAAGCGCTCGCTCCCCTCGGAGAAGACTATCTATCCGTCCTGCGACAAGGCCTCGACCCTGGCAATGGTTGGATCGACGTCTATCCACATCGGGATAAAGACAGCGGCGCTTTCTCTGCCAGCGTCTTCGGGCTCCATCCGTACGTGAAGATGAACTACTTCAATGACGTCGATGATATGTCCACGCTGGCCCACGAATTCGGACACGCCTTGCACAGCCACCTTTCGATGAACAATCAGCCCTACGTGACTGCCAGCTACTCCATGTTCAACGCGGAAATCGCCTCGACCTTCAACGAAAAACTGCTGTCCGACTACCTCATCGAAAACGCAAAATCAGACGCAGAACGGCTCTATCTTCTCAACGAACTCGTCGAAACCATCCGTACCACCATCTATCGGCAAACCTTGTTTGCCGAATTCGAATGGCTCATCCATACCGCTGCCGAAAAAGGCACACCCCTGACCGCCGAATTCTTCGCCAAAACCTACGAATCGCTCATCCGCTCCTACTACGGGGAACACTTCACCCTCGGCAAAGACGACGGCATGGAGTGGGCTTATATCCCTCACTTCTATTATAAATACTACGTGTTCACCTACGCGACCGGCCTGTCCTCGGGAATCGCGCTCGCCCAACGCGTTCTTTCCGAAGGCGAACAGGCTCGAAACGCTTACCTTGGCATGCTGAAAGGCGGATCGTCCAAACCTCCGCTCGACTTGCTTCGGGATGCCGGCGTCGACCTGAGCAAGCCCGATGCCATCGCGGGCGCCGCCAAACTGCTCGACGATACCCTCGCCAAAATGGAAAAGATCCTCGCCGCACAAAAGAAATGACACCGCCTGCCTGTCTCGAGGCACGACCCGCCTGTCGATACTCGTGCTGCCACCCACGGCTGCAACACTACTTCTTGGCCGGATAGGTCGCCATCACCGCGATGATGTACTTGGTATGCTCGTGCTCGAGGGAATCCCAGTTCGGATCGGGAATCGAACGCTTGATGCAAGCGAGCAACCCCGCCGCCCCACGGCCTCGGATGGAACCACTTTTCCCTGAAAATACATCTACTTGCCTACGACGGTAATCCACACGCATCACCACGCTTACCGTCCCTGCCCGCTCGGGAGCACAAGTGCTGTTCTCCTGAATGGCCCGCACCAATGCCTCTTCGAACCACGGCTGACGGTCACATTGCTCAGGCGGTGTCTTGCCCGGTCCAGGCTTCTCACACTTGTCAATCCATACTTTGCCCAATTCGACCGCCGAAGACTTATCCACGCTCGACTCCGGCTCCAACCCATCGTCCCCTTGTTCCTGCGAAGCCGCCGTCGGAACCATTTCCGAACCGGAGGCCGCGGGAGAAGAGCCCTTTGGTTGACGAGGACCCACCCACAACAACAAAGGAACGACGATGAGGATGAGTCCCGCAACCAGCGCAAATGCCAGGTGAATGCGGCTCGGAGCCACGCTTTGCCCCTCGACAGCCACGGAATGTTCGGGCTGCGATGGCTCGCGAGATAGTTCTGTCGAGTCATCCATCGCGTTGCGACATACCCCTCAGCGCGATACCGCGCAACCATCGGTGACCCAACCACCGTCAAGTATTCGGCGCATCACCTTTTCGAGACTCAAAATATCCTCGCAAAATATCCACGGCAAGCGCCGTCGCATGACCACTCGCCCCCCTGCGATTGCGCACCACGGCCGCTATCGCCACCTGCGGCTCCTGCACCGGCGCAAACCCCACGAACCACGTCACTTGTTCGGCATCCTTGACCACCGCCTCGGCCCCCACCACGCCCGCCACCTTGACCTCACCAAAAACCGGATGCCCCGTATCGTCATGAAATGACCGAAACCCCTCCCCTATCTCCGTCGTCTCGAACATCATCTTCTTCAGCTCTTCGGCTGTCGTTTGGGAAAGGACACGACGAAGGTACCGCGGTTGCTTCGGCGCCGCATACACCACCCTTCCCCCAGCCGCTTCCACCTTACGCACCAACACCGGTTGCACCATCATCCCTTGACTCGCCACCACCGAAGCCAAAACCAACCCCTGCATCGCCGACATCGTCACAGACTCAGCCCCCAACGCCGCTCGTATCAGCCCTTCATCCGTGGAAGGAACCGAAAACCGACTCGCTTGGACGGGAAGATCGAAAGGCACCGGTGTACCAAAACCAAACGCTTGCGCCGTCTTCTCGAGTGGCTCCTTGTCCAACTCCCGATAGGCCATACGCGCCAACGGCGCATCCAGATTGCGCGCCAGCACCTCCGCCAGCGAAGGACACCACGTATCCTTTTGCTCATCCTCGATGAGATCTTCAAGCTCCAACTTCTTTCCCGCATCACGATGACAAATGGGCGTCGATGCCGTCGCACCCGCCACATTCACCAACGCCGCGGCCGTCACCAGCTTGAAAATATCCGTGCCAACAACCGTCGCCGTAGTGATCACATCACTTTTGTCGTTGCCCCCACGACGACTCACATGGGCAAGGATTTCGCCTGTCCGCACATCCATCAGCACCGATCCCCCATGCGGAATTCGACGCGCCTTCACAGCCGCATCCGCCGCACGCTGAACCTTCGGATCCAACGTCAAATGCGCACTTCGCCCCGGCCCCGCGGGAGCCGTCACTCCCGTCTCCCCTATAAACAGCCTGTCCACCTCCACGTCCCCCACCGCTTCCCGCGACACAGCCGAGGTTTGCTCTTGTTGCACAGGGGTCGCTTCCACACGCTCGAACAGCCGAATGCCTGGTACCAGCTCCTGAATCACCGGAATTGCGACGGCGAGCGCGACCAGGGCAGACACGATCGCGGGCCAATACTTCATGGTACGAATACACTTACATAGTAAGTAAATGTAGTCAAGTTTTTATCTTTCCTCCCACGAACCCCCTTGGCGACGACGCGAGGGCAACGCAAGCTGCTCCTATGCCCGACGAAGAACGATTTTTTCGGCAAATGCGCGTGTCTGGCATCGGACCGGAAGGCCAGGCCGCGTTGTCCAAAAGCCGCGTCCTCGTGGTCGGCTGTGGCGCCTTGGGCAGCGTGCTCGCAAGCTTCATCGTCCGCGCAGGCGTGGGAACGGTCCACCTCGTCGATGACGATTGGGTCGAACTCAGCAACCTGTATCGACAGATTCTCTTCGACCAAGAAGATGCTCTGCAGCGTCGTGACAAGGCGCTGGTCGTGGCATCCAAGCTGTCGCTTGTTCATCCTTTCGTGACGGTCAAGGCGCATCGAATCCGGCTCCTCGACGACAATATCGATGCGTTGGTGGGTGGAGTGGATGTCGTCGTGGATGGAACGGACAACTTCGAGACGCGCTATCGAATCAACGACACATGCGTAAGGCTTGGAATTCCTTGGGTTTATGGTGGTGTCCTGGGGATGACGGGCATGTCGATGACCGTGGTTCCCGGGCAGACTCCTTGTTTGCGGTGCGTGTTTCCTTCCGTGGCTGGAGCGCAAGACGGGCCAACGCCGGAGCGGGAGGGCGTGTTTGGTCCCGTGGTGGGGGTTGTGGCGTCGTTGCAAGCGGCTGAAGCCCTGAAACTACTGATGGGTCACCCTCCTTCTGCCGGGTTGGCGCGGGTGGATCTGATGGAAGGAAGTCTTTCGCGGCTCGATCTCGGCGGTCGGCGTCCCGATTGTTCCTGCGGCCAATCGAGCTGATTCACCGCAGAAACGACTTATCGATCGTCTCCCTGTCGAAGCGCTTCCACTCGCCCATCACACGCCTTTCATGCGGTAAAAACCGCGCCTTGTACCGCATATGCGCGTTGTCTCCGACGAATAACCCCAGGTACAAATATCGCTTATGATTCACCTGACCGTAGCGTATCTGCTGCAAAATCGCGTAGGTCCCGAGGGATAAATGAGGATAATCGGGATCGAAAAAGGTGTAGTGAGCGGACAGGGACTCCTTCCCTTCATCCGTGATCGCCACGCCCACCAAGGCTTCGCCCAACCATAAACGAATCTCGAAACTATTCACCAATCGCTCGACAATGAACGCATGATACCGCTCGAGGTCGATCGGCTCGGTATCGTTGTCGGCTAGCCCCCGTCCCCATTTGTGTTTCTCGAACAGGTCGATGCGAGATTGGGTTAGCTGGGGCGGAGCGATCTCGACATGCAGAATCCTGTCGCCTTTTCGCAGGATGCGACGCTGCGTTTTGTTGAGTGGGTAGTGCTGAAGGTCAAGGCGGATGGCTTCGCAAGCCTGACATTCGGGACAGTCGGGACAGTAAAACCCCATGCCGTGACGACGATCTCCGGCCGCCAGACGTTGGTCGAATTCATGGGGTAGTAGAGGGCGAATCGGCAAACGAAAGGGCAAACGCGCCATTCGTCCGGGCAGATACGAACAGCTTGAAAGCTCGTCCGACAAGACGATTTCAAGGGGCTGACGATCCGAAAGCAAGACGAATTCCGAAACGGGAAGCACGTCCACCAGTGTGCATCATTTGGCAACCGCATTCTAGAATATCGATTCAAAGAGAAGTGATGCTCTCGACCGTGATATATCGATGAGCACCAGGCCCGCGAGACGACCAAGAAATGGCAGCCTTACTCTCGGCCCAAGGGCCCTGCTGCCCCTTGGGTACTTGATAGGGCAAGCGATCTGCCCATCGTTCGTGAACCTGAGTAATTACTTCCCTCATTTTTTCCTGAATTGGAAACGGATACGAGCAGGGAACCCCCTGGACCTTGATCCCCATTTGATCGCTCCCTCACAAAAACACCAACAAATACTGCTAGTTAAACGTGGTGCGCCGATGCTTGCGGCCGTGCCATCGTGGCTGGGGTGAGGTCCCCTGTCCGCTTGCCACGCGGGCACGGGAGCGTGAACTTGAGCAATCCTATCGTTTGGGCAAAAGGCCGGGTACACTGATGGCATGAGTGCCGATAACGTTCCCAGCGATCTTTGGACGGACGTGCAGGCGGAGCACTACGACGCCTCTTGCGACGGCCGATTTTCCTCCGAAATCGTGGAAGCGACCACCGCGTTTCTCGCGGAAATGGCCGGTGGCGGACGGGCATTGGAGTTTGCCATCGGAACGGGGCGGGTTGCCATTGCGCTGCAGGATCGCGGCATCGAAGTACACGGAATCGAGTACTCCGAGGCGATGGCAAGAGTGTTGCGTCGAAAGACCGGAGTCATTCCGGTCACCATCGGTGATATGGCGACAACACGCGTCGATGGTAGGTTTTCGCTTGTTTATCTCGTTTTTAACACCATCGGCAACCTGTACACGCAAGAGGCGCAGGTGGCGTGTTTCCGCAATGCTGCGCGGCATCTCGTGCCAGGTGGACGTTTCGTGGTAGAGGTGGGTGTGCCGCCGCTGCGATCCCTGCCTCTCGGCCAAACCGCCGTGCCATTCGAGGTCTCGGAGAACCATGTCGGCATCGACACCTTCGACTTGGTGACCCAGCGCGCGATTTCTCATCATTTTATCCGTCGGAAGGACAGCACCTACGACTATGTGCCGCACAATTACCGCTTCGTGTGGCCGTCGGAACTCGATCTCATGGCGCAGCTTGCCGGCTTTGCGTTCGAGGCGCGGTACGCGGATTGGAATCGGGCCCCTTTTACGGCGGAGAGCCAATCGCATGTGTCGGTCTGGAGGATGCCCGACGTCGGCTGCAGTCCTTCGCACTTGGTATCGCCGTCGCTGATTTGAGTATCGTTCAAGTCCGAAATAAACATTGGACAAATGAGCAAAATTCGAACCACCTGAATTTTTTTCATTTATCACCTCCGAATTGGCAAACAACTCCGCATTATACATTACCTCATATCTGTGATTTGCGACATCTTTGCCATTCATGTTATTTATAACGATTATCCTCGCTAGGGACAATTGTTCGACTGAAACATAATTAGCCATCTATATGATCTCAAATAATATCAAAACGGGATGAGTTGATATAAGACAGATTCCGACAACTGATCAAATAGAATGTGCTGTGAGCAAGTTGAACAGAGGAAATATCCGGTGAATTGGACTCTATGGCCTCGGTCGCCTCCAGAATCCCAAGCCCATTTTATTTTGTATATTCCAATAGTTATAAATCATACTCATATTCCTATCGGAACAAAGTCTTTCAAATTTCTACATAATAATTATATTGAATGAATATCCCGATACCAGAAAATCACTATTACCGCCGGAAGATAACCACCGGAACTGTAGTTCGCCGGTATACCATCATGCATACGATTCAGCACATCTGTTTTCAGAATACCCTCCCATTCCTTTGTGAACGGTTTAATATATGGCTTCTGCTCTACCAAGAATAAAATGGCCGATAGAAAACTCAAACCCCTCTCGCAAGTCAGACTCGAGCCTCAACGACGTCAGCCGCCAGCGCGAGCAGTCCCAATAGCGGAGCATGAGAGCAGGCTTTTGCGTTGGGAAGTTCGGCTCGGAAAGCGTCCAGTTGGCCTGGAATAGATGTCGTCAGTGCGCTATGGTACGTACGCCCAGGTTGCCCTGGAGTTCCCCAGAGCCAGCATGCATGAGTGAACGGAGGCAAATCGCCTGGATCAATCCGATTTCGGCGCTAGGAGCCCTGATCTTACTGGCTGATGTCGTGATGATCGTTGTGAGCCTTCAGAGCGACCAAAGGGATGAAGTGCTTTCAGCACCAAACGAAAGCATCCCGGAAGCAGAACACACCACTGGTGGGGCCATCGAGCCCACCGAAGGGGCGAACGGAATCGCGACTTTCACGCCCCCACCCCTAGAGCGGCTTTCCATGAAACGGAACACGTGGTATTCAAATAAAAATGAAGCCGTTGTCCATGGATTTACGCAAACGGATTATCAAAGCATTGGAAGTGGAGCCGTCTTCGCTTGTCGTCGCGGAGC
>Ga0255347_1000073_pt1 | contig 186405 bp, 212 predicted proteins | sample wastewater_treat_2_FD_192479 | JGI IMG/M metagenome (GOLD analysis project Ga0255347, IMG submission 192479) | Wastewater microbial communities from Lulu Island WWTP, Vancouver, Canada - plant24 | ecosystem: Engineered > WWTP > Wastewater > Unclassified | place: Canada: Vancouver, British...
GGGAACCAGGACCTCGTGGACCTGCTCGCCGTCGGGGTCCTGACCGGCGGGCACGTCCTGATCGACGGGGTGCCCGGCACGGCCAAGACCACGATCTCGAAGATCATGGCCCGGCTGCTGGGCTACCAGTTCAGCCGCGTTCAGGGCGCGGTCGACGTCCAGCCGGCGGACATCATCGGGGTCCGGATCTACGACGCGGATACGCACGAGTTCGTGCTGCAGAAAGGGCCGATCTTCGCCAACTTCGTGATGGTCGACGAGATCAACCGGCTGACGCCCAAGACCCAGTCCGCGCTCATCGAGGCCATGGCCGAGCACCAGGCCACCATCGACGGGACCAGTTACTCGCTCGGCGACCCGTACTTCGTGGTCGCAACCCAGAACACGCAGGAGTTCGAGGGGACGTTCCCCCTCATCGAGGCCCAGCGCGACCGGTTCATGTACGGGATGACCCTGCACCACCTCGACCGCGAGCACGAGGCCGAGATCCTCGTCCGCCTCCGCGACGGCCAGCTCGACTGGGAGACCTACGGCAACCGGCTCGCCCCGCTCTTCTCAATCGAGGAGATCGCGCGCATGAGCCGGGCGGTCCAGGAGGTCTACGTCGACGACGCCATCGTCCGGTACATCCGTGACATCGTGGTCTCGAGCCGGTCCCACGGCGACATACGGCTCGGCACCTCCACGCGCGGCTCGCTCGCCCTCCTGCGCGGCGCCCAGGCCCGGGCCGCTATAGACGGCCGGGCCTACGTCATCCCCGACGACATCAAGGCCATGGCCCGGCCCGTCCTCGGCCACCGCCTGGTCCTGGAGCGCGAGGCCGAGATCGGCCGCGTCTCAGTCGGGCAGGTCATCGGCGACATCCTCGCGGCCGTCGAGGTGGCCTAGCCCGGTGCGCCCGACGGCCTGGGCCTCGGGCGCCGTGGCGGCCGCGGCCGTGCTCTGGACGGGCGGGCTCGCCTTCGACGCGCCCGGAGCGGCGGCCGCGTCCGCCGGGCTCGCGGCGCTCGTCGGCGCGCGGGCCGCGCTCTTCCTCTCCCGGACGGCCCGGGCCGCCGAGGGACTCGGGGTCGAGCGGCGGGTCGAGCGGTCGCATGTCCGGCAGGGCGAGCCCGTGGGAGTCGCGACCCGCCTTGACCTGCCCCCGGTCCCGGGGCTCCGGGTCTCGCTCGCCGACCTCCCGCCGGCCTCGGCCGCGTACGACCCGGGCGAGGCGCGCGCGGTCGGCGGCTGGGCGCGATACTGGGTCCGGATGACCCTGCCGGGCGAGGCCGCGTTCCGCGGGGTCCGGCTCGAGGCCCGGGACCCCTTCTTCTCGACCGTGCTCGAGCTCGCGGCGGACCGGTACGCCGGCACGCCCCTCACCGTTCTCCCATCCGACGCCCCCGACCGGCCGTGGCCCGCCGAGGGGACCGTCACGGGCGAGCGCGAGCGCGAGCGGCAGTCGGTCCTGCGCGGCCAGGGGACGCGGTCGTACCGGCCGTTCCGGGCCGGGGACGACCCGGCCCTGGTCGACTGGAAGCTCTCGGCCAAGTACGGCCGGTACTTCGTGCGCGAGCCCACGGGCCAGGCCGGCGGGCCGCCGCTCGTCGTGGTCGACCTCCCGCCCCGCGACGCTTCTGCCGCCGACGACGTCCTCTCGGCCGCGGCCGGCGCCGTGGGGGCCGCCGTTGCCGAGCACGGCACCTGCTCGCTCCTCGCCGTCGCCGGGGGCCAGGTCGTCGCGTTCCTGGACCGCGAGGCCGACCTCGCGGCACTCGTCCGGCAGCTCGGCGCCCTCGCGGGCGTCGCCCCGGCGCCGCTCTTCCGCGCGCGCGACCCGTCCTCGCTCCGCCAGCGGCTCAGGACGGCCGAGCGGTCGGCCGGGGCCCCGGACGGGCGGCTCGCAGCCGCGCTCCGGGCCAGCCTCGCCGGGGCCGGGCGGTCTCCGTTCGAGCAGGACCTCGACCGGGTACTGGCCGCCGCGGGGGAGAGCGACGTGGTCCTCTACTCGGCCGGGGCCGGCGACCGGAGCCATCTCGCCCTGCTCGGCGCGGCCGTCCTCCGGCAGGGCCGGCGCCTCCGCGCCTACCTGCCCGGGCCTGACCCGGCCGCCGTCGCGGACCTCGCGCCGTACGGCGCGGTGGAGGCGCTCTGATGGAGTACGAGCGGGCCATCCCCGTCGCGGTGATCGCGGTCTTTGCGGCCGCCGTCTGGTTCGTGCCCGGCCTCGACCCGATCGTCGGTGTCCTCGTGGCCGTGCTCGGCCTGGTCGTGGCCGCGTCGGTCCTCGGCGGCTACGGTGGCCCGTACCTCGCCTTCTGCCTGGGCGAGGCCTTCGCCGTGGGGCTCGGGACGGCCACGCCCCTCCTCGGCGTCCTGGTCCAGCCCCTGGTCGCCTATCTGGCCATCGGCCACGAGGACCGGCAGGGACTCGTCCTCGGGGCCACCGCGGCCACGCTCGCGGCTGGAGCCGTCTTCCTCTACCGGGACACGCTCGCCCCCCTCCTGCTCGTCGTCGCTGTCGGCGCCGCGGCCGTCCTCGCGTTCGTCCTGGTCGAGGCCTGGATGCGCGCCCGGTACTCGGGGGAGCGGGAGTGACCCGCCCAGACGGCTCCACGGTCGGCGGCGCCGTCCTCCTCGCCGCTGCCGCAGTCCTCCTCGGGGTCGCGGCCCTCACCGGGCGGGGCGACATGACCAGTGCCACCCTGGTCCTGGTCGGGTTCGGGGCCTTCGTCGGCGGCGTGGTGCTGCTGACGCAGTACCGCGGCGAGGCCGTCGCCCCCTGGGTCGCGGGGCTCGCCGCGGCCGGCCCGGTCCTCGACCTGGCCCGGGTCGCGGCCGACCTCGGCCTCCAGGGCAGCGCCCGGCTGGTCCCGACCGATGACGGGGTCGTCCAGGTCGTCCCCGTCCGGGATCCCCCGTCGGGCGCCGAGCCGCCCGCGCTCCCCCGCGACGACTACTCGTTCCTCGACGAGGCCCACGGCGGAGGCCTCCTCCTCGTCCCGACGGGCCGGCCGCTCTACGACCGCCTCGTCGCCAGGGACGGGCTCGTCGTCCCCGGCACTCCCGAGGGGGTCTGCACGGCCGTCCGGGAGGTCGCCGGCGCCACGCTCGGGATCGCCGACCGGGTCGAGGCTGTGGCAGAAGGCGACGGGATCGTGGTCCTGCTCGAGGGCTTCCGGCTCTACGACGGCTGCCGGGCCGTCCGCGCGGCATCGCCCCGGGTCTGCACCATGATCGGCTGCCCGGTCTGCAACCTCTTCGGCGTCATGGCCGCGGCCGGCCTGGGCCGGACCTGCGTCCTCGCGGACGTCGCGACCGACGACGGGTCCCGGTCGGTCCGGCTCGTCCTCGCCCTCGCCTAGCGGACCCGGACCCAGAGGTGCAGGTCGCGATAGCTCGCGTCGATGCGGGCCTGGCCCGCGACGGCGTCGGCAGGCACGGTCTCGTTGAAGAGCAGGAACTGGACCTTGTTGAAGCCGCTGTCCGGGACCGTGAAGTTCAGGATCCGCTCGTCGGTCTCGTTGTGCGGCAGCATCACTGTGTAGCGGTTCAGCAGGGCCGTCCGGTCGATCGTCGAGGTGTTCGTGGCCGTGTCGAAGCTCTGGTTGAAGGCGTGGGCCTCGACCGTGTAGGTCACGTCGCGATGCTCCTGGTTCGTGACCCCGGCCCAGACCCACTGGGGGGTGTTCGCCGCGAACGAGACGGGGAAGTCCGCGGCCTTTCCCTGCGCGCCGAGGATGTAGAACTCGGTGAAGCGCTCGCCCTCCTTGGGGACGGCGATCACGAACGCCGTCGTGGCAAGGGCCGCGACCACCGCGACGACCAGGAGGACCGAGAGGTTCCGATCCAGCGGCGACTGGCCCTCGGGGAAGAGGTCGTCGCGGGCCGAGGCGACGAACGCGCGCACCGGGACCGTGAGCCGGTCCTCGGGCGGGAGGGCGAGCCGGCGGACCGTCGCGGCAACGGCCATGACGAGGACGAAGGCCGAGAGCGAGACCAGGACGGGGTCGAGCCGGATCCCCCAGGGGGTGTAGTTGAGCACGAGGCCGATCAGCGGCACCACCGCGATCGAGAGACCGAACGAGAGTGCGACCCGCTCGAGCCAGTCCAGGTCGTCGTTGCGGGGAAAGAGGGCCGCGATCAGGACGTAGCCGGGGACGAAGAGGACGAGCGGGAGGCCGAAGAGGACCCGGAGCGGGGTCTGGTTTACCACCGGGAGATAGACCGCGAGCAGGGCGAGAGCGGTCCAGGCGAGTGCCGCCGCGAGATCGCCGGGCGGGCGGACGGCTCCGGCGAGGTCGCGGCCGATGCCGCGTGAGGGCGGAGCGGGCACCATCGTTGAGATTGGGCGCCAAAACTATTTGAGCCCGATTGAGGCGACAGCCCGCGGGCCACGCCTCAGTCTCGGGGCCCGGGGAGGGGCGGCGCGTCGGAGAACCGCGGGGGCGGGGGCGACCCCCCCACAGTCTCCGCGGCGTCGCCCGCGCGGACCGAGAGGCGGTATGCCGCGTACGCGGCGAGCAGGAAGACCGCGCCGGTCAGCATCGTGTTCCACGCCGCCTCGACCCGCCAGCCCGTCAGCCCGGAGAGGTGCCAGAGCGCGCCGCCGCCCACGAGCAGCAGGCCGAGGACCGCAATGGGCAGGCCCGCGCCGAGGGCCAGTATACGGAGGAGGCGGCCGTGCCGGGCCGCGAACGCCGAGGTCATGGACGGGGCGAGCACGGGGAGGAGGAGGACGAGGAGGGCCGCACCCGAGACCCACTCGAGCGGGTCGGCCAGCTCAAGCAGGAGCGACCTGAGGATCCAGCCCTCGGCCTCGATCGGCAGGGCCGGGCCAAAGAGCGGGTAGAACCAGGCCCGCGGCTGGGTCCACATCGCGTCCAGGGCCTGGTGCGAGGCGACGCCGAGGCCGACGGCGAGCAGGGCCGGCCGGCCGAGCCGGCGGTAGACCAGCGCGCCGGCGAGGAGGAGGACCGAGAGGAAGAGGAGGGTGTGGAGGAAGGTCCGGCCCCCCACTGTGCCGCCGAAGACGAAGAGGGCGAGCGGCTTGTCCACGAGGTCCGGGAGGAGCGCGCCGAACATGCACGGCAGCACCACGGCCCGCGTGCCGAGCCGGTCGGCGAGCAGGTACCCCAGGAGGATCCCGGTCAGGAGGTGGAAGAGGAGGAACATCGCGGCAGGTGGTCAGGTGCGATGCGTGACCGCGGGCAGCCCGGCCCGGCCGTCGAAGCGCTCGGCGTGGCCGTCGGGGAAGGTCAGGCTGATCGCCAGGGGCGAGTAGTCCGGCGTGACCAGGGGCCTGAACCAGAACCGGTCGAGAGCCCGGCCGAAGGCCGTGAAGTCGACATCCGGCGTGACGTAGGTGGTCGTCCCCTTCCGGTGCGTGACCGTCGCGAAGCGCTGGACCGTGAACTCGGCGCCATCCGGGCCGGCCGTCCGGACGTGGACCTTCCTGCCCGAGAGCGCCTCGAGGGCCGCCTCGGCCGTCCGCTCGGCACCGCGGCCCGGCGCGGCCACGGCCGCGTAGGCCACGAACCGCTCCAGCGGGTTCAGGTCGTAGCTCATCGAGACGTCGGCCGCCCCGCCCGGGCCCACGACCACATCGAGGCGCGTCATCTCGACCGCGCCGGCGGGTACGGCCGCGAGCGCCACGACGAAGAGTGCTATCAGGAGGTGGATGCGCATGCAGATCGTCAGGTTATCTCTGGAGAGGGTTGAAAAAGGTGCCGGTCGGAGATCTGTTTCAAAATGTTTATTATTTCCCGGCGGGACGAATGATCACTATGGTCCGCGACAACGCGGTCTCGGCCGTGCTGGGGGTCGTGCTCATGCTCGCCGTGACCGTGCTCCTCGCGGCGATCATCGCGGCCCTTCTCTTCTGGCTCCCGGAACTCTGCGACCCGTTCCCGCCCGCCGTGATCCAGGCGGTCGAGGTCCACGACTACAACGAGGCCGGGACCGTCCTCAACTACGACAGCCGCGTCCTGCTGCGGAACACCGGCCGCGAGGCCCTGCCGAACCGGCCCCTCTCGGCCAACTTCTACGCGGACGGCGTCCGCGTCGACTGCGTTCTCGTGACCTTCCACGGCGAGGACGCTATCCCGAGCCACCACCTCGGGATCGAGCGGATCGCGGGCTCGGGCTGCCGGGGCGAGACCTGGGAGCCGAACGCGGGCGTCCTGATCGACTTCCGGGACCGGACCTTCATGCCCGGCCAGGACATCCGGGTCGAGGTCGTCCGCGACGGGTGCGTCATCTCGAGCCACACGTTCCGTCGCGGGACAGCCCCCGCGCGATGAGCCGTGCCGCGCGAAGCGGCTCGGGGACGCCGCCGTCCAGGGTGAACGCGTTCACCACGGCGGCCGCGGCGGCCGGGTCGATCCCGACGGGCCGGAGGTAGACCGTCGCGCCGGTCGAGAGCGGGACCGGGACGCGCTCGCCGAGCCGGCGGTAGGCCGCAAGCCGGGCCGCGTCGCCGGGAAAGTGGCGCCGGATCGCCTCCTCGAGCCCCGGCGACGGCTCGTATGTCACCGAGACCACGGCGCGGCCCGTGGCCTCTGCCACCGCGACGAGGTCGATCACGTTGAACCAGGCGATCACCGCCCCCGAGAGCATGACCAGCCGCACGTCGCGCCGGTCCACCGCGGCGACGAGCCGCACGACCGCCGCGGTCGCGTCGTCGCCGCCGACCGTGGCGCGGGCCGTGCCGAAGCCGTCGATCCGGAGGTCGCGCCGCATCACCACCCCGGCCAGGAGCGAGACCGCGCCCCCGTCGTGTCGCCCGCGGTAGTTCTCCGCGATCCCGAGCACCCGCAGGCCGGGCTTTCCGGCGAGCATCAAAGAGCTTATGACACTCTCGCCGGTATATAATGGGGATGATGATCGACCGGGACGCGGTCACGGTCCTGGTCCCGACGCTGAACGAAGCGCCGACGATCCAGGGGCTGGTCCAGGAGTTCGCCGCCCTGGGCTACCGGCGCGTCCTGGTGGTCGATGGCCGGAGCACGGACCGCACGGCCGAGCTCGCGGCCGAGGCCGGCGCGGAGGTCCTGGTCCAGACCGGCCGCGGCAAGGGGAACGCGGTGATCGAGGCCTTCCGTGAGATTGAAACCCCGTACGTCCTGATGGTCGACGGCGACGGGACGTACGCGCCCTCCGACGCCGACCGGATGCTCGCGCCCCTCGCCCAGGGCTTCGACCAGGTGATCGGCGACCGGCTCGGGGAGAGCCAGCGCCGGGCCTTCTCGCGGCTCAACTACTCGGGCAACTGGCTCCTGAACCGGCTCTTCCGGCTCGCCCACGGCCGGTACCTCGGGGACATCCTCTCGGGGTACCGCGCGTTCACCCGGGCCGCCATCGGCCAGATGGTCCTGAAGGAGCAGGGCTTCGGGATCGAGACCGAGCTCTCGGTCGAGGCCGTCCGGACTGGCCACCGGATCCGGGTCGTCCCGGTCACGTACGTGCGGCGGGACGGGACGGCCACCAAGCTGAACCCGTTCCGGGACGGGTACCGCATCGCCGTGACCATCTACCGGCTCGCGCGGATGAACAACCCGCTCTTCTTCTTCGGCCTGATCGGAGTGACCCTCGCGCTGATCGGCGTGCTGGTCGGCGTCGTGGTCATCCTCGACTGGCTGGCCGGGGTCGAGCGGCTGCCGCTCACGATCCTGACCGTGCTCCTGATCATGGTCGGGATACAGATCTTCGTCTTCGGCCTGATCGGGGACCTCGTCCTCTCGTTCCACCGCGAGACCCTGGACGAGCTCGCGGCCATCCGGCAGCTGCAGGAGTCGGAGCCGTGACCCCCTCGATCTCGGTCGTGGTACCGTCGTACAACGAGGAGGGGGCCATCGGCCGCTGCCTCGCCTCGCTCGCGGACCAGACCCTGCCGCGGGGCGAGTACGAGGTCATCGTCGTCGACGGGAACTCGGCGGACCGGACGCGCGCCATCGCGGCCGAATACGCCGACCGGGTCTTCGTCCAGTCGAGCCCGAAGGTCGGCGGCGCGCGAAACGACGGGGTGCTCGCGGCCGCGGCCCCGCTCGTCGCGACAACGGACGCCGACTGCGCCCTGCCCCGGGACTGGCTCGAACGGGCCCGCGATGCCCTCTCGCGCGAGGGCGTGGTGATGGTCTACGGCCCGGTCGACCCGATCGAAGCCACGCTCAAGAACCGGCTCTCGCTCGGGGTCGCGAACCTGGCCGCGGCCTTCGCCTCGCGGGTCGGGTTCCACTACACCCTCGGGTGCAACACCGCGTTCCGCAAGGACGCCTTCGTCCGGGCCGGGATGTACCGGACGGTCGACGCCGGCGACGACCTCGAGGTCGCCCGGCGCATGGTCCGCGAGGGCCGGGTCGTCTATGACCGCGGGCTCCGCGTCGGCTTCTCCATGCGCCGGTACGAGCAGTTCGGCACCCTCCGCTCGCTCTATCAGTGGCTCTACATCGTCTGGAAGGGCGGGGAGACCTCGAAGTACACCTACACCCGCCGCGAGTACCGGTAGGACGGCCCTCCCGTCGAATCGGCGAGGGCGGCCCGGTCATGACGCGGGGGCCGGGGGACGCGTTCCCCACCGCCGGCGTCGGGCCTCCTGTTCCGGCGGTGGAGCGCTCCGGGCAGGAGCGGGCGTCCCCCGTCGTCACCGGTGCCGGAACCGGGCCAGGGTCCGCGGGCCCCAGAGCAGGACCACGACCGCGGTCATGGCGGCCAGGACGACGCTCGCGAAGCCGGGGTCGTACGCGATTCCGTAGTCGGGGACCGTGATCATGTTGGTCATGGCGTGGAAGAGGGCCACGCCGAAGACGCTCCCGCCGGTGTTGTTGTAGACCCAGACCATGAGGACGCGGAGTAGCACCGTCGTGGCCATCTGCCCCGCGACCCATGGCAGCGGGTTGGCGAGGACGTAGGGGATGCCGTGCCAGAGCGCCCAGGCCGCGCCGATGATGAGCGCCGCCGCCAGGGCTCCCCACCGGGCCTGCAACGGGTCGAGGGCATAGGCCGACCACCCGATCTCCTCGAAGATCCCCGCGACGACGAAGACAGGGAAGTAGGCCGCCAGCAGGAGCAGCGTGGCCTGCGGGGGCGAGACGGGCGTGCCGTTCAGCACCAGCCAGAACTGGAGCGCCAGCACGGCAGGCGGCAGGAGGAGGATGGGGAAGTACCAGCGCCGATCATCGATCCGCCGGTAGTCGAGCGACCGCCCGAGCAGGCGCCGGACCCCCTCCCGCCCGGCCTCGCGGTACGTCAGGAGCGAGGCCGCTACGAGGGGGAGGACGACCATCACGATGCTGCACGGCGGGACGAGGCGGAGCGCGTACGCGGGGACGGTGAGCAGGAAGAGCAGGGCGAAGTAGAGCCAGGGCCTCCGGCGCGCCGACCCGTGCCCAGCACCGAACCTGTCGGCGGCCTCCGGCACGGCGGGCCCGGGGTGCATCTCGCCGCTCACCGCTACGTCCGCGCCACTCGCCATGCTCCGGGTCCCGGTCACGCTCGCATCACCGGCAGGATGGGCGGCGTTCCCCGGGAAAAGGCTGCCGGTCTCCGCGGCGGCACCCGATCGGCCGTGGCGGGCGGTTCGCCGCGGGGGCGATCTCCGCTGCGGTCACTCCGTAACCGGGACGGTGGAGAGAGGAGAAGGATGTATTAAGTGGAAGGAGCGCAGGGGGAAGGCCATGAACCGTCTGCCCGATGCGGAACTGGTCCTCGTGCCAGGAGGAACGCTGATCACGGCCACGCCCGAGGAGGGGCGTGCGCTGGCCATGCTGATGGCCCGCCACACCATTCACAACATCCAGCCCGACCTCGACGTTCTCAAGGACGGCCGGGTCAGGTACGCGGTAAACCCGGACAGCCTCACGGCCGCCGCCCAGGTCGTCGCGATCGAGTTCCAGACCATCGCCGCGGCGAACAACTACTGGCGCACCGGGTAGGACCGGGCGCAGTCGAGCGGGGGGGGCCCGGCTCGCGAGCCGGTCCTGCCTATTCCAGGGGCTCGTGCCATGCCGGGGCGGCGGCGGGGTTTTCGCCGCCGTTGAACGATGACCCGGGGCGGGAAGGTTTTTCACTCTCCGGCCCTCTGAGGAGGGTGGAGGCAGACAGTGCAGGAGTTCTCGATACTGATCGGCGGGCGGGCCGGCGAGGGGATCAACAAGGCGAGCGCGATCCTCTGCCACCTGATGGCCAAGCTCGGCCGCCACGTCTACATGTACTACGACTACCCGTCCCTGATCCGGGGCGGGCACAACTTCGCCGTGGTCCGGTCCGCAGGCCACCCGGTCTGGACGCATCGAGACCGCGTCGACGTGGTCCTGGCCCTCGACCAGAAGACCGTGGACCAGCACGGCGGCGAGGTCGCCCCCGGGGGCGTGATGGTCTACGACACGTATGCCGTGAAGAACGCCGAGGGGGTCGGCGTCGACCTCGACCGGATCGTCAAGGAGGAGGAGGCGCCGGCCATCACCCGGAACTCGGGCCTGATCGGCGCGTTCTGCCGCGTGGCCGGGGTCCCCTGGGAGGTCGTGGAGGAGGTCTTCCGCGAGGAGGTTCCCGAGAAGTTCGTGGACGTCAACCTCCGGGTCGTCCGCCGGGCCTGGGACGCCGTCGAGGAACGGTTCCGGATCGAGCGGGGCGCCATGGCGCCGCGGCCCGTCCTGACCGGGAACGAGGCGATCGCGCTCGGGCTCGTCCGGGGCGGGCTCGACACGTACATCGCCTACCCCATGACCCCGACCTCGAACATCCTCCACTTCCTCGCCGAGTTCGCCGAGCAGTCGGCCCTGACCGTGGTCCACCCCGAGAACGAGATCGCGGTGGCCCTGATGGCGCTCGGCTGTGCCTACGCCGGCAAGCGGGCCGCCGTCGGCACCTCGGGCGGCGGCTTCTGCCTGATGACCGAGACGCTCTCGCTCGCCGGCCAGGCCGAGCTCCCGTTCACGATCGTGCTCGGCCAGCGGACGGGGCCGTCGACGGGCCTGCCGACGTACTCGTGCCAGACCGAGCTCCTCTTCGCCCGGCACGCCGGCCAGGGCGAGTTCCCGCGCCTGATCGTCGCGCCGGCCGACGCGGACGAGGCCTACGCGTGGGCCGCGCGGGTCCTCGACCTCGCCTGGCGGTTCCAGGTACCCGGGTTCCTGCTCGTGGACAAGACCCTCTGCGAGGGCGGGTACTCCTGCTCGTTCGACCCGGCGGCGGGGCTCGTCGAGCCCCCCGGCCCCCTCCTGGACGTCCCGCGCGACCCGTACCTGCGGTACCGGTTCACCGAGAGCGGGGTCTCGCCCATGCTCCCGGCCGGGACGCCCGGCGCGGTGGTCAAGGTCAACTCGTACGAGCACGACGAGGGCGGGACCACGACCGAGGAGATGGAGCTCACGGCGCGCATGCAGGAGAAGCGGCTCCGCAAGGGCGCGGCCCTCGCCGCCGCCCTCGAGCCCTACGGAACCGTGGTTGTCTTCGGCGGCGAGAACGCCCGCGTCGGGGTCGTCTCGTGGGGCTCGACCGTCGGGGCTGTCCGCGAGGCCGCGGCCGGTCTCGACGTCCGGGTGGTCCAGCCGGTCGTACTCGAGCCCTTCCCCGCCGAGGCCTTCCGGCGGGCGCTCGAGGGGCTCGAGCGGGTCGTCGTGGTCGAGGAGAACCTGACCGGCCAGCTCGAGCAGCTGATGCGGGTCCACGGTTTCTCGGCCGGCGCGCGCGTCCACCGCGCGGACGGGAGGCCGTTCACGGTCGAGGAGATGGCCGCCCGGCTCGCGGAGGTGGTCTGAATGGAGCCCGGGGACCTGATCACCCCGGCCGCCAACACCTGGTGCCCCGGGTGCGGTAACTTCGGGATCGAGCACGCGCTCAAGGACGTCATCGCCGGGTTCATCGCCGGCGGGACACCCCCCGAGCGGATCGTGCTCGTGACCGGGATCGGCTGCCACGGCAAGATGGCCGACTACCTCGGCGTCAACTCGTTCTACGCCATCCACGGCCGGACGCTCCCCGTCGCGACCGGGATCCGGATCGCGAACCCCGGGCTGAAGGTCATCTGCTGCGCCGGCGACGGCGACTGCTACGGCGAGGGGCTCGAGCACCTCCTCTTCGCGGCCAAGCGGAACGTCGACATCACCCTGCTGGTCCACGACAACCGCGTGTACGGATTGACCACGGGGCAGTATACGCCGACCTCGCCGCTCGGCTTCCCGGGCCGGTCCACGCCCCGGGGCACGCCCGAGTACCCGCTCAACCCGGTCGAGCTGATGCTCGCGGCCGGGGCCACCTGGGTCGGGCGCGGGTACTCGCGCCGGCTCCCCCAGCTCCGCGAGCTGATCAGGGCCGGCATGGAGCACCGTGGGTTCTCGTTCCTGGAGGTCTTCCAGATCTGCGCGACCTTCTACAACCAGACGAAGTTCTACGACGAGCACGTCTACGACCTCGACGCCGCGTCCTTCCCGACGTCGAAGATCGAACAGGCCCTCGACGCCGCGCGGGAGTGGGACTACAGCCGCGAGTCGCGGATCCCGCTCGGGGTCTTCTATGAGACGAGCTTCCCGACCTTCGAGGAACGGCTGGCCGAGCAGCGGGCCACAGAGAGCGACCCCGTGGGGGTCATGCGCAAGCTCTTCGCCATGCGGACCTAGGGACGGAAACGGTTAAGGGGACGGATCGACGAGGACTCTGGCATGAGGATCATCGGGATCAGCGGGAGCCCGCGCGGGGCCGAGTCCCGCACGGCCCGGCTCGTCGAGGCCGTCCTCCGCGGCGCCGCGTCGTCCGGGGCCGAGACGGAGTTCGTGGACGTCTGCCAGCTCTCCATCGAGTTCTGTACCGGGTGCGGGACCTGTTACGCGACCGGGGAGTGCGCGAGGATGGACGATCTGCCCGGCCTCCTCGACCGGATGACGGGCGCCGACGGGGTCGTGCTGGGCTCGCCGAACTACATCAACGGCCCGACCGCCCAGATAAAACAGGTGATCGACCGGATGGCCGACGCGGTCCATTGCCGGTCGTTCGAGGGGAAGTACGGCTGCGCGGTCTGCACGGCCGGCGGGCACGGCGAGGACGAGGTGGTCGCGTACCTCAACGGCGTCCTTTCCATGCTGGGGGCCCAGACCGTCGGCGGCGTGGGGGTCGCGCTCGGCGCGGACCCGTCGCGGCTCGAGGGCGCGATCGAACGGGCCGAGGCCCTCGGGCGGGAGCTCGCGGACGCGATCGCGACGGGACGGGAGTATCCCGACCAGGTCGCCGCCCTCGAACAGGCCCGCGCGTACTTCCGGAACCTGGTCACGGCGAACCGAGACGCCTGGCCCCACGAGTACGAGGTCTGGGCCGACCGCGGCTGGCTCTAGGGCGCGGGTGTCGCCTCGAGGGTGACCACGGCCAGCGGCCCCGCGCCGCTCGCCTCCTGCAGGACGGTCCCGTTCTGGACGAGGCGGAGGACGAGGGGCTCGTCAGTCGTCTCCTGCTTCTGGAACCGGGCCTGGATGCGGTTCGCGTTCTGCGGCAGCTCGAGGGTCCGGTTCCCGAACCCTTCGTCCGAGTGAATGGCCTCGGGTGAGCCGAAGGCCCCGCTCCACATCCCGCTGTACACGACCTCGAGCTCGACCCCGGGGCCGAAGGTGGCCTCAGGCCGAACCTGGGCGGCGTCGAAGGTCGTGAGCGGGTTCCCCTCCTGTGCAGCTCCGCTCTCGCCGGCCGGGTCGTCGGCGAGGCAGCCGGCGAGGCAGGCGGCCAGGGCCAGGGCGGCGAAACACACGATGGCTGGACGGCGCATGCGTACCGGTACGGCGCCCTCGCTGTTAAACCTGGGTGCCGCGGCAGCCGATCGTGCTCCTCTCAGTCGCCGTGCCGGCGTGGCGGCGGCGCCCAGGGCTTCGGCTCCTGCGTGCCCTTGTTCTTCGCCCGGTCCTCCTCGGTCATGGTCGTGCCATCGGGGTTCAGCTCGGGCGTTCCGGTTTTGCGCTCCTTCTCCGTGTCCATGGGGGCGGTTCTGGTGCCCTGAGCGTATAGTCTTTCTGCCGGTGTGGCGGCTGCGCCGACTTCGCGGACGTCGTGCTCTGCTTCAACCAGATGAGCTGGATAGCGGCGAACGAGCCCCTGGCGGCCTTCGACTGCAACGCGAACACCCGCATCGACTTCGCCGACGTCACCTGGCTCTTCAACCGGCTCTGACCCGGGATCCCCCGGGTGGACGGTTCCCCTGGAACCGTCCTGTGAATCTTTTTGCATCCTCAGAGATACCATTATACCCTCTCGCGGCAATGAACGCGGCGTCATGGCAGCAGATGACAGTGCCCGGGTGGCGGTAAACAAGGCCGTCGACGACGTGAAGCAGGCGGTCTCGGAGACCGTGGACGACGCTAAGGTGGCCGTCCACCGCGCCAAGACCGACGCCGAGATCGAGTCCCACAAGGCCGAGGCCGAGCGGAAGATCCGGAAGGAGGAGGAGCTGCGCCGCGAGGTCCGGAGAGACTGAGCGCACCCCTTCCTCCTTCCGACCGCTGCCTGCCCCGGCCACTGCCGGCAGCACTCCCCTCTTCCTCCCCATCCTGGCAAGGCTCCGGGCGTTTTCGAAGTCATCGGTATGGTTATACCGCCGCGGCGCGACATCCGTGCATGCAGCGGACGGCCGCCGTCCTGGTCCTGGTACTCCTTCTCGCCGGGGCCGGGTGCACGGGCATCGCGGGACAGGACGCGAACGAGGACGGGGGGACCGTCGGCGCGCCCTCCGTCGTCGACAGGAGCGAGGGGGAGAGCGCGGCGCCGGGAGCGACGCCGGGAGCGACCAGGCTGATCCGAGACGCCGACATCCGTGTCGAGGTCGACGCCCTCGACCCCGCCCTCGAGCGCGTGCGCGAGCTCGCCGCAGGGCAGAACGGGACCGTGGTGGGGGTGGAGTACCGGGCCGAGGGCGGGGAGCGCCGGACGGCCTCGGTGACCGTGCGCGTCCCCGAGGACCGGTTCGACGGCGCGCTCGCGGCGCTCCGGACGGTCGGAACGGTCCGGTCCGAGTCGGTCAGAACCCAGGACGTGACCGAGGAGTACGTCGACCTCGAGGCCAGGCGGGGCTCGCTCGCCCGGCAGCTCGAGCAGTACCGCCGGATCATGGCGAACACGTCCGGCGTCGACCAGGTGCTCGCGGTCCAGGAGGAGATCGAACGGGTCCAGCTCGAGCTTGACCGGACCGAGGGACGGCTCCGGTACCTGGACAGCCGGACCGACTACTCGAGGATCGTGCTGCGGCTCGAGGAGCCGGCGTCGATCGCGGGCGGCGCCCTCCCCTCGATCGCCGAGGTCCTCGGCGCCGGCGTCCAGGGCTTCTTCGCGGTCCTCGCGGGGATCGTGGTCGTCGCGATCACGGTCCTGCCGCTGGTCCTCCTCGGCGCGGCCGCGTGGTACCTCTACCGGCGGTACCGGGGGTCGAGGCAGGACTAGACGGGACCGCAGCGGTCGCGGGCGTACTCGAGGGCCGCGATCGCGTCGGCCCGCTTCAGGTCGACGACGGGCCGCCGGGCGAGCGCGGCGCGGACCTCATCCGCGACGGCCGCCCGGCGAAGCGCCGAGGGCCAGGTCCGCTCGGGGAAGTAGAGCGCCTGCGCCGCCTCGAGCACCGCCCCGGCGTCGGCCTCCGCGACCACCCCGTCCGCGACGGCCGCCTCGAGGGTCGCCCGGATGTTGACGAGCGGCTCCGAGAGCGCGTACCCCGACTCGGGGTCGTAGACCAGCGCGACCTCGTCGTCGGACTCGAGCTCGCCCGACCGGTACCGGCGGTAGACCTCGCCGACCCCGACCATGCCGAGCCCGTCGAGCTCGGCCGCGCGGAGCGCGCCCATGCTCGAGGCCCCGATCACCGTCACGCCGCGTTTGAGCACGCCAAGGACCTCCCGGTGGCCCACGGCGCAGTCCTGGAGAAAGACCCCGTCGACCAGGACGATCACCGGGGCGCCGTCCGCCGCCGCGCGCGCGATGTCGCCGCGGGCCGCCGGCGGCCGGAACTCGGCGGCCGGGAGGATCGCCCGCGCCGTCGCGAGGTCAGCGCTCGGGCCGAGAAAGACGATGCAGCCGGGCATCGCGGCAGCGGCCCCCCCGCCGCTCGGGGTCCATCGCGTAGCACTCGAGGCCCGGGACCACCACCCGGGCCACGGCCAGGCCGGTCTCGGGGCGCGAGAGATCGACCGCGACCACGCGGTCGAGCCCGACGGCGGCGAGGCGGGCGAGCATCGCCTCGATGTCGGCGAGGAAGTCGTCCGTACCCATCGACGAGATCGCCGGGGCCGCGACCTCCTGCTTCGCCTCGAACCAGTAGCGGTTCAGGCGCCGGGCGCGGTCGTACCCCACGGCACGGCGCAGGTCGCCGGTCGTGGTGTCCTCGCGGGCCCCATGGATCTGCGTCGCCCGGCTCTGGGCCACCTCGGTCAGGGCGCGCAGGGTGGCGAGGTCGGGGTCCGTGTGGGTCCCCATCCCGATCACGAGCAGGGCCGGGTCGCGGAGGACCGGGTCCTCGGCCACGGCCGCGACCGTCGGGACGCCGACGTCGCTCGTGATCTCGCGGAGAAGGACAGGGACGTCGGCCGCCCGGAACCGGTCCAGGAGGGCGCAGACTGCCGGGTGGACCGGGTCGACGATGGCCGGTCCCGCGTCCCGCGTGGCCTCCACCAGCGACCAGGCGTCGCGCTCGATCACCTCGCCGAGGGCGTGGAAGACCGCCTCCTCGAGGCAGTTGCCCGAGGCCACCCCGTTGGTGCTCGTCCGAAAGAGCCGGGGCGAGCCCGGCGGCAGGGGGTGGAAGACCGCGTGCGCGGCAACGAGCACCTCCTCGCCCGTGGCGAGGTCGCGCCCGGCCGCCCAGGGGATGGCCGCGTCGGGGTCCGCGCCCGCCGGGAGGACCAGGTCCGCCGGGTCGATGGCCGCGCCGGCGCCGAGCTCGGAGAACCGGGCGGTCTCGAGGGGGCGGCCGTGGACCTCGGCCGAGTACCGCTCGACCCCCTCCATCACGGCCGAGACCCGCGCCAGGAGCGGGGTCGCCCCCTTGCCGTTGTACACCGAGATCGCCCCGTCCGCCGCGGTCGGGCGAATGCAGGAGAAGACCGGGATCCCGACCCGGTCCAGGCCCGTGATGTCGGCCACCCGCGTGATCCCGGTCGCGGGCACGGCCGCCTCGGCCCAGCGGAGCGTGGTCTCGGGGTCCACGGACCGCTCCGTCTCGGCCCGGTAGGCCTTCGGGCAGGGGACGAGCGCGCGCATGGTCAGGCGGCCGGCAGGGCGAGCATCCGCTCGAGCGCCACGCGGGCGCGGGCCGCGACCTCGCGGGGGACCGTGACCACCGGCGCCCGGGCCGTGATTGCGTCCTCGACGAGCTCGAGCGTGATAATCTTCATGTCCGGGCAGACCAGGTACGGCGAGGCCGGCACGAACTGCTTGCCGGGCGACTCGCGCTGGAGCCGCGGAACCAGGCCGATCTCGGTCCCGACGATCACGGTCGACGCGGGGGTCTCGCGGGCGTGCCGGATCATGGCCGAGGTCGAGCCGATGAAGTCGGCCTCGGCCTGGACCGCGGGCGTGCACTCGGGGTGGACCATCACCTCGGCCCCGGGGTGGGCCGCGAGGGCCGCGCGCACGTCGCCGGCGCCGAGGGCCTGGTGGACCGGGCAGCAACCGGTGGCCGGGACCGCGTGGACCGTCTTCTCCGTCCGGGCTGCGGCATAGGCCGCGAGGTTCCGGTCGGGGACGAAGATCACCTCGTCCCCGTCGAGGGCGTCCACGACCTGGACCGCGTTCGCCGAGGTGCAGCAGATGTCCGAGACCGCCTTGACCGCGGCCGAGCTGTTGACGTAGGCCACGACGGGCGCGCCGGGGTGTGCGGCCCGGGCCGCGAGCACGTCCGCGGGGGTGAGCCGGAGGGCCATGGAGCAGCTCGACCTCGGCTCGGGGTGGAGGACGGTCCGGCCGGGGTTCAGGATCGCCGCCGTCTCGGCCATGAAGTCTACGCCGGCCACGACGATATACGGTGTTGCCGTCCGGGACGCGAGGCGGGCCAGCTCCAGGCTGTCGCCGACGAAGTCGGCCGCGTCCTGGACCTCGGGCCGCACGTAGTTGTGCGCGAGAAGGGTGACGTCGGGGTGGTTGGTGGTCACGGGGATCGCTCGAAGATTCTGAAGAAAACTTCGCGGCAGGGCCCTTTAATGGTTATCAAGGGCACCTCCGAGGAGGGCGCAGGCCCGGCAGGTCCCGCCGAGGACCGGCTCGCCGCAGTCGGGGCAGGTCGAGAACGACGCGGGAGGCAGGAGGCCGGAGAGCCGCGCCTCGAGCCCGGCCTGTCCCGCGACGACCCGGACCATGGTCCCCGGCGCGGCCCGCTCGGCCCGGTGGACGATGCCCCGGACCCCGGTACGGAGCGCGTGGCGGGCGTACGGGCACTCGGGGAGCTCCGGGGCCAGGTCATGGAGGAGGGCGTACGAGACCACCTCCTTCTCGGCGAGGCGGGCCAGCGGCTTGATCCGGGGCACGAGTCCTCCGGCGCCCTCCGGGCGCACGCCGGCCACGCGGTAGAGGTCGCCGCGGAGCCAGTTCATCACCACGGACTCGGCCTCGTCGTCGAGGCAGTGACCTGTCGCCAGCCGGTCGGCGCCGAGGTCCCGCGCGGCCCGCTGGAGGAGGCGGCGGCGGAGGATCCCGCACGCGGTGCAGGCCCGCTGCTCGCGCCCGTCGACGAGCCGGTCGAGGTCCCGACCGCACGTCTCCTCGAACCCGACCACCCGGTGCTCGACGCCGAGCCGCCCGGCGAGCGACCGCGCCCACGCGACCGTCTCGTCGCGATAGCCGGCGATCCCCTCGTCGATCGTCACCGCGACCAGCGTGAGATTGAGCTCGGGCGCGGCGACCGTGGCGAGGAGGTGGAGGAGGACCGAGCTGTCCTTGCCGCCCGAGTACGCGACCGCGACCGATTCGCCGCCCGAGAGGCCGCCGGGCGCGCGGAGTGTGGCGCGGAAGGTCTCCTCCACGCGGGCCGAGAGATGGTCGGCGCAGAGGTGCGCGCCCGTCTCGCGGTCGAGGTAGACCGCGGGCGCCGGGCAGGACGAACAGGACGGGAAAGTCATCCGCCGTGGACGATGGCGATCACCCGGAGCGAGTCCGCGTCGTTGAGGGGGGCGTCGTCCGGAAGGAGGCTCCCGTCGCGGGTCACGATCACCTCGCACGGGTTCAGCCCGAGGTCGGCGAGCAGCGTGTCGAGCCGCCGGCCAGCGAGCGGCTCCTCGTGCCGCCGGGCGCCGGGAAGCGAGAGGGCAACCATGTGCGGGAGCGTGATCCTCGCGCCGGGTTAATGCCTTCGATGGCGGCGCAAAGGGCTATGTATCTCTCCGGCCCATTCTCCGGCGGATGGGTCGGCTGCGAGAGGATATCGCCACGGTCTTTGCCCGCGACCCGGCGGCGCGCTCGACGCTCGAGATCCTCCTCCTCTATCCCGGGCTCCACGCGCTCTGGTTCCACCGCCTCGCGCACTGGTTCTGGCTCCATCGCCTCCGGTTCGCGGGGCGGCTCGTCTCCCACCTGGGCCGGTTCTTCACGGGGGTCGAGATCCACCCCGGCGCGACCGTCGGACGCCGGGTCTTCATCGACCACGGCATGGGGGTCGTGATCGGCGAGACGGCCGAGGTCGGCGACGACGTGCTGATCTACATGGGCGTCGTCCTGGGCTCGACCGCGCTGGTGCCGGGCAAGCGCCACCCGACCATCGGCTCCGGCGTCGTCCTCGGGTCGGGGGCCTCGGTCCTGGGCCCCATCACGGTCGGGGAGAGCGCCCGCGTCGGGGCCGGGGCGGTCGTGGTCCGGCCCGTGCCCGCCGGCGCGACCGTGGTCGGGGTGCCCGGGCGGATCGCGGGCGGCACCTGCGGCCGGGCCAGGGAGGAAGAGGAGGAGGACGTGATGCCCGACCCCATGCTCCGGATCGTCTCGCGCATGCTCGACCGGCAGAACCTGCTCGAGGAGCGGCTCCGCGGGATGGAGCGGGCCATGCCGGGGCAGGCCGGCGAGGAGACGACGATCGAGCTCTCCCGCGAGGACGATGTCCGGGATGCGCTCCGGACAGTCATGGACCCCGAGGTCGGGATCGACGTCGTCGACCTGGGGCTGATCCGGGACATACACGTCGACCCCCGCACGGGTTCGGCCCAGGTCGAGATGGTCCTCACCACCAAGGGCTGTCCGTTCGTCGACTTTCTCTCCGAGCAGGTCCGCCGGCGGACGGCCTCCCTGCCGGGGATCACCTCGGTCGAGGTCCGGGTCCTCGACGAGCCCTGGGACTGGGAGCGGTTCCAGCAGCGGTCGGCGCTCCTCAGGAAGGTATAGAGGGATGGAGCGCGCATGAGAGGAGGAGTGTCATGACGGTGAGGGTTCGTTTCTTCGCGCAGTTCCGCGAGCGGTACGGGGGGGACCACCGTGTCGAGCCGCCCGCCGGCGCGAGCGTGGCCGACACGGTCCGGTCCGTGGCCCGGCCGGGCGAGGGCGAGGACGCGGCGGTCGGGCCGGACGGCCGGATGCGCGACTACGTGATCCTGATGCGGAACGGGGCGCGGCTCGAGCACGACGAGGCCGAGGCGACGCCGGTCGAGGACGGCGACGAGCTCGCGGTCTTTCCACCGGTCGCGGGGGGCTGAGCCCGTGACCGAGTACGACGTCCGGGTCCAGACCGGGGAGATCGCGATCGATGAGCTCCTGGGCCGCGCCCGGCGGAGCGGGGTCGGCGGCATCGTCCTCTTCGACGGGATCGTCCGTGACGACGACTGCGAGGCCCTGGAGCTCGAGGCCTACGAGCCGGCGGCCGTGGCCGAGCTCGAGCGGATCGCCCATGAAGCCGCGGAGCGGCACGACCTCGCGTTCGCCGCCGTGGTCCACCGGACGGGCCGCCTGCCTGTCGGCGCGAACATCCTCGTGATCGTGGCCGCGGCCGGCCACCGGGCCGAGGCCTTCGCGGCCTGCCGCGAGATCCTCGAGGCGATCAAGGCGGGCGTCCCGATCTGGAAGAAGGAGTACGGGCCCGGGGGGGACCACTGGGTCCGGGGCGAGCACTGGCCCGAGAGCGGCGACTGACCGCTCCCATGCGCCTTCTCCTCCACCTCCGGGCCCTCGGACCCGCCGGGGACGGCCCGGGCGGCGGGCTCGCCCGCTACGTCGAGCACCTGATCGCCCGGGGCTGGCGCTCCGACCTCCCGGGCGGCTCGGACACGGTCTACTCGTTCTCGAACCTCTTTCCCCGGGGTGAGCCCCTCCCCGGCGACGAGCGGCGGTTCCTGGTCGCGTCCCCGAACCCGGAACTGGTCCGGGCACTCGCCCGGCAGCTCCGTCGGGAGCGCGAGCCGCTCCGGGTCCGCGGCACGGCCTTCGGGCTCGAGCGGCACGAGACCTTCACGGTCAGGGCGGACCGGGCAGGCCTTCGCCTCGTCACGGCCACCCCGGTGCTGCTCCGCGTCCGGTCGCCCACGGGCCCCGGGCGCGTCCACTGGACGCCGGCGCTCGGCGAGGAGGCGTTCCTCGACGCCCTGAACCGCGACCTGGTCCGGCGATTCAACGTGTACCACGCCACCCGGCTCCACGAGGAGATCCGGGCGATCGAGAACGGGAGGCTCCTGCGGGCCGCTCGGAGCGGGAGGGCGCCGTCGTCGTACTGGGAGTTCTCGACCGGCCGGCCGGCCGGCCCAGCCAGGCGAATCCTCGCGTTCGGGATCGATGCCGGGTTCGGCGAGGGGACACGCAGGGGCTTCGGCTTCGTGAACGTGGCAAAGGCAGCGGCAAACGACGGAAAGGATATTACCGATCCTCGCAGCAGGTAGGAGGGTATGACCGGTAACTCCGGAAAGTTCGTGCAGGGACGGTACGTGGAGGAACTGCCGGCAACGGCGCGCTCGGAGGACGGGGCGCCCGGGCCGGAGCTGACCACCGGCGCCGCCATCGACCCGTCGACTCCCGTCGCCGAGTCCACGGCCGAGACCGCGGGCTGCGTCGGGCAGGGGACAGCCAGCGGTGAGGAGCAGGCCCCGACGGGCAGCGGCGAGACGTCCTCGGTCGAGGAGCAGCTCGGCCAGGCCTTCGAAGCGGTCACGAGGGCGGTCGACGACGTGGTGGTGGCCGTGCGCACCCTCGTCGGGTCCGAGGAGGGGCACCGGTACCTCGAGGCCCGTGCCACCAGCGCGGGCGAGACGCTCCTCTCGATCGTCCGCGACCTCGGGTCCCGTCTCGACGCCTCCCTGAAGAAGAAGTGAGTGCGCCGACAACCCGCCCGCTGCACTCATAAAATGGCAATTGCAGCCCGCTCGAAGCGGTTATCGACCGGGATCGCGGGAAGAGTATAAGTAGCAGGAGCCCGTTTAGGCGTTCGAGGTGCATCACCATGCGAACATACTCTGCTCTCTACTGGATCGCCCTGGTCCTGACCGTGATCGGCGGTCTGAACTGGGGACTGATCGGACTCATCGACCTGAACCTCGTCGAGGCCATCTTCGGCGCGGGCTCGATCATCACGCGGATCGTCTACGTCATCGTCGGGCTCGCCGCCCTGTACCTGATCGCCGCCGCCCTCTTCGAGCGCCCCGTGGAGACCGCGCGCCCGGTCGTCTGACCGGGGCTGGTCTGCCATAATCTCCCCCTTTCTTCCTAAATGCGACAGAAAATATTTATACTATAGAGATAATGCAGCATACGTCTCTGCGCAGCAGGGACCCACTTCGAAAACCCTCTACAGCATCGTGCCATGAACAGTGGTTCAGGAGAAGAGTCACCATATACGGTGTGATCGCACGGATCACCGGAACGACCGGGCGGGGAGGCGTGGGGCCCCGCCCGGTCACCTATTTTCCGGGGGCATCCCGTCCTCCCGGGACTACGGACCTGCAAAGGTTTTTAGAGGACTCACGAGAGTACAGCTTTTCAGAGTTCTGGGGACTGTCATCGTGGCGAAGAGTATCAGGTCCGGACAGGGTAATCAATCGGACGTCCCGGGAGGGCTCGCCACCGGCAACGGGTACGGCCCGGACGTCCACGGGGCCCGCCCGCACGAGGCGCTGCTCCGTGTCGGTCGCGACCTCCTCCGCGAGGTCGCCAGTGGCGAGCGATCGGCCGTCGTGACCCGGCACGCCGCCGAGCGGATCCGCGAGGCGGGAGGATACCGGGCCGTGCGGTTCCTGCCCGGGCCCGACGCGCTGCCCGGGGCGGACCCGTCCGTGATCGAGATCATCGTCGGCGTAAACGGCCGGCAGCACGGGCTGCTCGAGATCGAGCCCGACCCGGCCCGGCAGCCGGACGAGGGCGAGCGGGCCCTGCTCGAGGAGTGCGCGGACGACATGGCCCTCTCCCTGCACTTCGAGCGCCTCGACCAGGAGCGGCGCGAGAACACGGTCCGGATCGTCAAGAGCGAGGAACGGTTCCGGCAGGTCTTCCACCAGACCAACGACGCGGTCCTGCTCTACGAGTTCCTGCCCGGCGACTGGGAGGCCGTGCTGGTCGCGGCGAACCAGAACGCCTGTGAGTGGCTCGGCTACTCCGAGGACGAGCTCGGCGGACTCCACCCGGCCGACCTGATCGAGACCGAGGAGGCGGTCGGGAACTCGGCGTGGGGGTCGGAGGACCCCGGGCCGGTGCGGCTCAACGCCACGGTCCGGCAGCGCGAGGGGACGACAACGGCCGAGGTCTTTCTGAAGCGGTTCGACCTGCTCGGCCGGACGGCGATGCTGGTCGTGGCCCGCGACATCTCCGAAGAGCTGCGGCTCGAAGAGGAGCAGGAGAAGTCCCTCGAGCAGATTCGCCAGAACATGGAGCAGTTCGCGATCCTGAACGACCAGATCCGGAACCCGGTACAGGTGATCATCGGCCTCGCCGACATGGAGGGCGGAGCCGTCGGCGGCCGGATCATCGACCAGGCCTACGAGATCGACGAGATCGTCCGCCAGCTCGATGCCGGCTGGCTCGAGTCCGCGAAGGTCACCTCGTACCTGAGGCGGTACGGGGCCTGAACGTCAGAAGAGGACCTGGACGGCGAGGGCACCCCCGAGGACCAGGAACCCGACAGCGGCGAGCGGCAGCGTGTACTCGCGGGTCACGGTCGAGGGCGGGTCGCCCGTGGCCCGCTGGACCAGCCAGAAGTACGGGTCGGTCACGTAACTGATCACGCACGCCCCGGCACCGACCATCAGCACGAGCGGGACCGGGTCGATCGCGGCGGCGACCTCCGTGCCCGCGAGCAGGTCGCCCGCGATCACGGCCGTGACCACGCGCGACCCCTGCATCGTCTGGACGAGGGCCGCGACCAGGAACGGCACGAGGAGGACAGGCACGGTGGCGGCGAGCGCGCCGAGGGCCTCCTCGGCGACCCCGCCGGCGACCATCACCGAGCCGAGGGCGCCCGCGCCCACCAGGTCGAAGACGATCACCCCCGCGTGCTTCGCCCCGGCGAGCACGGCCGGCCGGCGGTGCGCGGACGATGCGAGGGCGAGAGCGGTCGCGGCGCCCGCGAGCATGACCATGTTGATCAGGGCGATGTGGGAGAGGCCGGCGGCGAGGCCGGCCCCGACGGCTGCGAGGATCACGGCGAACGGCGCCCAGGCCCGGAGATGAAGACGATCTCTCGCGGTCGGTGCCGGGGCGGGGAGAGCGGGGCCGAGCCGGCGCCGGGCGGCGAGGACCAGGAGGAGCAGGATGAGAAGCGAGAGCGGGATCGCGACCGCGTTGTAGCGGACGAGGGACGCGGACGCGTCGAAGGCCTCGACGAGCGGGATCACGACCGGGGTGGGGTAGACGAGGGCGTAGCTCGTGACCGAGCCGAGCGCGGCGAGGTAGAGGAGCCCGTTCGTCCGCCGCACGGAGCCGTCCATCGCCGAGAGGACGGGAACGAGCAGCACGAAGGCCGTGATGCAGCAGGTGAGCGGGACCGCGAGCAGGTAGCCGAGCAGGCCCGAGGCCGCGACCGGATCGCGGACGTGCCGCCGCACGTCGGCCGCGATCCCCGCGACCCCGCCGCCCGCCTCGAGGGCCTTCGCAATCACGGCGCCCGAGAAGAGGATGATCCCGAAGGCTCCGAAGACCCGCCCGATGCCGGCGACGATCTCCTCGACGGTCCGGTCGACCCCGAGCCCGGCGAGCAGGCCGAAGAGGAGGGCGCCGCCGACGAGCGCGAAGAACGGCGGGACCCGGTAGCGGTGGCTCGCGACCGAGACGAGGACCAGCACGAGCACGACGGCGAAGAGGAGTCCCGCGGCGTCCACGAGAGGCGTGGGCGCCCGATGAGGATAAAGCCCTTCAGGGCAGGAGCCGTTCGGGGTGGGAGTAGCAGACGAAGCCGTCCCCGCTCCCGCCGCCGCAGAGGCAGAGGCCCGAACGGTCGGCGAGCCCGGCCGACAGGCCGGTCGCGCTTCCGGCCGAGGCGAGGACCGGGATCCCCGCGATGACCGCGGCCCGCGCGAGCTCGGCCGTGGCGCGATGCGAGAGGGCCGCGACGGCCCCGTCGCGGGGCGCTCCGGCCTTCACCGCCGCCCCGACCACGCGCGCGAGGGCGGTGCCGAGACCGAGGTCGTCGCTCGTGATGGACGCGCCGCCCGGGAGGAGGAGCGCGACCGAGAAGAGCCCCGGGGGCGGGCGCTGGACCATGGCGAGGGCGGCCCGGACCCTGGCGGCATCGATAGGCGGGCCGGGCGGCAGGGGGGGGACCCGGCGCTCCGAGAGGTGGGAGGCGGCCCCACCACAGCCCGTGATGACGCCGCGGCGCGGGACCACGGCGCGGAACGGGTCGCGGGTCAGCACCCGGACGCACGGGCCGTCCTCGCGGACGGACTCGACCTCGTCCATGTACCGGACGGCCTGCTCGGTCACGAGGAGGCCGATCGCGAGCTCCGCGAGCCGGTCCGGGACGGTCATCGCGGCCGCGAAGTGGCGCCCGTTCAGGTAGACCGAGACCGCGACCTCCTCGAGGAGACCGGCGACCGCCGCGTCCCCGAACCGGACCGGGCCGGGCCGTTCAGCCACCGCGCGCCAGCTCCCCGACGCCGGCGACGAGCGTCCCGACGTCCGCGTCGTTCGAGTAGCAGTGGAGGCTCGCCCGGACGGTGCCGTCAGGGAGACCGAGCCGGCGCATCAGAGGTTCGCAGCAGTGGTGGCCCGAACGGACCATCACGGAGAGCTCGTCCGAGAGGTACTGCGCGACCTCGTGGGGGTGGAACCCCGCGAGCGTGAACGAGATCACGCCGATCCGCGCCGCGGGGTCGGCGGGGGTATGGACGGTGACGCCCTCGATCGCGGCGAGTCCCTCGACGAGCCGGGCCGTCAGCCCGTCCTCGTGCGCACGAACCGCGTCCATGCCGATGGCCGAGAGGTAGTCGACGGCCGCCCCGAGGCCGATGGCTCCCCCGATGTTCGGCGTCCCCGCCTCGTACCGCGCCGCGCCCGGGGCGAGGGTCCAGCCGTCGGGGCCGACCGACTCGACGGCGCCGCCGCCGAGGAGCAGGGGCTCGAGGTCGGGCTCGCGCATCCAGAGCGCGCCCGTCCCGGTCGGGCCCAGGAGCTTGTGGCCCGAGAATGCGAGGTAATCGGCGCCGAGGGACTCGACGTCGACCGGGAGGTGCGGGACCGACTGGGCCCCGTCGACGAGCAGGCGGGCGCCGGCGTCGCGGCAGATCCGGGCGACCTCGGCCACGGGCGTGATCGCGCCCACCGCGTTCGAGGCGTGGGTGAGCGCGACGAGCCGCGTCCGTTCGTCGACCGCGTCGGCCAGCGCGGCGAGGTCGAGAGAGAGGTCGTCCGCGATGTCGACCACGACCACCTCGACGCCGCGCTCGCGGAGGCGGAGCCAGGGCAGGAGGTTGGAGTGGTGCTCGAGGACCGACGTCACGACCCGGTCGCCCGGGGACCAGGCGAGGCCGTGCGCCACGAGCGCGATCGCCTCCGTCGTGTTCTTCGTGAAGACGAGCGTGCCGCTCGCGCCGTTCACGAACCGCGCGACCCTCTCGCGGGCGAGGAGATAGCGCTCCGAGGCGACCTGGCTGAGCCGGTGGACCCCCCGTCCGATGTTCGCGCGGTACGAGCGCTCGAACTCGGCCTGCGCCGCCACCACCGGCTCGGGCGAGAGGCTGGTCGCGGCCGAGTCCAGGTAGACCGTGTCCCCGAGGAGGGGGAAGTCGGCCCGCGGCGCCGCGCCCGCGCTCGTCACGGGCTCCGCCACGGGGGCGGGGAGCGTCCCCGTCCGGCGCCGCGCAGCCGGGTCGGGCGGGCGGACGGCCGCGAGACCTCCCTCGTCCGTGAGTGCGAGACCGTGCTCCCGGCAGAGCTCGGCCATCTTCCGCGGAAGCGTCCGCCACCGCCAGAGCCCCCAGGCCCCGAACTCGGGGGGCAGCCCCTCGCCGGCCGCGTACCGCTCGAGAAAGTCGTCCCACCGCGCCGCGAGGTCGGGGTGGGTCGCACGGAGCCGCTCGGTCTCGGCCTCGAGCATGGCCGGGCAGAGGTAGCAGCCGAGCCGCTCGTAGCCCCGCTCGTAGAGCGGGTTGTACGGGAGGTCCCGCCACCAGAGGTAGAGCCAGACCTCGAGTGCGCGCCAGTTCCGGATCGGCGAGATGTTGAGCTGGAGCGGGTTGTTGGGGTTCTGGCTCGCCTCGTCGAGCCCGGCCCGGTTCCACGATTCGTACCACCGGTTGCCCTGGACCGTCACGCAGGCCCCCGTCTCGGCGAGGTGCCGCTTCAGCGGCGCGAGCTTGAGGAGCTTGCAGCACCAGCGGTTGTCCTTGCCCGGAGGGCCCGCGCGCTCGACCGCCTGGTAGAAGTCGCCCCCCTTCTCGATCACGCGCGCGCCCATGGACCGGACGAACTCGACCGTCTCGGGGAACTCGAGACCGGTATCGATGAAGAAGGCGTCGGTGACGCCGGCCTTCCTCGCGAGCGCGAGTACGGCCGTGCTGTCCTTGCCCCCCGAGAACGAGACGTTCGCGCATGGCCGGTCGCCGAGGTGGGCCCGGATCGTCCTGACCGCCTGCCGCTCGAGGTTCTTGAGGTGGTGCCGGTTCCGGTCCACGACCACGTCCCAGCCCGGGTCGGGGTACGAGACCGGGGTCACCGGGACGAGCTCGCGGACCCTGAGCCGGCCGTCGGCGAGAACGCCGGTCCCGTGCCGTCCGCGGTACCGCACGATCACCGGGCCGTCGGGCTCGTCCGTCGAGACCTCCACGCGTTTGCCCCCGAGCCGGACCTTGGTCCCCGCGAATGCCGGGTCGCGGTCGAGGTCGACCACGCCCCGGGTCGCTGCGCCGACGAGGGCCGGGAGAGCCGCGGGCTCGGGCTCGAACCGGTGGTGACGCTCGACCGGGTCGAAGGCCAGCCAGCCGTACCGGTCGCCGTTCGCGATCACCAGCTCGTTCCGGTCGGTCCCCCCCGTCTTGTTCAGCAGGAGGACGCGCGGCACCGGCACCGGGCCGAAGCGGTCGCGCACCAGCGACGCGACGAGGTCGTGGTCGGCAGCGAGCGCCGGCCGAACGTCGTACGGCTCCAGGAGCGCGATCGGCCGTCCCTCGTGGCCGGCCGCGCAGCCCCGCCCGAGCAGGGGGAGGTTCTCCTCGACGCACCAGTAGAGGGTCTTCTTGACGGGCGGCGCCTCGGAACGCCACCCACCGCGTCCACGCGGCATCTCTCCACGTTGGGGGGGCGAAGGTACTTAAAACAGGTGCCAGGGGCCCCGTGGGACGCTGGTGCCGTCGCCGACGATCCCGCGAAACGGCTCCTCGCCGACGCACTCGCGCAGGCGCCGTCACCGCCCGACGCCGGACAGGAACTCGTCATAGGCCGGGCGAATGCACGCGATGCTATGATCCATGCGGTCGTCGGAGACGACCCTGGCCTCCGCGCCGTGCCCGGGCAGCGGTCGAACGGGGGCGGGTCAGCGCCGCTGCGGGAACCCGCCGTCCTGCCCGTCGTCGATGGCGACGGCAACCCGCCCCTCCATCGCGTCGAGGCGTGAGGAGAGGCGGCGGAGTTCCTCCCGGATCTCATCGATGCTCGCCACCAGGGTCGACCCGATGTGGTCCTCGACCGCTATGCTGCGGAGGTCGAGCTCGGTGAGGATCTCGTGGATCGATTCGATCCCCTCGCTGACCTGGTGATTGACCGAGAGAAGGTCGGCGTACTGCTGCGCGACGAGGTCGATCTTCTGGTCGATGGAGTCGTTGCCCATGGTCACCAACCTGTATCTGAACGTGGTATCCGCTCGGCTTTAATGGTATTGGATATGCGCGTCGTGGTCGGGTTCATGCCGGAGAAGACGCGTGGACCAGGGCCACGAGCCATCCATGCCCGGTGCCGCGCAGGACGGCGGTGAATCGCATCGCCCTTCCCGGGACGGAGTCCGTCTCCATCCGCGCCAGTGTCCAGGCGATGGTGCCCTCGGCGAAGATCTCTACCTCTGCGAGCCGGAACGGGACCGGGAGGACGATTGAGAGACCGTCGGGACCTCGCGCGGCGCCCCCGGGGCCGAACCCTGAGAAATCGGGATCGGCGAGGGTCGCGAGCCCGGCAGGATCCCCCTTGCCGGCCGCGGCCTGGAGTCGTTCGAGCACGGCGAGCACCTGTTCACGGGTCTGGGCGCTGACGGTCATGACGGAACAGGGTTGTTTTACCGGTAATTTTGCCTTTTGCGTGCCGCGACGAGAACATTTCCGAACGTTTATCACTCTCGGCAGAGATCCATCTACACCTACTCGAGGTACCATTACCATGCCCCGCCTCCTCGCCGTTCGTCCGGACGAAGGACTGCTGCCCCTCCTGCGCGAACTCGAGAGGCGCGGCATCGAGGTCGACGACGGAGACGGCGGGGAGGCGGACCTCGACCGGTACGACGTGGTCCTGGACGCCGACGGCGGTCCGCTCACCCTGCAGGACACCGAGGGGCCAGTCCGCATCCGCTCAGGATGGATCGACGGCGATACAACCGAATGGGCGGCGCGGATCGAACGGGCGGCCGCCGAACGGAGCCGGCGTCGCCTCCTCTCCCGGGTGGTCGACACCTCCCCCGACCTCGAGGCATGGATCGGCCCCGACGGCGACTGCCAGTACATCTCACCGTCGTGCGAGGACCTCACCGGGTACCCGCCGCAGGCGTACATGGACGACCCGTCCCTGCTGGTCCGGTGCGGCCATCCCGACGACCGCGACCGGCTCCGCGACTCGATCTTCGGCGACGGTACGGTCGCCCGCACCTTCTGCTGCCGGGTCGTGACCAGGACCGGCGATCTCCGCCGGGTCGTGCACCGGTCCATCCCCTGCCAGGACGGGGACGGACGCCCAATCGGCGTCCGGATTCACCAGCAGCGGGCTCCGGACGAGGACCCGTCCGAGGAGGTCGAACGCCTGCGGGCCCTCCTCGGCCAGTCCGAGGGGGACCGGGCCCTGCTCGAGGCCGTGCTCGAGTCCCTCCCGGTGGGGGTGATCGCCACGGGCGGAGCCGGCGAGCTCCTGGTCGCCAACCCGGCCGCGATCCCCTACCTCGAGCAGGTCCGCGGGGCTCCGCTCCCGGCCGAGGCCTACCTTGGGCACTATCGCGAGCTCGAGCGACAAATCCGCATGTCCGACGGCCAGCTCCAGTACCTCCACCTCACGTCCGGCCCCCTGGCACGGACGGGGCACCGTATCTTCGGCGCCGTCGGCGCGGTCCAGGACATCACCCATGCCCGGTACGCGGCCCAGGCCCGGCGGCGGGAGCTCGCGGAGGCGAAGCAGGAGGTCTGGCGGCTCGAGGGCGCGAACACGGACCTTGCACTCCGACTCGAGGCCCTGGAGGGGCAGCTCGAGGAGCTCGCGCAGCCCGAGGCGTCCGCATCCGTGCCGGGCAGTGCGGAGGGCGCGGCGGCGAGCGGGGAGGAGGCCGCGACGCAGGAGTCGACCGTCCCCGTCTCCTGGACGGCGGTCCTCGCGGCCGTCCCCGACCAGGTCTGGGTCCTCGACGGCGAACTCCGGTGCCGGTACGTCAACCCGGCGGGCGCCGCCGCCGCACGGCGGCGGGAGAGCCGGCTGATCGGACGGCCGTGGTCGGAGGTCCGGCTCGCCTCCGGACTCGTTCGCGAGATCGGCCGCCGCGCTTCAACGGTCCTCGCAGCCGGCGGGGAGCGAGGCGCTGTCTGGACCGACGGGGTTGAAGGGAACCCGCAGGTCTACCACTATGCCGTTCGACGGGTGGCCGCTCCGCACGGGAGTCCCATGGTGCTCGTGGTTATCCACGACGGGACCGCTGTCCAAAGGCACACGGAGGGGCGTGCTAGGGCCAGCGGGCAACAGGAGCGGTTGCACGCGGTCCTCCGCGCGATCCTCGACCAGATGCCGGTCGGCGTCGTCCTGGCCGAGGCGCCCACGGGCAGGGTCATCTACCGGAACCCGGGCTTTGTCGAGATATGGGGCGAGGTCGTGCCCTCGCCTGCGCGGATCGAGGAGTACGACGCCTGGTCCGGCGCCGTGCCGGGCGGGGCCCCGCTCACGGCGCTCGACTGGCCGCTGGCGCGTGCCGCGGCCACGGGCGAGCGGGTGCGTGACGAGGAGATCGAGGTGGCCCGCGATGACGGTACACGGGCTGTCTACAGCGTCAGCGCCGGGCCGATCCTGGACGCCGAGGGGACGGCGTACGCGGCGGCGGCGACCTTCATCGACGTCACGTCGCGGTGGTCGGCCGAGGAGGCGGTCGCCGCGAGCGAGGAGCGGCTCCGCCTCGCGGCCGGGTCCATCCCCCAGGTCTTCGCGATCTACGACCGGTCCGGGCGGTACCTGTTCGTGAACGAGGCAGGGACACGGTACGTGGGCCGGCCTGCGGACGACCTGGTCGGCCGTACCGATCTCGAGGTCTTCGGCCGCCGTGGCGCGCCCGCATGGTCCCGCCTCGTGCGGGAGACGCTCGGCACGCTCGCCGAGGCCCACGGCGAGTTCCGCGTGACCGGCCCGGACGGCGATCCGGGGACCCTGGTCGTGACCTGCCTACCCCTGCTCCAGGCGGACGGCGACTGCGGCGAGGTGCTGCTGATCGGCCACGACGCGACGGGCGAGCGCCGGGCGGCGTCCGCGCTCGAGGAGTACGCGGCCGAGCTCGCTCGCTCGAACGACGACCTCCAGCAGTTCGCGTACGTGGCGAGTCACGACCTGCAGGAGCCGCTCCGGAGCATCGTCAGTTTCGTCCAGCTCCTCGAGCGGCGGTATCGCGGGCGGTTCGACGACGACGCCGACGAGATGATCGGGTACATCGTCGAGGGTGGGCAGCGAATGCAGGACCTCATCAACGACCTGCTCGCCTTCTCGCGGGTCTCCACCCGGGGGCGCCCGTTCGAGCCCGTGCCGCTCGACGAGGCGGTGCGAGACGCCGTCCGCGACCTGCGGTGTGCAATCGACGAGAGCGGGACCGAGGTCCGGTACGGGGATCTCCCCACGGTCTGGGGAGACCGGGGGCAGGTCGTCCAGGTCTTCGAGAACCTGGTCGCGAACGCGATCAAGTTCCGTCGCCCGGACTCGCCGCCCAGGATCGTAATCTCAGCGGTTCGCGACCGGACCATGTGCCACCTGATGGTCGCGGACAACGGGATCGGGATCGAGGCCGAGTACTACGACCGGATCTTCGTGATCTTCCAGCGCCTCCACACTCGCGACGTCTATCCCGGGTCGGGGATCGGGCTCTCGATCGTCAAGAAGATCGTCGAGCGGCACGGCGGTACCATCTGGGTCGAGTCGGTGCCGGGCGAGGGGTCCACCTTCCACCTGACCCTGCCCATGGTCCCGCGCGACGCCAGGGAGCGGGAGGCGGGGGCGAACCGGTCAATGCCGGCCCGGCATCAGGCCCGGGACGGCCACCCGCCTCTCGAGCAGGCTCGCCCCGAGGGTGGTGACCGTCACGAGGGCGAGGTAGACCAGGCCTACCACGAAGAAGGTCTCGTTGTAGGTGAAGTACCGGGTGGCGATCATCTTCCCGGCCCCGGTCAGCTCGACCACGGTGATCATGTACGCGAGCGATGAGTACTTGATCAGGTAGACGAACTCGTTGACCAGCCCCGGGATCGCGCGCCGCATCGCCTGGGGCAGGATGACGTGCTGGATCACCTGCCACCGGCCCATGCCGAGCGCGAGCCCGGCCGTGAACTGCCCCTCCTTGATCGACTTGATCGCCCCGCGGATGTACTCCGAGTCGTAGGCGGAGTTGCAGAAGATGAACCCCAGGACGGCCGCCACGAACGGCGTGAGGGAGATGCCGATCGAGGGGAGGCCGAAGTAGAGGATGAAGAGGAGCAGAAGGAGGGGGGTGCCCTTGAAGAAGGCCACGTAGGCCCGGGCGAGGTACTGGACCGGCCGACTCCCGTATACCCGCCCCACCGCGACGGCTGCGCCGATCAGGACGCCGAACGGGGCCGCGGCCACGATCAGCTGGAGAGTGACCAGGAACCCGTCCCAGAGAGCGGGGAGGAGGACATCGGTGAGGAAGAGGGCCTGGTCCATGGCGCTACAGCTCCGCGAACCTTCCCGCGAACTGGCGGGTGCGCTCGAACGACGGGCTATCGCGGAGATTGGCGGGCGGCCCCCGCTCGAGGATGGTCCCGTGCTCCATGAAGCAGATCTCGTCCGCGATCGAGAGAGCGAACCGCATCTCGTGGGTCACGATCAGCATGGTCATCCCCGCGCCCGCGAGCTCCCGGATCACCTCGAGCACCTCGCCCGTCAGCTCGGGGTCAAGGGCCGAGGTCGGCTCGTCGAAGAGCATCACGTCGGGGTCCATGGCGAGCGCGCGGGCGATCGAGACCCGCTGGGCCTGCCCGCCCGAGAGCTGCGCCGGGTAGTGGTCGGCGCGGTCCTCCATGCCGACGCGACGGAGCTCGAAGAGGGCCTTCTCGCGCGCCTCGCGCTCCTTCATGCCCTTGACCTTCTGGAGCGCGATCTCGACGTTCCGGACCGCGGTCAGGTGGTCGAAGAGGTTGAAGTTCTGGAAGACCATACCGATCTTGGCCCGGTACTGGTTGATCTTCGCGCCGGCATGGGTCACCTCCTCGCCGTGGAGGTAGACGTGGCCCCGGTCGGGCACGATCAGCTGGTTGATGCACCGGAGGAGCGTGCTCTTGCCTGTGCCCGAGGGGCCGATGAAGGCCTTGGTCTCGCCCTTCCGGACCGTGAACGAGATCTCCTTCAGGACCTCGGTCGTGCCGAAGGACTTGGCGAGCCCCTCGACCCGGAGGATGGTGTCGTCGGTGGTGGTATCGGTGATCATTGTCATTCGCTCCCGACCTGGAACCCTGGGACCGAGACCCTCTTCTCGAGGAGGTTGAGCGCCTTCATCCCGGTATAATTCAGGACGAGGTAGATCCCGGCGCAGGCTAGGTAGATCGGCATCGCGATATACTCGGTCGAGACGATCACCGATGCCCGGGTGAGCAGCTCCATCACGCCGATGGCATAGGTGACCGAGGTGTCGGTCAGCACGGTCGGGTACTCGTTCGACCAGCCCGGCAGGGCGATGAGGAGGGCCTGTGGCAGGACCACATGCCGGATCGCCTGGGCCCGGCTCATGCCGAGCGAGCGCGCAGCCGTCATCTGCCCCTCCCCGATCGAGAGGATCGCGCCGCGAAAGATCTCGGCCTGGTAGGCCCCGCCGTGGAGCCCGAGGACGAACGCGCCCACGAGGAACGGAGAGAGATCCCCCAGGCCGATCGTGGGAAAGATCCCGAAATAGAAGAGGAAGAGGAGGACGAGCAGAGGCAGCCCCCGGAAGAACCAGACGTAGGTGTTGATCGCCGCCCGGACGGAGCGCGATCCATAGACCTGACCCACGGCCGCCGGCAGGCCGATCAGGAACCCGATACCGAGTGCCGCGATGACGAGCCCGAGCGTCGCGATGATGCCGGTGACGAGGAACGGTGACCAGTCGATGAGGATCGCTGCGAGGTCCATGATCAGTTCCGAGCGTGGGGGCCCGTGGGGGGGGCCGGCGGGGGGCGCGGCGGGCCGCGCCGTTTCACAGAAGTATTGGCCCCGCTAGTATTTGATGCAGGGGGCCGTCAGGCCCCGGTCAGGCCGTGCTTGGCCTTGAGCTCGTCCCAGTACGGGTCGGCCATCAGCATGTCGAGACCCCGGTTCATGGCCTCGAGCAGGGCCGTGTCCGACTTGCGGATCGCGATCCCGTACTCCTCCTTGGTGTCGATCTCCTCGATGATCTTCACGGGCTGGCCCTGGATGATGTTCACGGTCGGGGGCTTGTCGTAGACGGTCGCCTGGACCTGCCCGTTGACGAGGGCCGTGATCGCGAGCGGGAAGTTGTCGAAGGACTTCAGGTTCGCGGCCGGCATCTTGCCCGTCGCGACCAGGTTGTCCTGGACCCACATCTCGCCCGTGGTGCCGCGCTGCGAGCCGATTACGACCGTGCCGGCCATGATGTCGTCGAACGTCACGTCCGAGTCGGTGCGGACGGCGACGGACTGGTTGATCTTCAGGTACGGCTTGGAGAATGCGACCTGCGCCGCGCGCTCCTCGGTGATCGTCATGCCCGAGTAGACCATGTCGATCTTGCCCGCCTGGAGCGCGGGGATGATCCCGTCCCAGGCCACGGCCTGGAACTCGACGTCGAAGCCCAGCTTGTCGGCGATCGAGCGCGCCGAGTCGATGTCAAACCCGACGAAGCTGCCGTCCTTCTCCTGCGACGAGTACGGCGGGTAGGCGCCGTCGATCCCGATGATGTAGGAGTCCTTCAGTCCCGAGAGGTTCGCGGTGCCGTTCGTCGTGGTGTTGTTGGTGGGTGGGGGCGTGGTACCGGTACAGCCGGCGAGGAGGACACACCCCATCACCAGTACCGCCAGCAGCCCGATGATCTTGCGCTGCATTCTGCCAAGCTTCGCGTCGCAACATAAAAAGGGTTATGGGAACGGCCGAAGAGAAGGTCTTGTTTATGCTATTCCATATCAGAAACGCCTGAAAGATAGTTATAAATATCATAGGCGCCTATGGCGGTGTTGCCCCTGCTGGACTGGTTGGGGAGAGGCAACCGGACCCATAATCGGGGACCGGCTGCGATGTTCGCCGACGTGCAACCCTGCGATGGAAGGGTCACAGATCCTGCGGCAGGGATCTGAACAAGCCTGGACAAGCAGGCACATCACAGAACAGACAGGCCCGGACGGCCAGACCCTCATTGGGCGTGATGAAGGGTAACCGGGCCGGGAGAGATGACCGATCGGTCCACGGGGCACCATTCTGGGTGCGCAGCTCGAAGAGACTGCTCGCCGGACCCACCTCGTTTCGACCGCTGCGTGACCTGCCGCCCGGTGTCGCGTGGCGACAGTGCCACCCATGAGCGCTATCTCGGTTCCCGACGCACGTCTCGATGCTGGCATGGGATGGCTCGAGACACCGGTCGATCCCGTCGCGGCACGGTTATATCGCGGAGAGACGAGATCCTCCGCACGATGACGTTCGTCGCTCGTCACCACGTCGAGACGGACGTGAGCGGGCATGCCGTCTACGTCTCCGACTACCTCCCGCGGGCCCGCCGAGAAGAGGTCCCGTGACATTCGCACGGAGAGTGGTCTCCCCCGCCTGACCGGCGCGACCCGGTGGAGGTTCTCGTGGAGACGAACCGGGGACGGGTGCCCGAGCTGGTCCTGATCCGGTACGGCCGCATGCTCGAGGGTCCGTTTCCGTTCCTGCGGGGAGCCGCTGTGCTCATGGCCGCGGACCTGGCCTCCACGGCGGACAGCGGCATTCGCGTCCAGGCCTGCGGCGACTGCCACCTCCTGAACTTCGGCCTCTTCGCGTCGCCCGAGCGGAACCTCTTCTTCGGCCTCAACGACTTCGACGAGACCCTCCCCGCTCCATTCTGCTGGGATCTCATACGGCTCGCTGTCTCGTTCATGGTCGCGGCCCAGGCGAACGGGTACGGAAGGGGCCCGGCGGCGGGTATCGTTGCGACCGTCGTTCGTTCCTACCGGGAGTACATGCGGTACCTCTCCCTGATGCGCGACCTCGACATCTGGTACACCCGTCTCCACGCCGACCTGATCCTCAGCACGGCCTCGACCAGGAAGGAGCGCAGGTCGAACGAGGCGATGCTGGCGACGGCACGAAAGCGGGTGGCCGAGTATGTCTTCCCGAAGATCACGGCCACGGTGAACGGCCGCCGCCGGTTCGTGGACCAGCCCCCGCTGTTCTATCACGATGACCCGAGCGTCGCGAGGGCCGAGGCCCGGCTTCGCATGCTCAACGAGTACGCCTCGACGATCTCCGACCACCACCGGCTCCTCCTTTCGCGATACCAGCTCGTCGACGTCGCGTTCAAGGTCGTCGGGATCGGCTCGGTCGGCACCCGGTGCTGGGTGGTCCTTCTGCTCGCCGAGGACAGCGACCCCCTGATCCTCCAGGTCAAGGAGGCACGCCGTTCCGTGCTCGAACCCTTCGCCGGCGCGAGCACGTACGAGCACCAGGACCGCCGCGTCGTCGAGGGGCAGCGCCTGACCCAGGCGGCGAGCGATATCTTCCTGGGATGGTTCACGGGACCGGATGGGACCGAGTACTACGTCCGCCAGTTGCGGGAGATGAAGTACGCCTTCAATCCGTCGGATGTACCTCCCGCGCGCCTCTCGTGGTACGCCCGGTTCTGCGGCTGGAACCTGGCGCGGACGCACGCGAAGTCCGGCGATGCGGCGATCATCTCGGGATACCTCGGCAAATCCGACTCGTTCGACCGGGCGATCGTCTCCTTCGCCGGGGCGTACGCGGAGCAGAACCGGCGCGACTTCGAGGCGCTTCGCACGGCCGTCGAGGACGGGCGCGTCACAGCCGAGCCCGGCGTCTAGGTTGCCAGGCACCTCCCGGCCTCCGGGGCCCGCCCGGCACGATGCGGAGATGACGCAGAGGCAACGGCCTCTCCACCCGCTCGGCGGCACGGAGGAATCCCCACCGTTTCGGGAGCCTGTCCACGCAGGCTGAACCGGAGAGGCTTCGTTCCCGCCTGCGGGCCGCGCGAGCTCGACGAATAGTTTGAATAAACCTCCTCGCGCATAGAACCGTGCACGGTGATCCCCCTGCAGGTCAACTTCGGCGGTTTCGTACCGGTCAGCACGGTCGACTGGCCGGGTCGGGCCGTCTGCACGGTCTTCCTGAGGGGGTGTCCGGCGCGGTGCGGTTACTGCCACAATGCGGTCCTGCTCGGGGGCACGGACTCGCGCGGGCACGACGAAGTCATGGCGATGATCGCGGAGAGCGCCCTCGTCGTCTCGGCCGTGATCTTCACGGGCGGCGAACCGACCATGCAGGGCGCGGCGCTCTGTTGCCTCGCCCGCGAGAGCCGGTCGCTCGGGCTCGATGTCGGGGTACACACCAACGGGGCTTACCCGGACGTCCTGGCGGGACTCATCGACGCCGGCCTCGTGGACCACGTGGCTCTCGACCTCAAGGCACGCTGGGAGCGCTACCCCAACCTCCTCGGTATCGACCTCGTGGACCGGATACAGGCGTCGCTCGCGCTCTGCCGGGCCGCGCATGCCGAGGGGCGCCTCGCGGGGTTCGAGGTGGTCGTCACCCTCTTCCGCGGGTACGAGGACGAGGTGGGAGCGATCGCCCGGGCGGCCGGGGACGCGCCCCTCGTCCTCCAGCAGGGAGTCACCGGTTCCGTGGCGCCGCTTGCGCCGGACGAGCTGGGCGCGATCGCACGCCGGCTTGGCCGCCCGTGCCGGATACGGACAAAGGAGAACGGAGAGCAGGAGTATGAGGCTGATTGGAGTTGTGGGGCTGCCGGGAAGCGGCAAGAGTGAGTTCGCGCGGTGCGCCACCGAGCTCGGGATCCCCGTGCTCGTCATGGGCGACGTGGTCCGCCGCGTCGCGTCCGAGCGCGGGCTCTCCGGCGAGGACGGCGTCCTCGGGCGGATCTCGGGCGAACTCCGCGCGGCACACGGGCGGGGCGCCATCGCACGGCTGATGCTCCCGGCGATCCGCGAACTCGACGCACCCGTGGTGCTGGTCGACGGGATCCGCTCGGACGCCGAGGTCGACGAGTTCAGGCGCGCGTTCTCCGGGTTCACGCTTGTCGGCGTCTCCTCCTCGTTCGAGACCCGGTGGCAGCGCCTCCAGGGACGCGGGCGATCCGACGATCTCGCCGATGCCGGCGCCCTGCGACGGCGGGACGAGCGCGAGCTCGGCTGGGGCCTCAGCACGGCGCTGGAAGGAGCCGAGGTGACCGTGGAGAACGAAGGGAGCCTCGAGGAGTACTGCGCGGAGGTCAGGGGCGTGCTCGTCTCCCTCTCGGGGTCGCGATGAAGGTCTACTTCTCGTCCTCGTCGAAGGTGAACGCGCCGCCCGAGTGGGTCTTCGGGATCGCGGACGCCGGGTTCGACGGCTGGGAGGTCGTGGCCGATGGCGCCTACCGGCTCGACGACCCGGCGGGCCTCGCGCGGGTCCGCGACCTGGTCGAGCGGACGGGACTCGCGATCTCGGTCCACGCGCCGTACGCGGACCTGAACGCCGCCTCGCTCAACTATCCCATCTTCCGGGAGACGGTCCGGCAGCTCGGCGCCTGCATCGTGCATGCGGCGGAGTGGACGGACCGGGTGACGATCCACCCCGGGTACCTCTCCCCCCTCGGGAAGCTCGACCCCGACCGTGCCTGGGCGGCGCAGAAGGAGGCCCTTCGCGAGATCGGCCGGTGCGCCTCGGACCACGGGGTCCTCGCGTGCCTCGAGAACATGCCGTCGATCCGGGAATTCCTCTGCCGCGACCCCGGCGAGCTCCTGGGCATGATCGACGGCGTCGAGGGGGTCGGTGCCTGCTTCGACCTCGGGCACGCGCATACCCTCGGCGTCGTTCCGGCGTTCCTCGAGGTACTCGCCCGGGCCGATCACCTCCACCTCCACGACAACGGCGGGCTGTCGGACGAGCACCTCCCGATCGGCGCGGGCACGGTCGACTGGGCGCGGGTCGCACCCGTCGTCACAGCGGCGTACGGCGGCGTCGCGGTGATCGAAGGACGGAGCGTCGACGAGGGGAGGCGGTCGCTCGAGCGGATCCGGGGGTGGTCCGCATAACCGGCGAGACCCTCCAGGTCTACTTCCTGGGGACCTCGGGGGCGCTCCCGACCATCGCCCGCAACACGTCATGCGTCCTGGTGCGCCGGGGTTCGGACACCCTCCTCTTCGACTGCGGCGAGGGCGCGCAGCAGCAGATGATGCGGGCGCAGACCGGCTTCACGGTCGATGCCGCCTTCATCACCCACTGGCACGCGGACCATTACCTCGGGCTGTTCGGGCTCGTCCACACCCTCGCGTTCATCGGACGAACCGAGCCCCTGAGGCTCTACGGGCCGCCCGGGATCGACGAGATCGTCGCCGTGATCGACCGCCTCTCGACGGCGACCATGCGCTATCCCGTCGAGCCGCGCGAGCTCCGGCCGGGCGATGAGGTGCGGTTCGACGGGTACTCGGTCCGTGCGTTCCGGACGCGGCACGGGATGCAGTCGATCGGGTACGTCCTCGCCGAGGACGGGCGGCCCGGCCGGTTCGACCGGGAGGCCGCGATCGCGCTCGGCGTCAGGCCGGGGCCGCTCTTCGGGCGGTTGCAGCGGGGCGAGACCGTCACGGTGACGGTCGGTGGCGAGACGGTCGAGGTCCGACCCGAGCAGGTACTCGGCCCGGCCCGGCCCGGGCGCTCGGTCGGCTACACGGGCGATACCCGTCCGGTCGACCTGGCCCGCGCGGGGGTGCCGCGCGGGATCGACCTCCTGATCCACGACGCGACGTACACCGATGCCGACGCGGCGCTCGCGGCCGACGTGCTGCACTCGACGGCCGGCGAGGCGGGCGCCGTCGCCGCGGGCGTCGGGGCGAAACGGCTCGCCCTGGTCCACCTCTCGCCCCGCTACGTCTCGGCCGCGGACCACGTGGGAGATGCCCAGGCGCTCTTCACGGGCGAGGTGCTGGCCCCCGACGACCTCTCGATGATCGAGATCCCGTTCTCCGACCGGTAGCGGGGACGAGGCACCGCGGCCCGGTCCCGACCAGATCGATCCGACCGGTGGCACGGAGCCCCTCCTCCACGAGCTCGCGGTTCCGCTCGTCGCGATAGTGGAGGAGGGCCCGCTGGACCTGCTTCTCGCGCCCCTTCGGGACGTGGACCGCCTCGCCCGTATCCGGGTCGATCCCGGTCGCGAACATGGCCGTCGCGAGCGTCATCGGGGTCGGGGTGAAGTCCTGGACCTGCTCGGTGTAGAGCCCCTCGTCGCGGACGTACTCGGCGAGCTCGACCATGTCCCCGACCGTGCACCCCGGGTGGCCCGACAGCAGGTACGGCACGAGGTACTGTCGCTTCTCCTTTCCCCGCTGGACCGCCTCGAACCGCTCCCGGAAGGCCTCGAAGACCTCCCGCCCCGGCTTGTGCATACGCTCGCAGACCCGGTCGACCACGTGTTCCGGCGCGACCTTGAGGTGGCCCGAGACATGGTGGGCGCAGACCTCCTCGAGGTACTCCGGCCCGGCCGCGAGGGCGAGGTCGTGCCGGAAACCCGAGCCGATGAAGACACGTCGCACGCCGGGGATCGCCCGGAGACGGCGGAGGAGGTCGAGCTGCACCTTGGCACGGGTGTCGAGGGAGGGGCAGTCCGGGCCGCACCGGCGATCGGCGCACGCCCCGCCGGTGGTCCACCGCGGGCAGGAGAGCCCGTACATGTTCGCGCTCGGGCCGCCGACGTCCTGGATGACCCCCCGGAACTCCTTCATCTTCGCCATCCTCTCCGCCTCGCGCACGATCGAGTCCGGAGTCCGGGACTGGATCGCCCGGCCCTGGTGGCAGGCGATTGCGCAGAACGAGCAGTCGCCGAAGCAGCCCCGGTGGGTCGTGATCGAGAACCGGACCGGCTCGAGAGCCGGGACCGGCTCCCGGTACGACGGGTGCTGCCGGCGCGCGTACGGGAGCTCGTAGACCCGGTCGAGGTCCTGCGGTGAGAAGGGCGGCGGCGGGGGCTCCTGGACCACCACGGTCTTGGGGTGAGCCTGCGCGACCGGCCGCGCCGTGCAGGGGTCCTGTTCGGCCGCGATCATCGCGTGGGCCCGCGCGAACGCGGTGGGGTCCGACGCGACCTCGGCGAAGGACGGGAGCTCGACCATCCCCTCGTGGTCCATGGCCCGCCACTCGCGCGGCGCGCATCGCCACATCGTCCCCCGGATCCCGCGGAGGGCCGTTGCGTCGCCGCCGGCGTCGAGCCGGTCCGCGATCGCGACGACCTGTCGCTCCCCCGGGCCGTACACGACGAGGTCGGCCGGTGCGTCGGCGAGGACGGAGGCCCGGACCCGGTCCGACCAGTAGTCGTAGTGGGCGAACCGACGAAGCGAGGCCTCGATTCCGCCGAGCACGACCGGGATCCCCGGAAAGAGCGCGTGGACGCGGTCGGCATAGACGAGCACGGCCCGGTCCGGCCGGCGCGGTATACCTCCTGCCGAGTACACATCCGTGGCGCGCCGCCGCCGGTTCGCCGTGTACCGGTTCACCATCGAGTCCACGGCCCCCGACGAGACCGAGACGAAGAGGCGCGGGGGGCCGAGGGCGAGGAGAGCCTCCGGGCCGGGGCCGGGCTGCGCGCAGACCACGACCGTGTACCCCGCGTCCCAGAGCACCCGGCCGATCACGGCCGTGCCGAACGACGGGTGGTCCACGTGGGCGTCGCCCGAGACGAGGAGGACGTCGATACCGTCGAGCCCGAGCCGGTCGAGCTCGCGCCGGCTCATCGGGAGAAAACCGGGCTGCTCCTTACCTGTCATCGATCCGGTGATCCCGTGCAGCATCAACAGGTATAATATGGAGGGACGGCGATTATTCGCCGTCTGGAGAACGACTATGACCGTCCGACGCTTCAAGTGTAAGGAGTGCGGGTACATCTACTCGCCGCTCCGTGGTGAGGCTCGCCAGAACATACCGCCCGGCACCGAGTTCGAGGACCTGCCGGAGACCTATCTCTGCCCCGTCTGTGGTGTCCAGGGGAAGGGGAAGATCGGGACCTGGGCATTCGTGGAGTGGGTTCCGACCAAGTACGTCTGCCGGTACTGCGGCTACGTCTACGACCAGAAGCGTGGCGAGCCACAGCGTGGCATCGCCCGCGGCACCAGGTTCGAGGATCTCCCCGACGACTATCTCTGCACGGTCTGCATGAACGACGATCGGCTCCGGGAACGACTGGGCAAGGTGGGCAAGGAGGCCTTCAGCCCGGTCGATACCGACTGAGACACCCTTTCCATCCTCTTCCATCGCGGGGCCGGTCCTCTCCGCGCCCCGCCGGCACACACTCCCGCGACAGTCAGGACGCGAGCTCCCGGACCTTCGCGATATTGCCCGCGCCGTCGCGCCGGCCGTCCTCGGGCGTCTCGCAGATGAACGGCAGGCCCGCGAGCTCGGGCCGGTGGAGGAGGATGCGGAACCCCTCCTCGCCGATCGCCCCGAGCCCGACGTGATCGTGGCGATCGAGCCCCGAACCGAGCGCTCCCTTGGAGTCATTGCAGTGGACCACGCGGAGCAGCCCGAGGCCGATCGTGTCGTCGAACGCGGCGAGCGTATCCTCGATCCCGTCGCGGCTCGAGAGGTCGTACCCGGCCCCGAAGGCGTGGCAGGTGTCGAGGCAGACGCCGAGCCGCTCGACGCAGCCGCACCCCTCGAGGATCCGGGCGATCGAGTCGAAGCGGGACCCGACGCTGTTCTTCTCGCCTGCCGTGTTCTCCACGAGCAGGCTCACGCCCGGCGGCGCGGCGCCCACGGCGCGATCCAGCGCGGCGATCACCCGCGCCTCGCCCACGTCGCTCCCGGCCCCGAGGTGATGGCCGAGGTGGGTCACGACGAACGGGATACCGAGCGCCGCCGCGCGCGCGAGCTCGTCCGCGAGCGAGAGCACGGACCGCTCGTACGGCTCGTCCTTCGGCGATGCGAGGTTCGGGAGGTACGGCATGTGATCGACGACGGGCGCGAGCCCGGACACGGCGAGCAAGGCGCGGAACGCGTCGACGTCGGCGGCGTCGAGCGGTTTTGCGGCCCATCCTCGCGGGTTCCGTGAGAAGATCTGGAAGGTGTCGCACCCGATGTCGCGCGCTCGCTCCACCGACCTCGAAACCGATCCCGCTATCGAGATATGCACACCGACGCTGACCATCACCGGGCTCCGAGGACCGTGGAACTGGAACGGGCATCAGCATTCCGCTGGTCCGCTCGGGAATTCTTAAATGCTCGGCGGGTCAATTGAGTAAGGCAACGGGCCGATAGATCAGGGGTAGATCGCTACCTTGGCATGGTAGAGGCCGCGGGTTCAATTCCCGCTCGGTCCACTCGTTTCTCGCACGTCCTCTCACACACCGGGCCCCGACGGGCCCGGTCGATACCGACTCCTTTACCTGCACCGACGATCAATACCCCTGCGATCAACCGTGGGCCTGAGAGAGGTGCTGATCCCGCAGGACCAGGTCTTCTTCGACCTGTTCGAGGAGATGGTCGATATCCTGGTCAAGTCCGCGGACCTGCTCGTCCGTTTCATGAGCTCGGGGCAGAACCCAGTCGGGTGCTGTTCAGAGATGAAGGACCTCGAGCATGCGGGCGACACGATCACGCACCGCATCTACTTCCAGCTGAACAAGACGTTCATCACCCCGCTCGAGCCCGAGGAGATCTCGCAGCTCGCCTCGGTCCTCGACGACGTTCTCGATTGCATCGAGGGGTCCGTCCAGAAGATGCGCGTCTACGGCATCGACGAGGCCGACGACGTGATGCGAGAACTGGCGCGGCTGATCCAGCTCTCGGTGGTCGAGTGCCAGGGCGCGATCCGGAGCCTCCGGAAGCTCTCGAACGGCAAGGAGATAGACGAACGGCTGATCGAGATAAACCGGCTCGAGAATCTGGGAGACGAGGTGCTCGGACACGCCCTCTCCGACCTGTTTAAGACCAACGATGCGGTCCGGATCATCAAGCTCAAGGACGTGTACGAGGAGCTCGAACGGGCGACGGACTACTGCGAGCGGGTCGCGTTCATCATCTCGGACATCGTAATCCGGCATACCTGACGGACACGAGCGAGGCCTCTCACACCTTCCCGGGCTCCATCGGTCCTCCGGTGATCTCTGGAATGGCCGTCACGATACGGCGAGTCATTCGACCGGACCTCCCCTCTTCGAGCCGCACATCGGGGCGGACTTTGTGCTGATAGGGGCGGTTCCACGACATCGTTTGGACGAACCGGTCACCCGCCTTTCTCTCCAGAAGCCGACTGTTAGCGAATACCATCGAGGCCCAGCATCCAAAGGGTCATGGTGTCAGGCTTGCCCCCCAAAGTACGTCTCGAGCAGCCGGTGGAAAACCGACCCTGGAGTCGATACGAGCGCGAACAGGGTGGCGCTTGATCGGAGCTTCCGGTCGTCCGGCGAGCCGAATATCTCGCGAGCCGAGCGCCCCTCGACGGCGAGCACCGCTTCAGCGCACTCCACGAGCCGTGGCCCCAGTACCGGGTGCTGGAGATATGCTTCGGCTTCCGCGAGTGTCCTTATGGAGTATTTCATCGAGGCAAAACTGTGACCCAGTCCCGAGAGCTGCGGGAAGATGTGCCACATCCAGTGCGAGCTCTTCCGGCCGACTCTCATCTCGGATAACGCCTGAACGTACGATCGCTCCTGCGCCTGGACGAACCGGTCAAGATCGTACGGGTCGTGGGCTGGCATCGAATCACTCCTCGGGAAGGAGCGAACGGTGCTCCTCGCATCGTATATTCATCGATACGTGGTTCCCCGCAGAAACGGCACCCGAGGAACCATCCCGTGTTGAGGTCGATGGTGTATTCACGCTCATCGTCCGGAGGGTGGGATGTACCTCTACAGAAAGAGATGCATCCCCCAGAAGGCGGCAAACCCGATGGCCGCGCTTGCCGGTATCGTCAGGATCCAGGCTCCCACGATGTTCCGCGCGATCCCCCATCTCACGGCTCCGGGACCCTTGGTCGTCCCCACGCCCATGATAGCCGTGCTGATGATGTGGGTGGTGCTGACCGGGATCCCCGCGAACGACATGGCGAGGATCGTGCCCGCGCTCACCGTCTGAGCAGCGAACCCGTGGACCGGTCGGAGACGGGTGATCTTGTAGCCCATGGTCTTGACGATTCGCCACCCGCCGAGGAGCGTACCGAGCCCAATAGCGGCGTGTGCCGCGAGGATGACCCAGAACGGGACCGGGAGGTTGTTGGGGTCGACCCCGGCGCCGAAGTACCCGATGCTGAAGAGGAGGGGGGTGATGATCCCCATCGTCTTCTGCGCGTCGTTCGTGCCGTGCGAGAAGCAGTACGCCCCGGACGAAACGAGCTGCAGGCGCCGAAAGTAGTGGTCCGCATGCTCGCGGTGGAGGTTCCTGGTGAGCCGCAGGACCAGCACCATGAATAAGAAGCCGACGATCAGACCGATAAGCGGCGATATCACCATGAACCCGACAACCACCATGACGGTCGAGAGCTTCACGGCAGCCACGCCGGCCGCGGAGATCCCTGCCCCGGCGAGCGCTCCGACCAGGGCGTGAGAGGACGAGGACGGGAACCCAAGGTACCAGGTGATGAGGTTCCAGGCGATCGCCCCTATCAGGGCCGCCAGCACGATGTACGGAACGACGAGGACGTCCACCGTGTCCAGGTTAATGATCTTGCTCACGGTGCCCGCGACCGCGACGCCGAAACCGAACGCGGCGATGAAGTTGAAGAAGGCCGCGAACGCAACCGCCGTCCTTGGAGAGAGGACGCGTGTCGAGACGATCGTCGAGATAGCGTTCGCCGAGTCGTGGAACCCGTTCGTGAAGTCGAAGACCAGCGCGATACCGATGATAAGGATGATCAGTTCGACGGGCGGACTCGCCATTCTCCTTGGATATTCTGTCAGCAGAGCACATCAAGGATCGTGTCCCCGAGGGGCTCGGTGGGAACGGAACCTTGCGTGTCTCAGCCGGAGACGGGTCGGCGCGCTTCATGGAAGAACCGGCACTGCTCCCTGATCGGGCAGACCTCGCAGCGGGGCCGCCGGGCCGTGCAGATTGCGCGTCCGTGCGCGATCATCAGGTCCGTGACCGGTCCCCACATCGGTCGTGGAAGGCAGGTCATGAGGTCCCGCTCGACCCCGGCGGGGTCCCGCCGGTCCGAGAGGCCGATGCGGTGCGCGAGGCGGAGGACATGGGTGTCGACCGCCACCCCCTCGTTCAGGCCGAACGCGTGGTAGAGCACGATATTCGCCGTCTTGCGCCCCACTCCGGGGAGGCGCACCAGGTCTTCCATGCGCGCGGGCACCTCGCCGCCGTACTCGGCAACGAGCATCCTCGCGGCCCCGATCAGGTGTCGGGCCTTCGCGTGGTAATACCCGGTCGGGCGGACGATCGCCTCGAGCTCGCCAAGGTCGGCGTCGGCGAGGGCTCCGGGCGAAGGGTACGCGCCGAAGAGCGAGCCCTGCAGGGACCAGACCTGGGCGTCCGTGGTCTGAGCCGAGAGGATGGTCAGGACCAGCACCTGGAACGGGCTCGAGAAGAACGGTTCGGGGTCGCACGCGTCCGGGTAGGTGGCCGCGAGGGTCTCGAAGATCTGGGAACAGGTCGCGTCGTCCATGGCCGCACCCGGCATCAGGATGGGGTAGGGCAGATTCGAACTGCCGTCAAAGCGTCCCAAACGCTCTAGGATGGACCAGGCTACCCTACTACCCCGACTCCGGATCGGTTGGCGCCAGACGGTGAAAAGGGTTCTGATGCCGGTCAGAGCGGAAGCGGGCAGCAGGACTCCCGCGCGACGATCGTCCCCTCGAAGACGCCCTCGAGGACCGCGCCCCGAACAGCGCCGGGCTCGCGCCCGTCGAGGACCACCATCGGGATTCCGCACCGCTCCACGATCTTGGCCGCGACGAGGTCGATCACCGTGTTCGAGCCCGCGCCCATCCGCTCGCGCCCGACCAGGGCGAGGAGATCGGCCGGGGTCATGGTCGCGTACCGCGTCGCGGTCGGGTCCTTCTTCGGGTCCGCCGTGTAGATCCCCGCCACCGAGGTCGCGTTGATCAGCAGGTCGGCGCCGACCTCCTCGGCCAGGACGGCCGCGACCGCGTCCGTGGTCTGGCCGGGCGCGACACCGCCCATCACGACGATCCGGCCGGCGACGCCGCACTCTCTCGCGGCCGCGTACGACTCGGGGACGCGAGGATATGCAGCGTCGCCCAGGGCCGCGACGAGGAGCCGGGCGTTCAGGCGCGTGACCAGGATGCCAAGCTCGTCGAGCGTCGCCTCGTCGACGCCGAGCGCGCGCGCGGCGCCGATGTACCGCCGGGCCTCGCCCCCGCCTCCGACAACGACGTAGAGCCGGGCACGTTCCGCGAGCTCCCGGAGCACAATCGCGTACGCGCCGAGCAGGTTCGTCTCGATCGAGGGGACCAGGACCGATCCCCCGAGAGAGAGCACGATCGTCTTGGGAGCCCGCATCCCGGGCGCCGGCGCGGCAGGCGTCATTCCGAGAGATTATGGCCATGGAGACCAGATATACCTGTTGCGATGTACCGGTGCCCGTCCTGCCGTTCTACCGAGATCTACCCCGTTGCCGGCGGGTACCTCGGGCAGGTCTACCTCTGCAAGGGCTGCGGCTACCGGGGCTCTCTCGTGCTCGAAGACGAGGACGAGGACGACGAGCGTGACCGGGATTAATATAGCAGGGGCGCCTTTCCCCGATCGGTGGAGACCATGCACGAGGCACAGCTCTACACGGGTAACCCGGACGGCACCACGGACTGCCGGCTCTGCAACCACCGGTGCCACATCGCCGATGGCCGCACGGGACGGTGCGGCGTCCGCGAGAACCGGGAGGGTATCCTCTACTCGCTCTCGTACGCCCGCGTGAGCGCCGAGAAAGTGGACCCGATCGAGAAGAAACCGCTCAACCACTTCCTGCCAGGAACCCTCTGCTACTCGCTCGGCTCGGTCGGGTGCAACTTCACCTGCGAACACTGCCAGAACTGGCAGATCTCGCGCGCCGGCGATGCCGTCGGGTCGCTCCCCGAGCTCGCGCCGGCCGACGCGGTACGGCGTGCCCGGGCCTCCGGCTGCGCCTCGATCTCGTGGACGTACAACGAGCCGACCATGACCTTCGAGTACACGATGGACACGGGAATGCTCGCGCGCCGGGCCGGCCTGGGCACGGTCTACGTCACCAACGGGTTCATGACCGAGGAGGCGGTCGACAGCCTCGCGGTCATGCTGAACGCGTTCCGGGTGGACCTCAAGTCCTTCGACGACGCCTTCTACCGGAAGGTCTGCGGCGCGCGCCTCGAGCCCGTCCTCGCCTCGACGAGGCGGGCGGGCGAGGTCGGGATGCATGTCGAGACGGTCACGCTCGTGATCCCGGGCATGAACGACTCGCCCGAAGAGATGGACGGACTCGTCCGCTGGGTCGTCGAGAACCTGGGGCCGGACACGCCCATGCACTTCACGCGTTTCCACCCTGATTACCGCATGCGCGACCGTCCCGCCACGCCCATTCGGACCCTCGAGCGGATCTACGAGCGGGCGAGGGAGCTCGGCCTGCGCTTTCCATATCTCGGGAACGTGGGCGGCCATCGGTACGAGAACACCTGGTGCCCCGTCTGTAACTCCCTGCTGATCGAGCGCAGCCTGATGCAGGGGAGGATCCGCGGTCTCGAGGACGGCCGCTGCCGTCAGTGCGGCGAGGCGATCCCGGTTGTCAGGTCCGTCCCCCCGCTCTGAACCCTCTTCCCTCGGCGGGCTCCCTCCGAGCGGGGAACCCTCCCCCACCGAGGGGGCCACCCCCTTCGAGGGGGGCCGCTTCCTCGTGGACCGGATGCTCGGGCCGCTGGTCAGGTACCTCCGGTTCATGGGCTACGACACCCTCGCGGCTACCGAGCTCGGGCCGGGCGGACCGGGCGAGGACTCCGCCCTCCTGCGGCTCGCGGCGGCGGAGGGGCGCGTCCTGCTCACGCGGGACCGCGAGCTGGCCGGGCGCGGTGGCGTGCTGGTCGAAGGGGACGACGTGCTCGAGCAGGTGGATTGGCTCACCCGCGCAGGCTTCGTCGAGCCGGTCCTCCGGCTGGACCGCTGCTCGCGCTGCAACACACTGCTCCGGCGAGCCCGTGCGGAGGAGATAACGGCCGCCACGTACCTGCCGGTGGACGGTACGCCGAGGGAGTTTTTCCGCTGCGACAGCTGCGGCCGACTGTACTGGGCGGGCTCGCATGCCGACCGGCTCGCGGAGCGGCTGGCGGGGGCTTCCTGCCGCCTGGAGAGCCGGAGATCGGGGCAGTCAAGGTAATTACCGCCGGCCCCGATAGTACTGACGACCGAAGGGCTGCCCACGGAGCCGCGGGGAAACAGGCGTGAACGAGATGAAGACCGGTGATGGCAGTGGGGGCGGGGCCGGGACCGTCCACGGCGAACCGGGCCTCTACATCAACCGCGAGCTGAGCTGGATCGAGTTCAACCGGCGCGTCCTCGACGAGGCCTTCGATCAGCGGAACCCGCTCCTCGAGCGGGTCAAGTTCCTCGCGATCTTCGCCAACAACCTCGACGAGTTCTTCATGATCAGGGTGTCGGGACTCCAGCGGCAGCTCGTGGAGGGCGTCGTCGAGACGCCGCCCGATGGCATGAGCCCGGCGCAGCAGCTCGCGGCGATCCGCGAGACGCTCGCCCCGCTCCTCGAGACCGCCCGCCGGTGCTGGACCGACGACCTGCTCCCGGCGCTCGAACGAGCCGGGATCGGTGTCCGGCGGCTGGCGGAGCTCCCGCCCGAGATCCGCACCCGGCTCCGGGATCTCTTCCAGGCAGAGATCTTCCCCGCACTGACGCCCCTCGCCTTCGATGCCTCGCACCCGTTCCCGTTCATCTCGAACCTCTCGCTCAACCTGGCCGTCGAGGTCCGCGACTGCGAGGGCCATACCCGGTTCGCCCGTCTCAAGGTCCCGGTCGGCCCCTTCCCGCGCCTGATCGCGGTCCCTGGAACGGGGGCCGGGAGGATACCAGGAGAGCGGCTCGAGTTCGTCTTCCTCGAGGACATGATCGCGGCGAACGTCGACCTGCTCTTCCCCGGGGTGAGCGTAGTATCGGTCCACCCGTTCCGCGTGACCAGGAACGCGGACCTCGAGATCGAGGAGGACGAGGCCGACGACCTGCTCACGGCGGTCGAGGAGTCGGTCGAGCTTCGCCGGACCGGCACCCCCGTCCGGATCGTGGTCGAGGAGGAGATCCCTGACCGGCAGTGCGCGTTCATCGCCCGCGAACTCGGGATCTCGATGGACCTGATCGACCGAGAGATGTCGCCTCTCGGCCTCTCGGACCTGATGGAACTCGCATCCCTGCCCCTCCCCTCGCTCCGCTACCCTCCGTTCGTTCCCACCGTCCCTCCCGCCCTCGCACCGGGGCGCGACCTGTTCGCGGCGATCCGGCAGGGAGACGTCCTCCTCTACCACCCATACGATTCGTTCTCGTCCGTCATCCAGTTCCTGCAGCAGGCCGCCCGCGACCCCGACGTGCTGGCCATCAAGATGACGCTCTATCGCGTCGGCCAGAACGCCCCGGTCGTCGACGCGCTCATGGAGGCGCGCGAGCACGGCAAGCAGGTGACGGCCCTGATCGAGCTCAAGGCCAGGTTTGACGAGGAGAACAACATCGGGTGGGCCCGGGCGCTCGAGCGGGCAGGTGTCCACGTGGTCTACGGACTGGTCCATGTCAAGGTCCACGCCAAGGTCTGCCTGGTCGTGCGACGCGAGGGAGGGAGGCTCGCCCGGTACCTCCACCTCGGCACGGGGAACTACAATGCCTCGACCGCGCGGACGTACACGGACCTCGGTCTCTTCACCTGCCGCGAGGAGCTCGGGGCCGATGTGACCGATCTCTTCAACTTCCTGACGGGATACGCCCGGATAGAGGAGTACCGTGCGCTCCTCGTCGCCCCGGTCTCGTTGCGTGACGGGATCCTCGGCCGGATCGAGCGCGAGATCGCGCGGCACCGGGTCAGCGGAGACGGCCGGATCGTCTTCAAGATGAACTCGCTCGTGGACCGGGGGTGCATCGCGGCGCTCCGCAGGGCCTCTCAGGCCGGCGTTCAGGTCGACCTCCAGGTCCGTGGGATATGCTGCCTGCGCCCGGGCATCCCGGGTATCAGCGACCGGGTCACGGTCAGCTCGATCGTCGGCAGGTTCCTCGAGCACGCGCGGATCTACTACTTCCGTAACGGCGGCGACGAGGAGGTCCTTGTCGGGTCGGCGGACCTGATGCCGCGCAACCTCGACCGGCGTGTCGAGGTCCTCTTCCCCCTCCTCGACCCGGCCGTCCGCGACGCCGTGATCGACCGGATCCTGATGGTCCACCTCCGGGACACGGCGCAGGCCTGTCTCCTCAGGCCCGACGGAACGTATGAACGGGTCGAGCCGGAGGAGGGGAGTCCTCCCCTCGACTCGCAGGCATGGATGATCGAGCACCGTGGGGAGTGGTTCACCCGCGCGGCATGCGGCGGCGCGGGGCTCTCCGCGCGGCAGGACGGGGGCTAGGTTTGCCATGGCGGGAGCGGGCGCCGATGCCGGGTACTGTCTCTTCCTCGCCGAGCGCGTGCTCGAGCTGGTCCCCCGGCTCCTTGAAGAGGTCGACGGCGTCCGGCGAGGCGGCGACATCGAGCATGTCCACCGCATGCGGGTCACGAGCCGGCGGCTCCGGGCTGTCCTCCCGCTCCTCGGTTCCTGCGTCGGGCGAAGGGAACTCCGCCGATGGCGCCGCGAGGTCCGTTCGATAACTCGGGCACTCGGCGCGGCGCGGGACGCGGATGTCCAGATCGACTACCTCAGGTCCTACGCGGCTGGCCTTCCGGGCGGTGCCGGGGAGGGGCTTACGCCTGGGGACGCCGGGGGGACATCGGTGGCCCATATCGGGGAAGCGCAGGTGGCGGAGCCGCCTGCGCCTCCGGCGGCTCCGTCGCCGGCGCGCTTCGCCTCGCTCCGAGAGTGGCTCCATCGCCGCAGGGGGGTGTGGAGGCGCCGGCGATCTCCCGTGAGCGCCCTTGCCGTACCCGACGCGGAGGGGACGGCGGATCAGGGTATCGCGTGCCTTCTCCTCCGCCTTGAGCAGGAGCGTGACGCGCTGCAGCCGGCGGTCCTGACCGCCCTGGACCGGCTCGAGGCGTCGGGGGTTCCCGGCGAGATGGCCCGGTGGGCGAGGTCGATCGAGGTCCGCTCCCATCGAAAGGGCGTGCTCTCGCGGTCCGCCGATGTGTACCAGGCCGCGCACCTCAACACGGCTCTCGCGAGCGACGGGCTCCTGCGGTATGCCGCCGCGATCTGCGATCCCGGTCGTGCGTCCGACCACCACGCGATGCGAATCGCGGCCAAGCGCCTCCGGTACACCCTCGAGATCTTCGCGCCGCTCTTCGACGACGGCCTCAAGGCCGAACTGAAGGTGCTCAAGCGTCTCCAGGAAGCGCTGGGCAACCTCCACGACTGCGACGTCTGGATCGAGCGCCTCCCGGTCTTCCTCGAGGAGGAGCGGGCTAGGACCCTCGCCTACTTCGGCAACGACGGTTTCTTCCGCTTCATCGAGCCGGGCGTACGACGCTATCTCGAAGACCGTATGGCTGCACGGGGGACGCTCCACGCGGCGGCCCTCGCGATCTGGGAGGAGCTCGAGCGGGATGTTGTCATCGACCGGTTGCGTGAACGGCTCGCCGTGGCACGGGACGAGGAACTCCTCCCGCCGCTCCCGCTCCGCTCCATCGCCGGGGGAACCGGGACGACCAGGATCGCCCTGATCGCCGACATCCACGCCAATCTCCCCGCGCTCGAGGCCGTCGCGAAGGACGCGGTCGCCCGAGGCGCTCAGGCCTTCATCAACGCCGGCGATCTCGTCGCCCGAGAGGGGGACCCCAACGGGGTCGTCGCACGGCTGGCTGCGCTCGGCTCGGTCGACGTCTCGGGCGAATGGGACCGGAGGGTGGTCCGCGCCGCTCATAAGCAGGCGCGGGAGGGGATCGCGAGCGGCACCGGGGGGGCCGCCCGGGTGTCGAGGGCCATGGAAGCGGTCCACCTCGCCTACCTTGAAGGACTCCCCGGCGAGCGCCGGTTCTCGCTCCGGGGGACCCGGTTTCTCGTCGTTCACCGCGCGCCCGGCGGCGGCTCTCAGGGGCTGCCGGCCGACCAGGCCGCGCTTGGAGGAGCAGACGTGGTGATCGCCGGCCACACCCACCGGTCTTGCGCTCGCACCGTGGGCCAGGTCCTCGTGATCAACCCCGGGAGCGTGGGACGGGCCGTCTCGGAGGACGGGTCGACGGTGGCCGAGTACGCCCTGCTCCAGCTCGCGCCGCTCGACGTCAGCCTCCTCCGGGTTCCGTACGGCGATGGCGTGACCGCCGCTCCGCGCATCGTGGCAACGGAGGAGACCGGGTGACGGCTGGGCAGGGCGGTGGCCCGAACGGACGCGTCCTCGGGTATGTCGACCTCGGTACGAACTCCATCCGCCTACTCGTCGTCAAGCTGGTTGGAGAGCAGGGAGCTTACGCGGTCCTTACCGACCAGAAGGAAGCCGTCCGCCTCGGGGACGGGGCGTTCGGGACGGACCATCTCGATAGGGCGGCCATCGACCGGACCGTCCTCGTTGCGTCCCGCTTCGCCGCCCTTGCACGTTCGTTCGGTGCGAACGAGATTCTGGCAGTAGCGACCTCAGCCACGCGCGAGGCGCACAACCGCGAGGTCCTCCTCGCACGGCTTCGCGGCGAAGCTGGCCTCGAGGTCCACGTCGTTTCGGGCGAAGAGGAGGCGCGCCTGATCTTCCTCGGCGTCACGAGCGAGCTCGTCCTCGATGATCGCACGATCTTCGTCATCGATATCGGTGGCGGGAGCACCGAGATCATACTCGGGACGGCCGCCGGGTACACCCACCTGGCGAGCGTCAAGCTCGGCTCGATCCGTCTCGGGGACCTCCACCCCCCGAGAGGGCGCGAAGGGGCCTACACCCGGGCCGATTGTCGGGCTTTACGCGAACACTGCAGTTCGGCCCTTCTCCGGCCGCTCGAGCAGTTCCGGGGGAAGCCGTTCGACCTGGCGATCGGCACCTCCGGGACGATCCAGACGCTCGCGTCCGTGGCGGCACAGCGGTTGAACGGTGTCTCCGCCCGGAACGATGTCACCGGACTTACCGCCGAGGGCCTGCGCGCGGCCCTCCGGAAGCTCGCATCAGTGGGCACCACGAAGCGGCGAGCGATCCCCGGTATGAATCCCGCGCGAGCTGAGATCATCGTGCCCGGCGCCGTTATCCTCGAGATCCTCTTCGACATGCTGGGAATCGACGCCCTGACGACCTCGACACGCGGTCTCAAGGAGGGCCTTCTCGTAGCCGACCTCTCGCGCAGGGGACCCCTCCGACCGCACTCCGAGGTGTCCGTACGCGAGCATTCCGTGGACCGGCTCGCCGAGAACTTCCGTTCGTCCAGGGTTCACGCCGGCCAGGTGGCGGCGCTCGCGGCAGGGCTCTTCGACTCGGCAGAGGAGATCGGCCTTCACCGCCTGCCGGTCGAAGCACGGGAACTCCTCGTGTTCGCGGCACGACTCCACGATATCGGGACGGCCATCTCGTTCTTGAACCACCACCTCCACTCACAGTATATCTTGGCCAACACCGGACTCCCCGGTTTCGACCAGCGCGAGTCCGCCATCATCGGCCTGGTCGTGCGCCTGCACCGTAAAAAGCTCTCCAGTGCAACCACCTCCGTGTTCCGGGGCCTCGCGGATGCGGACCGGCACCTTACACTCGTGCTGGCGGTCCTGCTCAGGCTCGCCGAGGCGCTCGACCGGACACACTGCGGGCTCGTGAGGTCTGCGTGGTTCGAAGACGCCGGCGACGCAATCAGTCTCGTGCTCGTGGGTGACGGGGACCCGCACCGTGAGGTATGGGGAGCCGAGCACCAGGCCCCGGCTTTCAGAAAGATTTTTGAACGGAGGCTCACCGTCGTCCAGGCGGCGAGGTGAGCCGGATGTACTTTCCGCTCCAGTACCTGACCCCGCGGCGGATCGCTCTCTTCGCCGTGATAGAGACCCTTGTGGGCGCCGCGGTCGTCGGGGTCATCCTGGTCGTCCTCCCCTCTCTCGCCGCCGTCGCCCTGCTCCTGCTCTCCGCGATGGTCGGCATATCGGTCGTGCTGCTCCTCAGCGGGGCGTGAGCGGCCAGTCCGGCTCACGGGGGGCCATCACCCTGAGCGCCCCGGGGGCCGCGGCGATCTCGACCGGCGTCATCGGCCCGCGCTCCCCGTCGACGATCACGGTCCGCGGGGGATCGGCGGTGATCGTGGCCCGTTCAACCCGGAACCGCCGGAGCTCGGGATCGTGAAGGTGACGGCCGAGGATGAACCGGGCCCAGAACCGTATTCCCTGCCATTTACTGATCGACGCCAGGGCCAGCAGGTCGAGGAGGCCATCGTCGAGCCGGGCCTCCGGCGCGATCGGCCTGGTGCCGTAGTGCGCCCCGTTCACGGTCATGAGGTGCCGGGTCAGGAACCGGGTTGAGCCGGCCTCGGTCGCGACCGTGCAGCAGAAGAGGCGCTGGCGGAGGATATAGCCCGTCTCGAAGAAGACGTAGGAGAGCGCGCCCAACCACCGCTTGAGCCCGTGGGGGGTCGCGGAGACGATATCCCGCGAGAATCCGATCGAGAGGTTGTTCGCGAAGAACTCTCCGTTGATCAGGCCGAGGTCGACGCTGATCTCCCTGCCGTCGACGATCGTGTCGATCGCGCCGACAAGGTCCATGGGCACGCCGACGGAGCGGGCGAAGTTGTTCGCCGTGCCGAGGGGCAGGATCCCGAGCACGCTATCGCACCGGGCGATGGCGGGGAGCACGGCCCGGAGCGTGCCGTCGCCACCGCCGACGACCACCAGGGGCACGTCGTTGTAGACGGCAGCCCGGACCCGCTCGAGCGCCTCACCCGGCCCGGAGACTAGCTGCTCTCCCAGGAGGCGGACGCCGCGGGCCTCGAGGAGCTGGCGCGCGGCCTGGTAGAGACGTGCCCCGCGCCGGGCACCGGCCGCGACGACAAGCACGGCCCGGATCGGCTCGTCCGGCTCCCCCCTCTCCGCCATCACCACACCAATCCGATGACGAGCGGATAAAAGTATGCTCTCGGCGTCGGTATATAGCACGAGCATCGCCATCTGACGCCCGCTCGCCGGCCAGGTTCATCTCGCCGACAGCCCGGGGCGACCGTGGGTGGCCGCTCCCCGAGGTGCCCGACCGGCCTCGCCTCCTGGCCGGCGAGATCCCCTCCCCGACTGCCCGGCATGGTCCGGGGGGCCGCCTAGGCGGCGCCCGGGGACGGACCTGCCGGCAGCTCGCGTATGAGCCAGGGGCAGACCGGTTCGAGGGTATCTTTCATGAAGACCGCGGTGCCGGCCTCCCGGGCCCGCCGAACGATCAGTTCGACCCACTCCCGCCGTGGCAGGCGCAATGGCTGGGTACGGGCGCCGACCAGGAGGGCATCGATCGCCGCGAGGTCGGGGTCGATCTCCTCGACGAGCGGTTCGAAGGAGACGAAGGTCGTCCCCTCGAGCCGGCGCAGCGCGTCGATCCGGTGCACTTCCGACGCACCGTCCACGGTCGCCCCGTACCAGGCGTTCTCCGGGAGGTCGAACGCCGTGTACCGTTCCGGGTTCTTCGTCAGGAACTGGAAGGTGTGGCGCGGGCACGCCCGGACCGTCTCGAAGACGGCCGAGATCCATTCGTCCGGGACCCAGGCGCCGAAGAGATCGGCCATGGAGCAGACGAAGACCCGGGACGATCGTTTTACACGGCAGGGCTGCCCGAGCCTGCCGGGGTGGAACGCGGGAGTGAAACCCGCGGGGAAGTTGGCGGGGAACCGGACGGTCAGCCTGCGGGCATAGCAGTAGCTGCAGTCGTGGAGGCAGCCCGTGACCGGGTTCCAGGTGAAGTCCGTCCATTCGATCCGCGTCCGGTTCATGGACGCTCCGCCAGGGTGAACCGCCAGCGGCAGTACTCGTCCGGGGGATGGGGGTCCGGGGGCGCGTGGATACACTCGACCCGGATCCGTGGATCGACCTCGCGCGCGAACGCGGTAAACTCGGCACGGTGCATCTCCCGGCAGACGTACTCGCCCTGGCCCCTCCGGAGGCGCGCCTCCTGCGACGGGCAGGACGGCACCGTGATCACGACCTCGTCTTCGCGCTCGTCGATCGTGTAGCCCACGATGACCGCCCATGGAAAGAGCCGCAGTGTCTCGACGAATCCGGCGAGGCCCGTCCCGATGATACCGAAGCGGGCCCGGAGGTCGCGCGCCGCCATGCCGGCAACGCGTCCCCAGACACGCTCGTTCATGGCCTCTGCGGCCTCCTGGCCCGATGCCCCGGCGGTCTCGATGAACCAGAACGCGTCCACAACCCGGTAGTGCCAGAGAAGAAAGTCGAGGTAGGTCTTCAGGTCGTCCCTGTCCATGTCATCGAGGCGGGTCTCCATCGGGGCATCACCGCTGAAGGGTGGGTGGCATACTATTTATTGAATCGGGCTAGCCGTAAAGAGTCCATACGAGACTGAAAAATAATGTATTGTTTCCCAATAGGATAGAAATCGATGGAGAGACCGTCATGGCAGCCTTCAACCCTATCGAACTCATTGGCATCCCGATCGAGGACCAGCCGATGGCCCGGACCGGGATCGTCAACGAGCCGTGCAACAAAATCCAGGTGGACGCGTACACGCGGACCCGGATCATCTTGATGAACGGTATCGAGAACAACTCGGTCCTGAGCGGGTCGACATCGCGCCGATCGGCAGGATAATGGAGAACGTCAGGGTCCGTGATCTGCCCGAGGCTGGCCGTCGTTCCGGTACATGCGCCGCGTCAACGCCGGCGGCGTGCCGAGTGAGATGGTCGTGGAACAACACGGAGGGGCGCTCGCGCAGAAGGCCTGCGACGAGCTGCCCGTGAAGGCTGTCGAGGAGATGCTGGAGCGCGCGGACAAAGCCCTCTCGACCATCGCGATCGAGCCCTGCTGAAGAGACTCCCCACTTTTTCGTCGTGGCCCGAGGCAGACCGAGCGCCGGAGTCCCCTCGTCCCACGCCTTCGCGAGCACCCGGCGGTAGTACCGGCGCTCCGCGTGGTCGTGCTCCCAGGCGGAGTCGGCAAGCCCCGGACGACTCCCAGGTTGGCGCGGCATCTCCTCGAGAGAGATGCCGGAAGCCGCAGGTTTATGCCCGCGGCGTTCCATGTAGTACTGTGGTCCCGTCCGGCCGCCACGCTGGTACCGGGGATGGGTGGAGGGGCCACGTCCTTTCCTTCTGACATGATCTGCATGCCGCTGCCTGTCCGTTCATGGTGACGGCAACGGTTGACAGGGTATTCGTCTCGCTCGTAATTTGAGAGAGGCGACCGCGGTGTGAACGTGCTCGGTCCCAGGATCGTCCCGGACATGGCCGAAAGCAACGGCCCTCTCAGCCCAACTGGTCGGCAGATCCGTCCTGCCCGTGGCTCGAGACCGAAGCACAGGCCGGATCGCGACCGTCATCGATCCGGTTAGCGGGAGATTCGCGATGCCGCCCTCAATCGGGATTGACGAAGTGGTCGAGGACGAGGAAGAGAACGAGGATGATCGCGCCCAGGAGCAGGAGCGCCATCCACCAGGAGATGGGGACGAGCACCACGATTCGCAGACGGGTGAGGACGAAGCCGACGACGACCACGACGACGATCAAGAGCAGGAGGTACGAGAGGTTACGCCTGATCCTCCTGCCCAGGGTATTCTCTCCCGAGAGCATCGCCGAGTACTCTTCGAACGAGATCTCGCCCCTGGCGAACCGCAGCTTCAGGGACTCCTCGCGGTCTTTTCTTGTCATCTCTGCACTGACGGAGAAAGACCCGAACGAGTAAAACGATTGCGATCGGGCCCGGTGGAGGCGCGGGAGGCACGCGGCGCGATCCTCCGCTGGATGTCGTTGCCCATCAGTGCGAGCGAGGCCCGGTTGGTGTACCGCCGGCTCGGTCCCTGCTCACGGATCTCGTGGGAGACGCTGTGCCGGTTCCCAACCGAGGCATCACTGCGACGGCGATCGTCTCCGACGCGCGACAGCCCAGAGGTACAGGGAAGCCACCGAGCCGTACGGCGAATACCGCCGGCGGTACTCCTCGAACTGGTCCCGGGAGAGACTCGAGAGGCCGTAGAGGTTCATCATCCCACGTCGGATGGCGAGATCCCCCCAGCTGACGATGTCCGGGCGCTCCAGGGAGAAGATCAGGAACATCTCGGCCGACCACCGCCCTAGGCCGGGCACCGTGGACAGCCGGCGGTCAACGAGGTCGTCCGGAAGCGCCACGAGGCCAGCGAGGTCGAGTTCGCCCGTCGCCACAGCCGCGCCGATATCCCTGACGTACCCCGCCTTGCGTGCGGAGAGTCCGCACTGCCGGAGGTCATCGACGGTGGCAGCAGCGATCGCCTCCGGGGTGATGGCACCGAGGCGCTCCTGCAGCCGGCGCCAGATCGCGGCAGCGGCGCGGGAGGAGAGTTGCTGGGCGACGACGGTGTGGACTAGCGCGGCGAACGGATCGGGGATCACCTCGCGCTCGATCGGCCCGATCTCGTCGATGGCTCGGCCAAGCGCCGGATCCCTGCGACGCAGGTGATCGAGTTCGATCGGGCCGTACGTGAAATGTGGCATGGTAGATGCGTATTCGGGGGGGGTGGAGGTCCCTGCCTCACTGGAACCCCGCGCCGTTGCATGGCTCCCGGCTCTCGACCTGTGCTCCAAGGTGCTTCTCGGACTCGGCGAGCCGGCACTGGACACGCAGTACCCCCGGGCGGATTCGAACCGCCGTCGCCGGATCCAAAGTCCTGCATGATTGACCGCTACACTACGGGGGTATCTCTCACTTCATTCTTCACATTCCCGGTTAATCGTTTGCTTCGGTCCAAACGGGCCCGGCAAAAAGTGGTCGGCAGCCGTATTCGAACAAAGTGGAGGTCTGCGTGCTAATCTTCATCCGGACTAACACAGTGTCATGGCCCAGAATCCCCTCCGGATGCGAGCGGGAAGTGGCGGCGGTACACTTCTCGACGCTCCTCGAGGTCGGTATGCAGGTAGATCTCAGTCGTCTTGATCGAGGTGTGCCCGAGGTTCTCCTGCACAACACGGAGGTTCCGGCTCCGCCGGTAGAGTTCGCTCGCGTAACTGTGCCGGATCGTATGTGGCGTCACGCCTTCGGGCGCGTAGCGCTTGAAGAGGAGCTGCACGGTCCGCGCCGAGATCGGTTTGCCCCCGTACCCGACGAAGAGCGGGCCGGAGAGACGGCCATCGAGGTACTCGTCGAGAGCGTCGGCTGTCGTATCATCGAGAAAGACGGCACGCTCCTTGTTGCCTTTTCCGACTACCCGGATGACGCCGTCATCGAGATCGATGGCTTCGACCTGTATTGAACAGAGCTCGGAGACCCGGACGCCCGTCGCGTAGATCAGCCGGATGATCAGGCGGTCACGCGGATCCGCTATCGATCGCAGGAGCCGCGTGACCTGGCCGTGCTTGAGGTGCCGGACGCCGGTACGACCGACCTTCGGCCGCTCGATGCGGTCGACGGGGTTCGATTCGATGGCACCCTGCGTGACGAGGTAGCGAAAGAACGACGAGTATGTGCAGACGAGCCAGTTCAGGGTCCGCGGCGAGAGGTTTCCCTCTTCCGAGACGGCGGCGAGGTGATTGTAGAGCGCACCTGTCGTGACGTCAACCGGCGTCAGGGCTTTTTCCTGTTCTGCAGGTGCGGCGAGACCGGCCGATAGCGAACGGAGCGACCGGCGATAGTTCGCGATCGTTCCCCTGGAGTAATGGCGCATGCGCAGGAAGTCGACATAGAGGTCGATCCAGTCGTCCAGTGAAAGCTCCTCCACACAGAGTTTTTGGCGTCGAGTCCGGATGAAGACTTCGCAAAATAATCATTTCGTCCGGTATCGCGATGCCCGGAGCGCCCGTTCCCGGCGGTATCTGGAGAGAGATGGAATGAAGCGAGGTCGGAACACCCGAGGGAAGCGTGATCTGATACCCCTATTTCATATAGCAACATACGGTTTATCAGCCCCACTGGCGATCTTCTTCAGGGAAATGGTGACGGTCACGGGTTCTGATGACTTCGGCGCGGGCTTCGATCCTTGCACCGGAGGAACGGATACGGTGCATCCGATTGGGAGGAAGTTCTCCCTTCTGTTGGAGCGATACCAACGAGCTTCAAACCGCTCGATACCATTATCCGACCTGCACGGAAGATCGTACCTGTGATCGAATCGGAGGAGGACTACCGGTTCTACCTCGAGGCCGACCGTGTCGCCCTGAATATCGGCTCCTGGTGGCCGAAGTACTTCACGCACGATGTCTGGCGATTCGAACGCCTCCTCCGTCGAGTCGAGTTCTGGCGGAACTGCCGCCGATCCCCGCTCTTCCGCCCGTTCTATTACGTCCTGTACTGGCGGTTCCGACGCGTCGCACTGCGGCTCGGGTATACGATCCCGCCAAACGTCTTCGGCCCGGGGCTGTCGATCGCTCATCCGGGCACTCTGATCGTGAACGACGCTGCCCGGATCGGAGAGAACTGTCGGATCCATCCCGGCGTTACCATCGGCACGGCGGCCGGAACGGAGCATTCGGCTCCGCGTATCGGCAACAACGCCTTCATCGGTCCGAATGCGGTGATCCTCGGACCTGTCGAGATCGGCAACGACGTCGCGATCGGGGCGAATGCAGTCGTGAACCGGTCGTTTCCCGAGGACGGTATCACCATCGCGGGTGTCCCTGCCAGGAAGGTCTCGGAGAAGGGTTCACGGGGTCTCTACCAGCGTTCGACCGAGATCGTCCGTTCCCGTGAGCGACCCTGATTCGGGGGCCGTAAGGGCCGATTTCGCAAAATACACATTTTACGAAATTCGGCGATGGCTCTTCGCCTCATATCGATGATCGGTAACGCTGGCCCCAGGGCCGTCGTTTGGACGACAATCGTAATCTTATTCGATCGAAAGAGAAAAATCGGCTCCTGAGCCCGGGAAAGGCCCGTTATTCGGGCAGATCAGGGTGACCGTTCCTCGAGCGCTTTGATGACGATCCCACGGAGAGATCGAACCGCGGCTGCGATATCGGCCTTGGCGAGCACTGCCGAGATGACCGCACATCCATCGGCTCCGGCACCCACGACATCGGCGGCGTTCGCAGGCCCGATGCCCCCGATGGCGACCACGGGGATCCTGACGGCTCGCCGCACAGCGGTCACCGTCGAGAGACCGAGGCCCGGCCCGGCATCCGCCTTCGAACCGGTAGAAAAGACCGGGCTAACCGCGACATAGTCGGCACCGTCCCGTTCGGCCTGGAGCGCCTCTTCGGCACTGCCGACGGATGCCCCGATCAGGAACGGCCGGGGAGCGAGCCGACGTGCATCGGCGACAGGAAGGTCTTCCAGTCCGAGGTGGACACCGTCAGCGCGGGCCGCGAGCGCGATATCGAGCCGATCGTTGATGATGAAGAGCGTCCCGGATCGGGCCGTAACAGCCCGGATATCCTCGGAAATCGCCAGGATCTCCCGACCGGACCTGACCTTGTCGCGCAGCTGGACCACGTCCGCGCCCCCTGAGACGGATGCGCGTGCGCACTCGAGATGAGTCCGGCCCCCCGAGACGACCTCGTCCGTGACCACATAAAGGGCGAAGGGATGCATCACGCCAACCTGACCCTTGCACCCCGGTTAAGATGGGCGGGGGCGATTCCCGCGAGGGTATCGAGAAGCCCGACCCGAAATGACCCCGGTCCCTCGGCGCATATTGCAGCCGTTTCGCCGGCGAGGCCGAAGGTCGCGAACGCCGCGACGGCTGCCGAGAACCGGTCGCGTGTGACAGCGGCGAACGCCCCGGCCACTGACGAGACCATGCATCCAGTGCCCGAGACGGAGCCCATGAGCGGATGACCATTCTCGACCAGGGCCACGCGGCTCCCGTCCGCGACAACGTCGATCGGCGCACTCATGGCGACGATGCAACCGAGATGATCAGCCAGCGCGGTGCAGATCTCTTCCGGATCTCCCGTCAGTCCTTCGGAATCAACGCCGCGAACCCGTCCTCCGGAACCGGCGATCGTCCCGATCTCGCCGGCATTTCCCTTGAGAACCGCGATATCGAGGTCCTTGAGGAGACGAAGCGCCGTGGACGTCCTGAAGACCGTCGCACCGGCACCGACTGGATCCAGAATGATCGGGATTTCGCGCGAGTTCGCCGTCCGCCCGGCAAGAAGCATCGAATCGACCTGGGTCGACGTGAGCGTGCCGATATTGAGGACCAGCGCGTCCGCAATGCCAGCCATCTCGGCAACCTCCTCGGGGGCGTCGGCCATCACCGGGGCTGCTCCCACCGAGATGGTCACATTGGCACAGTCGTTGATAGTTACACTGTTCGTGATATGATGGACGAGCGGGTGGGTGTCGCGAAGCCGCGAGAGCAGGGAAGCGAGGGGAAGTGTTTCCATAGAGATCAGCGGGCAGCCGAACGGGCCCGTATTATGTTGCAGCGGACTGGTTTTTACTCCTTATCATGACCTCGTGTCGAGTTCCCGGTGGCGATCCCAGCTCAATTGGCGCACCATAAACCATATGCTGCGATATGAAATGAGGTGGAGATGACAGGAACCTGGACGACGGGATCCAGGACTGATACCTCCATAAGGAACCGCGCGCAATCTCTCGGGGATGTGGCTGAGGTACCAGAACGTGCAGACCGGGAACCCGGATATGCTGAACCTCGACCTGATCGAGGAGATAGGGATCACCGAGGACAGCGAGCTCATCGATCATTATGCGATCGCCGCGTATACCCAGGGATCCGACGACCCCCTGATCCTCTTCCGCTCGCCGTCCTACGCCGAGGTGGGCGAGCGGTTCGATGCGATTGCCCGGGCTGTCGGTGCCCAATCTCTCTGAGAGCAGGCGAGTCGGAACCCCTCCCCTGCTCCCAGCAGGGACAGGGATAAACCATGGAGTGGTGTACGAAATCACACCCGCGACTCGGGGGTATGTTCCGACCCCCGGAGCGGGGTTGATGAAAAGAGGGATCAGGCCGGAAAGTACAGCACGTTCAACCCGGCAAAGGCGACCGATGCCGCGAGAAGGACGGCGATCGCTGTGAAATCACGGCCCTTGAGAGATCGGTCCCTGAGAGAGGTGCGCCGGGCTGTCCGGTAGCCCCTGAGGTCGATGGTCAGGCCCAGGACGTTTGCCTTTCCGAGCGAGTTGGAGAGGAGCGGAATCACGATCGGTGTGAGGGTCCGCACAACCCCTCGCAGGCCGCCACCAGGGTTATAGGCCCGCGCCTGCTGGGCCTCTCGAATGCGCTGACCTTCGAGCTGGAGGCTCGGGATGAACCGGAGCGCGATCAGGAACATCAGCGCGTAGTCGACCGGCAGGTGGAGCCGGCGAAGCGCATGCACCAGGTCGTGCGGCTGGGTCGAGATGACCAGGAGCTGGAACGCGAAGAGCATTGCGAAGAACCGGAGCGAGAGCAACAGCCCGAACTCGATTGCCCCCCTCGTGATCGGGAACGCGCCTCCGATCACCGGAACGACGTTCGGGACCAGGTGGCCGATCGTCGCGCCGTCCTGCATCGTGATGATGGTCAGCAGCAGGAGCGAGATCGTCAGCGAAACGAGGAGCGGTAGTTGCTCCACGAGCGGCCGTGAGAGGCCCGCGGCGGCGGCGGCCAGGAAGAGCGCGACCACCAGCAGGGCGAGCGGGACGGGGTTGCTCGTCGTCACGGCGAGAACCGCGACAAGCGCGACCATCAGGAGTTTGGCGAGCGGGTTCAGGCGATGAAAGACGCTGGTACCCGAGACGTACTGCATAATCTCTGGCATATGACCTCCTCACCTCCCATCGCCGAATCCGCGACCAGTTCGCCGTGTTCCAGGAGCACAATCCGGTCCGCGTAGTCTTCGACGATGCGCATGTTGTGCGTGACCATCACGATCGTCTTTCCCTCGTCACGAAGGCGCGATGCGAGCTCCATGATTCGCCGGGACTCGGGCGCATCGAGGCCGGTGGTGGGTTCGTCGAGCACGATCACCTCGGGCTCCATGGCGATGATGCAGGCAACCGCGAGCCGCTGCCGCTCGCCCCGCGAAAGAGAGCGGGGATACGTTCCCCGCTGCGCCGAGAGGCCGACCTCATCGAGCGCGCGTAGTACGCGATCTGCGACGTTGCTCATGGCGAGATTCTCGGGTCCGAACTGCACCTCCTCAGCGACCGTCTCTTCGAAGAGCATGGTGTCGGGATTCTGAAAGACGAGCCCGACATGCCGGGCCAGTTCATTGATGGGTGCCATCCTGGTGTCGAGCCCCCGCACCGTGACAGACCCGCTCGTTGGCCTCAGAAGGCCGTTCAGGTGCTTGATGAGCGTGGTCTTGCCCGAGCCGTTGTCGCCGATGATGGCGACGAACTCGCCCGGATAGACCACGAGGTCGAGCCCCCGCAGGGCTTCATGGCCACCATAGGCATGCGCCAGCCGTTCGATCACGATGATCGGCGGCGCGGTCGCTGGTCGCTCGCGAGGGCGGGTCTTCGTGAGACGAACGGGGCGATCGACCACGTCCGAGTGCAGGACCGAGCGGACGCGCTCGTCGCGCAGGAGATCTTCGGGGGCCCCCTCCACCGTGATACTGCCCTTCTCGAGGAAGACCATCCGGTCGGCGAGCGAGAAGAGCGCGTCGAGCTTGTGCTCGACGACCAGCACGGTCTTCCCCTCCGCCTTGAGTTTCTGGAGGATCCGGAAGAGTCGTTGCGTCCCTTCCTCGTCGAGTTCGGAGCTCGGTTCGTCGAGGATCACGATACCCGTACCGAGCGCGAGCGTCGCGGCGATCGCGACACGCTGTTTCTGTCCTCCCGAGAGGGCATGAGGGGCGCGATCGCGAAGCTCGGAGGTGGCGGTAATCTCTAGCATCTCCTCCATCCGCTCGAGCAGGTTCTCGCGCGGGAGTGGGAGTCCCTCGAGGCCCGATGCGACCTCCTCTTCGACCGTCGTGAAGATGAGCTGTGCATCGGGGTCGTCGAAGACGACGCCGACACGCACACCGATCTCGCCGATATCGGCGTATTCAGCGACGTTCCGGCCCATCAGCAGGGCTTTTCCCCGGGATCCGCCGCCGTACTCGTGGTGAAGGATGCCGGCCGCGGCCAGGCAGAGCGTGGTCTTGCCAGCCCCCGTGGGACCCGTGACCAGCACGATCTCCCCCTGTTGAACCTGGAGGGTGACCCCGCTGAGCGCGGGTTCCGTGCGTCCCAGGTACGTGTAGGAGAAGTTTTCCAGCTCGATCATGCGCTCTCCGGCGCTGGCAATACGGTCGTCCTCTCGCGCACGACAACCCGGGCAGCCGGCATGTACAGGACCTGAGAGATCACGGCGTTCGCGATAGCGGCTGAGAGGACGATCGGAATGATCACGAGTGCGTAGGCGCCGAGGGTCGCATACTTGGAGAGGATCGTCGGGGCGACCGCGACGAGCGAGATCAGGACGAAACTCCCGCCCGACGCGAGAGTTGCGATGAAGGTCGTGATCCCCTGGGAGAACGGGATCCGGTCCTGCAGTAATTTATAGACGAGTACGCAGACAATCGCGCCGATCGGCTCTGAGATCAGGTTTCCCGGCGGAAAGACCGAGTGACTGATCAGGGCCGAGACGATTCCGGCAACGAAGCCTATTCCAATGGCCTCGGCGAGAGTCGGAAGCACGAGGATGATCGCCAGACAGTAGAACGCGATCACGAGGTTGGCCACGATTGGCCCGGGGATGATCAGAGAGAGGTACCGGACGATGGCGCCGATGGCGAGCAGAATGCCGACGATGGCAATATCACGCGACTTCATGAGCTGACACTTCCTTGGTGTCTGCCAGATATCGGCAGACAATGTAATACTACAATGTACAAATTTGTACAATGAAGTGATAAAATGTTCGGTTTCACTCTGACGAGCGGTGTGTGAATACTAGATAGGGGGTTCAGCCGCAGTCCTCGCCGATCTCGGCAAGGTCGTCAAGGCGGTTGATATTCGTAAAGGTCCTCAGTCCCGGGTCGAGGTCACGGAGCCTCTCGACCGCGATGAACCGGCAGTCGAGGGCGCGGATCATCGCCCGGAGAGAGAGATCGTCGTGATTCTCGAGGTACCGTCTCAGAGCGCTACGGGTATAGACCGCGTGAAGCGGCTCGTACATCCCCTCCTCCCAGCAGGGTATCACGGCCTCCCGGTCGTCGAGCAGGTCGAAGAGCCGTGAGACCACGAGCGGGTTGACGCAGGGCATGTCGCAGGCGACCACGAAGAGAGCGTCGCCCGAGGCGTCGAGTGTCCCCGCATGCAGTCCGCCGATAGGACCGAGTCCCCGTCGCCGATCGACGGTGCACCGGACTGACGGGAACGCCTCGAAGCGCGCACACTGCAGATCGTCGCGGGCGACAAGGAGCACCTCGTCAGTGATCGGCGTGAGAACTCCGACCAGCCGCTCGAGAAAGGTCCGGCCCTGTAACGGGAAGAAGTACTTCTCCCTGCCCCCTGCTCGGGTCGCCTCTCCGCCCACCAGCACAACCGCCGACCGTTTCACGATCTCTATCACCCGTTCGTCAGGGATTCGCGGAAACGGACCAGGTTGGCGATGCAGGTGTTGAGCGGCGCGGGGATCCCGCGCCGGGCTCCGAACGCGGCGATGGCACCGTTCAGAAAGTCGATCTCGGTCCGGCGACCACGCGCAAGGTCCTGGAGCATGGACGAGTGGTGACCGGCCGTATTCGGGAGCTGCGTGGAAGCCAGGAACTCCAGGTAGGAGGTTGCATCCGGCCAGGCGAGCGCGATCCCCTCCGCCCTGGCGACCGCGAAGACTTCGGCGACGACGACCTCGATGATCGCCCAGGCATGCGGCTCCGTAAGGCGGCCGTACGGGACGTTCATGAGCGCTCCGAGGGGGTTGAGGGCGCAATTGTACATGGTCTTGCCCCAGATATCCGTCCGGATCGAACCGGTCCCCTCGACCGGGATCCCGGCCGCCCTGACCGCGTCGACAAGGATCGTGACAGCCGGATCCATCCCAGCCGGGAAACGACCGAGTTTCATCGGACCTCCCTCGACCGAGACGTGGACCGCATTCTGTCCCCGCCACTCGAAACCGGTGATGATCATGCCGCCGATCACACGGTCCGAGACGGCGGCGATGATCTCCTCGTTCCCGATCCCGTTCTGAAGGCTCACGACCTCCGCGCGGGCGAGCACCGATGCGTACTCGCGGCAGACCTCGGCAGTGTCGGTCGACTTCGAGGTGACGAAGACGTAGTCGAACTGCTCACCGGCGCCCAGGCCCGTCACGACGTGGAGGTCGTACACGGCCTCACCCCATCGTCCGGTCAGGCGAAAACCGTCGCGACGAATAACCGATGCATACCGCTCACGCGTGACTGCGACCACGTCAGCGACGGACGAGAGACGAGCCGCTACCGAGAGCCCGACCGCGCCCGCGCCGAGCACTGCGATCCTCATGATTCTCTTAACGTTCCGCACCGGATTGCTTAACGCTTCGTCCCCGTTCCATTGTGAGGAGGTACTCCTTGATAGCGACCGAGGGCGAAAAGCCACGGATCGATCCGTCGGCGCCGATCACGCGGTGGCACGGGACGATGAGCGGCGTCGGGTTCCGCCGCATGACCTGGCCCACGGCCCGTGCCGAGGTACCCGTGAGCCGGGCGATCGTTCCGTAGGTCGTGGTCATGCCGTCCGGGACCGCACAGACCTCGCAGTAGATGGATGCCGACTTCCCCGGGCGCTCGAGCGCCGCCGAGCGGAGAACCGAGAGATCGACCGCCTCGCCCCGGCAGTACGCCGCAAGCGGACCGGGCACCCTGCCGCCGGGGGTATCATCGCAGAACTCGACGGAGTATACGAGGTCGTCGTCCCAGACTACTCGCACTGACCAGTCTCCAAGCCGGCAGACTCCCTCGCTCAGTGCCATCGCGAGATCGCCTCCCGGAATCCAGCGAGATCGACGACCCCGAGTTCCTCCTGCATCCAGGGTGGCAACCCTCCCCTGACTCGATCCTCGAGGAAGCGCTGCTCTGCCAGCACGAGTACGCCCCGGTCCTCGGGCGTCCGGAGCACACGCCCGAGCGCCTGGAGAGCCCGGTTGATCGCCGGTAGCGTGTACGAGATAAACTCCCCCTCTTCGCCGAACTTCCTGACGAAGTAGTCGATCACCATACGGCGTACGCGGTTGAACGGGGCGAGCGGCAGCCCCACGACCATCGCGCCCGAGAGCATCTCTCCGCGATAATCCAGACCCTCCGACCACTTGCCGCCGGTCACCGCGAAGAGAACCCCCGCCTTTCCCTGGCCGGGCAGTGCCAGGAACTCGCGGAGCGCCGCGCCGGCATCGGCGGATTCCTTCGGCTCGACGAAGACCGATTTCGTTCGGATACGGGGCTGCGCGATCTTCGCGAACTCCTCGAGAAGGTGGTATGAAGGGAAGTAGATCGCGAGGTTCCCCGGGGCGGCGTTGAAGGCTGCGATGTAGTCCGCGATCAGTTCTGCGTTGTCCCTGCTCTGCCGCTGCGAGAACGCGGTCGTCACGTCCCTTGCCGCGAGGACGAGCCGGTTCTCGCGCGGGAATGCGTTCGGGAGCGAGAGCGTCCGGACAGGCAGATCCTCGAAGTAGTACCGGCGGTAGGCATCGACCGGTGAGAGGGTGCCGCTGATCATGACCGTGCACCAGTGCAGCCCCGCTACCTCAGTCAGCCGCGGAGCCGGGTCGATACTCCGGACAGCGAGCGCGACGCTCGCCTCGTCGATCCGGCGGAAGGTCGAGAGGAAGGCCGGATCGCGGGTGGCCCGGTCGATGCGATAGAAGAAGACCGCCAGGCGCTCGATCGCCGTCTCCTTGTAATCGCCGGCCTCGATGCTCTTCTCACGGACGAAGTCGCGTATCTCGACAAGGTCGTCGACCACCTGGGCCGTACTCTGATAGAGCGAGCCACGGAGGACCATCCGCGCGAAGAGCGTGGGATCGAACCAGTCCATCAGCTCGGGCGAGGCCGAGAGCCCCTCGATGAACCGCGATATGCGCGGAAGAAGCTCGATCACCGCGCCGGCCGATGACTGGTACCGCCGCAGGCCCGCAAGTTCGTGGCCGGCCTGATCGATCGTCCCCTCGTCGCACTCGACGGACTGTATCTCCTGCACGACATCGCCGACGTTATGCGCCTCGTCGACCAGGAGCAGAACATCCTTCGGCGACTCGATCCCCAGCGACTGGTAGAGCTGCTCGCGGATCTCGTCGTCGAAGAGGTGGTGGAAGTTGAGGATCACCACGTCGGCCGTCCGCGCGGCCTGGAGCATCGCCTCGTATGGGCAGCACTCGCCGCAGAGCCGCACGAGATCACGCGGGCTTACCGTGCTGGCGGCGAGCCGGTCGGCGCGAGTGCGGAGCGCGGTCGACGGGATCATCCGAAGGGTGCCGGACTCCTCCGCCTGGACGAAATGGCGGCTCGCGATGAAGTGAGGGCAGAGGAGCGGGTGATCCCGGTCCTGCCGCTTGAGCTGGAGCCGGATCTGGGGGTCACGCGACGGCACGAGGGAGCCCTTGTGCGCCCGCTCCTTCATGAGCGCGGTCGAGAAGGCCTTGACGCCCTCGCATCGACGATAGATATCACCGGAGCCGGGAAGCGGGCACATCGATCCCTTGCCGATCAGGTAGGCATAGCGGAGCGAGGGCTGCTTCTTCCGGACGAGCGCAAGCTCGCGGACGAAGGTGTCGAGCTGGCTCACGGTCCGGACGGCGACCAGGACCTTCCTCCCAGCCCGCGCAGCAAGGAGGGCTGCAACAACACTCGACTTGCCCGAGCCCGTCGGCGCGTCGATCATCGCGATGCCGCCTTCGCGCGCTACGTCACCGGCGAGCGCGAGCATCTCCAGCTGGTGCTGCCGGTAGGAAGGATACGGGAACCAGGACTCGAGGTCGTCCTCCATCCCGATCCCGTATGCGCTCGAACGGCATTTCAGTATTGGACGGGGCCCTCAGGGGATGATCTCGCAGCCGTTGAACTTGACGTGGTCGAAGTCGGCGGGCGTGATCGTCCCCTCCTCGAGGAGTTCCCGGATCCGGGGCAGGCACCCGGTGAGGGAGTCATGGAGATGTCTGACCGTGCTGCAGACCTCCTCCCGGGCGCCTGGAGGCCAGGGGGCCATGAAAGCCGAGTAGAGACATCGGCCGCCGCAGAAGGACGCGATGTCGCAGTCGACGCAGCCCGGGACGCGAACCTCTGGGAGGGCCATCGGGTCCGTTTCGCGGATGTGGCCGAGGTAGTGATCGGTCAACCCCGTCATGACGGGGCACGGCACGATCGACCCATCGGTCTGTATCGTGTAGTTGGCGTGGCCCGAGCCGCATCGGAGAAGGGAGGGGGCACCCTGGACGAGGTCCCAGGTGGTATCCAGGAATGGGTACCAGTGAACGACCTCGCCCGTCTCCATCCTCGCAACCCAGGCCTCGACGAGCCGCTGGATACCGGGATTGTACGACTCCCGGGCCCAGCGCCCGAAACCGCGCGCTGCATAGAAGCCGCCGAAGTTCGCATCGAGCTGCCAGTGAACACCGCTAACCGGGAGTCCGTCGCAGTGGAGCACGGCCTCCTCGATCGCAGTGCACTCGTCCACCGTCATGCGGGCGATCAGCTCCCCCTCGAACCCGCGGGAAGCGAGCTGTTCGACATTCGCGACCACGCGGGCATATACGCCGGAGCCACGGTGATGGTCGGTGAGCTCCTCAGGCCCGTCGATCGAGACGAGGATGGTGTGAAACCGCCGCAGGACTTCATCAGGAAGACGGTCGAGCAGGAGGCCGTTCGTCTGGAGCATGAACCGGCAGCCGGGGCAGCGCGCCATTACCTCCTCGACGAGGTCTGATCGGAGCAGGGGCTCGCCACCATAGAAGGTCAGGGTGGGGTCCGGATCGCGCGCGAGAAACGTGGCGAGCTCGTCGAGGTCGACCGCGAGATCGGAGGGCAGCGCAGGGTCGAAGGCGACGGTCGGTCCTTCGTCGACGCACGGATCGAAGGCTCGGCCACGGCAGTACGAACAGCAGAGATTGCAGGCGTCGGTCAGGATCAGGTGCCAGAACATCCGACCGGTACATGTCGGCGCACGCTGCCAAATAGCCATCGTCCGCACGTGTCCTTTTATCCCGACGCCGCGAACGTATCCCGCGTATGGCGATCCACCCGATCGAGTTCCGGTACGGTACTCCGGAGATGCGCGCCGTCTGGAGCGAGGAACGCCGCTTCTCTGCGATCGTCGCGGCGGAGGTCGCGCTCGCGCGGGCCGAGGCCGACGCGGGAATGATCCCGACCGAGGCGGCCGACGAGATAGCGCTCGGTGCAGCGCGTGCTTCGCTCGACCGCGCGAAAGCGATCGAGGACGAGATCCACCACGACATGATGGCGGTAGTGAAGGCGATAGCCGAGGAGTGCGGCGATGCCGGGCGATATGTCCACCTGGGCGCGACCTCGAACGACATGCTCGATACGGCGACGGGTCTCCAGCTGAAGGACGCCCTCGCCCTGCTCGAGGAGAAGCTCCGCCGGCTCCTCGGAGTCCTGCTCCGCCGCGCGGAGGAGACGAAGGGTCTTGTCGCGGCCGGCCGGACCCACGGGCAGATCGGGGTACCGACGACCTACGGCCTCCGCTTCGCCATCTGGGCCGCGGAGGTCGATCGCCACCTCGATCGCCTCGCCGAGCTCCGCCCGCGGGTCGAGGTCGGCCAGGCGACCGGGGCGGTGGGCACGCAGGCGGCGCTCGGCCCCGGGGCTCCCGAGATCCAGGCCCGGATGATGGCACTCCTTGATCTTGCCCCGGTCGAGGTCTCGAACCAGGTGATCCAGCGCGACCGGTACGCCGAGTACTTCTTCTTCCTCGCGAACGTCGCGACCACGCTCGACAAGATGGCGATCGAGGTTCGGTCGCTCCAGAGGACCGAGATCGCCGAGGTCGAGGAGGCTTTCGGCGCAAGGCAGGTCGGCTCGTCGACCATGCCGCATAAGCGAAACCCGATCCGGAGCGAACAGGTCTCTGGCCTCGCCCGGGTCATCCGGTCCTCGGTCGAGCCTGCGCTCCAGAACAACACCCTCTGGGACGAGCGCGACCTCACGAACTCCTCGTGCGAGCGCGTCATCTTCCCCGAGGCATCAATCCTCTGCGACCACGTCATTCGCCTGATGACCGTGGTCCTGGACGGACTCGTCCTGCGCGAGGACCGGATCCACGCCAACCTCCACATCCTCCATGACGTCAACATGGCCGAGTCCGTGATGATCGCCCTCACGCAATTAGGGATGGGCCGGCAAGACGCCCACGAACTGGTCAGAGTCGCGTCGATGGACGCGCGTTCCGAGGGGAGACCGCTCGCGGAGGTGCTCGCTACCCACACCGCGGTGACCGAGCTGATCGAACCGGGCGAACTCGCCCGGCTCGTCGACCCCGAGAGATACATCGGAACGGCCGTGCTCCAGGTCGAGCACCTGGTCGAGCGGCTCGCCCCCCGTGCGCTTTAGTCATTCTCGGAGGGAGGTTCACATCCGGTCTCGGCCTGAAAGGTCCGCGGGCACGACGTCGCACTCGAGGTCGCCCGCGCACTTCGTGCCGCGCTCCGGGGCGGTCTCCGGCCGATGGCGCGTAAGAGGCCGCTGCCGGGTTCGAGGCGCGAACGGACTCCGGTTGCGACGAGCGACCCGCGGAGAGCAGGGAAAGCCCGGCATACTCAAGTACCTCACCGTTGAAGTACGTTGAGGACCGGCACCATGGACAGGAGACAGAGGCGGTGGGCATGGCTCTCGGTCGGCTTCTCGCTCCTAGTCCTGGCAGTGGTCCTCTATCTCACCGTCGACCGGGAGACCATCGAACTCCTCCTCGACTTCAACCCGATCTACCTGCTGCTGGCTTTACTGCTCCGAACCTTCTCCCTCGTCTTCTGGGCGTTTCGGATGACAGAGCTCTCCAAGGCCCTCCATTACCACGTCGGGGCCTGGTACGCGTTCCTGGTCGTAACCGCGAACCTCTTCGCCGGTGCCATCACACCCGGACAGGCCGGCGGCGAGCCCGTCAGGATACACGGTCTTTATCGGGACGGCCTCACAATCGGCGACGCCACGGCCGTCGTGTTGATGGAGCGCGTCCTGGACGGGGTCGTGCTCTCACTGATGGGCGTGCTCGCCATCGTCGCGCTCGGTCCGCTCTGGCTCTCGCTCCCGCCCTGGATCATCGCGGGCATGGGAATCGCCTGGGTGTTCATGGTCGGCCTTATCCTGCTGCTCGTCCTGGCCGTGCGTCACCCCGCCCGGGTCAAGGTCCTGGTGATGCGCGTGCTCGTCTGGGCCGAGCGGCGCTTTCCGGGAGAGCGAATCCGAAAAGCGGTCGAGGGAGCGGAGCGGGAGACCGATGCCCTCTTCGCGGGCCTCCTCTACTTCACCTCCGAGGGGCGGCGGGGGCTCGTCATGGGAGGTCTCTGCACGGCCGCCTTCTGGTCCTCCGAGTTCTTCGTCGCGTCCCTGATTCTGATCGCGCTCGGTCAGCCGCCGTTCATCGCCGAGTCGTTCCTCTTCCAGCTGATCATCGCGATCGTGAGCCTGGCCCCGCTCACTCCCGGATCGTCGGGGATCGCCGAGGTCGCGGCAGCTTCGCTCTACGCCCTGATCCTGCCCTCGTCGATCGTCGGGGTGTTCGTCCTCCTGTGGCGGGCGCTCCTCTACTACTACAACATCGTCGTCGGCGTGCTCGGCTCCCTCTGGGTGGTGCGCCGCGAGATCACCCGGGGACCGTGCGAGCCCGAGCCCGAGCAGGTGCTGATCGGCCCGAAATAGAAAGCGCCAGCCTTTTTAGGCCAGCGATGGATAGTTATAGACTTGCACGGCAAGTATGAGTAGCGGTACTCAGGTACCAATTCACAATCCTATCTACGAGGTAACCCATGTATATTCACCTGATATTGACCGGCGCCATCGGCGTACTCGCCCTCCTGGTGGCAGGGTTCTTCGCACTGCAGGTCATGCGGGCCGACACCGGTACGCAGGGGATGCGCGATGTGGCCGCCGCCATCAAGGAAGGAGCGATGGCGTTCCTGCGGCGGCAGTACACGACCATCGCCATCATCGGCGTGGTCACGGCCCTGCTCCTGGTCGCGGTCTACTACCTGACCGACCGGATTGACCTCGCGATTCCGACCGCCATCGCGTTCCTGTTCGGCGCGGCCCTCTCGGGCGTGGCCGGGATCATCGGGATGTACACGAGCGTCCACGCGAACCTCCGTTCGGCCGCCGCGGCCCAGACGAGCCTGGGCAAGGCGATCGTGGTCGCGCTCCGCGGCGGGGCCGTCTCGGGCCTGACGATCGTCTCGCTCTCCCTGCTCGGGGTCTCGATCATCTTCACAGCCTTCGGCGGGGATCCCCAGACCACCCCGCTGCTGATCATCGGCTTCGCCTTCGGCGCCTCGTTCATCGCGCTCTTCGCCCAGCTCGGCGGTGGTATCTACACAAAGGCCGCCGACGTCGGCGCGGACCTCGTAGGCAAGGTCGAGGCGGGCATCCCCGAGGACGACCCCCGCAACCCGGCCGTGATCGCGGACCTGGTCGGCGACAACGTCGGCGACTGCGCCGGGCGTGGTGCCGACCTCTTCGAGTCAACCGTGGCCGAGAACATCGGCGCCATGATCCTGGGCGTGGCCCTCTTCGGTGTCTTCGGTGTCAATGGTGTCCTCTTCCCGCTCGTGGCCGGCGCGCTCGGGCTGGTCGCGACCATCATCGGGATCCTGACTGTGACCGAGTCCTCGGGCAACTCGGGCAACCCGATGGACGCCCTGAACCGCGGCTATTACGTGACCGTTGTCGTCGCGGCGGTGCTGCTCTACTTCGCGGTCGACTGGCTGCTCGGGAATATCTGGTTCTTCTACGCAGCCGTGATCGGGCTCGTCCTCTCGATCATCTTCCTGTACCTCACGCTCTACTACACGGACAGCCGGTACCGGCCCGTCAAGGAGATGGCGAAATCATCTCTCACGGGCTCGGCAACGAACATCATCTCCGGGTTCTCGGTCGGCCTCGAGACGACCGGTCTTGCGGCGGTGGCCATCGGCGCCGCGCTCCTGGCCGCATACTACTGCGGCGAGATGTCAGGGGTCATGAACGGTGGGCTGTATGGCACTGCTGTGGCGACGATTGGGATGCTCGCGCCGGTCGCCTATATCCTGGCCATGGACACATTCGGGCCGATCGTGGACAACGCAGGGGGTATCGTCGAGATGTCGGGTCAGCCCGACGTGGTTCTGGATCGGATCGCCGCGCTCGACTCGGCCGGTAACACGACCAAGGCCCTGACCAAGGGCTACGCCGTCGGGTCGGCCGCGCTCTCGGCGTTCCTGCTCTTCAACGCGTATATGACAGACGTCGCGCTCCTGCGGGGCACCCCGTTCGAGGTCGTGAACATGGCCAACCTGCCGGTCTTCGTCGGCGCGCTGATCGGCGCGATGCTGGTCTTCGTCTTCGCTGCCCTCGCGATCCGCGCCGTGGGCAAGACGGCCGGCTACATCATCGAGGAGGTCCGGCGCCAGTTCCGGGACCCCGGCATCCTGGCCGGCACGAAGAAGCCCGACTACGGCAGCTGCGTCGACATCACGACCCGCGGGGCCCTGAGGAACATGGTTGCGCCGGGTTTGCTGGCCGTCCTGCTGCCCGTGATCGCCGGGTACCTGCTGAAGTTCGAAGCCATGGCTGCGTTCCTGATGGTCGCAACGATCGTCGGGCTGATGATGGCGCTCGTTCTGAACAATAGCGGTGGTGCCTGGGACAACGTCAAGAAGTTCATCGAGACCGGCGAGTACGGCGGCAAGGGCTCGGACTCTCACAAGGCCGCAGTCGTCGGCGACACGGTCGGCGACCCGTTCAAGGACACGGCAGGCCCGTCGCTCCACGTGCTGGTCAAGCTGCTCGCGACCACGGCGCTGGTGCTGGCGCCGCTCTATATCTGACATTTTTTGGCCTCGGCCCGCAGACCGGCTCAGGGTGAGCCACTATCTGATCCGATCAGAAAAGCGAGAGCGCGGACTTGCTGTTCTCAAAAAATAGGTACGGCCCGGGAACCGTGATCGCCCTTCTTACCAGAACTTCCACCACGGCCGCTTCTTGGCCGGGGAAGCCGCTTCGGGCCTGGCTGACGGCTGCTCCATCCCGGCCTTTGGAGACGCGGGCTCCGTGACCGTCGCGGCCTCCGCTGCGGGCACCGGCTCCGCGGCCTTCGCGGCAGGGGCCGGCGCGGCCGCTTCTGTGGCAGGCACTGCCGGCGCTGCCCGTGTCGAAGGTTCCGCGACCGGTGCTGTCTTCGCCTCCGGCGCCGGCGCAGCTGGTGCGGCAACGGGAGCCGTCACGGCCTTCTTGGCTGGCTCGACGGCTGCGGGAGCGGATTCTGGCCTGGCTTCCGACTGTGCGACAGGCGGGACCGAAGGCTCGGGGGCCGCTTCGGGAGCGAGCGATGCCGTTCCAAAGCCCCAGACGCCGATGAACCGCCCGTCAGGTGCGTATTTCTGGATCCGGCATGCCTCCGCATCGAGCAGGAAAACATTACCCGCTCCGTCCACGGTCACACCGATCGACCGTGTTGCGTGGGCCGGTGGCTGACCCCCGCACCCCCATGTCGCAATCAGCTCGCCCGAGGGCGAGTACTTCGAGACCTCGAAGTTGACCGTGTCCAGAACATAAACGTTATTGCCGCCGTCCACCGCGACACCGACGGTCCCCTCCTGCTGAACCCCTGTTGCCATTTTCGTTCACCAATCCAGTTTTCCCGTCGATTGTGGGATAAATATACCTTTCTCTTTGACATTCTCGCGGCAGGATGGCTCATGCGGATATCGACCAGGAAAGAACAAGGCCGTATCGTTGCCTGTTTGCCAGGAGAACCCGGACGGCCCGGGAACGCCTGCCGGAGCTGACAGGGGGACAGGGCAGAGTTGATCTCCAGGATTCGCCGAAACGCTGATAACCACGGTCGCCGATTCTGCAGCAGCCGGTATCCATGATCTACACGCTTACGCTCAATCCCGCCCTTGACCGGACCATCCAGGTAAACTCCCTCAGCTGCGACGTTCCCAACCGGATCGTGGAGGAACACCTCTTCGCGGGTGGCAAGGGGATCGGCGTCTCGAAAGTCCTGACCGAGCTCGGCACGCCGAACACGGCCCTGGGTTTCATCGGAGGGTTCCGCGGGGACGAACTCGAGGCCCTTCTCGTTGAGTACGGGGTCGGCTGTGACTTTATCCGCATCGCCGGCGACACCCGGTCCAACATCATCATCCGCCAGCACGAGGCGGACTGCCAGATGACCCTGAACTCCAAGGGACCAGAGATCGAGCCGGCCGCGATCATGAAACTGCTCAGGAAGCTCCGGGGCACCACGGACATGAAGATCCTATCCATCGGCGGATCCCTTCCGCCGAACGTCAAGCCAGCGATCTACCGTACCTGCATCGAGATCGGTCGCGAGCTCGGAGCACGGGTGGTGCTCGACGCCGACGGCGAGGCTCTGCGAGGCGGCATCCGCGGCAGGCCGTACGCGATCAAGCCGAACGTCCACGAGCTTGCGGGACTCGTCGAGAGGGAGCTTGAGGGAGTCGACCAGGTGTTCGACGCGAGCACGGTTCCGCTCGATGCGGGGGTCGAGGTCGTCCTCGCCTCGATGGGGCCGGACGGTATCGCGCTCACCACCAGGGACGGGGCCTGGCACGCGGTCCCGCCACAGGTCGAGGTGGTCAACACGATCGGCGCGGGCGACTCGGCCGTGGCGGGATTCCTTCACGGGATACGTCTCGGCCTCAGCCCCGAGGAGGCTGTTCGATGGGCCGTGGCGTCCGGTACCGCGACCACCATGCGCGAGGGGACGGCCCTCGCCCAGCAAGAGGAGATAGAGGCGCTGGTGCCGCAGATACGCGTCGAACGCCGCCGTTAAAACCGGCCCGCGAGCACGACGAAGAGCGAGGACACGGGTGACGGCGGTGCACCGGCAGTACCGAAGGAGATACGCTCCCCGGGGTATCCAAGGTCCTCGCAGACGGCGATCCGAATATTGCTGCCGAGCGGCGCGAGGGTGGTCGCGAGCGCTGATACGGGGAACGTAGGGTCGGCGATGAGGAACGCGACCTGTTCCCGCATGATCGCGCCCGCAGCGGCATCCATGGCCATGGCGTGGTCGCGCCCATGCGCGGAGATGACCGCAGTGCGCGTCCAGGGAATCCTGAGACGTGCGAGAGCGAGCTGGAGTGACGAGATGCCGGGCTCGACCTCGCCCTGCAGGTACCCGAGGCCCGAGAGCATCGGGTCGCCGGTCGAGAGGACGACCGCGCTCTGCCCGAGCCCGCGAAGTCCGCGGTAGTCCTCGATCTCGTGGACGGGGCAGCCCAGGCGGATCGCGCCGGCGGCGAGCTCAATCGCCCGGGGCGAGCCCCAGACCTCGCCGGCCTCGCGGATGACTGCGGCGGCCCGTTCCGTCAGGAGTCCGGGGCCGCAGCCGACGCCGACGATCCTCACGGGCCCTCCGCGATGACCGTGCCCGCCCGATCGATCAGCACGATACGGACCCCGGGATACCGCTCCGCAGCGGCATCGAAGGCACGCGCCACTGCCGGAGCGAACGCGGGCGTCCCCGCCAGGTCCTCCACGGTCTCGCACCCGGTCCCGGCGAGGAGATCGGGCAGGAGGTGCTTCAGGATCAGGGCAGGAAGCCCGAAGAGGGTCGCCTGGCCAGGGGCCGTGGCGATCGCCTCGCCGATTCGGCCGCCGACGAGCACCACCTCGTCGTCGGGGTACCGGCGACGAGCATGGGCGAGGCCGATCCGGCCGGTCGTCAGCACCACCCGCTCCGCGTTTGCGACCCTGGCGAGGGCCGAGTCGGCGAGGTGGTCGTCCCAGGGCTCCACGAGCCCGGTCGTTCCGAGCAGCGAGATGCCGCCTGTTATTCCGACCCGCTCGTTGAGGGTTTTTGCGGCAATCACCTCCCCGCCAGGCACCGCGAGAGTCACGGACGCGCCGGGAAGCCCGAGCTCGCGGCAGGCCTCGCCCACTGCCCCGACGATCGCGTCGCGCGCCGCCCCACTGATGGCGGGGGCACCGCGCCGATACCGCGGGGTGTCGCGGACGTATCTGCCGATACCTTCGCCGGCGTCGATCACGATGACGGGTCCGGGCTCGGCCGCTGCGACGACCACCGCGTCCGCCGTCGCGTCTCCCGGGTAGTCTCCCGGGTCCTTCCGGCAGCGAGCCGTGCCGCTCGCAGCCTCGACCGGAACCGTCACCTCGATCCCGCACGGAAGATGGAGCCCCACCTCGTGGATGGGGCCGGCAAGCGAGAGAACGGAGGCCTTCGCCGCCGCCGCGGCGGTTGCTCCGGTCGAGAGTCCGCGCCGCAGCACCGTGCCGTCGGCGGTAAGCACGCCGAGGCCCGACGCGGCGAGCGCGAGGGCCCCTGGCGAGGTGCAGGCGGTGACCCAGGAGTCGGGGTAGGGAATTCCCGTCACGGGGTCAATCATGCCCGCCGCTCGGCGAAGATGGTCACGATCTCGTTCATGGCTGCGACTGCCACGGGCGTGCCCCCCCTCGTCCCCTCGTTGGAGATCGATGGGACGTCGATGGAGCGGAGGAGTTCTTTCGATTCGGAGGCGTTCACGAACCCGACTGGGGTACCGATCACCAGTGCGGGCCGAAGCCCGTGCTCGATCATACCACAGAGAGCGAGAAGGGCCGACGGTGCATTCCCGATGACGACGACCGCTCCCGACAGCCGATCCTCGAGGGCGAGCAATCCAGCCGAGGTACGGGTGATACCCTCCCTCTCGGCCCGTTCGGCACCGCGATCGAGTGCGCAGAGAACCGGCGAGGCGTGCCCGCGCTTCTGAAGCCCGACCTCTACCATCCTGATGTCGGCGACGATCGGAGCCCCCGCCTCGAGCGCGGCAAGCCCGGCCTCGACGGGGTCGAGGCGGAATCGGAGCAGCTCTGCCATGGCGAGATCGCCCACGGCGATAGCGCACCGTTGCCTCACCCGGTCTTCGAGGGTCTCGTTCCCGATCGCCTGCCGCGCAAGCTCGCGGCTCTTGGTCGAGATCGCGAGTGCCTCGGGCGTGGTCGCGCCAAGGTCAGTATACGTACTTCCGGTGATATCCTCGCGGGGTGATGATACCATATCGTCCCTCCAGGTCGACGATCCGGCTCTCGCCGGTGCCGACGATCACGATTGCATGCATGTCCACCTCGTCCTCGACCGACTCGAACGCTCCGAGGGTCGTCACGAGGACCGTCTCTCCCTCCCGATAGGCGTTCCTGACGACCCCCACGGGGATGTCGGGGCCTAGGGTACGCCGGGCCGCCGCGATGGCGAGCGCGAGGTTGTGCGGCCGTCCGCGGCTCTTGGGATTGTAGAGGGCGACCGGCACACCCATGGCGAACGCATGTTCGAGCCGGCCCTCGATCACCTCGATCGGTGTTAGCAGGTCCGAGAGGCTCACCACGGCGAAATCGCCCGAGAGCGGCGTGCCGAGCAAAGCGGCCGCCGCCGTAGCGGCCGTCACGCCCGGCACAACCTCGCACGGCACGGGCGACGCTTCGTGCTCGAGTACCTCGAGCACGATCGAGGCCATGCCGTAGATCCCGGCGTCGCCGCCAGAGACCATCGCGACGTTCCGCTCGCGGGCGAGCGCAACGGCACGGCGAGCGCGGTCGACCTCTTCTCCCATACGGCTCACCAGGACCTCCTTGTCGCCGAGGAGCGGTTTGACCTGCGCGATATACGTGTCGTTACCGATTACGACCTCTGCTTCCGCGATCGCCTCCCGGGCTCGGCAGGTCATCTGGTCGATCGAACCGGGACCGATGCCGACGATGCTGAGTTTACCGGGCGACGGCAACGGTCACCCTCCCGAACACGGTCTTTCGCATGCTCCATTCCTTCCTTCTCGCGAGCGCGAGCGCCGCCGGCTCGGCCACGCCGGCAAGACCGATCAGGCCGGCGCGAGACTGCCCGCACCCCTCGACGCTGTTGAGCGTCTCGTCGTCGAGATAGACGAGGGGGGCGCCGAGGACGGCCACTCCATCGCGGAGCCCGGCCTCGTCGCGCTTCTTGACGGTCGTCGCGTAGGCGAGTACCTGCTCGGGCCGGAGCCCGGCGTTATCGAGTGCGGAGCGGAGCGCCTCCTCGACCTCGGTGGTCCCGACACCGCGCCGGCAACCGACACCGACCACGTACTCGCCCCGGCGAGCGAGGATCGAGACTCCCGGGCCCACGATCACGACCGCAGGGCCAGCGATTCCGTGGACGGGAACGTCGCCGTCGAGCCATGCCGCGTTCACGGCCCTTGTGGAGTCGCGGTTGACGACATCGCACCCCTCCGCGACGGCGATCCCCTCGACCGATGGGCGCGACGCGCACTCGGTGGCGGTCGAGATAACCGCGGTTGAGCCGAGCTCCTCCGCGATACGTCGGGCGAGTGCATTGCCGCCATGGTGGCCTCCGAGCACCGGGATCGCGAACCGGAGATCGGGGCTGACGACGACGAGCGGAGGGTCGGTCCACTTGTCTTCGAGCAACGGAGCGATCTCCCGCACCGCAATACCGGCGGACATCACGGCGACGAGCGCGTCGAACCGACCGAACGCGGCGGGGAAGACGCCCCGACCGTACTCGATATACTCTCCGCCGACTACCTCCGCGACCCGTTCGGCCCCTTCGCGAAACCGGGGGAGGCTGATCACGGCCACGCCGGTCATGAGTACAGGGCCGAATGCTCGAAGGGCGCGGCGCCGGCACGCACCACGTCCCCGACGATCAGCAGCGCGGTACGCGTGATCCCGGCCTTGCGGGCCAGTGCCGCGATCTCGGCCACCGTGCCGGTCACGATCTTCTCATCGCTCCAGGTTGCGTGGTATACAACTGCTGCGGGCGTCGTAGGCGGGCAGGCGAGTCGTGCCGTGACCGACTCCAGGTGCTCGGTCCCGAGAAAGACCACGAGGGTCGCTCCGAGTGACGAGAGCTCGGCGATCCGGTCATCGGCAAGGGTCGCGCCGGCGGGCCGGGTCACGATCACCGACTCCGAGACCCCTCGAAGCGTCAGCTGGGTCCTCAGGGCCGCGGCCGCACCAAACATGGACGAGACCCCGGGAACGATCTCGACCGGGACCCCGAGGGCATCGAGCCCGGCGATCTGTTCGACGATCGCGCCATAGAGCGATGGGTCCCCCGAGTGGAGTCGAACCACGCGCCTGCCGTCGCGAACGCCGTCCGCCATCGCGGCCACGATGTCCACGAGCGCCATCCCATGAGAGTCGAGCCGCTCGGTGGCTCTGCTCCGGGAGACGAGCACGGGATTGACGAGCGAGCCCGCATAGATCAGCAGCTCGGCCTCCTCTACCAGTCGCATCCCCTTGACCGTGATCAGGTCCGGGTCCCCCGGTCCGGCCCCGACGAAGTACACCGGCTTCACGCTCAGCGCCTCGCAAAGAGGATCGAGAGGTAGTCCGATTTGTCCGGGAGCTCCCCATCCCTGTACACGGCCATCTCGTCCATGAACATCCGCTCGACCAGCACGAACCCGGTGTAGCCCTCTGACCGGAGCTGCTCGGCAGTCTCCCGGGGCCTCCTGACCTTGAGCACGACGCGGGCCTCCGGCGAAGCCCCGTCGGAGACCGAGAAGCCGTCCTGGAGGCTCACCCGTGCGGCCGATGCGAACGCCGTGATCGCCGAGATCCCGGGCTCCGTCCGCCACGATATACCCGGGTGCCGCTCGGCGAGTACCTCGCAGAGACGCGAGAAGGTCGAGTAGAAGTTCGGGTCACCGAGAATGCCGAGCACGACCAGCCGCTCCCCCTCGCGCCACTCTTCGGCCGCGATCCGGTCCGCGTTTCGCTCCATGCACGCATGGATCTCCGACTCGTCCTGAGTCATCGGGAACTCGAGGATCTCGGCCTCGCGCCAGGGAGCCACGAGCGCGGCGGCCACCCGGCCCGGGACGAAGACCGTGTCGGCCGATTCGAGCAGCCGTACAGCGCGGAGGGTCAAGAGCTCAGGGTCGCCGGGCCCCAGACCGAGCCCTACGAGCATCGCCCCTCCCCCACGACGACGTACACGGGATCGATCGGCCGAAAGTACACGGAGCCGGCGAGCGGAGCTGCGCGTGAGCACTGGACGTGGACGGCCTCGCGATAGATCCCGAGCGACGTCATCGTCGTTATCGCCGTGTGCAGGGTCTCGACGAGGACCGCGTTCACGACGATCCGGCGCCGGACGCGGTTGGCGAGGATCGGCAGGAACTGCTCGAGGCCCCGGGTGCCGCCGACGAAGGCTGCATCGAACGGGCCGAGCCCGGCAAGGGAGGATCCTGCCTCTGCCTCGAGAAACGTGATGTTCCCCCGTCCCGCCTCCCGCGCCGCATTTCGGGCGTGGGCGATCGCCTCGGGCCGACGGTCGAGGGCGACGACCTCGTCCGCGATTCCGGCTGCCGAGATAGCCACGGCACCGGTGCCACACCCGAGATCGAGGACACGGTCGCCCGATCTCAGGGCGAGTTTCTGCATCGCGATCGCGATCACCTCGTCCTGCGTCGGTCCCCCGCTCAGCCCCGCCATGTTAAGAGAAAGGTAAGTTGCCCTAACTAAAGAATATTTGTCGTACCCTCGGGCGGGGTCAGGACGGGCGACGCGGGGTCGTAGAGCTCGACCACGCCGCCGATGACGATCACGGCCGGGGCCCGTACTCCCCGCCCGGCCGCACGGGCCGCGATCGCGTCGAGCCGGCCCGTTGTGACCCGCTGATCGCGGCGCAGGCCCCGTTCGATCACTGCCACCGGCGTGGCCGGGTCGCGCCCGTGTGTGATCAGGGCGTCGGCGATACGGGGCAGGTTCCTCACGCCCATCAGCACCACGATCGTCCCGGTGCCGGGGGCGAGTACCGCCCAGTTGATGGCGGATCCCTCCTTGGAGGGGTCCTCGTGACCGGTCACCACCGTGACCTGCGAGGTGTAGCGCCGGTGCGTGAGCGGGATGCCGACCGATGCCGGGACCGCGAGGGCCGAGCTGATCCCCGGCACGACCTCCACCTCGACCCCCGCCTCACGGAGAGCCTCGAGCTCCTCGCCGCCCCGGCCGAACATGAACGGATCGCCACCCTTGAGCCGGACGACATTCCGGCCGGACAGCGCCCGTTCGATCATGAGCCGTTCGATCTCGGCCTGCTCCATCGTGTGGTCATCGCCGAACTTTCCGCAATCGATCTGTTCGGCCGCATCGGGGAGTGATCCGAGGATCTCCTCGCCCGGGAGCTGGTCGTACAGTATCGTGTCCGCGCCGGCGATCACGTCTGCCGCGCGCTGCGTGAGAAGCCCGAGCGATCCCGGCCCCGACCCAACCAGATAGACCTTACCCGCCATTCGTCAACCTCAACCGCTGGTATGCCTCACGGACCAGGTCCGCGGCCTCATCCCGAAGCGCCCTGCCGAACTCACGAGCCGCCGCGTCCCCGTCGAGCGTCGCCTCGCGGCGGACCCACCGGTCACCGTCGAGGCTGAGCACCTCGGCGATCACCCGGTCGCCCTGGCACCAGCAGCCGATCGGGGTAAAGCAGCCTCCGCCGAGTTCCTCCATCACGGCCCGCTCGAGCATGGCGTCGTTCCGGCTCGCGGATTCCTCGAGGACATCCGCGAGCGTTCGCTCGAGATCGGGATCGTCCCGCGACACGACCGCGATGGTACCCTGGTTCGTGGCGGGCACGAACTCGCCGGGATCGAGCCGGCGTCCCTCGACCTCGATGCCCAGACGTTCGAGCCCCGCTTCCGCGAGGACGATCGCGTCGTACCGCCGCTCTGAGAGCTTCTTGAGGCGCGTGTCCACGTTCCCCCGGATCGAGGCGACCTCGAGCGCCGGGTCATGGCGGAGGAGCTGGGCACGTCGTCTCGTCGAGGACGAGCCGATCACCCTCGGCGAGGGGTGCGATGTCACGAGAAAGTCCGCGGGCGAGTCGCGTCGCAGCACGGCAGCGGTCACGACGCCTTCGGGCCGCTGGGCCGGTATGTCCTTCATGGAGTGGACCGCTAGGTCGCATTCTCCACGGCGGATGGCATCGTCGAGCGCCCGGACGAACACACCCTGCCCTCCGATCTCGTGGAGCGGCACGCCGGTCACCGTGTCCCCTGCCGTCGCGATCAGCCTGACCGTGGTCTCGATACCGGCATCGGCGAGCATACCCCGAACCCGGTCCGTCTGGGCGAGTGCGAGGGCCGAACCCCGTGTCCCGATCACCAGAGGCACGCCGCGTACGCCTCCCCGAGCTTCGCCATCTCGTCCTCGGCGTGGGCGACCGAGAGGAAGTTCGTCTCGAACTGCGAGGGAGGGACGAAGACTCCGTGCTGGAGCATCCGCTCCCAGAACCGGCGGAACGCGACCGTGTCCGCCTGCTTCGCCTCGACGTAGTTCCGGGGAGGCGTGCTCCGGTAGAAGTGCTTGAAGAGCGAGCCTATCCGGACGAACGAGCCGGGCCACCGCCCGACCGACTCCTCGAGCCCCCGCGTGGCGTCCTCGAAACTCGCGTACACTTCGCGGTTCTCCTTGAGCCAGCGGACGGTCGCCAGGCCGGCAGAGAGCGAGAGCGGGTTTCCCGAGAACGTTCCCGCCTGGTACACCGGGCCGGCCGGTGCGACCATGCTCATGATCTCTCTCCGCCCTCCGAAGACGCCGATGGGAAGTCCACCGCCGACGACCTTCCCGAGCGTGGTGAGATCAGGGGTTACTCCGAACCGGACCTGGGCCCCGCCGATGCCGAGACGGTAGCCAGTGATCACTTCGTCGAAGATCAGGAGGACGTCGTAAGACCTGGTTATCTCGCGGACGTCCGCGAGATACCCATCGTCGGGGAGGATCGGACCGATGTTGCCGAGCACGGGCTCGACGATGAACGCGGCCACATCCGGGTCGGCCGAGAGCAGGGCCTCGAGCGCACCGGGGTCGTTGTACGGGACCTGCAGGGTCCGGGCAGCCACCTCTCGCGGCACCCCTGCCGAGTCGGGGATGCCGAGCGTGGTCGCACCCGATCCGGCCTTGACAAGGACGCCGTCGTGAGCACCGTGGAACCCACCCTCGACCTTCACGATCCCGCTCTTTCCGGTGTACCCGCGCGCGAGCCGGATGGCAGCCATGGTCGCCTCGGACCCGCTCGAGACGAACCGGACCATCTCGATGGACGGGTGGTCGGCGACGATCTCCCGGGCCAGGTCGACCTCGATCGGTGTCGGGGTCCCGTAGAGCCAGCCAAGCGCGAGCTGCTCCTCGACGGCCTCGCGCACGATCTCGCTCGCGTGCCCGAGAATCAGGGGGCCGTACCCCAGGCAGCAGTCGAGGAGCCAGGGGCCGTCCACCGTCTCCAGGTAGGCTCCCGCGGCGGAGACCGTGTAAAACGGGTACGGTGAGATGGCCCGTACCGGGCTCGAGACGCCGCCCGGCATCAGCCGCGCCGCGTCGCGGTAGATATCCGCGCTCCTCATGCCCCCTCCTTCAGCCATCGGGCAGCGTCCTCCGCGAAATAGGTGATGATCAGGTCCGCGCCCGCCCGCCGGATAGCGAGCAGGCTCTCGAGGGCGACGGCCCGCTCGTCGAGCCAGCCCCGCTCGGCCGCGGCCCGAATCATCGCGAACTCGCCAGAGACCTGATAGGCCGCAACGGGAAGATCGAGCGAGCGGACTCGCGCGATCACATCGAGGTACGGGCCCGCCGGCTTGACCATCACCACGTCGGCTCCCTCGGCAGCGTCGAGTTTCGACTCGACGTAGGCCTCCCGGCCGTTCGCCGGGTCGACCTGGTACGTCGTTCGATCCCCACAGCTGCATCCCGAGTCCGCCGCCTCGCGGAACGGGCCGTAGAGCGCCGAAGCGAACTTCGAGGAGTAGGCCATGATCAGGGTCTCCGCAAACCCCTCCTGGTCCAGCGCAGCCCGGATGGCTCGGACCATGCCATCGAGCATGCAGGACGGGGCGACCATGTCGGCTCCAGCCCGGGCATGGCTGACCGCGATGCGCTGCATGAGAACGAGCGACTCGTCGTTGAGGAGGTCGGGGGCCCCGCCGTCGATGCAGTCTCCGACAATCCCGCACTGTCCCGTGTCCGTGTATTCGCAGGCGCAGACGTCGGTGATCACCACGAGTTCCGGGACCTCGGCCCGGATCCGGCGGACCGCCTCCTGGACCACTCCCGCGTCGTCGAACGCGGACGAGGCCGCCGCGTCCTTAGAGCGGGGGACGCCGAAGACCAGGACTGCCCGTATCCCCGCCGCGAACAGTTGTGCCGCGTAGACGGAGACCGTACCGGGGGTCTGCCTGAACTGCCCGGGCATCGACGGGATAGGGACAGGTTCTGCTGCTTCCTCGTCCACGAAGATGGGGGCGATCAGCTGGTCGATTCTCAGGTGGTGCTCGGTGAAGAGCGGCCGGGTCCGCCGGCGCCGAAGGCGCCTCATTCGTTTCTCTGGATACATGCCTCGTCTCCGGTGGTCTGCTGGTGGGACGGCGGTGCGATCGTCGGCGCGGGGGGAGCGTCCCCTCCCGTGATCGCGCTGACCAGGACGTTGGCCTCCTCGATCCGGCCCGCTTCGGCCTCCGCGCGGACGGCGAGGGTTGCCTCCGCGAGGAGTCGGCGGGCCAGCACGCGCGAGAGGTCGTCGACAACCTCTCGAGTGCGCTCGTCGACCGTCCCAAGCCGCTTCAGAGCGCGATCCCGCTCGCGCACCCGGACGTGTTCAGCCCACGAATGCAACCGACCGAGGCCCTGTTCGGCAGCCCGACGGTTCAGGAGTCGCACGCACCGGCCGACCTCGTTCTCGATCATGTCGAGGACCCGCTCGGCCTCGCCCCGGCGGGCCTCGATGGTCTGTTCGCTGATGGCGCGAAGGCTGTCGATAGTGCAGAGGTGGACTCCTGCTATCTGCTCGGCCCCCGCTTCGACGTCCCGCGGTTGCGCGATGTCGATGAGGATCAGGGGACGCGGCGCTCCCTCGAGCGGCCAGCAGCGCCCGCGCATCACCTCCTTCAGGGTCGCTACCTTCAGGACAGGGTGTGGTGCGGACGTACAGGAGATGACGACGTCCGAGAGGATCAGGTACCGGCGGAGCTCGTCGAGACGGACCGCCTTTCCACCGATCTTCCGGGCCAGTTCGATGGCTCGGCCGTGCGTTCGGTTCGCAACGTAGATCGCGGTCAGGTCCCGCGCCGCAAGAGCCTGGGTCACCAGAAGCCCCATCTCGCCCGATCCAACGACGAGGATGTGGCGGCCCTTGAGGCTACCGAGCAGGTTTTCGGCGAGCTGGACCGCGGCGGACCCGATCGAGACGGCACCGCGATTTATCTCGGTACAGGTCCTCGCTTCGACACCCAGGTGTACCGCTGCGTTGACGCACTCGTCGATGAGCGGCGTCAGCGCGCCGGCCTCCCGGCTCTGGACGAGCGCCTGCCGAAGCTGGCCCAGGATCTGGTCCTCGCCCATGATCATCGAGTCGAGGCCACAGGCGACCTCGAGAAGGTGGCGGACGGCGTACTCGTCCTCGCGGACCGAGAAGTCGGTGCGGCCCGAGGCATGAAGATACGCGGTAAGGTCTGCGGCGGTGCCTGGAACGAGCAGTTCCACACGGTTGCAGGTCTGGAGGAGGAGGGCCCCGCCGAAGACGGCGCTCGCGTCCGTGAGCAGGGCGGTCTCGTCGGCAAACCTGAAGGCTTCGAGGGAGGCCGCATCGGCCTCGTGGTGGACCAGGCCCCCGACGGCGAGGGGGTGAAGGAGGGATTCAGGCATGGAGATAGCGGGCCTCCACCAGTGCCCAGGCACTGTCCTCACCCTCGTCGAGAGCTGCCCAGATCGTGCCGTCCTCGAGGACGGCGCGCAATACCGACGAGCGCCTGCCCTGGTCCCCTATCACGCCGGGGAGGCGGCGACGGAGCCGGGCCTGGAGAGCGATCATCCGATCGAGATGGGGGTAGATCCGCTCGATCCCGTCGCGGAGGAACCGGGCCATCCCGGGGCTCTCGCCGCCGGTACCGACGGCAAGAACGTACCGCTCGCCACGCGCCACGGCGGGGAGGTGCACGTCGCCGCTCTCACCCGACGCGGTGTTCACGAGGACCCCTTCGGCTCGTGCCGCGTGCGCGATCCGTTCGTTCAAGGCCTGGTCCGAGGTGGCCGCGATGACCAGAGTGGCCGCCGAGCAGAGCTTCCGAAGATCCTCCTCGTCGAGCCGTTCCAGGTCGGCCACGACCATGCGCGAGCCCATCCCGAGGAGCCGATCGCTGAAGGAACGGGAGACTATCGTCACATCGGCCTCGGGAAGAAAGTACGCGGCCTTCCGCGCGGCCACTTCGCCCCCACCACAGATCAGAACGCTCCGGCCCGTCAGATCGACCAGCAGGGGGATCATTGATCACGATCTCGTCTCCGTTTCTAATGAAGGTACTGCCCGTACCGTGACCGTTTCGCAGGATAGAGGGCGGAATTGCCGGTCCGCGCGACCGACCGATCTCGATCCGGCCCCGGTTCTCTATCCGGATCCGCTCCTTCAACACCGGTCTACCCTTTCGAACTCGTTAGGCGACGACGAGAATACCGTAGGGAGCGCTTCCTCCAGCCCGATAGCAGGACAGGTGAACGGGAATGGTGGATTGGGTTGATCGACAACCGGTAGCAATGGATCTCGTCCTCCCGGAAGATCCTTTTCCGGGTAAATTCACTGGTCGAGTGGCCGGACGGGCCGCTGCATCGTGATCTCCATACCGTCCTCCGCATCCCGGTCGATGTCGGGATCCGAGGGTTTATATTTTATTATTCAGAGTAATGAACGAGAGGGAGAGTGCGGCCGACGGTGGCGCACCTGCGCCGCTGAGGAAAGTCCCCCCACCCACCGGACGCGCAGCCGCATGCAAGTGCGGATGGCGAGAGTCATGGCAATGGCACAGAAACGGCACGCCCCTCACGGAGCGATGAAGCGTTCGAGTCCTTCGGGACGAGCGCCGCCTGCATGGGCGGAGACGCGCCGAGCGTCGATGTGCGGGTGACGATGAAACGGCGAATCCCTGCGGGTGCAAGTCAGAACAGGGCCTATCGGAGTCCGGTCCCGGCCCGGGTTTGACGCGAAGCCGAATGCCGCACCGAACAGAAGGGGGCTTACTCCTCCCACTCGCTATTGATGCGTCCAGGATCGAAGCATAACGCTAATCTGTTCTTATTCCCTTGAGTAATAACATGCATATCCCGACGCCTGCGGAGATCAAGGCGATGCGCGAGAGATTCTCGTTGACACAGGCCGAGCTCGCAGGCCGCGCCGGGATCAGTCAATCCATGGTGGCGCGTATCGAGGCCGGCTCGGTCGATCCCCGAGTCTCGACTCTCCAGCGAATCGTCACGGTCCTCAACATCGCCGAGCGATCCGTGGTAACGGCCGCCCAGGTGATGCACACCCCCGTCATCGGCGTCAGCCCGGAGGATCCGATCACGAGCGCGGTCGATCTCATGGGGCGGAACGGGGTCTCCCAGTTGCCGGTGATCCGTGACGGCGTCCCGATCGGGTGCATCTCCGAGGCAGCCCTCCTCTCCGCCCTCGAAGAACAGCAGCTCCACCGATCCCACCCGTATCTCGTCGAGGAGTTCATGGAGCCATCGTTTCCGACGGTACCTCCCGAGATGGACGTCGAGACAATCCTCCACATTCTCCAGCAGCATCACGCGGTACTGGTCGTCGAGGCTGGAAAGGTCCGCGGCGTGGTGACAAAGCACGACCTGATCTCTCTGATTGTTTGACCGACGGCCGACAGTTTCAAGCCCGAAAGAATCAGAGAGAACCGTATCTTCATGGAAATCCTCTGTCCAGAGTGCGGTGCCCCCCTCTCCTCGCCCGATGACGTCTGCCCCCGATGTGCCCTGGCGCAGGCCATACCACCCGTCGTCCAGACGGTGCCCGCGGGGCTTGATGGGAGCCATCCTGCGGAGCACCGCCTGCCCGTCGCTCTGGATCGGGACGTTCAGCACAGCCTGCGCATGCTCCTCGTTATCGGCGTCGGGCTGACCCTGCTCGTCTTCGCCGTGATCGCGCTCCTCGTCTGGATCTTCTTCGGCGGATAGCGGGGGCGGTTACAGTTGCGAGACGAGGTCCCGGAGCACGGCTCCCGGGTCGTCTGCCTTGACCACGGACGAGGCTAGGAGGACGCCGTCGGTGCCCAGCTCGGTCGCAATCCGGACACAGTCACCCGACTGGATTCCGGCGCCGGTCAGGATGCGGACGTCGGCATTCACCCTGCGGATCGCCTCCACCGAGTTGCGGATGATCTCCGGGTCCGCCTTTGCCACCGAGATTCCGGACCCGATCAGCTCGGGTGGCTCGATAGCGACGAACGACGGGTTGAGCGCAGCGGCCGCCGCGCTGGTCGTGACGTTGTTGGTGCAGACGACCGAGGCGAGACCTTTCGTCTCGCATGCCCGCACCGAGGCCTCGATATCGGCTAGTGTCAACCGTCGCTCGGAGTGGTTGATCAGGCTCCCCACCGCGCCCGCCCCCTTCAGCGCGTCGGCCGTGACATGACCCGTCGCTGCGCCAGGCGCGACACCATCCACATGCTGTGCGTAGACGGGGATCTCGAAGTGGCGGGCGAGAGGATGAAGGTCGACGAGCTGCGGACAGACACCGATCAGGGCGCCGCTCTCGGACGCGACCTCTTCCGCCGCCCCGGCAATGCGATGAGCGTTCCGGCCGAGCCCTTCCCGGTACGTCTTCAGGTTGATCAGGATGACGACCTGTGGCATGGGGTATCGTGCTCCGATCGCGGCAATAACGTTTCCTCTTCTCTCCGGCCGCGGGTGAACGGTCCTGCGGTGATACCGCCGGCGGCGATCGCTTTCAGGTCCTTCTTCAGGGCCTCGAGTGATCCGGCACGCCCGCAAGGAGCGTCGAGGCCCGCGATCCCGGCGCGGTACGCCCCGACGGCGGCGGCGGCCCAGGCGGGTGTCCGGCCCCGTGCGTCCACGACCAGCAGGTTCACCCCCGCCGAAATCAGTGCGGGCAGGTGGTCGACGAGGCAGGTCTCGACAGCGTTGAGCAGGCGTGTTCGGCATTCGGCGTCGAGGGCGAGGGGAAAGCGGCGGCGATGATCGTCCTCGAGTGCGTACCGCGTGGCGACGTCGGAGGGGCATGCGTCGAGAGAGGGGACGCAGTCGTCCGAGATCATCAGCACGAGGCTTCCCTGGACCTGGACGCCGAGCGGAATCGTGACATCGGCGGCACGGCTCGCGGCGATAGCGACGGCGAGTTCCTCCCGCGAGAGCTCAGGGGAGAGCATGAGCGAGGCGAACCGCCCCGCGAGGCGAGACACGGCACGGGCGTTCCAGAGGTTCAGCCCTGTCCCCCCGTGGACTTCGAGGTCGGGGTACGCCCGGGCAATCGCCACTGCCGCCCCCAGTCCATCGGCGAGAACGCCCGCCACCCGTCGTTCCGCGAGCAGGGAAATCGCGGCGTCGATGAACCGCTGCGACGTGATACGGGGCCACGCCCAGAGCACGGGAGTGGATCCGCAGGCGGTCGTCGCCTCGGCGAGCAGAGCCCGGGTTTCATCTGGTCCTCCGGGCAGACAGCTGCACGGTTTTCCGAGGGAAGCGGGGGGCTCGATGGCCACCTCGTCGGCACCAGCCCGTGCGGCGGCTCCCGCCGCTTCGGGGGAATCCACGAGGCACCGGATCCGCGGGACAGAGGGCGACGGTGGACAGGGGGCGGGGAGGGTGAACCCGTTGCGACGTGCCCGTGCCGCCGCTATAGCATCGGGTTCGGGCCGGCCCGCGTCGACCAATGCCCTGGCGGCCGCGTCGAGGATGCGCCGGCGGAACTCGTTGAGGACCGAGGCCGGTGCGAAGAGGCCGCTGGGAAGCTCGATCGCAAGACGCCGGAACGTGAACTGGGTCCCCCCTGTCCGCTGAAGGTGAACCTCGAGGGTCGAGGGCTCGATCGGGCGCGACCGAGCCGGTGCGAACGGCTCGCCCACGACACGGAATGGAACGACACCGCCCCTGTGCCGGTGCACGGCTCCAACGGCGACGGCGCGGTGCTCGCTGTCCACCGAGACCTCTACCTCGAGCTCCACCGTGACCGCGGGCGGGCGCCAGGGCGCTGCGCGGCTCGTGAGGAGAACCGGTGTCCCGTCAAGCATGGGTTTGCCGAACAGAACGGGAACCGTGCCGCCGTCCACCGCGTGCCGCAGCACGGCACCGGTATCGAGGTCGGGGCGGCCCACGGGCGCGGCGACGAGTCCGTCGCCCCCCCGAAGGTCCGCCCCGGCATTGAACTTCACCAGGGAACAGCCGGACCGGTCCTCGCCCACGATCGTGCCGACCGGGACCCCCCTGGGACCCGGCCGGTCGCGCCCCATGAGAGCGGCGCCGGTATCGCCGAGAAGCCGGCCGCACGTGAACCCACGGTTGAACGCGAGCCCGAGGGCCTCGACCTCCTCGGGAATGGGCGCGGTATCGCCCGTCCCTGCCCGATCTATGGCGGCCCGGTAGCACCCGACCACGGTCGCGACATAGGCGGGTGACCGGAGCCTTCCTTCGATCTTGAGCGCGGCGATGGGTGCATGCACGAGCCGGGACAACGCCGGGTACGTCCCGAGGTCATGCGGAGAGAGCAGGTACCTCTCATCGAGTGGCACGGCCACCGGGTTGGCGAGCCGGCCCCATGGGTCGGCAGTCCCGCGGACCAGGCGGTAGGGCTTCCGGCAGGGCTGGGCACAGCGCCCGCGATTCCCGCTCCGTCCTCCGATCGCGGACGAGAGGAGGCACTGGCCCGACCAGCCGTAACAGAGGGCTCCGTGGGCGAAGACCTCGAGCTCGACCCATGGCACGGCCGCAGCGATGGCCTCGACCTCTGAGAGCGGGAGTTCGCGCGCGAGGACCACCCGCGTGCAGCCGAGATCGGCCGCAGCCCGCACGCCGTCGGTCGAGTGGATCGTCATCTGCGTGGACCCGTGCAGCGGGAGATCCGGGACGAGCTCTCGAGCGAGAGCGGCCACGCCCGCATCCTGAACGAGGACCGCGTCCGCCCCCGATGCATAACACATGACGAGCTCGTCCGCGATGGCTTCGAGCTCACGGTCTGAGACGAGTGTGTTTACCGTGACATAGACGAGAACGTCCCGCGCGTGGGCGAACTCGACTGCCGCCTCGAGCGCATCCGGACCGAACCCGGCCGCGGCGCGCGCTCCGAAGCGGCTGCTGCCGAGATAGACCGCGTCTGCTCCCGCCGCGCACGCCGCCTCGAGCGCCTCGGGCGATCCGACCGGCGCGAGGAGTTCGGGAAGGCTGGGCTTCACGCTACCACTGTCGAGGGGTTATGACTTAACCATGGCGGGCCGATAAAATCGATTCCACCTCGTCCATGGTCATACCTCGCACGAGGATGCGTTTCAGCGACGATGTGGAACCGGCGACCAGCTCGACCTCTCCCTTTTTAACGCCAAGTTCCTCCGCGACGAGGGCGATGACGGCACGGTTCGCCCTTCCCTCGAGCGGCGGAGTCGAGACAGAGCACCCGATAGTCCGCCGCCAGGGGTTGTACCCATCGGGGAACCGCTCGTGCTTCGCGTTCGGCGTGACCTCGAGCGCCATGATCGTGCCGTCAGAATGAGAAGTCAGGGCGTCCGAGATCTTCATGGCATCCGCTCCCCGTGAGAGCATGTGAAGGAGTGTCGCCCGGCACGAACAAACACGGCGCATCGGTGGCGTGATGCCGTCCCTTGCCGGTTTTTAACCCTCGTGCCGGGCGTCGCCTGTCGCGCCACCGGGTTGTCCCGTGGATCATATCCAGGCATCTGCCACTCGATCACCCGGGGACCTATGGAGGCGCTCTGTCGGCGAGTATAAATATTTGCGTTCAATTCTTATAACCCTTTCCGCTCACCCAGGACCCGGGCAGGTCGGTAAACCGGCCGTGGTCGAACGCGATCTCCCCACCTATCATCACGAGATCGGGAAAGACCGCGGACATCCCCTCAAAGGGGGTCCAGCCAGACCGTGAGTGCAGATCCCTGGCACTGATCGTCACGGGAACGGAGGGGAAGATGGCGAAATCCGCACTATCTCCCGGCGAAAATCCAGGGGGACGGAGACCCAGCACCCGCGCGGGACCGGTCGAGGTCAGCTCGATCAACCGCCCGAGCCCCAACTCCCCCTTGAGGACCCGTGCGAGCAGGAGAGGCACCATCGTCTCGACCCCCGGCAGTCCCGCCGGCGCTTCTTCGAACGGAAGGACCTTCTCGTCGGCCGTGTGGGGAGCATGGTCCGAGGCCACGGCATCGATCCTTGGAAGACAGGGCCACAGGTCCCGACGCTCCTCGCGCTTTCGAAGCGGGGGATTCACCTTTCCACGACCGTCACCCGGTGCAAACCTCTCCCGGTCGATGAGAACGTGGTGCGGCGTCAGCTCGACCGTGGCGCGAGCCGAACCGGCACGCCTGACAGCCAGGGGGGAAGTCATGTGGCAGCAGTGGAGCCGGAGCCCCGCCGGCGCGAGGCTCAGGACACGCTCAAGGGCGCGTACTTCCCCGTTCGCCGGCCTGAGGCGATCGTGCTCCTCCAGGGTCCCCGCGATTCCAGGCAGGGGCTGTTCGAGGTGGAGCGTCGCGAGGGCCTCGAGCGCCGCGATCCGACGGAGCACCGTCGCGAGGTCTCCATCATCGAGCGCCTCGCCGTAACTCGATGCGGCGACGAAGGTCTCGCCGAAGGCCAGCGCGCCAGCTGTGTGCAACCCCTCGAGGTCGGCGTCCGGTGTCACGGCCCCGTTGATCCCGAAGCGGCATCGGCTCTGCCCGAGCCCTTCCTCGACCCTCGCCTCGAATACGTCGACCGACTCCAGGGGGGGCACGGCGTTGGGTTGGTCCACGACCATCGTCACCCCGCCCGCGAGCGCGCTCCGGGTACCGGAATCCCAGTCCTCCTTGTACGCCTGTGGCCCGCCCCGGAGGTGAACATGCATGTCGATCGCGCCCGGCATGACCACGAGCCCCGAACAGTCGAGTCTCTCGTCGGCAGGGCCGGTATCGCCGGCAACGTGCCCGTCCACGATCCCGAGGTCGACGACCCGCCCTCCCGGCAGACGGACGTTCTGGAGTACCAGGTCTAGCATACCCGCGGAACGGGGTCGCCCATGGGCGGCTCGATGAACCGGCTCCCGCCGGCAGTCGTGGCCATGACCACGCGCGCCCCTTCGACCACGGTACCGACGATGGCGGCCTCGGCTCCGCGTGGGTGCGAGCGGATGGCGGCGAGTACGCCCTCGGCGTCGTCGGCCGGAACCCCCATCACGACCTTGCCCTCGTTCGCGACCTGGAGGGGGTCGATCCCGAGGAGCTGCGCCGCCGAGACGACCGACCGGCGGAGCGGCAGCGCTATCTCGTCGATCACGACGCCGACGCCGCTCTTTCTCGCCATCTCGTTGATTGCCGCTGCGAATCCCCCGCGCGTTGGGTCCTTCATCGCGTGGACGGTTCCTGCCGCGAGTGCCCGGTCGACGAGCGACCAGACGGGTGCTACGTCGGACCGAAGCTGCTCGCCGAGATCGAATCCTTCGCGGTGGGCAAGGACGGCGAGCCCATGGTCGCCGAGTGTCCCCGTCACGATGATTCGGTCACCAGGGACTAAGGCCGAGTCGCGAACCACCCGGTCGGCCACCCCGATCCCGGCCGTATTGATCACGATACCATCGAGCGACCCCCGCTCGACGACCTTGGTATCGCCTGTGACGAGCGCCGCGCCGGCCTCGCCGAGGGCCTCGTCCATCGACGCCACGATCCGCTCGAGGTCGGCAATCTCAAACCCTTCCTCGATCACCATTCCACACGAGAGGGCCACCGGCCGCGCACCCATCACGGCCAGGTCGTTGACGGTGCCCGAGACCGCGATCCGGCCGATATCTCCACCTGGAAAGAAGATCGGCCGTACCACATGGGAGTCGGTTGTGAAGACCACGTTCGCTCCGTTGATGGGGATCACGGCCCCGTCGTCGAGGGCCTCGAGCCCGATACCCCCCGCATTGCCGTGCGAAACGGCCGTGAGGACTGAGACCAGTTCGTTCATGACCTCGCCGCCGGCGCCGTGCATCAGCTCCACCTTCATCAGTTCCATCTCCATTGCGCCAATCTCATGCGGGCACATCATCGACGTCGATCTCGCAGGACGTCACCACGATCTCTCGCCCCTTTACCACGGTCGGGAGCCCCCCACAGCCGGGACAGACAAAGGGGTCGTCGCCCTCGTATCGGCCGCAGGAGCAGGTCATGACGGGCTCGACCGTGACCACATCGAGGACCGTTCCCTCGAAGAGCGGGTCGTCCTCGACCATGACCGCGAAGAGAAACCGCACCTGCTCCGGGTTGACCATCGCGAGCGCGCCGCACTCGACACATATCCTGATCACCCGCGTCGCATCGTGCTCGATCGCGGCACGGCGTGCCGTCGCGTAGAGATCGTACGCAATTGCCGACTCGTGCATGATTACGGCAGAGAGCTCAGGTCTCGTCGTAGACCAGGGCGTAGACCTCGCGGATCGTCTCCAGGTTCTCGAGGGCCTTCTCCTTCGAGATCCGACCGATCGCCCAACCCGCGTGAACCTGGACCCATTCACCGACCTGCAGATCCTCGATCAGGCCGATGCGAACCTCCTGCCGGAGGTCTCCGTAGTCCACGATCCCCCGTTCTGCATTCAGGATCTCGACTACCTCGCCGGGCACCGCGATGCACATGACTGTCTCTCCTTCCTATCATTGCGCAGGGCTCCCCTTAAACGCAGTGATGATCCCGGATCGAGGATCGGAAAAGAGGAAGGGATATTCGGTTTACCGCCAGATCAGAGTGGTTCGGAGACAAGCGCCTCCTCTTCGGCCATCTGTTCGTACGTCTCGGCAACGATCAGCCGGTTCTCCTCGACGATCTGCCGTGGATCTATCAGGACATAATCGGCCTGGTCCAGGATAGCCGTGACGCATTGCTCGGCCTCTTCCGCGCTTGGAAAGGCGCCAACGGTCAGGTAATCGGGCTGTTCGATGTTGCCGCAGAGCAGGTAGTACTGCCCGGCCTCGTGACGTATAAGGTATGCGTAGATATCCTTTGCGTTCACGAAGATCGGTTCCTCGACGACATCATCGCCACAGGTCCGTTGCGGACGGACGCACTTGAGCCATACCACTGTTGGACACCTCGGATTGTATTGAGAGCAGGGAGAGATGTGGAACCGCGATACCGGACAATTACCGATACGCATCTATGGATTCTGTTACATGAACGGAATACATCAGATCCATCTTCTTCAGAAGGGAAAAACCTGTTGCTGGGCGGCAGTCGTCGTTAGGAATGCCCATCGCCGGCGATTCCTCGATGATCCTCAGAGATATGAACGATTACGCCATGCAATTTCGCTTTGCAGAAGAGCCTAGCAGTGAGATCGTAACAAGGGTTCCCGGTCGCAGAGCGACAACCGTATCTTCTCCGGGGCCAAGGAGGTTGCCATGCTCGATTGGCTTCTGAGCCGGATCCGGACCGGTCCCCGGACGGGCCCCATAGGGATCTCCGTGATCGTCCTGGGCCGCCTCGACCGCTCCTTCGTCCAACGGATACTCGACGAGGTGCCTCCGACGATCTGGACGTTCCGATTCGTCGAGCCGCGGGTCAACGTGAACTGGCACATCCTGCACGACTGGCACAGCATGCCGTTCCCGCTCGAGGATAGGACCATGGTCATCTTCTCCGCGACCGAATACCCCGTCGAAGGAGTCGCCGGGGGAGCGGCCGGATCACGCTGCTCTGTAGCCGTTTTCGGAACCGAGACCGGGGAGGTGCTCTCGCTCCGATGCTGGCACGAGCTCCTCCACGGGCTGCCAGGGGTAGAGTCGAGCGACGCGATGATCGAGAGCACGGCATTCCGAGCCTTTCTAGCCTCCCACTACTCTCGTGTTGAGACTGTCTTCACACGGGATCTCGAGCGTTTTCGGCATGATCCACGTCTTCAGCGGCTCTTCTACACCATGCTCACGAACGCATTCGCCGCGAGCACGGGGCGGCCGTTGCTATCCCTACCGCCATCACCCGCAATGAACTAGAGAGAGGTCAGGCTTCCCTGAATAGTCCGTGAGGAACCCGGATCTCGAACCGGGCGCCCATCCCCGCCCTGCCGGTTTCGGCGATCGAGAGGCCGGTGATGGCAAGGATCTCGCGAGCAAGGAAGAGACCGTAGCCGAAATTTTTCCCGAAGGCCCGGTCGAAGATACGCGTTTTTTCATCATCGGGAATTCCGACGCCATCGTCTTCGCAGACGATGACGAGCCCGTCATCGTCGAAGGCATACGAGAACCTGACAGTCGTGACAGGGCCGCCGTGGCGGACGGCATTGTCGATAAGGGCGTAGGTAACCTTCTCCAAGAGACAGTCGGCGTATACTTCGACATGGCTGCCGTCTGTCTCGACAGTCACGCCATTGGGATCAACCGCGGATGCGCTACGACCGACCACTGCAGTCACATTCTGCCACGAGGGAGCGAGGGCCCCGATGCTCTGATAGTCCCGTGTGAACGTGATCTGCCGCCGGACCGTTTCAACGGCGCGTTCGGCTCGTTCCAGGTGAGAATGACTCGGATCTGCCGGGCCTGCGTCGCGGGCAAGTCGGAGCGACCCCGCGAGCACATTGAGCCCGTTCAGGATGTCATGACGTGTTATTTTGTTCAGCAGCTGGAGCTGACGATTCGCGGTCCTGAGTGACACCTCGGACCGGCGGAGCTCGGTCACATCCTCTGCCGTGCCGATGACGAGCCGGGGCTGGCCAGTTTCGTTGCGCTTGAAGACGACTTCGCGGCATCGCAGGATGACAAAATGGCCGAGGGCGTGCTTCAGTCGGATCTCGATCTCGCGCACATCACCGTCGGCCGTCGTTCCGAGTGCGTCCACGTGTCCCTTCAGCGAGGCCCGATCATCGGGGTGAACGAGAGGCAGCAGTTCTATTCCCCCATCCGCCCATGATGGCCGGGATGGATATCCGAGGACGACCGTCAGGTTCGCGGTCGCGTACTGCAACCGGGTGGTCTCTACGTCGTACACGTAGACTAGATTCGGTGCCGTCTCGATAATCTCCTTTATTGTGCGGCGACTCTCGGCAAGCCGGGACTCCGTCCTTCGGTGTTCCTCGACCTCGTGTTCGAGCGCTTCGTTCGCTGCCTCGAGCTCGCGCGTTCGTTCGTGGACCCGAAGTTCGAGCTCCTGCTGGTGCCGGCGATCCCCGGTGATGTCTTCGAGAATCAGGCCGACACCACGTCCGCCGGTTTCGAATATAAGTGGAAGCATACGGGCACGATAGACCCGGATGGCGCTGCCTCGCTCGACCTCTATCTCGATGGTGTGCTCCACGCCGTTGAGCGATTCAGAGAGCCGATCGAGATCGATACCGGTCAGAAGTGGGGCAAGTGGCGATAGCTCGAAACGAAAGCCCTTCACGGCACCAGACTCGAGGCCGAAGTGAAAGAGGAGGGTATCGTTCACGTGAAGGATGAACAGGTCGTGATCGAGGACGAGTATCAGGTCGGACGAGAGACTCATCAGGTCCGCGAGCGGCAGTCGATGGGCCGAGTAGAAGAGCTTCGCGGGACCGAGTGCGCGGATCTCGGCCTGGCCTGAAACCGCGAGGGCGCTGAGGTACTTCGCCGCCGTGGCTCGGTTGAGGGACAGTCTGCGTGCGACCTCCTCGATGGTCAGTCCCTTCGGGTTCTCCGTGAGCAGTTCACGAATCCGGCCGATCTCGTCCGTTCCCCGCAGTGTCGATCCCTCCTACCTGATTGCCGTTGTGGAATATATAGCGTTATTGCCCAGCGACTTCGCTCGTTTGTTTCAATCATCACAACACGACATCCTTATATCTCATTGCGCGCAAACACCACTCTATCGGTTCCGCGACAAGTTACATAGGGCTCCGCCGCGGTCCAGACGAGGATTTTCGAAGATGGATAAAACTGTGCTGTCGGATAGTTCTTCGGTGATGCCCGACCAGATCAACAGCGACGCTTCCGAGTGCCTCATCGCGCCTTCCGTCGTCACGGAAGGGGCCGCACGCGCGTTAGTGATGTACCAGCGACTGTTGGAGAGTGGGTTCTCCTGCGCCCAGGCGATGAACGGCGCCTGAGGTAGTCACCGGCTCAAGTCAGGGCAAACGCCCGGAGATCGACAGTCGAGAAGACCCGACTGACCCTTTTCTTTGAGATCTATCTGGTCGCGGTCACGGTTGTGACCGGCGGCGGCGTGGGACCACGAAATTAAGGCCGTGCAGTGACCCTCGCCCAGTATCGTCGTGCACGGTTGGAGAGAGTGCCGCTATCCCGACAGATCCAAACCTCCAGCGGATGTGAGTGATCCGGACACGGGTTGTCCCATCCTGATTACGACCACGGGCATCGTCGCTATTGAAGAGGCTCGATGGATACAGGGAACGATCTCGTTCTGCCGTCGACTGGTCGACGACCTCTCCCCTTCCGCTGACCGTCGAACCACAACGAGCAGTCGGGGAATTCCCGCCCCGCGATCGACGTCGACCACGGCACCGGTTCGCGGGTTTGCTCCAGGTTATATCTCGGAGAGATGGTCTCTCTATCTCGGAAGGTGCCGTCATGATGCACGATATCACCGACTGGTAACCGATGATGAAGCAGGATTATCCCCGGATCGATCTCTTCACCGCGATGTAATTCGTTCTTATCACACAGACTGGTCGAGGCATGTCTGAAGAGGTGCCGGAACCTACAGAGGCGCAAGGGGAGCAGGTTTCCGTATGAGATAGGGACACCTAGCACGATCAGAAATGCCAAAAAAACCGCAGATGATATGTCAATCGTTTATCGCCGTGGAATCTTCATGGAAGAAATCAGGAGAGCCGGATTCCCGTGAATTCGGTGTGTTCTTGGTATTCATTCCTGTGTCTCTCCACCAGATGCACCGGACCATCGGGATGCCGTTATCCAAGGGGTTTCGATCAGGTTACGATGCAGTATGAAGAGATCGACGTCAGAATGGAATGCTGCGGGAGGGATCCGAACCCTCGATCTCCAGATGTCCCAGGAAACGGCGCCTCATCGCGAATGAAACCCTATGAGTCTGGCGCCTTAACCGGCTAGGCCACCGCAGCCTGCACGTTGTGCATACTTAAAACGCGAGAGAGAGGGATAAACATTCTGTTGAAGCCCTCTCTTTGCCCCGTTCGGTAGCGCGATGGATCGCTCCAGCCACCGAACACTCGCGCGTTCGACGGCAATGCTTATACCGGCGACAGCTTTAACCGACACCGGGGGAATGTCGAGCAGGTGAAGGGAGACGAGCAGGTGGCAGGAGATCCGGATCGCGAGGAGCTTCCCCGCGTCGTGGGACTCTGGCAGTTGTCGCTCTCCGGGATCGGGATCATCCTCGGTGCCGGAATTTACTCTCTGCTTTCTCCCGCCGCTGCCCTGGCCGGCAACACCGTCTGGGCCGCATTCCTGATCACGGCGGGTGTCGCGCTCGCAAGCGGCCTCTCGTACGCAGAGCTCGCGGCCATGAACCCGACTGCCGGCGCCGAGTTCGATTACACGTCCCGCGCCCTTGGTCCTCGTGTCGGCACGGCCATCGGCTGGATTGTCCTCACGGCGACGATCATCTCCTCCGCGGCCGTCGCCCTGAGCTTCGCGGCCTACCTCCGTACGCTCGTTGCCGTGCCGGCGGTACCTGCCTCCATCGTGCTGGTCGTAGCCCTCGCGCTTCTGCTCGTGTACGGTGTCCGTGAGAGCGCGGGAGTCGCCGTCGTCCTGACCCTCATCGAGATCGGCGGGCTTGTCGCTGTGATCGCAGTGGGTTTGCCCCGTGTCGGTTCAGTCGATCTTCTCGAGCTCTCGCCAGCCGGCCCCGGGGGGGTGCTTCAGGCGGCCGCGCTCGTCTTTTTCGCGTTCATCGGGTTCGAACAGCTGCCGAAACTCGCGGAAGAGGCGAAGGACCCTGGCAGGACGCTGCCCCTGTCCCTGATGATCTCGGTTGTGGGCGCCACCGTACTCTACATGCTCGTGGCGATAGCAACGACGTCATTGCTCGGGTGGGAGGCGACGAGCGCGACGGACGCCCCGTTCGCCACCGCGATCGGGATCGTCTTCGGCCCGGCCGCAGCGGCCGCCATCGCGTTCACCGCACTGACCGCCACCGCGAACACGGTCCTGATCGAACTCCTTGCCGCGTCGCGGATCGGTTTTGGCATGGCACGGAGTGGAGCCGCTCCCCCGGCCCTCGCGCGGATCCATTCCCATCGTCGAACCCCCTTTGTCGCCATCGCCGCCGTATCGGTCGCCGCTGCCGCTTTCACCATGCTGGGTGGGATCGAATTTCTGGCCAACGCGACGAACTTTTTGATCTTCGTCACCTTCATCGCCGTGAACGCGAGCCTTATCGTCCTGCGGCGAACGGATCCCGGCGCCGCCCGCCCGTTCCGGGTTCCCATCGCTCTACGGGGTGTCCCGGTACTCCCCGTCATCGGGATCGTGGCTTCACTGGGTCTCCTGGCCCAGCTTGAACCGGCCGTTCTCCTCACGGGGCTGGCCATCACGGCAGCGGCCGCGATCGCGGCCGTTCTCGGAGCCCGGCTCCGTACCGGCCGCTGAGATCCCGTGGTACCGGGAAACCGATCGCGCCGTCGTGTTGTTCCATCCGTTCTTGGAAAAACGTGGTCAAGACTGTCCTGAACGAGGGGGATCGACACCAGATGGTTGGAAACCTGCGACTGGACAGGCCGGGGAAAACAGAGACTGCCCCGGACCTCGATCTCACCGCTGAGAGCGGAGGTAGGCACCCACGGCAGCCGTGATCGCGGCCACCTCCTTCGGCTGCCTGAGTGACGAGGCCAGGGTCTGCATCAGTGCCTCCTCCTCGCGGAGTGACCGGAGCAGGCTCCGCTGGATGTGCTCTTCTCCGAGGAACCCCGTATGGGTTTCGCCGGCGATGAAGTGCCGGTTGTTCATCAGGGCATAGTGGAGTGGGAGCGTGGTCTTTACGCCGAGGATCACATACTCCGATATCGCCCGGCGCATTCTCTCGATCGCCTTGAGCCGGCTCATGCCCCAGGTGCAGAGCTTGGCGATCATCGAGTCGTAGTAGGGAGTGATCGCATAGCCCATGTGGACCCCCGAGTCCAGCCGGACGCCCGGGCCGCCAGGCGAGCGGTAGCGAACGATCTTGCCGGGAGTCGCCTGGAAGTTGTTGAGCGGGTCCTCGGCGTTGATCCGGCACTCGATCGCGTGGCCCCTGATGCCGATCTCGTCCTGGGCGTACTCGAGCGGCTCTCGCGCCGCTGCTGCGATCTGCTGGCGGACGATATCGACACCCGTGACGAGCTCGGTGACCGTGTGTTCGACCTGGAGACGGGTGTTCATCTCCATGAAGTAGTAGTCCCCGTCGGCGTACAGGAATTCGACCGTGCCCGCGTTCACGTAGTCGCAGGCCTTTGCCGCCGCGATTGCCGAGGCCGTCATCCGTTCGCGGAGTTCTTCAGTCATGATCGGGCAGGGGGACTCCTCGACGAGCTTCTGGTGTCGTCGCTGGATCGAGCAGTCGCGCTCGTACAGGTGTACCATGTTTCCATGCTCGTCGCCGAGAATCTGAACCTCCACGTGCCGCGGCTTGACCAGGTACTTCTCGATCAGAACCGTCGGATCGCCGAACGACGACCCCGCCAGTCGCTGGGTGGTCTCGATCGCGCTCGCGAGCGCCTCCTCGTTCTCGACGATCTGCATGCCGATCCCGCCGCCACCCGCCGAGGCTTTGACGATCACGGGATACCCGATCTCGGCCGCGATCCCTGCCGCGTCAGCGAGATCCTGTACGCCCTCGCGAGTCCCGGGAACCACCGGAACGCCTGCAGACTGCATCATCTGCTTGGCCCTGATCTTGGACCCCATCGCGGCGATCGTCCGGGAGGTCGGGCCGATGAATACCACGTCGCTCTCCTCGCACGCCCGGGCAAAGCCTGCGTTCTCCGCGAGAAAGCCGTAGCCCGGATGGATCGCCTCCGCGCCGGACTTGTGGGCGACGCTGAGAATTCGTTCGATGTTCAGATACGAGCGTGCCGGGGGTGCCTCGCCGACGGGAAAGGCCTCGTCCGCGTAGCTCACGTGGAGGGCGTTCTTGTCCGCCTCCGAGTAGATCGCGACCGTCTCGATCCCCATTTCGCGGCACGCGCGCATGACCCGGATCGCGATCTCGCCGCGGTTCGCGATGAGAATCTTCTCAAAGTAGGTCATTCGACCACCAGGAGAACATCCCCCGCCTGGACCACGTCACCGGAATCGACGAAGATCTCGGCCACGATTCCGTCGCGAGGGCTGTGAATGGGGTTTTCCATCTTCATCGCCTCGAGGACGACGAGGGTGTCACCTTTCGCCACCCGGGTGCCGCGGCTCGCCCGCACCTCCAGGACCATGCCCTGCATGTTCGACTTGATGCCGTTCGGAATGTCGCCATGCGGCGGGCGGTCGGCTGCCTGCTCGACACTCGTGGCCACCGCCGCCCCCTCGACCGAGAGGATCCGCACCGAGAAGATCTCGCCGTCGACCTCGACCTCCATCATCGACGGCATCTCGGCAGCCTGTCGGGCCGCGACGGTCTCCGGCCGGGCCGTCGGGATCTGTTCAGGGGTCCGCTCCCCCTTCAGGAATGACGGGGCGATTGCCGGGTAGAGGATGTACGTGAGCACGTCCTCCTCCGTACGCACGAGCCCCTGCTCTTCCGCCTCCGCCCGGGTCCGGTCGTAGACAGGCTCGAGCAGGTCCGCGGGACGGCACTCGATAACGGTCTCGCCCTCCGTGAGGATCCTGGCACGAACCGATTCGGAGACGGGTGCCGGCGAGTGGCCGTAGAGCCCGCGGACGTAGTCCTTCACCTCGGTCGTGAGGTTTCTGTACCGTTCGCCGAGAAGCACGTTCAGGACCGCCTGCGTTCCCACAATCTGGGATGTCGGGGTGACGAGCGGCGGATAGCCGAGATCAGCCCGGACGCGCGGGACCTCGGCGAAGACCTCGTCGAGCCGGTCGAGCGCGTCCTGTTCCTTGAGCTGGCTGACGAGGTTCGAGATCATCCCCCCCGGGAGCTGATAGAGCAGCACGTCCGAGTCGACCCGTTCAGAGATCGGGTCGACGAGGGCGCCATACCGGGTGCGCAGCTCGAGACAGGCGTTGCGCGCCCTGCGGAGGACATGCAGGTCGATCCCGGTATCGCGGGCGGTCCCGGTGAGGGAAGCGACCACGGACTCGGTCGGGGGCTGCGAGGTACCGAGCGCGAACGGTGACATGGCCGTATCCAGGATGTCCACGCCGGCGTCGATCGCGGCCTGGTAGGACATGGACGCGATCCCCGAGGTCGAGTGGGAGTGGAGGCAGACGGGGAGACCGGTGGCGTCCTTGATCCCGGTGACCAGCTCGCGCGACGTCTCCGGCATGATCAGCCCGGCCATGTCCTTGATACAGATGGAATCGGCCTCCAGGGCCGCGAGCTCGCGGGCCATCCCCACGAACCCCTCGACCGAGTGGGCGGGGGAGATGGTGTACGAGATCGCACCCTGGAGGTGCCCGCCGACGTCTTTGACGGCCGCCATCGACCGCTCCATGTTCCTGATATCGTTGAGCGCGTCGAAGACCCGGAAGATCTCGACTCCGTTCTTGCTGGCGGTCGAGACAAACCGGTCGACCACGTCGTCGGAATAGTGGCGGTATCCGACCAGGTTCTGGCCACGGAGGAGCATCTGGATGCGGGTGTTCGGAAGGCTCTCCTTCAAGCGGCGGAGGCGCTCCCAGGGGTCCTCGGCGAGATACCGGATGCAGGAGTCGAAGGTCGCGCCCCCCCACGCCTCGACCGACCAGAAGCCTGCCTGGTCGAGCAGGCGGGCAAGGGGGAGCATGTCCTCCGTCCGGAGTCGAGTGGCAACGAGCGACTGATGGGCGTCCCGCAGGGTAGTATCGGTGATAAATAGCGGTTTATTCGGAATCGCAGCACTCATTGCGCACCTCGGCGGCTGATACCGTGATAAAAGCCGGAAGAGCTGTTCACGGTGTAAGTATAAAAAATTCGCGCGGTCCAAGGGCTGCGACGACGAGAACGACGACCGCCAGCACCGCGCCCATGAGATCTCTTCGCGAGGTGATGAACCGCGGGTGGTGCAATCCGCTACCGGAATATCCACGGAGCGCGAGGAGCCCGGCCAGGTCCCGACTCCGGCGGAGCTGAGAGTCGAGCAGAGCCGCGCCGGTCGCGAACCACCGCTTCAGGAGCGGCAGCCGTTTCTGCTCGACCGCGAGCCGGATCTGCGCAAGGTCGTCGCGCGCTGCCGCCAGGGACTCCAGGCTCAGTTCGGCCGCGAGGCCGATCTCGAAACCGGCACTCGGGAGGCCGACGCGATCGCCCACCCATGCCCCGATGTCGAAGAGGTCGCCATCGCGGCGGGAGGCGTAGGCGTGGGCCGCAATGAGCATCACGGCCGAGATCCGCACGAGGTAGCTGATGCCGTCGCCCCCGGCGAGAGCCGTCGCCGCTGCCGCGAACAGAACCATGACTCCGAGGTAAGCGACAGCCCGGCTCGATGAGAGCTGTCGGTCAGAGCACGCGAGCCACCAGAGCACCGCCCCGACGGCACCGGTCACCGACAGGAATGCGGCACCCGAGAGGACGGCGACCGACAAGAGGGAATACCGGGGATCGTTCATGCATCCTCGCGTTCGACCCGTCCATCACGGATCCGCCACCGGAGCCCGGTCGACGGCAGGTAACGATCAGTGTGGGTTGTTGCGATCGTGATTCCAGGACGGGTGGCAAGAGCCCGGGCGAGCCCGATCCGTCCCGGGACGTCGAGCGGCGCGAACGGCTCGTCGAGAACAAGAAGGTCGGCATCGGTGGCGAGGGCGCATCCTATCGCGAGCCGCTGCTGTTCGCCTCGCGAGAGGTGGAACGGATCGATCGTATCCCGTCCCGCAAGGCCGATCTGCGGGAGCAGCTGGCCCGGTTCGAGCCCCCACGACTCGACCTCGGCCGTGACCGTCTCTCCCGTCAGGTGGTGCCCGGGAGACTGGCCGACCCAGAGGTGTCGACTGATACCCTCGAACCGAACGGCACCTGACGAAGGCTGTAGCCCCCCCGCCAGTGCGAGCGCAAGCGTGGATTTTCCGGACCCGATACGGCCGACGACGACATGGAGACCCAGGCCGAAGACGCAGTCTGCCGCGAGTCGAAACCCGCCGCGCTCGATCACTACCCCCTCGAGGTACACGGCGATCATCCCGCTCGCTCCCACATCTCGAAATACGAGAGTGCTCCTGGCCCGGTGGCGACAATGCGTCCTGCCGCGATGGCGATGGCATGGTCCGCCTGCCTCGCGAGGTCGGGATCGTGCGTGGACCAGATGATGTAGCGTGCGCTCGACCCGCGAACGGCCGGCAGGAGATCGGCGAGGCTCTGACGGTCGAGGGCTGCGTCGAACTCGTCGAGTGCGAGGATAACCGGCTGGCTGGCGAGCGAGGCCGCGAGGGAGATAACAAATCGCTCACCCCCCGAGAGAGAACGGGTTGATCGGCCGAGCAGCCCCCGGGCACCGACGGCGTCCGCCGCGGTTGCGACGCGGTGGTCGACCTCCCGGGGACTGAGCCCCGCGAAACGCCCGGAGGAGGCCAGTTCGTCGGCCACCCTCGAGAAGAGCATGGGTGGCCCGGGATGGGCCGGGACGAGAGCCGCGTCGACCTGGCGGGGGGGACAGCCGTCCACGTTCACGGTCCCGTGCTCGGGAAGGATCAAACCGCAGCAGAGCTCGAGAAGGGTGGTCTTTCCCGATCCGTTCGTACCGATAACGGCGGTTCGGCCTGGAGGGATGGCGAGGGACTCGATCACGAGGTTCCTCGCTTCGATGCCGGCGAGCACTATCATGAGGATTCGAGCCGGCCGCCGAGGTGGTACGCGGCAAAAGTCTTGAGAATGTCACCCGGAATGAACGGGAGCACGCCGACTGCGACAGCGGCCGTAATCGTCATGCCGCTCGAGACGGCGAGCCAGCCCGCGCCGCACGCGTATACTACCAGCCCCGCGAGGGCGAGGCCGCCCGAGCGGACGACCCGTTCTCGCCGTTCGTAGGCCAGCCCGGCGATGAGCCCGGCTGGAACAAACCCGGCGATGAATCCCCCCGTTGGACCGAGGAGGACGCCTGCACCGGCCAGTCCATTGTGAAAGACGGGGAGCCCGAGGGCGCCGAGGGCCAGGTACCCGAGCGGTGGGAGGAAACCCCAGCGGCGGAGCAGGATCCCCGAGAGCAGGACGAAGAGGGTCTGGAGCGTGAGCGGGACGGGCACGAACGGAATGGAGATCCACGCTCCTGCCCCGATCAGAGCCGCCAGCGTGGCAGTCATGGCTGCCAGCTCAGCTCGCGCTACATCCCCGAACATCGTAAACCAATTACATAATATTGGTTGACGAACAAGATGAAACCATCCACCGCTGCCCGCGAAGAGAAAAATAGTCAGGATTGGAAGAGGTCGCCGGCTATCACGCGCTCGACACGCCCGTTCTCTTTTCGGACCAGGAGAGCACCGTACTCGTCGATGTCGATGGCCTCACCATCGAACGACTTTGTCGGGGTTTTAACGCGAACATGCTGGTCGAGCGTGCACGAGAGCGACCGCCACTCACGGAGTATGGTATCGTATTCGTGTGCCTCGAGCAGTTCGTAGTGCCGCTCGAAGTCGAGAAGGAGCCGTGCGAGCAGGTGTGCGCGATCAACCTCCTGGTCGAGCTCGGCCTGGAGCGTCGTGACGCCCCGCTGCAACTCGGGCGAGAGGAGCGACGGTTCGAAGTTTGCGTCGATCCCGATCCCGAGCAGGCAGTAGTGGATCGCGTCGGCCTCGGCATCGAGCTCGAGGAGGAGGCCCGCGACCTTCTTGTCGCCGATCATGATGTCGTTCGGCCACTTGATCATCGCGCCGAGCCCGATCTCTCGCCGGATAGACCGGGCCACGGCGACCGCGCCGACCATGGTGATCATGAAGACGTGATCGATCGGGATCGTCGGGCGGAGGATGATCGTGATCCAGATGCCGCCCTCGGGTGAGACCCAGGCTCGCCCGAGCCTGCCGACTCCCCCCGTCTGCTCCTCGGCGATCACGACCGTACCGTGGAGCTCGGCAGGATCGCCTCCCTCCGCGAGCCAGCGGGCCATGTCGTTGGTGGACGGTGTCGTGGAATGATAATCGATGTGCCGACCGATGACCCGGGTCTTGAGATGCTTCTCCACCTCGTACGGGAGAAGGCGCCGACTCCTACTGACGAGCCGGTAGCCCTCTTTCTGGGACGCGTCGATCTCGTACCCCTGCTCTCGCAGCTCCCGTATCTGCTTCCAGACGGCGGCCCTCGTAACGCCAAGTTGCTGGGCGAGGGCCTCGCCGGAGATCGGGCCGTTCGCGTCCTCGAGGAGCTGGATCGTTCGGCAGAGTGACTCCTTCATGCATTCACTCCCCTGGTGATGCAGGCAACCGGGCTACGATATCGTCCACCGGGCGCGGGCGGTGCGTCCGGGCGGTCGCGCGGGCAGATCATCGCGGGCTTATGAACGAGGAGCTCGTGGAGCGCCACCATGTCCGATTTGAGCGCGCGGGTATCGGCCGCGGCGGAGATCTCGTACATCCCCAAGGTCTCACCTCTCATCGATCTCGTTGATCGGACCGGTTTATAATAGGTATTTCCCCCCGTCACCATTCTCTGGTCAGTTCGGTCAAAGCATCACGCGGAATATCGACGGTGCCGCTCCACCAGCCCGGAGTGGGTCCTTCATCTGTCGCTTCCCCCGTCATAGTGGGAGGGGAGGCAGTCGTCGTGGCCGGTGCAGGGGACGGCGTGGCCGGATCGGGGATGTCCGGGACGGTGGGGGAGGGGGTCGACGTGGCGGGGGTGGTGGTGTTGGACGCCACGGTCGGGGTGTGAGTTACGCTCGTGGGAACCGCTGTCGCGGGATCCGTGGTGCGCGTCGGCGAAGGAGGGGAGGTCGTTCGAGACGTGGTCGCATGCGGCGTCCCCCCCGGGGTGCCGCGCGGGGACGGCATCACCATGCCCGTCGCCGTGGTTGTCGCCCTCGCTGGGGCGCTCGCCTTCGTCGTGACCGCCTTCGGCTCCGTGATCCTGGGCGCCGGCTCCGGTGCGGCTGTCGTAGAGAGAGACGCGGGCGTGGAGATCGGGGATGGCGTTGCTGGGCTGGCCCCCACCCCGCGCGTCGCCTCGATCGCCACCGGGCTGACTGGAGTCCGCGCCGGGCCGATAGGGGGAGTGGTCCCATCTGTCCGGGAGGTAGCGCCGTCGCCTCCCGGGGACGGGGGCGTGGCCGGGACGCTCACGGTCTCCCGCGGTGTCGGGGCCGACGATTCCAGCGTCGGGCCAGGCGACGCCACCCCCATCGTCGTGGTCGCGGTGGAAGGGACGGGGGGAGGGACAGTCGGGCTCCTGCTCTCCCCCGTCGCCAGCGGAACCGGCGTGACCTCGACCAGCCCCGGGATGAACCGGTGACCGGGGGCGACGTAGTCGGGCGCGTAGGAGCCGACGGGTACCGGGTCCCGGTTGCTCGAGTACGGGCTCAGCGTGGAGGCGGATCCGAGTGTCGCGGCACCGGTCGTCGTTCCCGGTGTCTCCGGGGGCCCCTTTGGAGGCGCAGCGGTGATATCCGTGACTGTGGCGGACGGATCGGTGATGACCTCGATCGTCGTGGTCGGGCCCAGGAGACCTGCGATATCCAGAGCAAGGAGGGACCCGCTCGAGATGACGATCACGGCGATCACGCCTCCAACGAGGAGCATCTTCGAGAGCGGTTTCATGCTGGGGGCTGGGGGGGGGCCGCTATTTACCGCTGTCGGTCCTTTCACCTCTGCCATCATCACGGCAGGGCTGCCCACCCCTCCATGCGATGTACCGACCACCTGTTCAGAACGCGACCTCGGGCCGCCCGGCCCCGACGGCAGCAAGGAAGGATCGAGCAGGGTACTCGTGGACAGTCGTGGCGATGGCGATGCCGTCACCGATTCGGCGGGCGACGGCGACAGGCCGCTCACCGGCACGCGCGATAACATCAGCGTCGGCCTCCTCGAACCAGCCGTCGCACTCGAGAGCGGTGGTGTCGTACCCCCCGAATAGTGCCTCGAAGAGGTACGGGTCGACCGGCTCTACGTGGCAGGGACCGTACTGGTGGCGGTACAGAAGTCGGAACGGCAGCCAGTCGTAGGCATCCGGTCGCTCTATCGCGGCTCCGAAGACCACGAGCGCGCCGCCGCGCTCGATGTACCGGCGCACCCGGTCCGCCGAAGCCCGGAGCGCGAAGAGGGTCCGTGAATACGCAGGGTTCGCGAAGCCCGTTGGGACGATCAGGACCGAGAACGAACCGCGGAAGAACGGGGCGGCACAGAGCTGCGGGGTGACCAGGTCGCAGCGAGCCCCGCAATCCTCGACGTACCGCTGAAAGGTCAGCGGCGCGTCCCACAGGAGGGCCGTCCGCATCTGCTCACCCCTTGATGACACCGATGGGGCGGAGTCGGGCCACGAGCCGGCCGAGCCCGACCTCGTGGACGACCCGGACGACCTCGTCGCTCGGCTTGTACACAGACGGCGCCTCCTCGGCGATCGCAGTGTCGTTCGGTGCTCGGACGATGATCCCCTCTCGACGCAGTGCCTCGCGGACGTCCCGTCCCGCAAGCGTTTTCTTCGCGCCGGACCTGCTCAGAACGCGCCCTGCCCCATGGCAGGTCGAGCCGAAGGTGCGACGCATCGCCTCGTCCGTGCCGCGGAGCAGGAACGACGGCGTGCCCATCGAGCCCGGGATGATCACGGGCTGGCCGATCTCCTCGAGCCCTGCCGGAAGCCCTGCTGCCCCCGGACCGAATGCCCGTGTCGCGCCCTTCCTGTGGACGCAGAGGGGAGTCATGGTGCCCGCGACCTCGTGCTCCTCGAACTTCGCGATATTGTGCGCGACATCGTAGACGAGCGGAGTATCGGAGTCCGAGAGCCCGTACCGCCGTTCCAGTATTCCCCTGACCTCGTGTGTTATCGCCTGGCGATTGGCCCATGCGTAATTGGCTGCCGCCGCCATAGCACCGATATAGGCCTGTCCCTCGGGACTCGCGATCGGGGCGCAGGCAAGCTGACGGTCGGGGAGGGTGAACCCATAGCGCCTCGTGGCCGCTTCGAGAGTCTTGATATAGTCGGTGCAGACCTGGTGGCCGAGACCCCGCGAGCCGCAGTGAATCATCACCCCGACCGTTCCTTCCCGGATTCCGAACGCTTCGGCGGCGGCAGGGTCCTGGATCTCGTCAACAACCTGAAGCTCGAGGAAGTGATTGCCAGCCCCGAGCGTCCCCGACTGCGACAGGCCGCGCGCGAGGGCCTTCTCCGAGACCCTGGAAGGGTCGGACTCCTCCATCCGGCCGCGGGCCTCGCACCGATCGAGGTCCCGCTCGACCCCAAGCCCCTCGCGGACCGCGTGGGCCGCGCCGTCTTCGAGCATGGACCGGAGGTCCGCCTTTCCGAGCCGCCGCCTCGACCGCGCCCCGACTCCTGTCGGAACTGCGCTATAGAGTTCCTCGATGAACCCGGCTTTGTCCCCGAGGTCAGCCTCGCGGAGCGGCGTGGCCACCAGGCGCACGCCGCAGTTGATGTCGAACCCGACCCCGCCGGGCGAGACGACCCCCTCGGTCAGGTCGAACGCACCCACGCCGCCGATCGGAAACCCGTATCCCCAGTGGATGTCCGGCATTGCGAGCGAGCAGCAGACGATGCCGGGCAGAGTGGCCACGTTTGCCAGCTGCCGGAGCGCGCCCTCTTCCAGGGTCCCCGCGAGTGCCTCGGAGAGGTAGAATCGACCGGGCACGCGCATGCCCGGCACGTATCCGACGGGAAGTTGCCACTCGAGCGGCCCGGTCCTGGTCACGCCCCGTATCATGTCAGACATCGAAGACGATCTCGAGACAGAACTCGTCGTCTGCCTCGACGATGGCGAGATCGAAGTACGCTATTCCCTTCACCTCCGTCCCACCCGAGTGGCGGGCCGGATCGAACGGCGTGGCCCTGAGCTCGGCGCGAACCGAGAGCGGCGGCCCGTCGGCGAGCGAGATCTCGGTGTCGGAGAAGACAAGGTTCTCGGTCTCGGAACGGTAGAGGATCTCAGAGAGGAGGTCGTGAAGAAGGCTCTCCCGGTCCGCGGCGCTGACCTCGACCGTTCGTGTCCCGGCGATGGCGGGGCCATCGGAGTTCCCGAACAGCGTCTCCATCAGGGCTCGCACCGCCTCGGCGAAGAGACCCTCGAGGGTCGGGGCGCGGATACGAAATCGTAGATCGGCCGTGTGCTCGAGTTCCTCAATACTCATTGCCGATCGGTTGACGGGGCCGCATCACGAAGAACGGGATCATCCCGCGGTGGATCGTGGTGAGATAGCGGGCCTGGTAGATCGAGACAAAGATACGCCGATCCCCGGCCGGAACCTCGATATCGGTCGGCTTCGGGGGTTTGATCGAGACCGGGAGCAGGACGGGGCCGCCGCACGAGGTGCAGATCCGGAAGTCCGAGTTCCGTTCATTCACGTACGCGATCACGTCATCCGTGACCTCGAACTGATCGGGAACGGGGACCGCACCGTTCGGGCTGAACATATGGAGTATCGTTCACGGCGGCGAAGCAAAAAACTTGCCGGAGCCGCTCTCATCCCGTGGTCATTACGCGGGTGACCAGGTCGAGATACTGCTCACGGAGTTCGTACACCGAGGCTTCACCGCTGCTCCGATGCACACGCAGTATCCCGATGCGCGAGGCGAGCATCCCGACCATCGAGGCGACCGAGTGGTAGCTGGCCGAGTATCCACTCTGGAGCTCGCGATGGACGTTCGGGATTGTCAGGGTGTGCGATGCCATGAAGAGCGAGAGGAGGGCTCGCCTGATCCCCGTTCTATCCCGTGCAAGATAGCCCCGCAACCGCTCCTCGACGAATCCGGCGAGGTCTCCTGTCGGCCCCATCGGACCTGCATATCGCTCCCTACCATATAAACGTTTCCAGGGAGTGAGCGGTTCGATGCAGCGCGGTCAGCATCTCTCTTTCGAGCCCCCAACTATCCCTCGACATCGGGTAGCACCACTCCGCGGATACCGGGCGTGCGGCCTGGTATATCAGCGTGAGCCCTACCGACGAGCGGTAAACCGAACGTTTATGCGGCGGGGGAAGAGAGCGTTTCTCTGCCGGCAGACGGATGTATCGAACCCGCACCGCGGTCCGGACACGATTTCACGGAGTACAAGAGATGGGAAGGCTTGACAACAAGATCTGTATCGTCACCGGGTCCACGAGCGGCATCGGTGAGGCATGCGCGAAGGACATGGCGCGCGAGGGCGGCACGGTCGTCGTCTCGGGCCGGAAAGAGAAGGAGGGAGCGCGGGTCGTCGACGAGATCACGAAGGCCGGAGGGAAGGCGATCTTCGTCCGGGCGGATGTCACCAGCGAAGACGACATCCGGAACCTTGTCTCGAAGACGGTCGAGGCTTTCGGGCGATTGGATGTGATGGTCGCCAACTCAGGGATCGGTCTTGTCGGAGCCCCCCACGAGGTGACCGCCGCCGACTGGGACACCATGATAAAAACCAACCTCACGGGTGTCTTCCTCTGCGATAAATTCGCGGTCGAACAGATGCTCAAGCAGGAGACGGGCGGCGCGATCGTGAACACTGGTTCGATCCACAGCTACGTCGCGAAGGATAGCGTCACAGCGTACGCCGCGGCCAAGGGCGGCGTCAGGATGCTGACCAAGATGGTCGGCATCAGCTACCCCCAGAAGGGGATCCGCGCGAACTTCGTCGCCCCCGGGTACATCGACACCCCGCTTCTGAGCGCCCTACCCCCCGAAGCCTACGAGGCTCTCAAGCAGCTGCACCCGATCGGCCGCCTGGGCCGGGCCGAGGAGGTAGCGAAGGCCGTCACCTTCCTCGCGAGCGACGACGCCTCGTTCATCACCGGCACGGGACTGCTGATCGACGGCGGATACACGGCAGTCTGAGAGCGAGCGGTACCGGAGACGCGGGGTTAGGCTCTGGTAATAGTCTCTGGTCCACCCCGACGACAATGGCTGACAGCACGATCTCGAGAGGGGATATAGAAAAAGATCAGGACCGTCCGTCGAGCAGTCAAAACACCGGGTCTGAACGATACGTTCAATTTTTTTCATCGACATCAGAAAATGCTTATTCTCCGGAGTCGAAGTTTTCAGGCATGTTCGGTCGCGATCAAGGGGTGTGATCGGTGGTATTCGAAGGTTGGCGCTACGACATCAACCGGTATCCCCCCAAGCTGATGGTGACGATCCCCCTCGTGGTCCTCCTCCTGGCCCTCGCCTTTCTCGGAGTCCACACGCTCCAGACGGGGATGCCGGTCACGCCCGGGATGGACTTCGCCGGGGGAACGGCTGTCACGGTCTTCACAACGGATACGGTCGAGCAGATCTCGGCTGTCTTTTCCGACTTCCCGCTCATCGACGTCGAGTCGGGGATCAACAACGGCAAGTACCTGAAGTTCGGACATATGGAGGACGAGCAGTTCCGCGCGCTCTCAGCCCTCGTCCTCGAGCGGTATCCCGATGCCAAGATCGACCAGATCGGGGCGGCGTTCGGTGAGACGCTGCAGGCCCAGGCCGCCATCGCGCTCGTCTTCTCGTTCGCGCTGATGGCGATCGTGGTCTTCGCGGTCTTCAGGATCGTTGTGCCGTCCGCTGCGGTAATCCTAGCCGCCTTCTCGGACATCGTGCTCGCCGCCGCGCTGATGAACATCTTCGGCGTCCCGCTCACGCTTGCGACGACGGCGGCCCTGCTGATGCTGATCGGCTACTCGGTGGATTCGGACATCCTGCTCACGAACAGGGTTCTCAAGCGGCAGGGGAACCTCACGGACAAGATGGCGGGGGCATTCACGACCGGGTTCATCATGACCTCGACCGCGATCGCCGCCGCGATTGCGATGTGGGTCGTCTCGCTCGTTGGCCAGGTCGAGATCATCTTCCAGATCGCGACCGTGATCCTCTTCGGACTTCTTGCCGACCTCTTCAATACGTGGGTGCTGAATGCAGGCATCCTGCGCTGGTACATGGAGGGGAGGGAGTCGCGATGAAGAAGGAGAAGAAGGAGAAGCGGGCCGCCAAGCGCATGAGCGAGGGCGCTGCTCAAGCACCCGCGCGCTCCGGGCCGACGGTCACGACGCCTCCGGGCGGCTCCGGCAGGATCGACTGGCGCGCCCTCCTCACCGACTGGCGTGTCGCGCTCGTCATCCTGCTCGTGATCGCGTCGACGATCGCGATCGGCCCGCACTTCGAAGACGGGCAGTTCACGACGAACCTCCAGTTCGGCCTCGACCTGAACGAGGGCGCCTGGCTCCAGCTCGAGCTCCAGTCCGAGGTCGTGACGTTCGAGACGACGGAGCGCGTGGACGACTTCGTGAGGAACCTCTCGACGGCGCTCGATACGGACGTCCAGCTGGTCGGCGAGAACCAGATCGAGATACGAAAGGCCATGACCGAGGACGAGATACGGTCCGCGGTCGAACAGGCCGGCGGCACCGTCGTCTCCGTCCAGCAGGGTGTCTCGGCAGAGACGGCCGAGGACATCAAGCGGATCCTCGAGAACAAGATCAACAGCCTCGGGACGCGCGATGCGAGGGTCAATACCCTCTCCGGCCTGACCGGGGTTACCCGGTACATCCGGATCGAGTTGGCCGGCGTCGACATGAACACAGCCCAGGAGATCGTGGGCAAGCAGGGCAAGTTCGAGATCCGGATCATGACCGCCGGGAATGCCTCCGAGCACGTGCTCTTCGGCGATCAGATCACGTCAGTCGGGATGCCGTCGCAGGAACCGCCAGGTTCGAAGAACTGGGGCGTCTCGTTCACCCTCTCGGAATCGGGCGCGACCGCGTTCCGCGAGGCCGCGGTTCGATACGGGGCCGCGGGCGACCCGGAGAACCATCACCTGGTGATGATCCTCGACAACGAGACGGTATACGACGCCCCGCTCTCGAGCGAACTGGCTGCCCAGCTCCTCGGCGGCCAGAACGTCCGGCAGCTCTTCGCCTCGACGGGCTCGGGCCAGGAGGGGCAGGACGCGGCGACGGCTCTCGAGATCCACCTGCGGGCCGGCGCGCTCCCGGTGGACGTGAAGGTTGCGGGCTCCGGCTCGGTATCGGCAGTCCTCGGCGAGCACTTCAAGCTGATGAGCCTGATCGCGATAGTCTTCGCGGTGATCACGGTCGGGGCCGTGGTCTTCTTCCGCTACCGCGAGCCAGCCATCGTGCTACCGATGATGCTGGTCAACCTCGCCGAGATCGTGATCCTGCTCGGTATCGCCCGGTTCGCCATCCAGCTCGACCTCGCGACGATCGCGGGGTTGATCGCGGTGCTCGGGACGGGGATCGACCAGCTGATCATCATCACGGATGAGATCCTGCACGAAGGGAAGGTGCCGTCGCCGAACCTCTATCTCAAGCGGCTCGCACGTGCGCTCGGCGTCATCGTCGCGTCGGCCGCCACGGTCGTCGCGGCCATGCTTCCGCTGGTCCTGATGGACCTCTCGACGCTCCGGGGATTCGCGATCGTCACCATCCTCGGCGTGCTGATCGGCGTGATCATCACCCGGCCGGCATACGGCCGGATCATCATGGCCGTCCTCTCGCGCTAGTCGCGGGAGCCGGCCCCTCCTCTTTTATACAGCGTACTCGTCCGTAAGCCGCCGGATCTCCGTGCTCAGTATCTTCATCCCCGATGATGACCCGTGGGCGAGCGCCTTCCATCTGCTGCCGGCTCGAATGCCACAATCAGCCGGTTCGAGGCAGATGCATGTATGTGGCCGGTCGTAAAGTACGGCGACGAGCACGGCCATGGCCTCACCGCCAGCCAGGATCGACCGGCGCCGGGATCCGGCGTAGTGGTCCCGCTCCAGGTAGCCGCGTGAAACTTACGCGGGCTCCACTGAGCCCGCGGGTGTGTCGGCCACTCCGGATCCCTTACCGCGATCGGCTCAGAGCGGGCTCAGAGAGATGGCTCCGTTCGAGGTTTCCACTACCAGAACCGGCCCTCCCGAGCCGAGCGTGCCCCGCAGCGACGTGGAACTGCTCTCCGTTGCTGTCAGGGGAAGGCCCGTGGCACTCACCTGACCGTTCGAGGTACGGGCCTCGATCCGGGCATTGATGGTGGGAGCCAGCGCAATGCGGACCGCCCCGTTCGACGTCGAGACGCGGGCGTCGGTATCGAGCTCACGGATCTGTGCGTCAATGGCGCCGTTCGAGGTCTCGAGCCGATCGATGGTCCGAGTCCCGGCAAGACGGATGGCCCCGTTCGACGTCTCGGCCGCCACGGTACCGTTGCAGTCGGTGATCTCGATCATCCCATTCGAGGTCTGAACCTCGATCCGCTGAAGGGAACGAGGCACGCTGACCTCGTACAGCGCCTGCGGCGCGTCGAAGCCGACGACACCACCCGGCAGAGTCCTCACTCTCATCCGGTCTCCTACCATCTCGACCGAGACGTTCTCGACCCGGCGTCCCTCGAGGACGCGGACCTGGATCTCGTCGCGATCCCACCCGGTCACGGCGACGCGCCCGTTCTGGTTCTCGATATCAATGACAGCCTTTCCCGCCGCGGGGTAAACCTGGTCGTGGACCACAGGGACGGCCGGCGAGAGCGACGTGCACCCCACCGCCGCGAGGGTGGTGGCGAGTACCGCAACGAGGATGATGACGGTTGTGCGCATGGCCTGACGATGGGGGCGAAAGATAAAAACGTTGATGGTCGTGACGGGTTCAGATCTCGATAAGATCATACCGCTGTGTCCCAAGGCCGATCTCCTCGGCATATCGGAGCTGCCGACATCCGTCCGTCAGGCAGCGCATCCCCTTGAACTTGTCCTCGCCAGGCGCGAGGTTCTCCCCGAGCATCGAGTTCGGCAATCCCACCTGGCGATTGACGAGATCGAACGAGGCTGCGTCGATCGCGACGGGGTCCTTCGACGCGACGATGCCGATGTCGGGGACGATCGGCGCGTCCGACCACGGGACGCAATCGCAGTCGGGCGTGATGTTGAGCAGGAAGTTCATGAAGCCGACCTTCCCCTCCTTGCCCTTCGTCGCGCCGAGGGCGTACTCGGCCATCCGCTCCAGGAACGGCCCCACGTCGGCCTCCCAGTCGACGTCCATTCCCTGGAAGCGGCAGACGTTCATGCAATCGAAGCAGCCGATGCAGTGCTCCTTGTCGATCCGCGCCTTGCCGTCCTCGCGTAACGAGAGCGCTCCCGTCGGGCAGACTGCGACACACCTGCCGCATCCCTCGCAGTTCTCCTCGCGGACCATCGTCGTGACCGCGTGCTGCTGCTGCTTGCCGGCCTGCGAGGCGCACCCCATCGCGACGTTCTTGATCGCCCCGCCGAATCCGGCCACATCGTGCCCGTTGAAGTGGCTCATCGCGATCATGGCGTCGGCGTCGACGATCCCCGCCGCGATATTGACGGCCCTGAAGTGCTTCCGGTCTATCACCACGTTCGAGCCGCGTCGTCCCGCGAGGCCGTCGGCGATATGGATGGGAGCGTTCACCGTCGCGAACGAGAAGCCGTGCTCGTACGCGACGGTCATATGGTCGATGGCGTTCGACCGGCTCCCCCTGTAGAGCGTCCCCGTGTCCGTCAGGAACGGCAGGCCGCCGAGGGCGTGGACGCGGTCGACGACCTGCCGGGCAAAGACCGGGTTGATATAGGCGTCGCCGCCACGCTCGCCGAAATGGATCTTGATCGCGACGAGGTCGTGTGGCGCTACGCAGTCAGCAAAGCCGGCCGCGTCGAAGAGCCGGCGGACTTTCATTATCTTCGACTCGTCGTCGCCGCGGGCGCGAACCGACGTATAATAGACAGGAGAACTCATGTCGCCCCATTGCGGGAGACCGGATAAATATCTTTCCGGGAGGAAAAGAGGATCAGAGCCGGCGATAATCCATTCCGGCGTTTCGGGCTTCGGCCGGGTCGAGAATGCCGCGGACATCGACGAGGACCGGCCGGTCGGGCATGAGTTTTCCGATCTCGGCCGCAGTCATGTCCTTGAACGACTGGTGCGCGACGGAGACGATCACGGCATCCATGGGCTTATCGAGCTGCTGGAGCGGGATCGCGCCGAAATGCTCGATCACGGACTCGGGCAGGAGCGGGTCGTACCCGTAGACGACGGTCTCGAAGTCCTTGAGCTCCTCGACCATCTGCTCGACCGGGCTCTCGCGGATGTCGGCCACGTCCTCCTTGTAGGTCAGGCCCATGATCAGCACGTTCGCGCCCTTGATCGTCTTGCCCACGCGGTTGAGCCCCTTGACGGCCATGTCCGCGACGTACTTCGGCATCGAGTTGTTGATGGCCCGGCCCGCGAGAATGACCTGCGGATGGTACCGGACCTGCTTGGCCTTCTGCACCAGGTAATACGGGTCCACGGGGATGCAGTGGCCGCCGACGAGCCCCGGCCGGTAGGCGTGGAAGTTCCACTTCGTCCCCGCGGCCTTCAGGACCTCGTTCGTGTCGAGCCCGAGCCGGGCAAAGAGCATGGAGAGCTCGTTCATCAAAGCGATGTTGAGGTCGCGCTGGACGTTCTCGATGACCTTGGCCGCCTCGGCCGTCCGGATATCGGGGGCGCGGTAGACGTTCGTGACGAGACCGTAGAGCTCGCAGAGCGCGTCCGTGGTGGCCTCGTCCTGGCCAGCGACAATCTTGTAGATGTGGGGCAGGTCGTGGGCCTCGTCGCCGGGGTTGATCCTTTCTGGCGAGTAGCCGATGAAGAAGTCCGTGCCGCAGGTCATGCCCGAGGCCTTTTCGAGGACCGGGATCATGAACTCCTCCGAAGCTCCGGGGTAGACCGTGGACTCGAGCACGACGATCGCGCCGGGTTTGAGGTTCCTTCCCACCGTCTCCGAGGCCGAGACGACGGGCTCGAAGTCGGGGTCCTTGGACTTCGTCACCGGCGTGGGCACGGCGATGATCACGAAGTCGGCCTCCCTGATCATCGCGGGGTCGGCCGTGGCCTCGATCCGATTGCCCGGGGTCCCGTTCAACGCGTCGACCGCGGCCCTGTCGCGTCGATAGCCGATGGTTCGCAGGTGCTGGGCGAATGCTTCGGCCAGCGGCAGGCCGACGTAGCCGAGCCCGACCACGCAGACCGTCTTGTCCGTCACTCTCTCCGCCATCAGAACGACTCCACTATGCACAGATGCGCATACGAGATTGCGAGTCGCGGGTGAAAAAAGGGATCGGCGCAGGTAGAGCCCTGGATAAAAGCAATCCTCATGCACTCCAGCGGTCGAGTCATGCGAGTGCCCGTCCGCGCAGATCGCACCTATCCAGGCAGTACTGACAGGGGGGGTGACGGTGGAGACGCGACATCCCGGGATCCCCCAGCCAGGCGGAGTGAAGGATGAACTGTTGGGCTACCCTCCCAATTACGATCTCATCGGACGAGAGCGATCGGATGGACTTCGATTGCAATCTTATTTATACGACAATGTACTTTTATACGGCAATACAACCCCTGTACCCCGGCGTCGGGTCCCCGTATGATCTCCACGTTACGCAAAGGTAATCAGCGAATCAGGCGTAAACAGCGTACCAAGCTGTAATTACCCGGGATTGACCGAAAAGGCAAGGTTATCAGCCAATCTTCAAATAAATCCAGATTCCATCCCATCGAGAGGTACGACATGAGCGGCGCTCCAGTTCCAGGTCTTGTTCCAGAGAAGGTCCCGAATATTCTAATGCTAGAAGAGATACGAAAGGAAGATATTCCGTCCGTCGGGGGCAAGGGGGCAAGCCTCGGCGAGATGGCATCCATCGGGCTGCCGGTGCCCAAGGCATTCGTGGTCACGGCCCAGGCCTTTCGCCGGTTCCTGGTCGAGGCGCAGCTCGAAGAGCCGATCTTCTCGAAGTTCAGGGGGCTCGATGTGGAGGAGAACCAGGCACTCGAAGCTGCGGCGAACGAGGCGCGGGATCTGGTGATGAAGGCCCCGATGCCGTCAAGGATCGCGGACGACATCCGGGCAGCCTACCGGAAGCTGGCGCCCGAGCCCCTGATCGTCGCCGTCCGCTCGTCCGCCACGGCCGAAGACCTGCCCGACGCCTCGTTCGCAGGACAGCAGGAGACGTTCCTCAATATTCGCGGTGAAGAGGACCTCCTCGAGGCGGTCCAGAAATGCTGGGCATCCCTCTACGGTGCCCGCGCGATCTATTATCGGGCCAAGCAGGGATTTGACGACCACCTGGTCAACATCGCGGTGGTGGTCCAGCAGCTCATCCACTCCGAGAAGGCCGGGGTCATGTTCACGAGCCACCCGGTGACGGGCGAGCAGCTGACGATCATCGAGGGGTCGTGGGGCCTCGGCGAAGCCGTCGTCTCGGGAACGGTCTCGCCCGACAACTACGTCTACGACCAGCGTACCGAGAAGGTCGTGGACCGCCTGATCGCGCGAAAGCTCGTCGAGATCGTCTCGGATGGTTCGAAGGGCACCCGCGAGGTCGAGGTCTCGCTCTCGCGCCAGCAGGCGCAGGTCCTCTCGGACGAGGAGGTGGCGCGGCTCGCGATGTTCGGCCGGATCGCCGAGGACCATTACAGCGTGCCCCAGGATGTCGAGTGGGCGATCGTCGGCGACAACCTGTATATCCTGCAGTCGCGACCGATCACGACGATCGGCATGGTCCAGAACGAGGGGAGCGGAGGCGCGGTAAAGCCCACCGAGGCGAAGGTCCTGGTCCAGGGAATCGGGGCGGCCCCCGGGACGGCCTCCGGCCGGGTCGTGATCATCGCGGACGCCAAGCAGATCGGGGTCGTCAAGGAGGGCGACATCCTGGTCACGAAGATGACGAACCCGGACATGGTCCCGGCCATGCGGAAAGTCAAGGCGATCGTGACCGACGAGGGCGGTATGACCTGCCACGCCGCGATCGTCTCGCGCGAACTCGGGACACCGGCCGTGGTCGGTACCCGAACGGCTTCCCAGGTCCTGACGACGGGACAGATGGTCACCGTCGACGGGGAGAGGGGCGTCGTGTACGAGGGGGAGGTCGCTCCGGCGCCGCTGCCAAAGGCGGTGGTCGAGGTCGCGAGCCAGGCGGCCGTGGCGCCCCTGATCACCGCGACCTCGGTCAAGGTGAACGTCTCCATCCCCGAGGCCGCGCAGCGCGCGGCAGCCACCGGGGCTGACGGCGTCGGGCTCCTCAGGATCGAACACCTGATACTTGGACTCGGCAGGACCCCGAGCTGGTTCATCCAGAACGGGAAGGAAGAGGAGTTCATCAGGGAGCTCTACGACGGGATAAAGACCGTCCTCGATGCGTTTCCAGGAAAGCCGGTCTGGGTCAGGACGATCGACGCGCCGACCGACGAGTTCCGGAACATGGAGGGCGGCGAGGACGAGCCGCACGAGCACAACCCCATGCTCGGCTGGCGCGGGATCCGGCGCGACATCCACGCCCCCGAACAGTTCCGGCTCCAGGTCGAGGCATTCAAGCGGCTCTGGACAGAGGGCTACGAGAACCTCGGTGTGATGTTCCCGCTCGTCGGCCATCCCGACGAGTTCTTCAAGGCGAAGGCGATGATGGCCTCGTTCGGCGTCGACGTCGAGAATGTCACCCTCGGCGTGATGGTCGAGATCCCGAGCTCCGCCCTGATCATCGAGCAGTTCTGCGAGGCTGGCATCAAGTTCGCCTCGTTCGGCACGAACGACCTGATCCAGTACACGCTCGCGATCGACCGGAACAACGAGTACCTGACCCAGATGTACAAGCCGAAGCACCCGGCCGTGCTCAAGCTGATCGATTACGCGATCGGAGTCTGCCGCGAGTACGGGGTCGAGTGCTCGATCTGCGGGCAGGCCGGGTCGGACCCGGAGATGGCCGAGTGGCTCGTCGATCACGGGATCGCCTCGATCTCGGCGAACATCGATTCGGTCACGAAGATTCGTCAGGCGGTCGCCAAGACCGAACACCGTATCCTCCTCGAGGCGGCACGGCGCACGAATGCGTGAGTGCGGATGCCCCGAGGACGAGGTCTTCACCTGGCTCGGCGAGCGTAAGTCCGAGGACCTCTCCCACTGCTCGATCCTCTCCTCCATGTGCACTCTACCTCACCCGGTAGCGGTCAGGGCTCATGCCCTGTTCATGGAGACAAATCTCGGCGATCCCGGGCTCTTTCCGGGGACGTCCGAGATCGAGCGGCGGCTCGTGGGCCTGCTCGGCGCGCTGTACCACCTGCCAGGCGCGGCCGGGTACGCGTCCTCGGGCGGGACCGAGTCGAACATCCAGGCCCTGCGGATCGCGAAGGCCCGGCGGCCCGTGGAGAGACCGAACATCGTGGTGCCGGCCTCGTCCCACTTCTCGTTCGAGAAGGCCTGCCGCATGCTCGGGCTCGAGATGCGGACGGCCCAGCTCGGCCCGGACCTCCGCGTGGACCCTGCCGGAGCCGAAGCCCTGGTCGACGACGCCACGGTCGGGCTCGTGGGCGTGGTCGGGACGACCGAGTACGGCATGGTCGACCCGATCACGGCCCTCGCCCGAATCGCCGAGGAGCACGACCTCTTTTTCCACGTCGACGCGGCCTTCGGTGGGCTCGTGGTCCCGTTCCTGCCGGACCCAGCGCCGTTCGACTTCTCCCTCCCGGGGGTCTCGTCGATCGCGGTCGATCCCCACAAGATGGGCATGTCCACCATCCCGGCCGGCTGCCTGCTCGTGCGGGACCGGGAGGTGCTGGACCTGCTGAACGTGGACACCCCGTACCTGACGGTCAAGCGGGAGTACACGCTCGCGGGCACGCGCCCCGGCGCGCCCGTGGTCGCGGCCTGGGCGGTCCTCGAGCATCTCGGGCGCGAGGGGATGCGCGCCGTGGTCGCGGGCTGCATGGAGAACACCCGGCGGCTGACCGAGGGGCTCGCGGCGTTCGGCGTGGAGCGGGCCGCGACCCCCGACGTCAACGTCGCGACCTTCCGGACGGCGTCCGCGCCGCCGGGATGGCGGGTCTCGTTCACCCGGCGGGGCGACATGCGGATCGTCTGCATGCCGCACGTGACCGGCGACGTCGTCGAACGGTTCCTCGTCGACGCGGAGGCGCACTATGTATGAGCGGCTGACCGAATCCCTGGAGACCTGCCCCATGGTGCGGCGGGGCGAGTATCACTACTTCATCAACCCCGTCTCGGACGGGATCCCGGTCGTGGAACCGGCCCTGCTTCGAGAGATCGGGTGCGCGATGGTCAGGGTGATGGACCTGGAGTCGGTCGAGATGATCGTGGTCGCCGAGGCGATGGGGATCCACCTCGGCACGACCCTCTCCCTGATGACCGATATCCCGCTCAACGTGGTGCGGAAGCGGCGGTACGACCTGCCCGGGGAGTGCGCGGTCCACCAGGCGACCGGGTACTCGAAGGGGGAGCTCTACATCAACGGCCTCCGGCCCGGGATGCGGGTCGCGATCGTCGACGATGTCCTCTCGACCGGCGGGACCATGAACGCCATCCTCGGCGCGCTCGCCCTGATCGGGGTCGAGGTGGTGGACATCTGCGTCGCGATCAAGCGCGGGAGCCCCGAGATCGGCCGCCCCTACAAGTACCTCGTCGAGATCGAGGTCACAGACTGCGTGAAGGTGATCGGGCACGGCCCCTGATCCCTTCGAGATCGATATCGACGCGCTCGCGACCGAGCTCAGACGCCGCAAGGCCCGCTCGGTGACCCTCCAGTTCCCGGACGGGCTCCGCCGCCGGGGCGCCGCGCTCGCCCTCGCCCTCCAGGCCCGGGGCTTCGCGGTGACGCTCGACGGCAACCCCTGTTACGGGGCGTGCGACCTCTCGCGCGAAAAGGCCGACGTGCTCGTCCATGTCGGGCACACCCCGCTTCGCGAGACGGACGACCGGGTGCTCTACCTCCCGCTCGAGATCGACGCGGACCTCGCGGCCGTCGAGGCCGCGCTCCCGCTCCTGCGGGGGACGGTCGTCGGGCTTGTGACCACGGCCCAGCACGCGCACCTGCTGCCGGCGGCGTCCGACCTCCTCGCCGCGCACGGGATCGAGGCGCGAATCGGCGGGCCGACGCCCCGGACGCCGCTCCCCGGCCAGGTGCTCGGCTGCTCGTTCGGAGCGGCGCGGGAGACCGGCGCCGACGAGATCCTCTTCCTCGGGACAGGCGTCTTCCACCCCCTCGGCGTCGCCCTCGCCACCCGGGCCCGGGTGATCGCATGCGACCCGTACCAGGGCACGGCCGAGAAGGTCGACCCCGACCGCCTGCTCCGCCGCCGCTTCGCCCGGATCGAGCGTGCCCGGAGCGCCGCGACGATCGGCGTCCTGCTCTCGACCAAGTCCGGGCAGCGGCGCGAGCCCCTCGCCCGGCGGCTCGCGGCCTTCGCCCCTGGCCGGGCCGTCGTGGTCGCGCTCGAGGAGGTGACGCCCGACGCCCTCACGAACCTCGGGTGCGAGGCGTACGTGAACACGGCCTGCCCGCGGCTCGCGTACGACGACGGGATCCGGTTCCCGGTCCCCATCCTCGCCCCAGCCGAGTTCGAGGTCGCGCTCGGCCTCCGTGCCTGGGACGACTATGCCGTCGACGAGTGCGAGTGATCATGCGCCTCCGCCAGCTCGAGATCGCGCTCCAGGGGCTCGCGGGCTTTCCGGCCCCTCGCCCGGCGCTCGAGCAGTACCCGACGCCGGCCCCGCTCGCGGCCCGCCTCCTCTACCTCGCGGCCGGCCACGGCGAGATCGAGGGCCGGACCATCCTCGACCTCGGGAGCGGCACGGGCGTCCTCGCATGCGGGGCCGCCCTCCTCGGCGCGGCGAGCGTGACCGGCGTCGAGACGGACCGCGCGGCGATCGCGGTCGCTGAAGCGAACGCGGAGCGGCTCGGCGTCACTGTCGAGTGGATCGAGGGCGACGTCGGCGAGCTGCGCGAACCAGTGCGAGACCGGGTCTACGACACGGTCGTGATGAACCCGCCGTTCGGGGCCCAGGTCGCCCACGCGGACCGCCCGTTCGTCGACGCCGCCCTCGCGCACGGCCGGTCGGTCTACGGTCTCTTCAACGCGGGCACCCTCCCCTTCCTCGAGCGGTACATCGCGGGCCGCGGGGAGGTCCTGGAGACGGTCGCCGCGTGCCTCGCCCTGCCGCGGTCCATGGAACACCATCGGAGGGCGATGGTGGAGATCCCGGTCGAGTGCGTCCGCATCCGGAGCCTGGTCGCATGAAGCCCGTCCCCGGGCAGGTCCTCCGGCTCGCGCTCGGACACGTCGGGATCGACGTCTACACGACCGTGATCCCGGCTGTCATCCCGGTCCTGGTCAGCGAGGGCGGGCTCTCGTTTTTGCTCGCGGGCCTCCTCCTGACCGCGTACAACGCGACCTCGTCCCTCGTCCAGCCCGTCTTCGGCTGGCTCGCCGACGCGAAGGGGCGGACCGTGCCGCTCGCCCTGGCCATGCTCGTGGGCGGGGTCGCGATCGGGCTCTTCGGTTTGACCACCTCGTTCCCGGTCCTGATCCTGCTCGCGGCCCTCGCGGGGGTCATGCACGCGGCTTTCCACCCGCTCGCGCTCTCGACCGTGAGCCGTGCCGCCCCCGAGGGCGAACGCGGCCGGACCATCTCATACTTCGTGGTCGGCGGCAACCTCGGGTTCGCCCTCGGGCCGCTCCTCGCCGGGTTCGTCCTCGGGCGGTTCGGCCTCGCGGGCCTGCCCCTGGTCGCGCTCCCAGCCATCCTGATCGCGCCCCTGCTCCGGAGGAGCTCCCTCCAGGTGGGCGGCGCGAAGGCGAAACCGCCCGACGACGCCCCCGCCAACCGGCCGGGGGCGTTCGCGCTCCTCGCGACCGCCTCCGTTATCCGCGCGTGGGCCCTCTTCGCCGTGCTCGGGTTTCTGCCCACGTTCCTCGTCACCCGCGGCGTGAACCTGGTCGGCTCGAACCTGATCACGTCGGCCATGCTTCTCGCCGGGGTCGGGGGCCAGCTCGCGGGAGCGTCCCTCTCGGACCGGTTCGGGAGAAAGGAGTTCGTGCTCGTGGGCCTCGGGCTCGCCATCCCAGCCTATGCGGGGTTCCTGCTGACCGACGGCGCGCTCTCGCTCGCCCTGCTCGGGCTCTTCGGCTTCGGCCTCTGGTCGACCTTCGCGATCACGGTCGCGCTCAGCCACGAGCTGATGCCGCGCGCGGTCGGCCTCGCGTCCGGGGTGATGCTCGGGGTCGTGGTCGGCGCGGGCGGGATCGGCGTCGCCGCGACAGGCTACATCGCGGACCTCTGGTCGCTCTCGTTCGCGCTCTGGACCGTGGTCCCCGTGCTCGTCGTCTCGGCCCTGCTCTACGCGGTCCTCCCCTATCCCTGGAAGGCCGCCCGCACTCAGACCCAGCGCCTGCGGCGGAAGTAGAGGAGCATCGTGACCGAGATCCCGAGCATGAGCGCCCAGAGGGCTGGGTAGAACCAGCGGTACTCGAGCTCGGGCAGGTACCGGAAGTTCATGCCGTAGACGCCGACGATGAAGGTGAGGGGCATGAAGATCGTCGAGAAGAGGGTCAGGACCTTGATGATCTCGTTGAGCCGGTACGAGACCGAGGAGAGGTAGATGTCAAGCATGCCCGCGACCACGTCGCGAAGCGACTCGACGGTCTCGATCATCTGGACCGTATGGTCGTAGATGTCGCGGTAGAAGATGAGGATCGAGGGGTCGATCAGAGGCGTGCCCTCGCGCTCGACCCTGAGGACGAGCTCGCGAAGCGGCCAGAGAGCGTGGCGGAACCCGACCATGCTCCGTTTGAGATCGTGGACCTGGCGGAGCGTCTCCGGGGTAGGGTGGGCAAGGACCTCCTCCTCGAGGAACTCCCCGCGCTCATCGAGTCGCTCGAGCACCGAGTAGTAACCGTCTACGACGACATCCATGAGCGCGTAGGCGAGGTAATCCGCACCGAGTTGCCGGATCCGGCTGTCACGTCGGATCCGTTCGCGGACCGGCTCGAGGACGTCGCCGGGCGCCTCCTGGAGCGAGACGACGACACCGCGCCCGAAAATAATCGAGACCTGCTCGCTCTGCAGGCGCAGACCAGGCTCCTCAATATCTATTGCCTTGAGCGAGAGGTAGACATAGTCTTCGAAGGGGTCGAACTTGGGGCGCGCCCGCGTGTTCAGCATGTCCTCGAGCACGAGCGAGTGGACGTCGAGACGGTCGCCGATAGCGCGAACTGTATCGGGCTCGAGGCCGACAACGTCGATCCAGGTAACGGGCCACGACGGTTCCAGCGGGAAGGCATCGTCGATGCAACATGAGGAGCGCTCGTCGTAGACGGAGGGGCCAAAGCGAATGACGGTGATTACGGGTTCTCCCGAGGGATGCTCTCCCACGTAGACGAGCGAACCAGGAGGGAGCCCCGTCTTCTCCGATGCGCGGACTACGCGCTGATGAGAGAAGGTCGTCGTATGACCGGTGTCGTCGCCGGTGAAACCCTCGCGTTCGGCCATGGCTATCCATCGTGGGGTGCCATCTCCATATCGCCTTTTCGTTCGGCGTCCCGGTCCAGCAAACTGTTTAAATCATTGCCCTCCAGATCATCCTGAGGGGCATTATGGAGATTGTCAAGATACCGCGGATGGACAAGGAGGAGTACGACCGCCTGATCGCGGAAGGATGCGTCTGCCGGATCGCGTTCCAGGGCGAAAAGTACCCGTATATCGCCCCGTTCCTCTACGTCTTCGACGGCAGGTTCCTCTACTTCCTCTCGACCAAGTACGGCAAGAAGCTCGACTACTTCCGCAAGAGCCCGTACGTCTCCGTTGAGGTGGAACGATACAACAGTGATCTCTCGTGCTATACCTTCGTCACCATGCAGGGGCGGCTCGAGGAGGTGGAGGACTCGATCGAGAAGAAGCTGGTCCGGGAGCGGTTCGTGGATCTGATCCACGGTCGCCAGCTCTCGAACAATGTCCTCGGCGCCCTCGGGCACTCGCCGCAGGATCCGCCCGAGGCGATCGCCAAGGAGGAGCGCTCGCTTGTCTGGCGCCTGACCGGGGTCAAGGACCTGGTCGCACTCAAGAACCTTTGACCGCTCCGATACACTTTTTTCGCAGCGGAGCAGACATAACCTGTTACATCGCGGAGCGCGCCCGCCGCCGGGAGCCTCTGCGCGACGGAGTACATTCGTGGCCAGATCCGGTCTTGACAAGTTACTGACGTGGGTGCTGCTGATAGCGGTCGTGGCCGCGATCGGCCTCGTGATCCTCCTGACCCAGATCCCGCCTCGCGAGGAGCCCTTCACCGAGTTCTACCTGCTCGGCAGCGATGGGATCGCCGAGGACTTCTTCTACGATCTTCGCGCGGGCCGCGGCGAGCCGGTGATCGTCGGGGTCACGAACCAGGAGGGCGTGGCGCAGAGCTACGTGGTGGAGATCTGGGCGGCCCAGTCGACGATCGATGCGGTCACGAACCGTTCGCACGTGGAGTCGATGTCCCAGCTCGGTACAGTCCGCGTCGACCTTGACGACGGCCAGACATACGAGCAGCCGTACCAGGTCACCGTTTCGGACCGGGACGCGAACCGGGTCGAGTTCCTCCTCTTCAAGGCAGGCGAGGTGCCCCCCGCAAGCGTGCGGGGCGAGGACCGGGTCGAGACCGCGTACAGGAATGTCAACCTCTGGATCGCGGTACACTAAAAAAAATCAGCACCGCTCGCAGAAGTTCTCGAGGATGCGGAGGCCGACGGCTCCACTCTTCTCGGGGTGGAACTGCGTTCCCCATGCGTACCCGGTCCTGACGACCGACGCGAACGAGAGGATATACGCGGTCGAGCAGAGCCGGTCGACGGGCCCGGTCTCGGCGTAGAACGAGTGGACGAAGTAGACGTACTCCTCGCTCCTGAGCCCGTCGACCAGGGGATCGCCGGGTTGCTCAATCCGTATCGTGTTCCAGCCCATGTGCGGCACCTTGTACCCAGCGACACGCGGGAACCCACGTACCTCCCCGGGGACGAGCTCGAGGCCCGCGTGCCGCCCGTGCTCCTCGGACGACTCGAGAAGCATCTGCATGCCGAGGCAGATCCCGAGAACGGGCACACGTCCCGCGACCTCCCGTATCACCTCGACCAGCGGCCTGAGCTGCGCCATTCCCTCGTGGAAGGCGCCGACGCCAGGAAGGACGATCCGGTCGGCCGCCCGGATATCGTCGGGCGCAGAGGTCACGCGGACCGTGGCGCCAGCCCGCTCCAGCCCGCGCGAGACTGAGCGAAGGTTGCCGAGGCCGTAGTCAACGACCGCTACCCGCTCCATCCTCGACTGCCCTCCGCCAGTGTCCATCGGTCACCCATTCCTCCGGCAACCCCCTCTCTCGCTGCCAGGCTTGGAGGCGCTCGTTCCATTCGTCCATCGGTCCCGGGTACTTCCGTGCGATCGCCCGTAACACCGCAAGATCACTGGACGGGCAGATGAAGCAGCCGATCCGGTCAAGGCCGTTCATGTACAGCCGGTTGAACGGCGCCTCTTCGCGGAAGAGGTAGAGCCAGACATGAAGTGCGGTCCACGCGTGAATCGGGGCGGCCGAGAGCTGGGCCCGGAGCCCCGGGTTCCGCCACACCCGGCGGCTCGTCGCTCGCTTGTGCGATTCGTATTTTCGCTGGCCGATGAACGAGAGGCACTCCCCGAACCGCTCCTGTATCGCCCTCCCGATCGGGGCGAGTTTGCAGACCCCGCAGCACCAGCGCTCGTCGACGGCGGGCGGGCCTCGCGTGGCGAAGGCCGCGTCGAAGGCCTCCCTGCCCGAGGAGGAGACGACCTCCGCTCCGTACCGCGCCGCGACCAGGTCGACGTTCTCAAGAGTCTCGGGAAACTCGAAACCGGTATCGGCGAAGAGCAGGGGCGGCGTGGTGTCGAGGGCGGCACGGACCACGAGGAGCGTCGCGAGGCTGTCCTTGCCGCCGGAGTAAGAGACCGTGACCGGGAGCTCGGGGTGCGATGCCGTGACCTCGCGGACGAAGGTCACTGCCGTCGCCTCGTATCGCTCGATGACACCCCGGTTGGCGACGACGGCGTCGGACCAGGTCGCGGGGCGGGGCACGCAGGGGCTCGTGACGTTCCTCCGGGTCCGGACAATCACGCCGCGCTCCATAGCCCGCGCCTCCGCGGACGAGACGCGGGCGCGCCCGACGGCGATGACCACCAGATCGGGGGAGAGGATGAAGACCTCGTCGCCCGCATCGACCGCGTCGTCGATCGACACCAACCCCGGTGCGAGCAGACTCGCGCCGTTGTCGCGGATCGAGGGGACCGCGCCCTCGGCGGCGACCACGAACCGGCGGGACGGCTTCATGAGAGCGGCCGCCTCGGGGCGGGGGATCGGCTCCCAGCGGTCCACCCCCGGGAGATACCGGACCTGCCCCACCACGGCACCGCCCACGACGATCTCCTCCATCCGGTCCGGGTCCGGGACCTTGTTCATCAGCGCCAGCATTCCCTCCGGGACCAGGGGCGCGCCGAAATGGTCGGCATAGACACGGTTCACGAGCTCGATGTCCGCCGGGAAGGCCGGGCGCGCATCACCGGGCGGGGTCACTGGCACGGGGCGCGTGGCGCCCTTGCACGACCCGCATGCCTGGTCGAGCACCGGGACGCCGCAGGCATCGCACCAGCGAAGCTGGATGGGGCCGAGATAGAGCGGGCGCATCGCAGGAACGTTGGGCCGGCACCGCAAAAAAAGGTCGGACTGTGTCCTCAGTCGTACTCGCGCCAGGTGTGGCCGCACTTGACGCAACGGAAGAACCGGACCTCGGATTCATCAGCCGATCGGAGCTGGCGCATCCACCAGAAGGCGAGGTTATGCTCGCACTCGGGGCACTTGGTCGCGATCGTCGGCTTCGTCGAGATGTCGTCCTCCTCGTCAAAGAACGCGATCTCCTTCTCCTCGCGCTTGCTCGTCCGCTTCAACTGGTCCCGGTCGGTGATCTGGCGAATGTATCCGCAGCGACGGCACTTGAGCTGGCCTGCACTGGAGATCATGAGGCTCTTGCACTGCGGGCAGAACATTGTCCAGCTTTTCGAGTCGAAAACAGATTAACTCTTCCGACCTGCCAATTCTGCCCGAAGAGAAATCGATAAAGGTGGGATTCGACGAGTTGTACTGATGATCGAGTACCTCGTTCTCGCCTCGGCCGTCGCGTTCGCCCTGTTTCTCGTGCCCGGGCCGCACCGCCGCTACGCGGGGGTGGTGGGATGGTTCGGTATGGTACTCGTGCTCGTCGCACTCCTCCCCGAGTTCCTGGCCGAGAATAACTTCCTGTACCCGGCCCTGACTGTCGCGGCGATCCCGTTCGTCGCCATCACGGCCCGGCGGCTGCTCGCCGGAGACACGCGTGTCGAGGCACTGACACGCGGCGCCGCTGTCGCGTTCGTGCTCTATGCGCCCTTCGCGTTCGTGCCGGCGATCGGCGACTGGCTCATCGGCGTCGTGGTCTCCCAACTGCACTGGCTCTTCGACGTCATCGGGTTTCCTGTCGAGCTCTGGGCCTGGAACATCTTCATCCATAACGGGCTGCGCGTCGAGATCATCCTCGCCTGCACCGGGATCCAGTCGATCGCGATCATGCTCGGGGTCGCGTTCGCGGTCCCGACCACGCTCCGGCAGAAGGTGCTGGCGACCCTCTTCGTCGTGCCGGTGATATACGGTCTGAACCTTCTTCGGAACGTCTTCGTCATCATCGCGTACACCGACCAGTGGTTCCCCTTCCTGCCGCAGATCGCCAGCAACGGAGAGTTCGGATACGAGTCCTTCTTCTGGGCGCACAACGTCCTCGCCGAGCTCGGTGCGCTCCTCGCCCTGGTCCTGATCGCTTACGCGCTCTTCCGGCTGATCCCGGACCTCGGGGAGCTCGCGGCCGATCTGGTCGAGGTCTACCGTGGCGACCTCATGAGAGCCGTCGGTAGAGATAGAACACCCGCTCGACAGCCGAGAGGTTAGTGCCGATCGCGATCAGCAGGACGGCGGCGGCCATGGCGATGGATCCGATGACGAGCGACGAGGCCCCGGCGAGGCAGAGGACCAGCACCGTCTCGGGCCGGCCGAAGAACCCGACTCCCTCGAGCGGGTCCTGGATCTTGCCGCCGTCGCGCTCGTCGTAGCCGACTTCGGCGTAGACCACGGGCTTGATGAAGGTGTTCATGAGCGAGCCGATGATCGCGAGCATCACGACCGCGCTGTCCATGACGGGCGGCACGGGCAGAACGGACGAGAGAATGGGGATACCGGAGAGACCTATCGCGAGCAGGACCACCGCATCGACGTACTTGTCCACGATCCAGTCGAAGACGGCGCCGAAGCAGGAGTGGCGGTGTGTCAGGCGTGCCACGACTCCGTCGGCGAGGTCGAAGACGGCCGATGCGAAGAGAAGGAGGGCTCCCAGGAAGAAATGACGGGACGCGAAGAGGAGCGCGCAGGCCAGACCGCAGAGGAGCGAGACGAGCGAGAGCTGGTTCGGGGTCAGTCGCAATCGTGCGAACCGGTTCAGGCGCGGCTCGATGTACTGCCGGAGCCTGGGCCGCATCGACGTAATATTCGCGTGAATCCCCTCCGAGGCCCGCAGGGGCGCGGGCCGTTTCATTTATTTCGGCCCCGGCCCGGATAAAGGAGGAGGGTCGCGCCGAGACCGCGCTCTTATTTATTTCTCCGGCGCGCACGCCTGTTATCAGGATGACCGTGCCCGAAGAACGCGTCCGCCCGCACGTGCTTATGATGTCCGAGATCACGGCGGACGGGAAGCTGACGCTCAAGCGCGGAGCCTCGAGCAAGCGGCTGATGCGCTTCATGGCTCCGGAGACGGAGGTGTTGCTCCACGAAACCCGTGCCGCCTGCGACGCGATCATGGTCGGGTCGAACACAATACGGATCGATAACTCGTTTCTGACCGTCCGGTACATCGAGGGGAGGAGTCCCATACGTGTGATCCCCTCTTCGGACGCCTCGCTTCCCCCCGATGCGAACGTGCTGAAGCCCGACGCGCCGACCGTGATCGCGGTCTCGGCCCGGGCTCCGGCGGACCGCGTGACCGCGCTCCGAGCCCGTGGGGTGGACGTGGTCGTCGTGGGCGACGATCGCGTGGATCTGCCCCTGCTGATGCGTCGCCTCGTCGAGGATTACGCGGTGCACCGGATGATGATAGAGGGTGGTCCGACCCTGAACTGGCACATGCTCCACCACCGGCTCGTGGACGAGATCCGGCTTATCCACCTGCCATTCATCGTCGGTGGCGAGGACACGCCGTCCCTCGTGGGAGGGATGCGGATCGAATCCGAGGAGGAGATGATCCGCCTCGCTCTCAAGACGCATTACCTCTGCGGGACCAACCTCGTCACCGAGTACGACGTCCTCTATCCCTAGACCATGCAGAGCGGGTCCGCCTTCATGAACTCACGGCAGATGGTTGTCGCGTAGCGTCCCGGGCCGAGCGCGAACGCGAGCGTGGCGTCGGTGCCGCGGGCCTCCACGTCGACCTCCACCGCGAGCCGCACGGCGCGGACTGTGCCCGAGAATGGGGTGCCGACGAGTGATGCGGCACGACCGAGCCCTGCCTCGTCGACGCCGTCCGCAGCCATCAACTGCCTTGTCCTGGCGTCGGTCTCGCCGAGCTCGCGAAACGGCTCGCTCCCGGGGATCGCTATCCCGACGACGGCCCGTCCCCTCGCGACGAGCTGCCGCGCCTGGCCCTGGGTACGCGCGGCGACCGTGTCTGTCCGGCCATCGGGAAAGATGAGCCGGTCGCCGGGCTCGACCATGTCGAGGGGGATGCTCCGCTCGATACGCGCCGAGAGGACGCGGTTGAAGAGGTGTGACTGGTAGGCAGAGACGAGCATGGAGGCCAGTTTCGGAGGGAGGGCACGGAGCGCCCCGGTCCAGTCATCGGGCGCGCCGGCCAGGTGATGGAGCATCGCCCTCTCGAACCGAAGGGGCACAGGGAAGCGAGCGAGCGCGGCCTTCGGGTCGCGGTCGGCCAGGTATGCCTCCCGTGCGGCCCGTACGGACTCCGACTCGGTCGGGAACGACTGGCCGATGTAGGCCGTGACCGCACCCTCGACATCCCCCGCGGCGAGCAGGCGGCCGACCTGGTGCGTGACCGGCCGGACCACGCCGAACCGCTGGAGTCCGACGTAGTTGGGTACGCCGGACGCGACGGCTCTCCTGGCCTCCGCGCACCGGGCCTCGAGATCGTCGGGCTCGCAGTCGCGTACAGCGATGCGGAACCGGTTGCCGGCAAGATCGCCGAGGGCGAGCCCGCGGTTCGCGTATCCGAGCGGCTCGAGGGTCATGTCCGGCAGGGAGAGCGCACGGACTGCCTCGATCTCGACCCTGTAGAGCGCGACGAGCTGGGTCGTCACGGCGCGACGGTCCTTCGTACCGGCGAAGGAGACCCGCCGGTGGCTAATGCCGAGCCGGTCGGCGATGGCGCGCACTGCCTTTGCCATCTCCCAGTTCCGCTTGGTGAGGCGGCTGACGAGGTACGGCCCTCCCGAGAGCGGTGGCGGGGTCTCGCACTCCTCGACGAGAAAGTCCTCGGGTGAGGCCCGAAGCCGCCCGCCGATGCCCGGGGAGTCGTTCGCGTACCAGCAGAGGCCGAGCGAACGCTCGAGCGGGTCCGACGAGGCGATCATAGGAGCGGGAGCCCGCCTGTCACCCGATCGAGCAGCTCCGATCGAGCCGGCCCGAGTCCCAGGGCCGTCACCGTCCCCGGGGCGACCTCGGTCAGGCCCGCATCCTGGATCAGTGCGGTCGAGATCCCCTGCTGCTCCGCGATCACCTTCAGCTCATAGAGTGCCTGGAGCGTCGGGACCTTCAGCACCACTTTCTTCTGTCCCTCGGCGAACCACGCCCGCCGCTCGTCCCTCGGCGCATGCTCGTACGCGCCGACGGCCGCGTGGGCGATCTGGGCACATCGCTTTCCGCAGGAGATCTTGAGGTCGGCGCGGATCAGCAGGCACTGCTTGTACCGGAACTCGGGCTCGGGGGGCATCTCTCGTACCCGATAGCGCTCAATCGAGATAGCCCTGCCGCGGCCTCATGCACCGAAATCATAACCCGGCTCGCCACTGTAAGGAGCCCTTGGGCCCCATAGACACCAGGAAGATATACGGGGACCGTGGGTGCAGGCACGGACTCTCGCGTTCACGATCACACCGGCCCGGTGGAAAGGGCAGTAGACAGAGAGGTATGCAATGGCACTACAGCAGGCATCCATGCAACCATCGGTCATCGATATCATCAGGGCGGACCACCAGCGGACAAACGAGAGGATGATGGAGCTCGAGAAGCGCGTCCAGGGGCGGCCCACCTCGCAGCACCCGGTCCATCCGACCATAAAAGCGGAGGTGCTCGGACACATGGCCGCCGAGGAGAAGTTGCTCTACCCGCTCCTCGAGAACGAGATGAGGCAGAAGGTCCAGGAGGCGATCAGGGAGCACGACGAGGCTCGCCGGCATCTTGAGCACCTCACGACGGCCAGGGATATGCCCGAGGACGAGTGGGCACGCCATCTTCAGATGTTGAAGCAGGCGATACAGCACCACGTCCAGGAGGAGGAGAGCGAGGTGTTGCCGGCGGCCCGTCAGGTGATCGGTGACCAGACGTTGCGCGAACTCGCTCCGGAGTTCAAGCGGATGGAGGAGCAGCAGGGGTAAGTCCACGAGAACGAACACGTGACGCTGACGGCACCGGGAACTCCCGGTGCCGTCTCCCACCTCGACTCTCAGGGGGCCGGTATGACGATGTGCGCCCGTCGATACGTCCCGCGGAAACGGAGACCTTCGGGATGCATGGTCAGCGCTGTCCTGAGCGCACGTCGCAGGTGGTTCTCACCCCTCGTGTCGACCCCCCCCATCCGCGCCGCGCAGTCCGCCAGGGCATCTCCGATCGTCGGGTAGATCACGGGCTCTCCGACGTCGGTATACGCCGCCGTGAAGTCGTACCCAAGTGACTGCAGGACGCGGGAGAGATTATCCGCGTACGGTGGGTCAATATACGGCGCGCCGTGGACGGCTGGCCACTGTGCAGCCAGAAACCGGATCTGCGGCGGCGCGCTCTCCGGCCAGAACAGATGGAGGGTGCCGCGCGTCATGGTGAGCAGTCCCTCGAGGACGGTCCCGATCTCCGGGGTGTAGAGCGCTGCCGATCCGAGAACCAGGTCGAATGGCCCCGTCGTGGCCGCAACGCTGAACGGTCCCTTCAGGATGGTAACCGACGACTCGACCCGTCGCCGCTTCGCGCATGCCGATAGGAACGCGGCATACCGGGATGAACGCGTGGAGACGGTCATACGCGCTCCCCTGCGCACCATCAGGAACGGGAGGAGCGGGGTACCCTCGACGATAAAGACCGAACGATCCTGGAGCGCGGAAGGATCCTGGCTGATCTCGGCGAGGTGCCCGCGCGCCTCCTCCATCGCCGGCGCCGCGTTCCGAGCGATGTCCTCCAGCGCCGTTCCGGGCCTGAGCGGCAGAAGGTGTGGTGTTGCCAGGTGCTGGCGCATCCGGTCGGTCCATGCCGCCGCGCACTCCCGGTGAGGGCTTATCTCGCTCATGACGATCCCGGCCGGCGGCCGGCTGAAGCAGGCACCGACGTGTGAACATATAGGCGAGGTTAAGGGATGATGTTTACGGAATGGCTCGAACCGGTGCCATCAGCCGATGGTACAGTAGCAACGGTTCATCGAATAGCTTGTTCCCGACATCGGAGACACATCCGGCCAGGCCCGATCGATGGCACGAGCTGATCGTTGCCACGGATGATGGCTCGTGACCAGGCTGTAACGGAGACTGGTCACATCTCTACCTGATCGGGCACTGGCCATGCCCCCTTCGTGCGTGGGTTCCAGCCGCCGGGGCAACCGGCGAACAGAACCTCATCCTCGGATCGATGCAGCCTCCCCGGCATGATCCAACCATCCGGAGGCAATCGAATGCGGCGCCGTCCGTTCGCGGACATTTCATCCCGCCCTTTTTCGGACCATCGCCCCAATCTTCACCCACTCGACATAGTGGTCCATCCAGTTCTGAAGATACGACCGGCTGGCCTCACCTATCTCCCCCTTTTCGTCGAACAGGCCCTCGCGTACCTGTATGTACGCCTCGGGCTGGTTCTGCGTGGGCACGTTCAGAAACGAGAGAACATTGCGCAGGTGCTGCTGGGCCATTGCCGTTCCGGTGTTACCCGGTGAGACACCAAGAACGCCGGCGGGCTTTCCGTCCCAGGCGTTCTGACCGGGTGGACGAGAGCCGTGATCGAGCGCGTTCTTGAGTACCCCGGGGATCGAACGGTTGTATTCGGGCGTGACGAACAGGAGACCGTCGGCATCGCTCACCTGGCGCTTCATACGAACGACGGATTCGGCCTGGTGCTCGTCGTCGTCCTGGTTATACAGCGGGAGGTCGCCGATCTCCACCTGCCTGAACGTGAACTCCGATGGTGCCAGCTTCGCGATGGCATTGGCGAGTTTCCGGTTGTACGACTCCTTCCGAAGGCTCCCGACAATGACGGCGATACGATACTGATCCATGGTCCTGGAGAGGTTTCTATCGATGAAATATCTTTCCCGCTTCCGCATGGATGGAACGCCGCCGGGACCGGTGCTTTTTTCAGGTCCTGTATCCACGACAGGGCATGGCAGACGTACGTGAGGCGGTCGAGGTGCACGCGGCCCGGCCAACGCTCGAGGGCGCGGGGGTTCGCCTCCGCCGGGCATTTGGCTTCGCTGAAGTTCCCCGGTTCGATCCGTTCCTGATGCTGGACGATTTTCGGGGCGAGCGGCCCGAGGACTACCTGGTCGGGTTTCCATCGCACCCACACCGGGGTATGGAGACCGTGACCTACATGCTGGAGGGCAAAGTCGAGCACGCCGACAGCATGGGAAATGCCGGCACGGTCGGACCCGGAGCGGTACAGTGGATGACCGCCGGCTCGGGTGTCGTTCACCAGGAGATGCCGAAACCTATCGATGGTCGCATGGGAGGTTTCCAGCTCTGGCTCAATCTGCCGGCCGCAAGGAAGATGATGGACCCGCGGTACCAGGAGATAGCGAGCGAGATGATCCCGATGGTACGCGGAGACGGCGCGGAGGTCCGCGTAATCGCGGGAGAGCACGGCGGGGTGCGGGGGCCTGTGCGGGAAATCGTCGCCGAACCGACCTATCTGGACGTGACACTCGAAGGCGGCAGGACCTTCGAACACCCGACGGACCGGTCGACGACGGCCTTCGCCTACGTGTTCGCAGGTATTGCGACATTCGGCATGGAGGGTTCGGCCGTCGGCAACACCTCCGTGGTACGGCTCGGTCACGGGGACAGAATCCAGGTGAAGGCCGGAGCGGACGGCGCACGGTTCCTGCTCGTGACGGGCCGCCCGATCGGCGAGCCCGTCGCGTGGCGTGGACCGATCGTGATGAACACGAACGAGGAGCTCGCCGAGGCGTTCGACGAGCTGAGAGCGGGGACGTTCGTCAAGAGGCGAGGGTAGGGACTGGGAAAATGTCCAGCCGGTGGGGCGGCAAGCGTTCCGAGTAAACGACGGTTATCCCGGTGGTGCCGGCTCCAGATGCGTCCTCGCGGATATCTTCCCAGTTCGGGTGGCTTTCCATGGGGACCATCAGGAACAACGTTCGGGGATCGGTTCGTCGAGAACTCGAAGGAGGCCGTCGGCAACCCGGTAAGAGGCAAACAGGTTGTATCGGGTAACCGAGATCGTTGAGTGCCTCAGCCCGGAGTTAGCGAAAAGAGTTCAAGTCCATAAGGACGGGCGGGAATAACCACGCCCGAACGACCCTGAGCTGATGACGGCCGGCGGGCCGCTCCAGTCCCGCCGGCCCCGAGGGGGAGATGCTTGAACCAGATCCGAACCAGGGGAGGCGAGGACGCCGGCCTAGGCCAGCGTCGGGACCGCGTCGGCCCAGGTCTCGACGGCCGCGAGGATCGAGTCCGCCTCGTAGCCGGTGACCGTGACCTGCGTACGCGAGATGGCGACGTTGTAGAGTTCGCCGTTCTCGTCGTGGCACTTGATGGTCGCGGAGAAGGTGTCGGTGTCCGTCTCGTGAACCGTGGTGAGGCCGGTGCCCATCGCGGCCTTGATCGCGGTGTCCGCGTTGATCGCGGCGACCGCGGCATCGTACGCGGCGACCGTGGGACACTTGGCCGAGAGCGTGGCGACCGTCTCGGCGTTCCCATCCTCGTAGATGAACCGGGCGGTGTAGTACTCACGCGACAGCTCGACGCCCTCGTGCGAGACGCCGCCGACCACGTAGTCGGTGCAGCCAAACGGGTTGGCGCCGATGATGTCGGCGACAACCGCGACGTGCTCTGCCTTCGTCAGCGGGACCGCGATCTCGCGGACCGCCGACTTGACGACAGATTTGGGGACGAAATTTGCCATGATACACTCCAGCGCTGTTGCGCCGAGATAGCGTTACCATATATTTAGAAAAACCATTGCAGAGCCCTCCAGACGCGCGGGGCTGCCCCTGCTACCATGTCTTCCGGGGGGAGAGGAGGCGTCGCTTCGGCCATGCCTCTCGTTCGTCTCGCTTCGCTTTGCTCCGCTCGCCTCACCTCGCGCTGATGCGCTCGGGCACGGCCGCCCCCCGCTCCGCCCCCCTCCCCGACCTCCGCTGTGCTCCGGCCTCCACGAGTACTTCGGCGTCAACGGCGTCTTCATGGTCGACAGCGGGACGAAAGCCTGGCGAGATGATGGGTCGCCGTGCTGACGGTTCTATGAGACATTGGAGATGACGAAATCGATTACGGGTGCATGATTTTGTTTCACACGATCAGAGCTCCGTCTCGAGCCGGACCAGCCTCCCGGAGGAGACGTCAACCACACCTGGCACACAAAAAGCCCGGGCCTCGCACTTTGATCGGTGCGGGCATTCTCCGGTCGCGATGTCGCGAGATGTGCAGCCAGCCCGCGAAAGGTGCCACAGGGGCTCGTCAACGTCGAGCGCGATCATTGGGCGGCCGCGATGGGTGCATCCAGCAGTCCCTTTTGCCCAGACCTCGCGGATGGCAGGAAAGATGCCTGTGAGCGGGCCGTGGTAGTCACCACGTATCACGCCGAGGGCAAGGCTTGCCCGGGCGACGTGGATATCGACGGGGATTGGCACCCGGTCGAGGTTCCTGAGACGATCGATGCCGGCGTTGTCGCGGAGCATCCGGATCCAGAGCGGGCCTATCTTGTTTCCTCGAAGGAACGGGTAGTCGATGACGAGGCGGTCTCCCTGGGGATGGCGATCCTCTCTGAGCCGATCGAGAACTGTTGGCGCGTCCCATCCGCAGTCGGTGATGAAGTTCCGGGGGTCACCGTCCCACTTTTTTGCGAACGTGAGTGCCACGGTCCGCCAGGAGAACGCGTCGTTTCTAACCTTCTTGGAGAGCCTGTACCGCTGGAGGTCGGCGATCACCTTCTCGAACGGGACGCCGACCAGGGCCCACGGAGAGAAGAGATATCGTGTCTCCGGGTCCTCGTAGGTCCGCCGGGCACTATCCCAGAGCTGATGGGCATCCCGCTGGTAGTCGATCGTGACGGTCAGTGTTAGAAACAGGATGTGTTCGAGCGAGCCCGGCGTGACACCTGAAGGAGGCTTATCCTCAGGCATCGCTACGAGACCGAGGATCCCGGTCGTGGAGAAAGCGTCAAAGAGTGGTGCGACGATCTCAGCGGCCTTCACAGGATCGGTGACGATTGTCACAGCTGACCGCCGCCCTCACCGCGCTTCCGGTCCTTCACTTTCAGAACGTGAGCTCGAAGGGCCTCTTTGACAAACTCACTCCGTGAGGTGTAGCCTAGATCGCCGTTGCTCACCAGCTCATCGATCTCTGTCAAAAGAGAGTTCGGGATCGAGACTGATGTGTATCCCCGTACCATCGATTGCCTTTGGAAAAGGCCGGAGAAAAACGGCTTACAATACCTGTACCTGATACAGAGGTCGGGATTATCGGAAAGGGCCAGGTACTCGTACCATTATTGGGTATCAATCTGGTATCGGCAGCGAGGGTGAAGTGCCTCGTGATTCACCATACCCTCCAGAAAGCGATAGATGTTCCTTATCTCCATAGTATCAGCCTGGACTCGGGGGATCGATCCCGACAGCGAGACGCCCGTCTCCCGGGCGGCGTCGATTTGGTGAGCAGGACAATGCATATCACCATTCCGGATCGATCGCTCACGAGGACATATTCGATGGGGCTGATCGCATTGTTACGGCGCTGGTTTCGGGAGCAACCTCCCAAACGGCCCCCGCAGGAATACCATCCTGCTCCGCGAGGCCAGGACGAGGACGAAGAGATCGCCGAGCTCCTCGCGATCGACATCATCTGATGTTGCGAGCGCCGCCTCACACAGCATCCGCAAGGGTCACCTGTACCTCGTGCCTCCGCCGCCGCGCCGGGGCCACCGACCCCGCCGGCCGCTCGTCATAGTGCCAGACAACCTGGTCGGCCAGCAGTAACAGCGCCCGCAGTCCGCGGTCTCCGCGCGGCGCCCAGAGCAGCACGGCGGCCTCGCGGGCGAGCTCGCGAAGCGTCCGGCCGACCGCAAAGATCACGTCGCGGTCGTCGCCCTCGAGCGGCGAGAAGATCCCGTCATCGTACTCGACGATCACGATCGACTGGTGCGCCTCACGAAGCGACGCGAGGAGCTGGTGCACCGTCATGCAGCTCTGGAGCGCGAGCCGCGGCGCCTGCCGGGGGAGCCGGCCGAGCACCCGCGAGCCGACGCCGTAGCAGTAGAGCGTCTCGAACCGGTCGACCTCCGGCTGCAGGAGCACGTCCACCAGGAAGCCCGGCGGCGAGACCAGGGCCGTGTACCGCCCGGCCTCGACTGTGACTCCCGGCTCAAGCGTGAGCGCCATGGCGCACACCGAGACATCGCCATTCCGCGACTGTCACGGTATCACCCGCCGGCGTGCCGGCGCTCCGGGCGCGTGCCGCCGTCGGTGCGGAGCCGCACTCCCTGGGAGGCAAGGAATCTCCGAATCGTACGGCGAGAGACACCGGCTTCAGCCGCGAGGGCTGTGAGCGTCGCGCCGGCCGTATAGGCGGCGGCGAACTCGTCGCCGCGGGCGTCGAAGACCGTGCGCGCCCGGTAGCGGTTGCGGATCAGGACGCCGTGGTCGGTCAGGAACTCACGGATCGTGTGGGGGCTGACCCCGGCACCGTCCGCAAGGTCTACTATCTTCGCGCCGGCCTCGTACGCCTCGATCATCCTGGCGCCGTCGCGCCCGAGCTCCTCCCGGGCATGTCGGTGCCGCTCTCGCCACGAGTACTCGAGAGCGCCAGCCCGGCGGAGCCGGTCGCGGACGATGTGCGGGGAGACACCGGTCTCCGCGGCGATCGCGGAGACGGTCGCCCCCGCGCTCCAGAGTCGGGCGATCCCTTCGACGACGGCCGCTGGCTGGCGGTGGCGGTCCTCGTGGATTCTCGCCTCCACGGCGGCGAGCCGCTGGGCGAGCGGCGCGGCCCCGTCGGGAGAGGCGACCCCGGCCCGCGACGGACCGGTCATCCGGCCTGCACCTCCCGCATCAGCTGCTTCAGCAGCCGGCGCCCACGGTACGACTCGAGGAAATCACCAATGGGATCGCGGGCAGAGAGCGTACCATCGATCGGTATCTGCTCCACCTCGAACGCGAGCCGGATCGCCCAGTGCATGCAGTCGCTGATGTTCCGAAACTCGCCCTCGGCGACAAGTTCCTGGATCCGCGCCTTGAGCCGCGGGTCGACCCTGAAGGTGATCTGGTTCTCGACCATCGCTCAGGCTCCGCCCAGATCCTGCGCTCGTTCTGTCGCGCATGGTCCGTGTCCGGGACACTCCGCTCGGCCATGCCGTCCTGGACTGCCGCGCGGCTCCCCGGCACGGCCGGGCCGCGGGCCGCGCTCAAACGGCGCTCGGCACCAGGACCACGGGGGCATCGCCCTCCGCCTCCCTCGCGAGTTCCATCAGCACGGCGAGGACCGCGGCCTCGAGCGGGTCGTCGAGGCCGGCGAACGTCGCCCGTCCGTTCTTCTCGAGCGCGGCGATGATCACGTCCATCGCCGGCTGGTCGTCGGCCTTCAGCGCTCGGCGGAAGCGCCGCCAGCGCTCGAGGACGAGCGGGAGCTCCGAGCGGCAGCTCATGCCGCGCCTCCCGCCGTCGTGGTGTGCCCCGTCCGACCGCCACGCTGATACCGGGGTGGGGCGGAGGGGTCGCGTTTGTCTCTGACTGCCATACAGAATCACCGATGTGGTGCCGCCGTCGGGGGGTTGGTGGCGGCGGACGATCAGATCCTCGACGTCAAAGCATATGAGAAGGAAAGATCGCGGTGTGAAAGTGAATGCGTGGACCGATATTCAGAAAAAGAGATCAGAGGTGGGTGAAGAGCCGGACGACGTCACCGCGGCCGGAGGACGCAGTCATCAAGCATCCTCAAACCTGGGCGTAGCAGCCCTGGAGCTCGGGGCTGAACGCGACGTAGCCGTCCTCATCCTGCTCGATCACGACTGGTCACACGGTACTCCGTCACGGGCTCACCGTATCACTGTGTGCGCGGAGGGTCTTTTTGAGTGGCGCCAGCTCACGCGGCCGGCAGGGTGAAGTGGAAGGTCGAGCGCTCGCCCTGCTCCATCCATCGCCGGCCGCGGCGGGCACCGCGGGCACCGCTCCACCGTGACGCCGCCCAGGTCCACCGATCCGCGCGACCGCGGGTGGACTTCGACCAGGTCATCGGGGTGGTCGGTCACGACCGCGATCCGGTTGCCCTTCATCGCGTAGCCCCGGGCCCGATACCGCTCCAGGTCCTCGACATGGCCCGGTGCATCGACGAACTCGAGCCGCTCGGTGATCCCGAGCAGCACCGGCCGGCCCGTGCCGACGAAGAGAAAAGGAGGGGAGCGCCGCCCCCTCAGATGTTGTTGAAGAGCCAGACGACGTCGGCGAAGTCGATGCGGCCGTTGCCCGTACATTCACCTGCCTCTCGCCGGCTCGGCCGTCCTCACCCCATCGCCGGCGCGTCGATGTTCGCGGACGGGCGATACAGATATCATTCAGCCGGCGCGATACTCATGCACAGGAGCCAGGCATGCTGTCCGTTCCCTCCGCGATCTCCATCCGGCCATCCTCGCTCGAGGCGCTCTGCCGACGCTGGCGGATCCGGAAGCTGCTGCTGTTCGGCTCGGCCCTGCGGGACGACTTCTCGGACACGAGCGACCTCGACCTGGTGGTCGACTTCCTGCCGGGCGCTGAGCCGTCCCTGTACGACCTCGTATCCCTTGCCGGCGAGCTCGAGACACTCGCGGGACGGCGCATCGACCTTCATACGCTCGGGGGCGTCGAAGGCGACCGGAACCGCCTGCGGCGGCGGGAGATCCTCGGGACCATGGTACCCGTCTATGTCGCGTGACTCCGCGCTGCTCCTGGACATCCTCCTCGCGGCGCGGGACGCGGTCGGCTTCGTCGAGGAGATGGACCGGGATGCGTTCCTTGGCGACCGGCGGACGCAGTACGCGGTCATCCGGTGCCTCGAGGTGATCGGCGAGGCCGGCAAGAAGGTCTCGCCCGGGATTCGCAGCGGGCTGGCGGACGTCCCGTGGACCCAGATGGCCCGGACGCGAGACCTGCTGATCCATTCCTACGCGAAGGTCGATGGGGCCGAGGTCTTTCTGACCGTGCGGCGGGACCTGCCGGCCCTGATCGCGGCGCTCGAACCGCTGGGCCTCGAGGAATCCGGGCAGGCCTGAGGCGGCAGCACCCGCGGACCGGCCCTGATCAGGTCCGTCGCTCACCCCACCGCCGGCGCCGGCGGGCACCGCTCGATCGTGACGCCGCCCAGATCCACCTTCCCTCGCGACGGCGGGTGCACCTCCACCAGGTCCTGCTCCCGATCCGTCACGATCACGATCCGGTTGCCGGCCATCACGTACCCCCGCGCCCGGTACCGCTTCAGGTCCTCGACGTGCGACGGCGCGTCCACGTACTCCAGCCGCTCGGTGATCCCGAGCAGCACGGGCCGGCCCGTGCCGGCGAAGTTGCGGATCGCAATCCCGACCGAAGCCCCGTTCCCGACCATCTGCAGCGCCCGCCGGGTGGCTCCAGTGGAAACAAAGCCCTCCACCTTTGCACGGTTGCCGCCGTACTCGATAACGAGCGAGTAGCCCAGCCATCGGGACAACGCGACCGTGACCGTGTCTCCCAGACCACCAGGGCAGGCGTGCTTCCCCTGGCAATCATGGTCGTGGCGGCCGGCACCGCGATTCTTGCGGCCAGCCGTCGCCGAGGACGCCTTTTGAGAGGCAAGGCACGTCGAAGATCAAGGCCGAAATCGGTGTTGACCTACGCAAGAGCGGCGCCACGTCGTGAGAGTGCGCGCGCATCGCCGCCCCCATTCTTCTATGAACTCGACGGCCCGCGCCGGACCGTACGGAGGCGGTTTTATATCGACCGGCCCCAATCGGGATGCATGGACTGCGTACTATGCAGGATCGTGAGCGGGGAGCTCGAGTCCTGGACGATCTACGAGGACGACTACTGCATCGGCGTCCTCGACGTCGCGCCGTGTGCACCCGGGCACTGCCTGGTCGTGCCCCGGCAGCACGTCGAGCGGTTCCACGACCTCCCGGAGGATGCGATCGCGAATCTGTTCACGGCAGCAGCAGCGATCGCCCGGAAGATCAAGAGGGCGTACGCCCCTGACCATGTCTGTATGTTCATCCGGGGGGGTCGGCTCCCCCACCTCCACGTCGCGTTGTTCCCCTCCATGGAGGGCGACGGGGTCAGCGGCTTTCCCCAGAGCAACTTCCCCCGCCCGGAGGTCGACTTAGCGGCGTCGGCGGAGCTGCTGCGCGGGGTCTGACCCCACCCCGGGTTCGGGGTCCGTCCGCGCCCGGCGCAGGGCGGGGGCCCGGGCACAGGGGGCCGGAACGGGAACGGAATGGGGCCCCGTTGCTCTGGTCACCCCGGCGGCTCTCCGCCGAGGCCGGGCCGCTGCCATGCCTGCATGTTCACTGCCGCGAACAGGGCCACGACCACGGCGGGCAGAACAAATCGCGTAATAATCCCGATTGCGTGATGCCAGTAGAGATGGGACCAGAGCTCGACGGCCGCGACCGCTCCGACGAGCAAGCCGACCAGGATCGCGATCGAAACCCACTGAAGCCCACGAGCCGCTGCGTTGTCCTCATCGAATAATGGTATTGGTGGATTGTTGCTGTATTGAGTCGTTCCGAGGGGTGGATGGTCAGGGCCTCGTCATGGACCAGATCGCGCTCCCATCCGGCCGGTTCAGCGTGGCCGTGTCGCCGGTATTGTTCCAGACCGACGAACCAAGGCCCCAGTAGAGCGCCGTCGCCGTGTTCGTGCCGGCGCCGGTGTGCACGGTCACCGTCGCTCCGGCCGCGAGCGTGAACGACGGGAACGTGTAGACGTGGACCGCCGCATCGGAGATGGTGCAGCCCTGCATCTGGACCGGCACGGTGCCGGTGTTCCTGACCGAGACCCACTCGTTCTGGAGGTCCAGGCCCGTGATCGCCAGCGTGTTGGACGGCGCCGCAGTTGTCGTCGTCGTGGAGGTGGCGATCGTTGAGGGAGTGGTGACGGTTTCCGTCGGCGTGGGGGAGGTGGCTGTTGTTGAGGGAGTGGTCACGGTTGCTGTCGGCGTCGGGTATGGGGTGGGTGTAACGATCGGTTCGCCGATCCGGTTGAAGCAGACCACCACGTCAGCGAAGTCAATCCGTCCGTTGCCGTTAAAGTCGAACCGTTCCACCGGCTCGTTCGCCGCGATCCAGGTCATCTGGTTGAAGAGCATAACCACGTCCGCGAAGTCGCGCCGGCCGTTGCCGTTCAGGTCGATGAAGACGCCGTCGAAGTCCGGGTCCGTCGAAGGCATCGAGGCGCCGGGGAGCGTGCCTGGCAGTTCGGGGCCGTCGGCCGTGGAGATGGTGTACCCCGTCCGCGTTGCCGTTACTCGCACGGTCCCGCTCGCGCCGGTCGAATAGACCGTCGCGCCGCTGTCCTGGAGCCGCTTGACCACGGCCTGGCTCGGGTGGCCGTACGCGTTCGGGCCGACCGAGATCACGGCAACTCCGGGTCGACGGCCGTGACGAACCCGGCCGAGGTCGCCGTCGCCCCGCCGTGGTGCCCGACCTTGAGAATCCGGGAGGCGAGCGGCCGGCCCGAGGCGAGCATCCAGCCTTCGGCGGCCTGCTCGGCGTCGCCGGCGAGCAGGAACGATTGCGAGCCGAAGACGAGGCGGAGGACGACCGAGGCCTCGTTGTCGTCGCTGCCGGGGTCAGCCGGCGGGTTCAGCACGGTCACGGTGACGTTCGCCGGGTCGAGCGCCAGGGTATCGCCCGCCTCGACCGCTCGTGGCGTGATCCCGCGGCTGGCGAGGTAGGTCCGGAGGAAGAGCGTCGTGTCGCTCGGGTCGGGGTCCTCGACGTGCCCTGGTGCGTCGACGAACTCCAGCCGCTCGGTGATGCCGGGGTAGCATGGCAACGATGACTACGAACCTGTGCTTCTCTTAACAATCGGAGCAGTGGGATTAATCATCGTGTTATTGTTCGAGTTTCCTGAAAGTACAAGCTTTACGGTTCTGTTGGTCCTTGGTGTAGGGATCGTTGTAGTGCGGGGCATAGCATATCTATCGAGTGAGATATAGATCGATGGGTATTCAGTAGACGTGCCTGTCCCCCCGCCCCGAAAGGGAGCGTCACAGGGCCTTGCCGAGCCCTGCACAGATGGCTTCCATCCCAGGAAACGGGGCATCCAGCCATATGATATAGCCATTCCTGCCGTTCCTGTCGATATCCCCATCACGCTTGACCCGATCGGGTCCCCGTCCTCAGATCGGCCTGATTATGCCGGGGAATCGCGAGAGCTCCTCGGGAAGCGACTCGTCGCCGTCGAGGTCTGGAGGATTGTATGACACCGGAACGAGGTAGGCAGCGACCTCTGAGGCCTCATTATCGACGCCGCCGGTGATGTACGGAGTCCGCCATGACCCGTCAGCGTTGATCGTCGTATACGGCTCGTCCCAGTACGGCTTCGGCCCCCACCATGCGCCTCGGACCCTGATATAGAGCGTGACACGGGTGTCGGAGGCATCTACCCCCTCGGCGTGCCCGGTGACGAATCCGTCCGAGACCGAGGTGATTCGGATCGATGGGGCCGAGGACGGAACCTCCGCCACCGTTTCCGTCGTGCCGGTCGAACCGGATTCGGTCGAGGGTACGGGAGGCACAGTCCCGGACACGGTCACGTCTGTCCCAGAAGCCGCAGAGGTTCTCTCCAGGGGGGTGGGAGTGGTGACGGCGGGCGGGGCTGGCGTGGCTGTAGACGTCGAGGGTGTTGTGCCGGGGGTTCCCATGCATCCCGCGGAAAATACCAGCACTGCGGCGACGAGAGCCAGCATCACTGCCATACGGCGAGAAGTCTGTTCGTTCTCCATATCATTCCTCTCAATCCTGGGTTCTCTCTCCAATCGGAGATGGTTCGGCTTATCTCTTGTGGAAGCAATTGTCCACGACGTCTGATGATACCCCGGGGCACAGCTCCCCCTCGATCGCTGCGGAGCCGGCCGTACTGTTGGAGGTCAGTCCAACCACCCTCATCGACGTCCTATCCGAAAATGATTACTCCGCTCCGGGCGCTCAGAAGGCATCGTCCGAGGGCACCATCTTCCACGGAGACTACCTCGCTCGCACCATGGACAGAAAATGTGGAAATTAGCCCCGATGAGCGGTGGCTTGTGGATATTGATTGATCTGATATGGTAGGTAGCGTTCCCCGTGTGCCTCCGGGGCTGTATGCATGCTGGACGGCACGAGGGCGGCAGTTACTTCTGATGCCTGCAAATCCTCGCCTCCGGTGAATATCGTGCATCGCCACTCTCCCTGAGGGTCTATGCTCACAAATGGATCGGCATAACCTGGTTTGGGTCCCCACCACCTATCATAGACCTTTATGAAAACCAACACCTTGTTATCGTTGATCGAGTCGGGATCAACCATCCCGACGACCTGCCCACTGCTCCCCATTGCAGGCACGGACGTGATGCGTATCTTTGTGTGATTTGAGTCCGCCATCGGGCTCGTGTCGCCATCCAATAATGGTAGGATTACCACGGCGCCAATCATGACCATGACCACCAGCGCTCCTCCGGCCAGAATAAGACGCAGGCTCACCCCTTTGAGAACGCGGTTCGGTGTATCCGGTCCACGCTCACGAGTCTCCTCTGGCAAGAGAGAGTCATCCGAAGCCTTTTCCTCTCCCTCAGGCCACAGGATTCTTATATAGTCGTCAAATCGCTGTGCAGAGTACTCTTCGATAGTCAAAGCTTGAAAGACCTCGGGTATCTCGTCCAGATCAGGAAGGTGGCCCACATGCAGAATGAGTGCCCTCAGAGGAGTCTTCGTCTCGCGGTTATTTGCCAGGAACTTTTTAAAGACATGTTCTACGTAGCCCGCTTCCCTCTTAGGATCCGTCGATATCAGGATCACCATGTGCGTCGCTTTCAACAATTCTGAGTCGTTGGTTGCGATCTCCTTGCTCGGGTCTTTGGTTCCTTGCTCAGGGCTGGTGGATAGGAATACGGGGACGCCCCCCTCCTTCAAGTATTGGCAGAATGATTTCGCGCACTCACGGTGTTCCTGATCTGCTATGATGAATACCTGCGACTCCCCTGGATTCAGTTTCAATCGAGGAGACTCTCTCCCATTCGGGGATGTTGAACTATCAGGGGGCATCGGCATCACGCGACAGGGCACTGAGATATTTACTGGCCTTCAGTAATGAATTCAACGCATGAGTACTTGCGTGATCAGCGAGGAAAGCAGAACCCTAATAACCCCTGAAGAGCTCGATCCCACGTATCGGTGATCCGTGACGGTAGAGCTCTATCAAGATTCCTCGTTCCCTTCGGAGAGCATGACTGATCTCCCGTCATTCGGTACTGTCGTCCGCACCGCCGTCGGGCATCGTCTGCCCACCTATCGACATGTGCGCCCTGACAGGTCAACAGTACCCTTCCGACGAGAAGTCCGGTGGATGGGCACCTCGCAGGAGCGGTTCCTGACACGGACAGGGTCTTCCATCCGGTCGAGGGTTTCCGGTCGCACACCGTGGTTACGAAGGCACCACAGGATGGTGAAGTTTCCGCTGGCCTGGACACGCATCGTTTCAGTACACTGACACCCAATGGTTCTGTGGCCAGGAGATCGGGCCACAATCCGTCGGTCGGATATTTTTCGGTATAATTATACCTGATGGGAATTAAATGATGAGTGTTCATCAGAATGTCGTCTGACAATACGGGCCAAACACTTGCCCAAGATATCAAGGAGATCCGGCAGATAATTAGCAACTTCGAATCCCTGATCCAACGATTCGGATTGAAGATGGTGGAGATAAATGCTCAGATGGCGGAGATAAACGAACAGTACGCGGCTCTGCTTCACGAGGGCGATGATCTCCTCAGGCACGCAAAGACACGGCTCCACGATATCCACGAAGAGGCGCAGCGGTGTGGTATCGAACCGCTGCCAGAGGTGAATATCCCCGATGAAAAACTGAAAGCCGTCTGGCTCGCCCTGTACCAATATCATGACGGGGCGACGGCGGACGAAGTTGCAGAAAACCTGAACAAACACAGAACTACGGTCTCTTCAAGCCTGAATTCCCTCAGTCAGTGGGGATTCGCGACAAAAGAACGAAGAGGGCACGAGATCTATTATCGCGCAATCCTCGAGAACGATTAAGAAGCGAAGAGTACCGGAACGATGTAGCCTTTACGATCCTCGCGTTTCCATACGCTCGACGGTTGGCTTTTTCTCATTGCGGAAGTCGAGCGAGGAAACTCGATTTTTCTCCGGATCAGGATGTATTGAGTCGGGTCTGGAGGGCGACCTTAAAAAACCGAGGCCCGATTCGTTCAATCGTCCTGATCGAGCCTGCGTTCCGTTCGCGGGGCCTGCTGTTCCTGGCCCTATGCTCGATGCAGGGGGATGATCGAGGAAAACGCACCGTGACTTTTCTTAGTGCTTTCCTGGTTATCCTGATGAACAGATTCAATTGTCTCCCGGTTATTTGCGATGCTGGGAACTTGAAATGCCTCTCTTTCCGTGCTGGCCCTTCATCCCTGTCAGCGCAATCTGTGGCTATTCGTTATTCGATATCTCGGAGAGAGAGGAATCCCGCCGATTTCCGAATCATGGGCCTCCGACGATCATCACCAAAAAGTGTTCATCAGTTAGGAAAATTTTATTATTAAGTTCAACACTTACTAGCTATGAGGGTCAACCATCATCTACCCCCTCGAAACGCGGTGAAGCAATTGTGTCTGCGCGGCCTCGTTCAGAACTCCAGTCCTTCCACGAGTGGGGTGCCGACGATCCTGTCCTTCACTACCTTCACACCGACGGTCAATGAGGCCCGCCGACACCGGGCCCTGGAATAGGATGATGAACACCATCGCTCGCATGAGCGCCACCGGACCCACGTCCGGCCAGTCAGCCATGCGGTTCATCACGGAGCGCTGAAGCCGTATGAATCCAGTCAGCCACCCTGACGACACCACTGACGACACCACTCTACTACAGAGAGGGAAGGAGACCTATGTTACCGGAATTGAGACCGACCTCGGCACAGATCTACCTGTTGTCGCTGAAAGGAGAGTACCAGCCGTTCGCCACCCCGTAGATCGACGACGGACAAGGTCCACCTGCCGACCTCCGTCGAGTCGCATGACTCACTGGTGTCCAAAGAGAACGAGATCTCTCGTGAGACCTGAGGCAAAGAGCAGGGACACCGCTTCCACCAGCACAGCAGGCCTCGTCGAGGTAGAAGGACGTATCATCCACCTGCGATCGCCCGATAATCCAGACTGTCACTGGATCGGCCAGGAGGAACCGTTTCGTCATCTTACTGCGGCATGGATCCGGCGCGATTCGAGCGACCCCCCGATGTTTCCCGTACTGGTTGGTCCACCGGGATGTGGCAAGACCACGCTCGCCTGCGCCGTGGCTGCAGCGTTCGAACAGCCGGTCTACCTGATGAACTGCTCTTCGGATAATCGCCCGGAGGACCTGGTGGTCATCCCGGTGATCGCATCCAAGGGGATTCGGTATCAGGCGAGCGGACTCGTCTCGGCGGCAGTCTCGGGCGGGATCTGCATCCTTGACGAAGCGAATCGGATGAACGAGAAGACCTGGGCATCGCTTGCCTCGCTCCTCGACGACAGGCGCTACGTCGACTCCGTAATAGCAGGAGTGAAGCTAAGGGCACACCCCGAGTTCCGGCTCGTCTCGACAATGAACAGTGATTCGTCAACATTTAATATACCGGATTATATACAATCGAGGTTACGTCCAATTATCAAAGTCGATCCGCCTGCGCGAAAGGAGCTGGCGGCGATCGTGCAGCACAACGTGCCCGGGTCCTCGTCCACCTTCCGGGACAAGGTCCTCGATCACCTCGAGAAGATGGTTGAGTCCGGCCGGCTCAGTTCGTACTCAATACGCGACGCGATTCAAATTGTTCGGTATGGAGCGAAGCACAAGCCGGCCTTATCGGCCGAGCAGGCCGTCCAGATCACGCTCGGTCAGGGTCTCCGGGGCGGGTGAGAACATGTCTGATCATCGGGCATTGAGACGATGACACCAGTTTTCACAGGAGGCTGAGGAGATGGATACACGGGGTTTCCAGGGAGACGTGAAACTTCCCGAGAACCTTCACGTCATCCCGTACGTTGAGGATTTCGGCGAGCATGCCGCTGTCGTGCGAGAAGAGATACGACGTAGAGAGGGCACAGACTTCTCCATCGCCGTGGATCTCCCCGCAGGACTCGAGGGTCCGGTCCTGGAGGCAGTCCGGCGGCTTCCCAGGCCTTCGGTTATCGCTCTTCCCGACCGTCGGGCCATTCCGGTCTTACCGAGTTCTGCTCCCATCGAGGCTGCTCGCTCGTATAGCGATAGCGGCGGATTCGATCTGATCTTCATCGATACACCGGTCCCCACGCTCGGAAGCGTGGATGACTACCGCATGCTCGTCAACGCGGTCACCCACTTCGGGTGCCTGACCGTCTATCACCAGCTCAAACAGTTCGGGTTCGCGTTACCGAGCGAAGACGTGGTCGGTCCGGCCGAGATCTCGCCCCACGAGGCCTATAGATCGTTCGTTCACATGGTAGAAGCCGTCGATCGCCGCGTGGCCCTCACCGGCTCCTTCGAATCGCTCCCGCTATCGATGCAGACGAGGGTCCAGTTCATGGCCTCCCGGCTTCGCCCCCTTCTCGCGCGGGGGATCGACGTGGTGCTGGTCTGCTCGGCCGCACTGGTTGCCGGCGTCCTGGCCTGCCTTGACCGTGACCTCCCCTGGTTCCCGGACGATATCCGGGTGCCGACCGAGACCTACCGGCTCGCAGAGCGCGAGATCCCGGCCATCACCCGTGAAATTCCATACTTCATATGGCTGTATGAATGCTATCGAGATCAAGGTATCGACCGCCACGCATGGCTCGAGCAGATATATCGCGAATCGGCCGACGGGCGCGATATCACCGCCAGGAGCCTGATCCAGACCGTCCAGTACGCCGAGCGGCTCGCCCTGACGGGCGGGCAGATCGAGCCATTGCTCCGCGACCTCGTCTACTCCGCCGGCTGTGTCGTGGATCACGTATACGCAGCGGAGGTACTCAAACGGGCGCTCACATACCCCCCAGCAAACGATGAAGAGGACCACGATCCTCTCCCGCTACTCCTGAATCACCAGACAGGGGAAGCTCTCGGTGATACGGAGACCCCGGCAACACTGGCATCGGCGCTCGCCGCGGATGAGACGGATGCAGAATATGGTGAGGCCTGGATCGTGCCGTGGATCCCCTTCTACCGCGATAGGGAGTCGCTTGAGAACGAGGTCCACTTCATGCAGTACATGACACCTCGATTCACCGCTCTACGCCCCTCGGCGACCGAGACAGAGACGCACGAGTTCACGAGCGGATTCCAGGAGGGCCTGGACCTTCGCGAGATCCTCCGAAACGGCGATCTGTCCAAGCTCTACGTCCGCGAAGCCGTCATGGAGCACGCTGCTTCCTATGTGCTCGACCTGCGGGACGCATGCCTTGCCCGCGTCGCGAAGACGGTTGGTGACGACACGGATGTCCGCAAAGCGTTTCTGAACTCGGCAATCTACGTTACCGTCAGCAGAAACAGCCCCTACAAGGGTGTCGGGATCTGCTTCGACGAAGACACCCGGCTCACGCCCTACGTTCTGGTCACCCTGCCGTCGCCGACGAAGCCGCTCGAGGAGTCAGCGCTCGCGCTGTCTAAAAAGGAACCGCTGCCCTCGGCGGTGAAAGTCGCACTGGACCAGTCGCCGTTCGTGTTTGTTTTCACAGACAATCCACAGGAGATCGACTGCACCGAGCCAACGATGGGACGGGTGCGTGTGCTGCCGCTTGACGTGATCCCCAGGGCACAGCGTCAGCGGATGATCGATTTCTGTCGTGGCGCTCGGGGGGTGGCACCCGATGCCGGATGAGAGGCCGGACCCGAACCGCGCCCGGAGGGGGTGGCTTGATATGTGACGGAACTGGGGCACGAGCTTCCTCGCGGCGATTGCCGGTTGTGGAACGATCGGCACGCTCGAAATATAAAATCCATAACTATAGTAAAGGATAGTGAAGATAGTCAACTATCATTCGAGGCACCTAGTATGCAGTACAGAGTCGTGATCGTTGCAGCGCTTATTGTGCTGTGCTTGATCCCCGGGGTCATGGGTACCCCGGCGGTCAAGATCCTCTCGGTCCCTTCCGAGGGGAGTAGCCAGGCCTGGGTCTCCGGGGTGGCGACGGATGTCGCGCCCGCGGACTACGCAGTGGTTGTATATATAAAAGTCGGCTCGTTATGGTGGGGGCCAAAGCCAACGTACGCATCTCCCCTCACCACCATCAGATCGGACGGCTTCTGGGATACAACGGTGGTTACTGGAGGCTACGATTCAACCGCGACTGAATATATAGCCTACCTTATACCGAGAAGTGCATTCCAACTTAGCGTCATGCCGCCCGACGTGTCCGGCTCTACAAACCTGCCAGCATCGCTCTCGGCGTATCCCTCGCATCGACGGACCCGGCCATCGGGCACGCCGCTTCCAGCCCCGAGGATCCAGCGCGAAGGAGGTGCGGACCTCGTCGGACTGAACTTCGGGCCATACCTCAACGCTGAGCGTCCCGGTGTTACCACCCTCTCCGAGAGCACCATCCGGCAGCGGCTGCAGGTTGTCGCGCCGAACACGACATGGATACGGACCTTCGCCGTCGACGGCGGCCTCGAGCATGTTGGGCCGATCGCACACGCTCTCGGCAAGAAGACCGCGATCGGCGCCTGGCTCAGCACCGATCTTGCGGCGAACAAAGCCGAGCTCGAGGCACTCGCCCGGGTCGGGCGAGCGGGCGGGGCGGACATACTCATCGTCGGCAGCGAGACCCAGCTGCGAAACGACGTCTCCGAACGTGCCCTCGTCACGTATATGCAGTGGGTCCGCGACCAGGTTCCTGGCGTTCCCATCGCGACTGCGGACACCTACGCGGAGTTCACGCATCACCGGGCGGTGGTCGAGGCGTCTGATATATTGCTCGTGAATATCTACCCCTTCTGGGAGAGTGTCTCAATTGATAGTGCGCTCTCCAACAGCCGGTCGTCGTACTCCCAGGCGCTAGGTGCGGCACAGGGGCGGCCTGTCGTGATCTCTGAGATGGGCTGGCCTGACGCCGGCAGTGCGCGGGGACTCGCAGTGCCGAACACCGCCAATGCAGCCCGGTACTTCCGTGATGCGACTGCGTGGACACACGCAGAAGGAATCCCCTACTTTTACTTCGAAGCGTTCGACGAAGCGTGGAAGACCACAGAGCCCGGGGGCGTCGGTCCTCACTGGGGCATCTGGGACGGCAGCCTTCGCCTCAAGCCCGGGCGTCTGACTCCCGAATCGCTGACAGCGGCGTTCACCGCAACCCCGACCGCAGGACGTGCTCCCCTCTCGGTGAGGTTTTCGGATGCCTCGACCGGCACTCCCACCTCGTGGGTCTGGAGCTTCGGCGATGGTACGACCTCCACCCTGACGAATCCAAGCCATACCTATGCCACAGCCGGCACCTACACGGTCACGCTGACGGTGCGTAACGCCGCCGGCCAGTCGAAGACGGAGACGAAGACGAATCTGATCACGGTCGGATCCTCGCCGGCGCCGTGGCGTGTGCCTCACGTACTACCGTGCGTGGTCGAGGCCGAGGACTACGACACCAACGGCGCCGGGAATGCCTACTCCGACACGACGACGACGAACGAGGGACGAACCTACCGGACCGACGCCGTCGACATCGAAGCGATCAGCGGCGGATATACCCTCTGCTACATCCGCGAGGGTGAATGGACGAAGTATACGGTCGAGTCCCCGACAGCCGCGAGCTACCCTGTCACCCTACGGGTCGCCAACTGGGCCACATCTCCCGCCAGGACCATCGAGATCCAGGTCGACGGCGTGACGCAGCGGACGGTGACGGTTCCCTATACCGGGTCGACGTCCACCTTCAGGACTATTCAGACAACGCTCACGATCCCGGCGGGACGGCACGCGGTCACGTTGAAGTACCATGGCGGCAGCATGAACCTGGATTCCATGGTCTTTGGAACGGCACCGGCCCCTATCCTGACGGCCGCGTTTACAGCCACCCCAACGTCCGGCACGGCTCCGCTTACCGTGCAGTTCACGGATGCGTCGACCGGTTCGCCGACGTCATGGTCGTGGTCCTTCGGCGACGGCACCACCTCGACGATGCCGAGCCCGAGCCATACGTACCAGGCAAACGGTGCCTACACGGTCTCCCTGACGGTGCGTAACGCCGCCGGCCAGTCGAAGACGGAGACGAAGACGAATCTGATCACGGTCGGATCCTCGCCGGCGCCGTGGCGTGTGCCTCACGTACTACCGTGCGTGGTCGAGGCGGAGGACTACGACACCAATGGGCCCGGGAGTGCCTACTCCGACACGACGACGACGAACGAGGGACGAACCTACCGGACCGACGCCGTCGACCTCGAGGCGATCAGCGGCGGGTATACCCTCTGCTACATCCGCGAGGGTGAATGGACGAAGTATACGGTCGAGTCCCCGACAGCCGCGAGCTACCCTGTCACCCTACGGGTCGCCAACTGGGCCACCTCGCCGGCACGGACCATCGAGATCCAGGTCGACGGCGCGACGCAGCGGACGGTGACGGTTCCCTATACCGGGTCGACGTCCATCTTCAGGACTGTTCAGACAACACTCTCGGTCCCGGCGGGCAGGCACACCGTGACGCTCCGGTATCACGGCGGGAGCATGAACCTGGATTGGTTCAGGGTCGGCAGTTAGCCTGTCTGGAAGGCTCCGGTTGCGGCTTCCGTGGCCACTTCCTTTTCTTGAAAGGGGCTCGTGCGCGGAGAGGCGATCGGGAGAATAAGTAAATCACAATGACGATGTGTCGGTGGCCGACGGTGCGATCTACCTGTTCCTCATGGTCCACACTCCCGGCATCGATCTGCCAGAGGCAATCGATCAAAAACTCAGGAAAAATGCGGAGATATATCCGGCCCCCTAATTTCATAAAACTTTAGACCGCCGCCGTCAGCCCATCGGAAGCGACGCCGGCGGGCACCGCTCGACCGTGAGCCCGCCCATGTCCACCGAGCCGCGGGACGGCGGGTGCACGTCGATCAGGTCCGCATCGTAGTCCGGTACAATGGCGATCCGGTTGCCGGCCATCCGGGTAGCCCCGCGCCCGGTACCGCTTCAGATCCTCGACATGCCCCGGCGCGTCCACGAACTCCAGCCGCTCGGTGATCCCGAGCAGCACGGGCCGGCGACCGTCCCGGGGTCCATCACCGCAGATCCCCCCGGGCGGGATCAGGCACTGTCGTCGCTCGTCTCTCTCTGCAGGGACAGTAGCTGCGGGAGGAGGGACGGCAGCTGCCCGTCGATGATCGCCCAGACCGTCTCCGGGTCGACCGCGAAGTACCGGTGCACCACGACGTTCCGGAGCCCGACGATCTGTCGCCAGGGGATCTCCGGGTGCTGCTCGCGAAACGGCACGGAGACCTGCGAGGCCGCCTCGCCGATCACCTCGAGGTTCCGCAGGACCGCATCGAATGTCCGGGCGTCCGCAACGAACGACGGGTACGAATACCCGTCCACGTAGCCGAGAGCCCGCTCCGTGGCCTCCCTCATATCGTCGACGAGGACGGCGACGGACCGTCTAGACATAGACCAGCTCCCGGCTCACCCGGTCCCAGAGGACCCGGCGCTGCACGAGGCCCCCGCGGACGACAAGGTCGACGGGGGCACCGAGCAGGGATTCCAGGTAGTCGCGGAGGAGGACGACGTCCCAGCCGAGCGGACGGGAAAGCACGACCATCAGGTCGATGTCGCTGCCGGCCTCCGGCTCCCCGCGGGCGACGGAGCCGAACAGGGCAAGCTCGGCGACCCCGAACTCCTCGGCCAGCGTCTGGCGATGGGCGCGAAGCCGTGCGAGGATATGCGACCGCGACAGTCCCTGCTCTTCCGCTTGGTCGGCCATCCTGTTCTCATATCCACCCGGTCCACGTTTAACCATTCCGCCCCGCGGCGCGGGGAGTGATGCCGTGCCGGCCGGTGAGGGAGGGCTCACCGCAGCTGCTCTCTGCGCCCAGAGGACCCGGAGGGAGCACGACCCCTGGCAGATGTCGTGCGCTGCTGCTGAGCAGGTTCACTCATCCCGGCCTCCCGGCCCCCGTCGCCGAGCACGACCGTCCGCTGCTTCATGCCCCGGGTGAGGAGGGTGATGGTCCCGCGCTCGTCGTCGAACCGGTCCAGCTCGGCCAGGACCTGCCGCAGCTCGGCGTACCGCATCCCGGTGTAGAGCATCATATCGAAGAGGATCCGGAAACGCGGCCGGCCGATCACCGACCGGATGGCGGCGACCTCGGCCGGCATGAGGATCCGCGGCCAGTCGAGCGGGGCGGCGGACACGATCGGCTATGGGCGCGCCGCGGGGATGAAAGATGTGGACGTGCTGTTGTGCCGGAGAAAAGGGTTAGAGGGGGTTGAACAACCAGACGACGTCCGCGAAGTCGCGCCGGCCGTTGCCGTTCAGGTCGTCGTAGACGCCGTCGAAGTCCGGGTCCGTCGGGGGTACCGAGGCGCCGGGGAGCGTGCCTGGCAGTTCGGGGCCGTCGGCCGTGGCGATGGTGTACCCGGTCCGCGTGGCCGTGACCCGCACGGTGCCGCTCGCGCCGGTCGAGTAGACCGTCGCGCCGCTGTCCTGCAGCCGCTTGACCACGGCCTGGCTTGGGTGGCCGTAGGCGTTCGGGCCGACCGAGATCACGGCGACGTCCGGGTCGACGGCCGCGACGAAGCCGGCCGAGGTCGCCGTCGCCCCGCCGTGATGCCCGACTTTGAGGATCCGGGAGGCGAGCGGCCGGCCCGAGGCGATCATCCAGCCTTCGGCGGCCTGCTCGGCGTCGCCGGCGAGCAGGAACGACTGCGTCCCGTAGACGAGGCGGAGGACGACCGAGGCCTCGTTGTCGTCGCTGCCGGGGTCAGCCGGCGGATTCAGCACGGTCACGGTGACGTTCGCCGGGTCGAGCGCCAGGCTGTCTCCCGCCTCGACCGCTCGTGGCGTGATCCCCCGGCTGGCGAGGTAGGTCCGGAGGAAGAGCGTCGTATCGCTCGGATCGGGGTCCTCGACGCCGTTGTTCACGTACTCGCCGAGCTCCATGTACGATAGGACCGGGACCATGCCGCCGATGTGGTCGGCGTCCTCGTGGGTTCCCACGACGTAGTCCAGCCTCGTGATGCCCTCCGCGGCGAGGGCGTTCGAGACGGTCACGGAGTTCCCCTGCCGGCCGGCATCGACGAGCATCGTATGGCCGTTCGGGGCCTGGACGATCGCTGCATCGGCCTCGCCGACGTCGAGAAAGGTGACGGTCAGGGTGTCGGGGACGTAGGATGTGGCGGTCGCGAAGAGGGCGACGGCGAGAAGAACAACAGAAAGGAATCGGCGCACGGGATACTCAATGAATTGGTGATTGTAGGAGCAGCACGATAGGGGTTTCGCCTGATCTCGAGAAAAGAAGTTAGAGATTGTTGAACAGCCAGACGACGTCGGCGAACTTGATCCGGCCGTCGCGGCGGAGTCGGACGGGACGCCCGGTCCGGGCGGAACCGGCACGGCGTCACCCGCCGGCGCCGCCCCCGATCGGGTTTATCTCCCATACGCTCCCACGGTCAGAACAGAGGTCCACGACCGATGACCACTCCTCCGGCTCCGCCCCCGGCCCGCGCCGTACTCCTGGCCCTTGTCGTGGTCGTCCCGGCCAGCCTCCTCCCCGTGGCGGTCGCCGGCTCCTGGACGTGGTGGGAGGGCTGGGCCCTCGCCGCCATCCTCCTCGGGACCTTTGTGGTCAGCCGCGCCCTGGTTGTGCTGTGGAACCCAGACCTGGCCGGCGAGCGCGGCCGGTCCGTCTCCGCCCGGGACACGCCGCCGTGGGACCGGGTCCTCGCCCCGCTCCTGGCCCTTGGCGGCACCCTGATCGGGGTCGCGGCCGGGCTCGGGGTCCGGTTCGGAGCGCCGCCCGGCGTCTCCCCTCCGGTCCAGGCCCTCGGGCTCGTCGCCGTCCTGGCCGGGCTCGCGCTGGGCACCTGGGCCATGCTCGCCAACCCGTTCTTCTCCGGGGTCGTCCGGATCCAGTCCGAGCGCGGCCACCGGGTGGCCTCGGGCGGCCCGTACCGGTGGGTCCGGCACCCCGGCTACGCGGCGACGCTGCTGGCGTTCATCGCCCTGCCCGCCTTCCTGGGCTCGTCCTGGGCACTCTTCCCGGCCGCGGTGGTGGTGGCGGCCGGGATCGCCCGCACCGCGCTCGAGGACCAGTTCCTCCTGGACCGGCTCGACGGCTACCGGGAGTACGCGGCGCGAGTGCGGTACCGGCTGGTGCCGGGGGTCTGGTGACGGGTCCGTCCGCGGTCGTCGCGGAGTGCGACCCCTTCCTCCTTCAGTACCCTGAGGATCACAGGATAACTGACGCCGGCACGGTCGGCCAGGGTCGGGATCGGGGCTCCCGCCTCGTACGCGGCGACCAGCTCCGCCCTGCCGGCGTCGAGGTCCTTCCGCTGCCCTCCCCTGGTGGAGCTGCGGAGCGGGATCCCCTCGGCGACCAGGAACCGGCGGAGCGCTGTGCCGCTGACCCCTGCGCCGACAGCCAGGGAGTGCATCGACGCGCCGGCCTCGTACGCCTCGATCATCCGGGCGCCGTCGCGCCCGAGCACCTCCCGGGCATATCGGTGCCGCTCTCGCCACGAGTACTCGAGAGCGCCGGCCCGGCGGAGCCGGTCGCGGACGATGTGCGGGGAGACACCGGTCTCCGCGGCGATCGCGGCGACGATCGCCCCCTCGGTCCAGCGCCGGGCGATCGCCTCGACGACGTTCGCCGGCTGGCGGTGGCGGTCCTCGTGGATTCCCGCCTCCACGGCGGCGAGCCGCTGGGCGAGCGGCGCGGCCCCGTCGGGAGAGGCGACCCCGGCCCGCGACGGAGCGGTCATCCGGCCTGGACCTCCCGCATCACCTCGCGGAGGAGCTGGCGCCCGCCGAACGAGCCGAAGTACTCGGCGATCGGGTCGGGCTCGAGGAGCCTGCCGTCGACAGGGATCCGCTCGAGAGCGAACGTGAGCAGAATCGCGTGGGTAATGAAGTCGCCAACGTTCCGGTGCTTTCCCTCGGCCACGAGCTCCCGGATCCGGGCCTTGACGCGCGGGTCGGTCCGGAAGGTGATCTGACCCTCGGTCATCGCCGTCCGGGCCTCCATCGTGTCGGTCTGCCGTTGTCAGTGCGTCCTGTCCAACCGCCACGCAGGTACCGGGGAGGGGTGGAGAAGCCAGATCTGTCTCTGATTGTCATGAACAATCACCGATGTGGTGCCGCCGCCGGGGGTTTGGTGGCGGCGGACGATCAGATCCTCGACGACAGAGAATATGAGCATGGAAGATCGCGGTGTGAAAGTGAAGGCGTGGACCGATATTCAGAAAAAGAGATCAGAGGTGGGTGAAGAGCCGGACGACGTCCTCACCCGTTCGCCGGCGCCGGCGGGCAACACCGCCAGTCGACATCGGGGCCGCATCGCCCGGTATCTGCCGCAGGAAACCTCCATCGGGTCTGCGTCCTGCTCACTGCGGCGCGGGCGGATAGTGCAGGGTGTCGGGCTTAAGCGTGAAGTGGACGGCGGCGCCCTGGTCGACCTCGCCCTCGGCCCAGCAGCGCCCGCCGTGCCGTTCCACGATCCGCTTGACCAGCGGCAGACCGATCCCCGAGCCCTCGTACTGCCGCGCGTCGTGGAAGCGGGCGAAGTCGTCGAAGAGACGGGCCGCCTGCTCGACCGGAAACCCGATACCGTTGTCGGCCACGGTATAGACCGTCTCCGCTGCAGAACTCTCCGCCGAGACCGCGATTCGGGCGGGATCGCGTGTTCGCGTGAACTTGATGGCGTTCGAGAGCAGGTTCTGGTAGACGTGCCGCAGCATCTCGGGGTCGGCCCAGCACGGAGCCATCGGCTGCACCTCGACCTGTATCCGGCGGGGCCCCGTGTCCTGAAGGAGCTCCTCGAGGACTGCCCGGACCAGGACATCCGTCTCGACACGCTCACGGCTGAGGGGTCGGCGCGACAGCCGCGAGAGCGCGAGGAGCTCCTCGATGAACCGTCCGGCATGGAGGACGCTGCTCCTGGCGCGGCCCACGTAGGCGACGGCGTCCGGCGGCAGGTCCGTCCCGAACCGGCCCATGAGCATGCCCAGGTAGCCGTCGATCGCCCGCAGGGGTGCGCGGAGGTCGTGCGAGACCGAACTCGTGAACGCCTCCAGCTCGCGGTTGGCCGTCAGGAGCTCGGCCGTGCGCTCCTCGACGCGGCGCTCGAGCTCGGCCGTGAGCGCGGCCAGGGCCTCCTCGGCCTCCTTCCGCTCGGTCACGTCGCGGCCGACCGACTGGTATTCCATGACCGTTCCATTGCCGTCGAAGAACGCGCGGTCGTTCCACTGCAGCCAGCGCACCGATCCGTCGCCGGCAACGACCCGGTGCTCGATCGTCCCCGAGGCGGTGCCGGGCGAGAACGAGCGGAAGTAGGCGTCGACCCGGCCCCGGTCCTCGGCCGGGATCACGGGCATGAACGCGGATCCCACCGCCCTTGCCGGATCGAGGGCGAAGAACCGGCAGTAGGCCCCGTTGGCCACGCGGTGGGTCCCGTCCGGGCGGAACCTGCAGACCAGTTCCTGCTGGCTCTCGACAACGGCGCGGTACCGGGCCTCGCTCTCGACCAGACGCCTGCGGGCCTGCCGCCGGCTGAGCGCCACCGACGCCTGGCCGATGAAGGCCTCGACCAGGTCGCGGCTCTCGAGGTCCCCCGGGGACCGCACTCGGATCACGACAGTCCCGGATAAACCGTGCTGGCACTGGAATCCGAGGATATAGGTTCTGCCCGGCCCGAGGCGGGCATCGATTCGGTTGCAGATCCCCTCCGGGATGGTGCGGTAGAGCAACAGATACGTGGTCGGCGGTCCCTCGATAAGCGCCTGGGATTGCAGCGCCGATTCGGCCGAGGCGAACGCGTCGATGGGGAGCTGCCATCCGACGAGGCTGCGGCCGAGCTCGTCCTCGAACGCCCGATGCGCCTCCGGCGGGCCGACGAATGCCCGGACCGTGAGAAAGCGCGATGCAGGATTAAAGGAGCTGACCCGGACGAGCGTACCCGGGACCAGGTCCTCGACTTGCCTGGCGATATAGGCGTAGATGTCGGCATTATCGTCCATACCGATGAAATCGAGCGCCGTCCGCGAGAGGAATTCTAGGTGGTGTGCCCGCCGCTCGAGGGCATCGATCTCGGTTGGCATGCCGGGAGCGGACGTGATGACGGCCCTGAGTGCGGTCAGGACGGAATCGCTCCCGGCGACCTTCTCGATATACCGATTCGCACCGCTGTTGAGCGCGGCAAGTGCGATCCGCTCGCGGCCCGGATACATGCAGAGGATGAACGGAACGGAGCCGCGGACCTCCCGGACGAGCGAGAGGAGAGGGAGGGCATCATCGTCATGGGGGTCCGCGACGACGGCATCGATGGGCTCCATCTTGATAGATCGGGCTGCCTCGTCGTACGAGGCCGCCACGATCACCCGGACACTGGCAGGGAGGGTCTCGGATGACCGAAAGGCCAGCTCGCGCCCGACCTCGTCAGGGTCGTAGTAGAGGACGGAGAACATGTCGACCCCTGTCATGACTGTTCATGGAGCCTGTTAAAAATGTTTGGCTCCCCCGACCGGGGGATCGACAGAGCGTGAACAAGTGCCCTCCGACGGCGTGTCAGTCCCGGCGGAGCGCCGGCACGAGGTCCGCCGTGTCGTAGTAATGGTAGCACCGGGTGATCCGCCCGCCGCGGATCGTGAAGATCATCACCCAGTCGTGTTCGAACGAACGCCCTGTCGCCCTGGCCGTACCCCGGTTCCTGGCCTCCACGACAACCCGGTCTCCCGAGCCGAAGATGTCCAGAATCTCGAAGGGCTGCACATCGACCGCGCCTCCCATCTCGGCAAAGAACCCTGCCACCTCCTCCCGCGTGGAGCGCGCCCCGCTCCAGGGGATCTCCGGCGTTCCGGAACGGGTCACGGGTGACTGGAAATCCACGTCATCGGCGAACATCCCGAGGACGGTCGGGAGGTCCCCCCGTCCGAGGGCTGCGTAGAGCTGCTGTATCTGCGCGACATTTTCATTTTCCGCCATGTCCATCACCAGGGCGCCATCGCTCGATGCAGACCGATTGGTCATGCGGGGGATATAATATATTCGAGATTCATTTTCCAGACGGACACGGCCTCCGTCGGCATCCCGGCGGCGATCTCGCCGTTCGGACCGGGTGCCGCTCCTCACCGCCACGTCCGCTGACGGCTCGTTTGCCGGCACCACGCTGCACCACGGTGGCCCGGCAGCTCGCTGCGTCCCCGTGAGCGTCGTCCGCATCGGATGCCTCCGCCGTGACTGGAAGAACGGCCTCGCCGGCTCCTCCTCGTGGTGCCAGACGACCTGGCTGGCAGATGACATGGGAGACAGAAACACGCGCTTCGACCCCCCGTGCCCGGAGATGCGCCGCAGGGCATCGGGGCCCGGGTGCCACGCCTGAGCTTCCTGATGCAATCAGACCCGTCACGCCGTCACCCCTCACCGGGTCTCCTCCGCCGGTCCCCCCCGGGGTCGTGGCGGAGCCGGACGCCCTAGGCGACGAGGAACGCGTTCATCGCCCTTTGACCAACACCGGCTGTGGACGCCAGGCCCGCGATCGATTCGCCGTCCTGGTACGCGGCGATCAGCTCGGGGGCGCGGATCTCAAGGTGCTCTCTCACGCCACCGCTCGTCCCGCGGATCGCGACGCCGTGCTCGACCAGGTAGTCCCGGAAGACCATCGCGTTGATGCCGGCTTCGGCGGCGATGGCCTTGATCGCTCGTCCGGATTCGTAAGCGGCGATCAGCTCGGTGCCTCGAACCTCGAGGACCTCGCGCGACACCCCGCGAATGCGCCGGAGCGTGACCCCCTCGGCGGCGAGGTACTTTATGAGCGTGGTGTCGCTGATCCTGACGCCGGCCGCGAGAGAGTGGATCGAGGCTCCCGCCTCGTAGGCCGCGATCAGCCGGGCGCCCCGCTCCTCGAACACCTCCCGGACGTGGCGGCGCCGGTCCCGGTGCCGGTATCCCAGGACGCCGGCCCGGCGGAGCCGGTCGCGGACGATGTGCGGGGAGACACCGGTCTCGGCGGCGATCTCGGAGATGGTTGCCCCCGCGCTCCAGAGCCGGGCGATCCCTTCGACGACGGCCGCTGGTTGGCGGTGACGGTCGTCGCGGATCCCGGCCTCGACCGCAGCGAGCCGCCGGGCGAGCGTGCAATAATCACCCGGGCCAGGAGTGGCGACAGCGGCCGCGCCCCCGCGGGGAGGGGTGGGCTCAGGCGCCGCACCGGGCCATGAGCGCGGGCGCATCCGTCGCCTCCTCTGTTCGCGCGAACGCGATCAGGACCGCGAGCACGGCGGCCTCGAGCGGGTCGTCGAGGCCGGCGAAGGTCGCCTGCCCGTTCTTCTCGAGCGCGGCGAGGACCGCATCCATCGCCGGCTGGTCGTCGGCCTTCAGGGCGCGGCGGAAGCGCCGCCAGCGCTCGAGGACGAGAGGGAGCTCCGAGCGGCAGCTCATGCCGCGCCTCCCGCCGTCGTGGTGTGCCCCGTCCGACCGCCACGCTGATACCGGGGTGGGGTGGAGGGGCCGCGTCTGTTGCTGATCATGAAAACACTCCGATGTGATGCCGCCGCCGGGGGTTCGGTGGCGGCGGACATCAGATCCTCGACGGCGACGGTATATCAGGATCGGGATCGCGATGTGAAAGTGTTCGCGGATCGATACGGTTGCTTAGCGCCGGTCGAAGTGCGCCGCGAGACCGGCGGCGACCAGGACGGCGAGGGCGGAGGCGAGAAAGCCGAGCTCGGCGACGACGCGCCACTCGATCGGATAGACCGGCCAGTACGGCGAGACGACCTCGATCGCGTACGCGTACCCGACCAGCGGGACGATCGCGGCGGCGGGCAGGGCGCGTGCGATCAGGGTCCATCGCATAGACAATGATCGTCGACGGGGCTGATGAGCCTGTCGAGACGCCGGCCGCGCTGTCGCCGTGCCCTACGCCCCCGGCAGGGTGAAGAAGACGGTCGAGCCCGCGCCCGGCCCACACTCGACCCGGCTCTTGCCGCTGTGGCGATCGGCGAATCCCCCACCAGACGCCGAGCAGAATAATGAACTCGGCAATGGCAAACGACCAGAGGATGGCCGGCGCCAGGGACGCCGGTTTCGGGGCTGCGCGGGCTCGGCCGGGGTCAGGGCGCAGGCGGCATGGTGCAGCCACAACCGCCGTGCGTCTGGCCGAATCCGCATGCGGAGGTCTGCGCGGGCGTCGGAGTTCCCGTCTCGAGGTCCTGTACCACCCGTTCGGCGACCGTGTACGCGTAGACCGTGAACATCTCGTCCGGCACCTCGTCGATCCCGAACGGGAGGTCGAGGTTGTAGATCAGATCCGCCCGCACGACCTCCGGCTGCAGGTCCGGCAGCACGCCGGCCATCATCCGTGACGAACAGTTGATGAAACATCCCTCGATGGCGATCACCCGGTCGGCCCGTCGCACCAGATTCCGCTGTCCCGTGTCCTTCGTAAACGCACCGCCGAGGCAGATGCGCACGGTCTGTTCCGGGGCAAGCCGGTGGGCGACCAGGTTCGCCGCACGCCTCGCGACCTCGCCCCGGGCACATGCCCCTTCGCATGCCATCACCGCGATCCTGGGCGGCGCGGTCGAGTTCCGTTCGGCATACTCTTCGCAGGCCGGGCACTTCCCGACCACTCTCTCGATTCTGATGGTTTCGCAGTCCATGAGGTTCTCCTCTGCATGAACCGTACGCACCGGATCGATATAGTGCCTGGAGCCGGACATTGAATTAATTTGAAGTCATCCATCAGGGGTTAAACCCCTCGGGAGAGCCCGTGACGAGAACGGCTATTGCCCCGGCTCCCGTACCCTCCTCATGGCAACCGCCCGCTGCTGCCCCGCGGACTGCGCGCTCCGGGCCGATTGGGAAGACGAACTGGCGCAGGAAGCGGCCTCGCTCGCCACCGAGCGCGTCGGAGAGCTCGGCCGGTACATGAAGCTCCTCAGCCACCCCGTTCGGCTCAGGATCCTCCTCCTGCTCCTCAACCGCGACCACTGCGTCTGCGAGTTCATCTATATGTTCACGGAGCCGCAGAGCCTCGTCTCCTACAACCTCGGCGTGCTCAAAAAGAGCGGCCTCATCGACTCGTACTACCGGTCGAAGCACAAGATCTACCGGATCACGAGCGACGCAGAGCCGGTCGTCCGGAAGATCGTCGCCGCCATACCTGCCTGACGACGGGCGTGCGGTCCTCGCGCTCACGCTGCGGGCGGATACCCTGCGGCCGCGCACCGCTCGCCGAGCGGCGTCAGATGGTAGATGATCCAGCTGCCCTGCTGCTCGCCCTCGATCAGCTCGGCCTTCTTGAGCTGGTTCAGGTGGTACGAGAGCTTCGAGTCGGCGATACCGGCGATCTCCTTGATCACGCAGACGCAGAGCGGCTGGACGGCGAGCGCGTGGACGATCCGGAGGCGCAGCGGCTCGGAGAGGGCGTGGTGAATCCGGCTCGCCCGTTCGATGTCCGCCAGCGCCGGCAGCCGCCCCAGCAGCCCGGGAACGCCGCCGACAGCCTCGAGTGAGTCGGAGACTTCCTGTGGAATTGGCATCGGTGAGTTCAACTTTATATGGAATCAGAAGGTATATACGCCTTCCCAGCGTTCAACTTTAATTGAACCCTAGACGAGCGGGTCCGTGAGATTCACGATGAACGATTCGGTGCGCCGGAACGGACGGGAGGTGACGACCCTGGTCTTTGAGCCGTGGCAGGCGGCCGTGGACCGGTACGCGAGATGGAGCGAGGGAGGCAAACAATGAAGGTCGAGGTCTTCGGAACCGGGTGCGCCACGTGCCACCTGCTCGAGAGGCATGTCGAGGAAGCGGTCAGAGAGACCGGCGTCACGGCCGAGGTCGTGAAGGTCGACGACATCGCCGAGATCATGAGGCGCGGAATCATCTTCACGCCGGGCCTCGCCATCGACGGCGAGATCAAGGTCTCGGGCAGGGTGGCATCCGTGAAGGAGATCCGGGAGCTCCTGACGGGTGGAGCAAAGGAATGACCGTCGCACTGATCACCTGCTCGGGCCTCTCGAACGTCGGCCGGCTCACGACGGCCATCGGGCAGCAGCTGCTCATGCGCCGGCCCGGCCGGATCGAATGGGTCCAGGCGCAGGCGGGGCCGGAGGCCATCGCGGACGCGGCCGGGGCAGCGGACCTCGTGATCGCGCTCGACGGGTGCGAGGACTGCTGCGGCAGCAAGAAGATGGCCGAGGCCGGCGTCGCGCCGTCCGTCCATCTCAGGGCCATCGATCTCGGGATCGTCAAGGACGGACGGGCCGAGGTGCGGTACACCGAAATCGAGACGGTCATGCGGGCCGTGCTCGACGCGGCGGACCGCGCATGACCCCGCTCGTGGTCGAGTGGCGCCACCTCGCCGTCGAGGGCGAGACCTGCGAGCGCTGCGGCGAGACCGGAACGAACGTCCGGGCCGCGGTCGAGGCGATGCGTCCCGTCCTCGCGGCCATGGGAATCCCGCTCGAATACCGGGAGGTGGAGCTCCCGCCCGGGGAGATCGCGCACTCGAACGAGGTCCTGGTCGACGGCGCCCCGATCGAGGCGCTCGTCGGCGGCGAGAGCGCGGTCTCGGACTGCCCCTCGTGCGGCGACCTCGTGGGCGAGCCCTGCAGCTGCCGGACCGTGGCGGTCGGAGGCCGGGAGTACGAGGCGCTCCCGGAGCCGATGATCGCGGCCGCGATCATGACCGCGGCCGACCGTCGGTCCGGGGCGTCCTGCTGCTCGGCAGTGGAAGCGGCTCCGTCGCCGTGCTGTTCGGCCGAACCTGCCTCCTCCCAGCCCTGCTGCGGGGGGCCCGAAACGGCATCTCCGCTGCCGGCGGCCACCCTCCCGGACGATACCCTCGGCCTGGAGACAGTCACCCTGCAGATTCAGGGCATGGACTGCACCTGCAACGCCGACCTCCTCGCCCGGAAGCTTACCGCGCTCGCCGGGGTCAGGGGCCAGGAGATCACGCCCGTCACGGGGCAGGCGCGGGTCGCCTTCGACCCGGCGGTCACGAGCGTCCAGGAGATCATCCGGACCGTCGCCGAGACGGGCATGACCGCGTCGCTCCTGCGGAGCGAGGGACGCGCGAGCACCTGGTGGCGCGAGCCGCAGCAGCTCGCCCTCTACGGGTCCTTCCTCACCGCGGTCGTCGCGTTCGTCGCCGACTACCTCGGGACGCCGATCCTCTACGTGAACATTCTGTATTTCATCGCCGTCCTGATCGGTGTCTACTTCCCGGCGAGGAAGGCCCTGATCGCGCTCCGGAACATGACGCCGACGATCCATCTCCTGATGCTGATCGGCTCGCTCGGCGCGATGACGCTCGGCCTCTGGGGCGAGGCCGCGGTCCTGATCGTGGTCTATTCCCTCGGCGACGTCCTCGAGTCCTACGCCGTGGACAAGGCGAGAGGCGCGATCCGATCGCTCCAAGCGCTCGTGCCAAAGGAGGCGATGGTGCGCCGGAACGGCATGGAGACTGCCTCGCCGGTCGAGACGATCGGCGTCGGCGAGGTCGTGATCGTCCGGCCGGGCGAGCGGATCCCGGTCGACGGCACGGTCGCGGCCGGGTCGTCGTTCGTGGACCAGGCCGCGGTCACGGGCGAGCCGGTCCCGGTCCGCCGCGGCCCCGGCGAGGAGGTCTTCGCCGGGACCATCAACCAGAACGGCTCGCTCGATGTCCGGGTCACCAAGCCGGCGTCCGAGACGATGCTCTCGCGGATCATCCTCTCGGTCGAGGTAGCGCAGGCGAAGCGGACGTCGTACCAGCGGTTCTCGGACTCGTTCGGGAAGTGGTATACCCCGGCCATGTTCGTGCTCGGCGTGGCCGTGGCCACCATCCCGCCGCTCTTCTTCGGCGCGGAGTGGTACCCGTTCGTCTACCGCGGGCTCGTGGTCTTCGTGGTCTCGTGCTCCTGCGGTCTCGCCCTCTCGGTCCCCGTCGCGGTCGTGGGCGCGATGGCGAACGCGGCCCGGCAGGGCACGGTCTTCAAGGGCGGCGTCTACCTCGAGGTCGTCGACACGGTGAAAGCGGTCGCGTTCGACAAGACCGGGACCCTGACCATCGGGAGACCGTCGGTCACGGACATCGTGCCCTTCGGGGATCTCTCCCCCGACGCCGTCCTCGACCTCGCCGGCTGCATCGAGTCCCGGTCCGGCCACCCGCTCGCGGCCGCGATCGTCCGGAAGGCCCGGGAGATCGGGGCGTTCTCGAACCGGCCGGTCACCGGCTTCGAGGAGACGGCCGGCCGCGGCGTCGCGGGAACGGTCGACGGCCAGTCCTGCCGCATCGGCAGCCCCCGCGCCGTGGCAGAGCAGGGCGTCGATATCGGCAGGGCCGACGAGGCCATTGCACGGCTCGAAAGCGATGGCCGGACCGTGGTCCTTGTCAGCCGGGATGGCCAGCTCGCCGGCCTCGTCGCGATCGCCGACGAAGTCCGGACCGGCGCGGTCGAGGCGTTGCAGCGGTTGAGCCGCGCCGGCGTCCGGACCGTGATGCTGACCGGGGACAACGAGCGCTCGGCGAGCGCCATCGCGCGCCGCGTCGGGGTCGACGAGTACCGAGCGCAGCTCCTGCCGACGGACAAGGTCGAGGTCGTCCGGCAGCTGAAGGCGCAGTACGGCTCCGTTGCCATGGTCGGCGACGGGATCAACGACGCGCCAGCCATGGCCGTCGCGGACGTCGGGATCGCCATGGGCGCGGCCGGCACGGACATCGCGATCGAAGCCGGCGACGTGGTCCTGATGTCGGACGACCTCGCGAAGCTCGCGTATGTGCGCGAGCTCTCGCACCGGACGGTCTCCGTGATCCGGCAGAACATCGCGGTCTCGCTCGTCAACGTCGCGTTCATGGTGATCGCGGCGCTGCTCGGGTATCTCGGCCTGGTCAGCGGACTGCTCCTGAACGAGGGGAGCGCGGTCTTCGTGATCCTGAACGCCCTGCGGCTGCTCTCCTGGCGGGACCGGAACGCGCCCGCACCGGCGGTCATCGAGGCGCCGGTGGCCGCGGTTCCGGAGGTCCGGGCAGCGCCAGCCGTTGCAGCCGTTGAAGCGGGAGGATGCTGCCCGTCACCGGCCGGCACCTGCTCCTGCGGAGACGAAGCGGCCGTGACGACACCTGTGGGCGTCGCGGACGCTGCCCCCTGCTGCTGCGCCGGCCCCGTCGCGTCGTCCCCGGCGCCGGCCACGACGGCCGACAACGGAGGATGCTGCTGCTCCTGCGGAGATCCGCCGGGTGCAGCACCCTCGCCTGTTGCCGGAGGTCAGGCCGGTCTCGCGACGGCGACATTCCGCCTCGAGGGGCTCGGTTGCGCCTGCGAGGGTGCGATCGTGGAGAAGTGCGTCCAGGCGCTGAAGGGGGCGTCCGGGGTCGTCCTCAACCCGATCACGAACCAGATGCGGGTGACGTACGACCCCGCGGTGACATCCACCGGCGAGATCATAGCCGCGGTGCGGAAAGCCGGCGCGACCGCAGTCCCCGTCACGACGAGGTAGGAGGTCGGGCATGGGCGGGACGTCGAACACGGCCGGGCCGCAACCGGACACGCCTCTCGAACAGATCCGGGTCTGCATCGTCTCGGACGGAACGTACGGCGACCGCGCCTTCGAGCAGTGCCTGGGTCACTTCCCCACGGAGTTCGCTCTGGTCGAGCCGGTGCCGCCGACCGTCGTGGACGACGTCACGATCGAGGTGCCCGAGGCCGACCTCTACCTCTCGTATCTCCGCTCGCCCGCGCAGGCGCTCGCGCTCGTCGAGAAGGGGAAGCCCGTGATCCTCGGGGTCTCGTTCGGCCCTGGCTTCGTGACACAGGCGCGGGATATCAACCCGACCGTGGTCGCCCCCGAGACTATGTGCTCGCTAGAGCCCGCGACCGGGAACGCCGCGCTCGACGCGTTCGCCCGCGTCTTCGGCCGGCCGCAGTTCGCGGCCACGGTTCAGGGCCGGAAACTCGTCCGGCTCGACGTCCTCCGCGGGTCGCCGTGCGGTTCAACGGCGGCCGCAGCGGCCGAGCTCGCCGGCCAGTACCTCTCGCCGGAGACGCTCCGGCACTTCGGCCTCCGGATCTGCCATCACTGCCGCGCCCCGCGTCTCGGCCGGACCTGCGACAAGGAGACGGCCGGCCTCATCCACATACGCGAACTCCTCCGCGCCCTACCGGCCGAGGTCATCGACGGCGAGCTGACTTCATTCCAGGCCGAGATCAATCGGACCTACGCTGAGCGGGCGGGCCGCCTTGGCGCAGGCCCGACCGGAGCCTGAACCTGATGGAAGATAATCATGGCTGAAACCACGAAACGGCTCTCGTTCCTGGACCGGTACCTGACCCTCTGGATCTTCCTCGCAATGGCGATCGGGATCGGAATCGGCTATCTCTTTCCGTCCGTCCCTGAGATCATCACCGGCTTCTCGGTCGGGACGACCTCGATCCCGATCGCGATTGGCCTGATCGTAATGATGTACCCGCCGCTCGCGAAGGTGAGGTACGAGGAGCTCGGCACGGTCTTCCGCGACCGGAAGGTCCTCGGGCTCTCGCTCGGCCTGAACTGGATCGTCGGTCCGATCCTGATGTTCGCGCTCGCGGTGCTCTTTCTCGCCGACCGGCCGGAACTGATGTACGGCCTGATCCTGGTCGGGCTTGCGCGCTGCATCGCGATGGTGATCGTGTGGAACGACCTCGCGGGAGGCAGCTGCGACTATTGCGCCGCGATCGTCGGCCTGAACTCGGTCTTCCAGGTCTTCCTCTACTCGGTCTACGCCTACATCTTCATCACGGTCCTGCCGCCGCTCTTGGGCGTCGGCGCCGGCACGGCCGTACCCATCACCATCTCCGAGATCGCGGTCTCGGTCTTCATCTACCTCGGTATCCCGTTCATCGCCGGCGCGCTGACCCGTTTCGCCCTCCTCCGCACGAAAGGGCGCGAATGGTACGAGACCCGGTTCATCCCGCGCATCTCGCCGCTGACCCTCGTCGCGCTGCTCTTCACGATCATCGTGATGTTCTCGCTCAAGGGCGAGTACATCGTCCAGGTGCCGCTCGACGTGATCCGGGTCGCGATCCCGCTGCTGATCTACTTCCTCGTGATGTTCTTCGTCGCATTCTGGATGTCCCACAGGCTCGATGTCGGCTATCCGCGCTCGGCGAGCCTGTCGTTCACGGCCGCCTCGAACAACTTCGAGCTCGCGATCGCGGTGGCCGTCGCGGTCTTCGGGATCGGCTCGCAGGTCGCGTTCGCGACCGTGATCGGCCCGCTCGTCGAGGTGCCGGTGCTCATCGGCCTCGTCAACGTCGCGCTCTGGCTCAAGAGGACGTGGTACGCCGATTCGCCCGCAGCGACGTGTGCCATCGACCAGGGGGTCGTATGAAGCGCATCCTCTTCGTCTGCACGCACAACGCGGGCCGCTCGCAGATGGCCGAGGGCTACCTCCGCGCCCGGTACGGCGACCGGTACGAGGCCCTCTCCGCCGGCACGTCCGCATCGACGGTCAGCCCGCTCGCGGTTCGTGCGATGGCCGAGGTCGGCGTCGACATCTCGGCACAGCGGTCCAAGGACCTTGGGGAGTTCCTCGGCGAGGAGATGGACGTCGTGGTCACGGTCTGCGACGCGGCTCAGGCGGTCTGCCCCATGTTCCCCGGCGCGAAGCGGACCATGCACGTGGGCTTTCCCGACCCCGCCGCCGCCACCGGGACCGAGGAGGAGCGGCTCGTGGTCTTCCGCGCGGTCCGCGACGAGATTACGGCCTGGATCGACGCCACCCTTGGAGGTGCGGAACATGCCTGAACCTGTGATACGCAAGGTATCGCCGCACCCCGACTACCCCGCCGAGGAAGGTCGGTACCTCCGCGGCAACGATTTCTCGCCGGTCGCGGTCGTGGTCGTCCTGAACGCGGACGAGGACAAGATCCCCGCCCGAGATCGAGGCCTTGGTCCGGGCCGGCGTCGAGAGCGGGGCCGCGCTCTCGGGCACGGTCCAGACCGCGAACATCGGCTTCGAGAAGCTCATCTGGAACATCGTCGGCAACCCGAACATCCGGTACCTCGTCCTCGCCGGGCCCGAGTCCGAGGGCCACCGGACCGGGGAGGCCCTGAAGGCCCTCTTTGCGCACGGCATCGGCGAGAAGGGGCGCATCGTCGGGACCGACGCTGCCAGCGCGGTCCTGTTCAACGTCCCGCGCGAGGTCGTCGCGCGGTTCCTCGATCAGGTCACCCTCGTCGACTGCCAGTTCCAGGACCTTCCCACGCTCCGCGCGGCCATCCGCGCCTGCTACCAGGAGACGCCGACCGAGTTCCGGGGGCAGCTCCTCGGCGACCCCGGCACGTATCCTGCCGAGCCGGTCGGGGGGCGGCTGATCTGGAGGGTGACGCAGCTATGGGCCATGCCGGCGGACGAGGAGGAGGCTGCGGCGAAAGCGCGGGCCCTCGCTCTGATCGAGCGACTGAGGGCGCGCAACGCCCAGCGCCCGACGGGAGATTGAACACATGGTCGTGTCGTGGCGGAACCCGAGCACCGACCCCGTGAGGGAAGGCCGGATGGTTCCCGACTCTGCCTGACGATTGGGGACCGGAACGAGAGACCGGCAGGATAACAACTTTTATTGAATCCAGTTAACCAAAGGAGGAACAGTATGATGAAGATCGAAGTTCTCGGAACGGGCTGTGCGAAGTGCAAGCGGCTCCTCGCCAACCTGCAGGAAGCGGTGAAGGACCTCGGCGTGGAGGCCGAGGTGGTCAAGGTCGACTCGATCGACCAGATCGTCGAGCGCGGCGTGCTGAGCACGCCCGCCCTCTTCATCGACGGCAAGATGCGGATGGCCGGCAAGGTCCCGACCGTGGACGAGCTCAAGCGGATCATCCAGGAGTAGTACGATGGCAGAGGCACCGACCTGCTCCTGCGGAGCAAACAAACCCGGGCGGGTCATCTTCCCGTGCGCCGGGCAGGCGACCACGGGCCAGGTTTCCAACCTCGCGGCCGTGGAGCTGACCGAAGAGGGCTACGGCAGCATCGCCTGTGTCGCCAAGCTGGCGATCGGGGACGAGGGCCTGGTGACCAGCGCGATGAACGCCGACGAGGTCGTCGTGATCGACGGCTGCCCGCTGCACTGCGCGAAGAAGATCGCGCTGGCCCAGGGGGTGGTGCCGACGCAGCACGTCGTCGTGACCGACCTCGGGATCGCGAAGGGGCCGTCGAAGGCGCACACTCCGGACGACGTCGAGACCGTGGTCGCCGCCTGCTGGCGGGGCGTCGGAAAGGGCGCGGCCCCCGGGCCGGAACGGAACGACTGATGCACCCCATCGGGTCGGGCAGCGGGACCGGTGGTCGCGGGGTCTTCGTGACGGCGGCACCGGGCGGCGTTCACGGCCCTCTCCTGCGTGGGGGATCGGACGGGGCGACAGGTGACAGCAATGGTGTATGAAGACCTGCTGATCAACGGCCTGGCGGGAGGCGTCACGGCGCTCGTCGAGTACATCACGGCGCACGTGGCCACCTGCCTCATCCCGGCGTTCTTCATCGCGGGCGCAATGAACGCGCTGCTGCACAAGGAGGCGATCACCAGGTACCTCGGCGAGCAGACCCCGCGGTACATCGCCTACCCCGTCGCAGTCGTCTCCGGGCTCCTCCTCGCCGTCTGCTCCTGCACGATCCTTCCGCTCTTCGCGGGGATCAAGAAGAAGGGCGCCGGGATCGGGCCGGCGATCGCCTTTCTCTACACGGCCCCGGGCACGAACATCCTGGCCGTCTCCCTAACCTGGAGCGTCATCGGCGCCGACTTCGCGATCGCCCGCATCGTCCTCTCAATCATCTTCGCCGTCATCATCGGCCTCATCATCTCGACGCTCTTCCCGGAGAAGTATCCCGAGGCGACGCCCGACGCCCCCATCGCGTGCGCGTGCGAGCCCGGGACGGAGGCGGAGAGCAACCAGGGGAAGGTCGTTCTCTTCATCGCGACTCTCGTGGCCGTCCTCTTCGTCGGCACCTGGAACATCTTCCTGCTGAACACTCTCGCCGGCATCCCGCTCCGGTTCGTCATCCTGCCCTTCCTGGTCCTTCTGGTCGCGATCGAGGCCTGGCAGTGGTTCGGCCCCGACGAGCGGGAAATGTGGCTCACCGAGACCTGGGACTTCATGAAGAAGATCTTCCCGCTCCTGTTCATCGGGATCTTCGCCGCCGGGGTGCTCACGGCCCTGCTGCCGGAGAACATCCTCGGGACGTACCTCGGGGAGAACACGCTCTGGGCAAACTTCGTCGCAGTCCTCTTCGGGACGTTCATGTACTTCCCGACGCTCGTCGAGATCCCGATGGCGAAGATGTTCCTGGACCTCGGCATGTCCAAGGGACCGCTGCTCGCGTATGTCCTCGCGGACCCGGTGATCTCGCTCCCGAGCATCCTCGTGGTCCGAAAGTTCATGGGGACGAAGCAGACCGTCGTGTACGTGGTCCTGATCGTGATCTTCTGCACGCTCGCCGGGTTCATCTACGGCTCCTTCGTGTCATGATGTCCCGGGATGCGCGCCGCCGGTCCGGGCAGGGGGCGGATTCGCCCGCCCCCCTCAGAGTGGAGAGCACGGGTACCGTGGAGCTGGGTGGGTACGCCGAACCCGAGGTCACGGAGAGAGGACCATGAACCTTTTCGACGCAGCACGGTTCTCCCCGGACGGCCCAGTGAAGACCGATATCGCACGGACGACAGGCTCGAAGATCGTGCTCGTCTGCCTCGAGGCCGGGCAGACAATCCCGCCGCACCCCGAGCCGTACGCCGTGGTCTTCGTCGTCCTGCAGGGGGAGGGGGTCATCACCTCGGGTACAGTGGAGCATCCCGTGTCCCCCCTGCACCTCGTCGCGGTGGGCAGGGGCGAGGACCGGGGGATCCGGTGCACGCATCGGTTGGTACTGCTCGGGATCCGGGACGACGTCGAGGGGGAAGCACTGTGACCGATCCGATCGACGTCCGGGACCTCACCAAGACCTTCGGGAGCACCCCCGCCGTCGACCGCGTCTCGTTCAGCGTCCGGCAGGGCGAGATCTTCGGGTTCCTCGGCCCGAACGGCGCCGGCAAGACCACCACCACGCGAATGCTGACCGGCGTGATCCCGCCGGACGGAGGAACGGCGCACGTCCTCGGATACGACATGCGCACCGACCCGGTCCGCGCGAAACAACGGTTCGGCGTGGTGCCCGAGACGGCGAACGCCTATATCGACCTGACGGCCTGGCAGAACCTGATGCTGATGGGCGAGCTCTACGGGCTCTCCCAGGCGCGAGCCGAAGAGAGGGCGGGCGCTCTGCTCGAGACGCTCGGGCTCCTCGAGCGGAAGGACCAGAGGGTCCAGGCCTATTCCAAGGGCATGAAACAGCGGCTGATCCTCGCGATGGCCCTGCTTCACGAGCCCGAGCTCCTCTTCCTGGACGAGCCGACGAGCGGCCTCGACGTCCAGTCCACCCACCTGATCCTGGCCATGCTGCGGGACCTGAACCGGGCCGGCACGACGATCTTCCTGACGACCCATAACATGGAGGAGGCGAACCGGCTCTGCGACCGGATCGGGATCATCCGGCGCGGGCGCATTGTCGCGATCGACGCCCCCGAGCGGCTCAAGTCGGCCATCGAACGGATCCACCGGGTCGAGGTGAGCTTCGACCGCGAGGTCTCCAGCGACGCGCTCGCCGCACTGGAGCCCGTCCTCACCACCGCTCGGGAGGGAGACAAATGGCAGCTCGCCGTGGAGGATACGGACGCCGCCGTCCAGGCCCTCTCGGTCTTCGCCCGGCAGCAGGGCACGGCGATCGTGACCCTGAACACCCTCGCGCCCTCGCTCGACGAGGCATTTCTACGCTTTACCGGGGAGGCGGAGCCGTGAACCCGGCTAGCCCTGTGGAACAGGTGCGGCGGGCCTGGGCGATCGCGAAGAAGGACATCCGGATCTACTACCTCAAGGGGCCCGTGCTGATCTTCGGCGTCTTTATGCCGGCCTTCCTCTTTCTCGCCTTCCTCATGGGCGGCCGTCAGCTCCCGCTCGCGTTCCTCGTCTCCGGCCTCGTCGGGATGACGCTCTTCTTCACGGCCACCGCCGTCTCGCCCGCGATCTTCCCCTAGGAGGGGTCGGCCAGGACCCTCGAGCGGCTCGCCTCCTGCCCGGTGACGATCGAAGCGATCGTCCTGGGCGACATGATCGCCTCGACCCTGTTCGGGATCGCGATCACGGCGGTCACCATCGCCATCGGCCTCGGGCTCGGCCTGACGCTCCTCCACGGCGGAGTTCTTGCGGCCGCCGTTCTCGTCGCCGCCTGCTGCTTCTCGGCGATCGGGATGCTGCTCGCCGTTCCCCCGACGAACGTGCCGTCGAACATCATGATGCTCTCGTCGCTGATCAAGTTCCCGCTCGTCTTCATTTCCGGGATCTTCGTCCCGCTCGAGCAACTGCCGTCCTGGGGCCTCGCGCTCGCAGCCTGCTCGCCCCTCACCTACTTCGCCGACCTTGTCCGGTACGGGTTCACCGGCATATCCCATTTCCCCGTGGGGATGGATCTCGGCGCGCTCGCCGTCTTCACCCTGGCCTTCACCGCCGTCACGATGGTCCTGCATAAACGAACGATGCCGCGAAGGATGTGACTCGGACAGGGCGAAGGCGGGCAATCCGGGGCCCGGCGACCGGCCAAGGCACGGGATCAAGGAGCCGGCCCCGGTTTGCCGATGGTCCGATGCGTCTTAGGGGGTTCCGGGGGTCTCACGCTAACCAGACCGCGGCCATCATGTAGACGCCGGCGAGAACAAAGACGGCACCCGCGGTCCGGCGGACCCAGCGCTCGACCACCTTGCACGCGCCGGACGGCCCGGCCGGCCGTCGCGATCCCCTGGACGAGCAGAAGCGAGAGGACGACCACGGGCAGGCCCGTGGCGATCGCGAAGACGGATGGCACGACCACGGGGCTCTGCGCGCGAAGCGCGAGCGGGATGAGCATGCCGAAGTAGAGGACGGCCGAGAACGGACAGAAGCTCAGGGCGAAGAGGAGGCCGAGCAGGAACGGGCCGAGGTACCGCCGTCCGGCGAGGCGCTCGGTGACCCGCTCCTTTGCGGCCTGGTACCGCGCCGACCCGGGCGAGACCGGCAGACGGACGACGCCGAGCATCACGATGCCGATCACGATCAGCAGCGGCCCGAGGATCCGCTCCCCGTAGACCTGGAGGAAGTGCGAGATCGCCTGGACTTCCAGGCCGAGCAGGACAATCAGCGCGGCAACGCCGACGTAGGCTGCCATCCGGCCGAGCGTGTAGAGGGAGCCGACCAGCAGGGTGTGCCGGCCTCCCTCGCTGCGCTGGGTGATGTACGCGACCGCCGTCAGGTTGGTCGCGAGCGGGCAGGGCGAGATGGCCATCATCAGCCCGATGAAGAATGCAGCCACGGCAGGAACGCCCCTCGTTCCGAGCCCCTCCATCACCTCGAGCAGGCTCATGCCGGCGAGAGGTCTCCGGCCAGCCGCTCCTCGATCACGCCCTTCAGGTAGTCCATGAACCGCCGCTGACTGTCGGTCCGGTACCAGACCTTCAGGTTCTCTTCGGGGTAGAATTTACCATCGGAGGTGTAGACCCCGAACATGAGCGAGGATCCCGCGACCCCGTCCTGTTCGACTAGGGCCTTGTTCTCGTCGAGATCGATGTTGACATGGCGGAAGTCGACCTTCCCCGAGGCGAGTTCGTCGGCGAAGTAGATCGAGACCGTATCGTTCGCGTACTCGCCGATGGCCGTACAGGTGGCGCACCCCCGTGTGGGGTGGAAGTGGAAGACCTCGAGCTTCGTGACCGTGACACCGGGGGCCAGGGAGGCGGGCATGGTCCCGTAGGCGGGCAGGCTCGGCGCCGGTGTCACCACGGAGACGATGGGTCCGGCCCGGTCCGAGCAGCCGGCCGCGAGGACTGCTCCGAGCACGACCAGGGCCAGGGCGGCGATCAGAGCAGGGGTAGCGGGTAGGAATCGCAAGGATATCATGGTCATCTCAATTATGGAGGGCGGATTCGGGGTCGCAGGTGCAGAGCGGATCGGCGCGGCGGAGGTGCGGCCGCTCCCGATCGCGGCAGACGTCACAGAGGTACACGACGCTGTTGCGGGGGTGCACGGCCTTCGTGAAGCGGGTTCCGGGCGTACCGCAGAGGCTGCACTGCATCGATGATCGCTCCGCCGGCTCCTTTCGTCCGATCACCTCTGGTATTCAAGTAATGTTAAAATCTTCGGGGTCCGCTCCACCGGACGCCATGTCCGGAAAAAGGGTCGGGATCCGGGGCCCCGGTCAGTTCGGTTTTGTTCCGGTGAGCTTGACGCTGGCGATGAACTCGCCGATCCGCTCCACCGTCTCGGGCGAGAGCCGCATCTCCTCCATGATCGCCGTTGCGGCGGGATCGTTGAGCATGCAGTCGATC